>ERZ827150.53-NODE-53-length-175585-cov-41.539298_pt1 | contig 175585 bp, 278 predicted proteins | sample MGYA00519779_ERZ827150 | MGnify/ENA primary metagenome ERZ827150 (study PRJEB31778, sample SAMEA3449267) | human gut metagenome | biome: human gut; feature: human-associated habitat; material: faeces | place: United Kingdom | collected 2010/2012 ...
AAGGATTCGAACCAATGACCTTCTCGAAATGACCTATTATAAAAAGAGATGCTCTGACCACTGAGCTACTACCGTAAGTACTAGTTTATATCGGAAAACTAGTAAAACGTTAACACATTATTATGGAAACTTAAAAGCCGAATGAAAACATGGTATCTGCAGAAGTACTAAGAGTTACGTAAGGAATTTTATTTCTTACTGTAATAAAGACAATAAAGCGTCTTCCTGTATTAACCTCTCCACAATTATGGATTTCTACTCCATCCTTCATTTCAGAAGAGTATATTTTTAATACCATTTTACCAAACTTACTATTACTAAAAGTAATAGTTTTTCTAGCTTCATTATATACTACTGAAGTTTTAATATACAATGGTTTGCCCCATTCACCATCTTGATAAATAGTGATAGAACCATAATTAAACGCATGAGCTATTGTAGTTAATACAATAAAACTCATTAATAAAATAATCTTTTTCATATTACTCAATCTTTTAATGTTAGTACGGAGTAAAGGATTCGAACCAATATAACCTCTCTATGAATTGTGGAAGTGAGGTGCTCTAGCCATTAAGCTAACTCCGCATGTGTGGTCCTGGTGAGAATCTAACTCACGACCCGGAATTTAGAAGATTCCTGCTCTATACACTGAGCTACAGGACCAAGTGCAACTAATTATCTGCTAGTTGCCAACAATATATATGAACTTTACAGAATTACTCTATTATTTCAGTTTCAGATATACACCATTTACCATTAATTTTAACGGCTTCTACCTGTTTATTATTTACTGTCTCAAGAGATACTTTATTTTCTAAAGTTCTATTGAACGAAATAATGTATTTGTTAGCCTCTTCTTTAGAATTGACTACACGAGACTGAATGCTATTGTTAATAACATTATATATCTTTCTTAAAACTTTCATAATTATAATTTTTATAAGTTAATAGTATATAGAGCATTGTTTCTCAACAACACTCTATTATAGTTTCAAATATCCATTGTAAAAGTAAAAATTTGTTAATTTCAAATTTTATAGTTTAAATCATCATATTTTGCAAATTTTAAACTTTAATACAATACATAGACAATTTTATAGTATGTCTGCAATATCCACATCATCTCCTGGATCTGGATAATCTTCAATATCACATGTTGTATCATCCTCATTATATTTTGAATGATAAGCAATGTGCTCTAACTTATTAATAATATTATTTACTTTAGCTAATCTATTATAAGTAGAATCTAAAGCTTGATTTAAAGCATTTGCAATAATTTTACACATAGTGTGCATAGCTTTATCTCTCACAATTCGATTAGCTACTACCTGGTCGTCCTCATCATTTTTACTTAAAGTAATTTTAGAAACGACTGTTACAGTAGAATTATCAACAGTAAGTCCCCAAGAAGCAAGATTTTTAATGAAAATCTTTCTTTCTTTAGAAGTCGCAATTTTAAGGAATACAGAAGTATCAGCACTTGAAACTTTTATATTAGCTCCTTCTAAGTGATCCATTATGTACTCTAAATCACAAGACATAGTACAAAACGTACTGTTACCAACTCTTTCAATGCTGTACTTTACTTTCTTAATTGTCTGCATTTTCTTTCGTTTTAGATTGTTTGAACAATTTAATGATGCCTCTTAAAGCATATTCTGGAACATTGCCACAAAGACATCCACCATTTACATACAGTTTAATATTACCATAAGTAAATTTAGTAATCTCAAGATTTCCTTCAGCGCCATTAGATTCATTCTCTAACCATACTGGAAAATCTTTCCACTCATCTACAGTTAATGACTCATCAATAACTGAATGTTCTTCAATAGTTGGTTTCAGAGCTTTAAAATGCTTTAAGACTAAAGTCTTATGCACTGAATCAGCAAACTCTAGTTTCTTTGGTTTCTTGCTAAGAAAGAAGTAATCTTCACCAATCTTAGCCACAACATTTTTCTGTTTAACATTAAATAATAATTCCATAATTTTTAAAATTAATAGTTATATCTACTTAGTTCAAGATCAACTTCAGAAATTAATCTAGATTTATATGTAGCTAATGCTGTTTTATAAGTTTCAGAGTCAGCTTCATAATGACCTTCGATATATTCTAAAGTTCCCTCTTTGAACATTACAGTTTTAGATGATAAGTTATCTGATAGAAATACTATTCCATCAGATGTCAAAGATTTACTTCTAGTAAATCCTTTATTATACATATTAATATGTATATACAAACAATCGTAGAGACTTAAAGCATTGTTTATATTGCTTCTTATATCTCTTAGCTGATTAAGTTTTACTTGTTTTATTACTCTATTATGACTGACAATAGTCCAAATCACACATAGAATAAAAGCAAGTATAACAATTCCTAACAAACCTTTATCCATATATTCTTGGTTCTGTATTAATGTTTTTAGAACTCATATATTGGTAAAGCCATTTAACATTATTCACAACAAAAGTGTTACCTTTTATATCTGTAAATAATATTTTCTTGTACTTATCCATAATTAGTCCCGATAATACTAACAAAGGATTTCTAATATATGCTGCAAACGTTCCTCCCTTTATACTTTCTCCAGAAATAATTCTTAATGTATTATTAAGATATTGATATTTCTTATTGAAAGCATTAGCATAGTTAGCATGTGTAGTCTTAGAAATATTGTACTCTGCATCAATCTGTGCTGAGAGCATTATTACTAATTCTCCCAGAGTATTGTGATTCATTGTCACCATTGATAAATTCCTCCCAAAGATAATTGTGCTCGTAATGTTTCTAAGTCACTCTTGATTGGAAGTTCTTTACCATGAATAGCTTTGTACTCCTTACTTACTTGTGCAATAGTTTTCTTTTTAGAAAAGACTAATGCTGTAATCTTAATAATGTCTTTTGTCTCCATTTTTTTAAACTATTTAATTATTAATAATGTGCCATCACCTTTCTCATTAAGAGTCTGCTACTTTGGATATGCAGGATGTAGGTTTACACTAGAGCTCTATCTGTCACAGACCGAACTCTAATATTTGTCTTTGTAATCTATTGTGCTTATGGACATAATAGATTACTAAAATAACTAGCCCTATCTATCACAGACCGAACTAGCGAAAATGATCTAAACTGTATATTGTTGATAACTATTTTATTTTAAAAATACATAAGTCTTGTCTTATGATTAACCAATTTTCTTTCCAAGATGTCAACTATTTATTATACTCTATAGTACTAGAGTGCAGAGATTATCTTCATTCTTTTACTTAATAAACTTCACTTCTTAAAGATTCGTAACCTTCATACATTGGAAATTCTGAATTAAGAGTAATCTTAATAAAGACTCTGTCGTCGATAGTTACAAGTCCTACAGTTTTAATATTGCGATTACAATTATCAAAACTAGTACAAATAACTGTATTGGAGGTAAAATCTGCTACGCCTTTAAAACCCATATCAACAAGAACTTTACACATTGGTGTCAAGTAATAAATTTTACCTTCCTTGATAACACAAGAAGAAAATGGAATTACTCTATCACCAATGTGATAAGTTCTAGCATCATGATCTATTGTGAGAGCCTTACCTGTAAGACTCTCACAACCTGATACAATTTTTTTATTTAAGTTCCCTGTATTCATCTATTACATCAATTAAGTCTTGGAATGTATATTTTCCAATATCTGATTTATCTTCAACCCAATAAAGAGCTTTAGCAATCTGTTTGAGTTCAGACTTAGTTAATTCACCCAACTTATATTGCTGAATTTTTTTAACTAATCTTTGCATAGTATCATAAGCATTATAAGAGAAAGTATGTTCTCCACCAGATTTTCTAGTGTATGTAATATATTTACTATCACAATACTTTACATCATCTGAATGCTTAATAAGACCATTAACACAAGCATTCATTCGAGCTTCCAAAGCTTCTACTATAATATTAGTATAAGCCTCAAATACTTCCTCTGCAAACTTCTTGAAATCTCTTTTTGATGGAGTTTCAGAGAAATTTACTTTTTTAATAGGAATAGTCACAGAAATTGTATATTCCTTCTCATTTTGAAATACGTTTATCATAAATTCATTTCTTTAAAATCATCGTATGCTATTTTACTCATTCCTATAAGTAGAATAATTAAAATAATATTTTGTAAGAATATCATAACTTATAATTATTTTGTTGGTATTCTGCTACTAATAACTTAGCATTATCTGCAAGTGCTATAATATTAGATTTTAACAATCTTTTATAAGCACATAAGACAATGTCATAGCATGTCTGTGTAGAATCATATGGTTCTTCTTTACGATCTTCCCATTGTGCGATAGTTAGAGTATTAAGACCATAGATTCCTCCAATATAAACCTCATTTATTGTCATAAGGTTTATATCTTTAGTTCTAAACATTCCATATTTATCTGGACCAAGGTTAGCATTACGAAACCCTTTACGCCAAATTCTTTTATGGAGTATCATACACTCAGATAGAGTATTGGCATTACCAATTTTAGTAAGCCAACACTCATAACTATTAACAAGACCTTGTTGAAGTTTATAATCTGCAACATTCTTGTTTAATTCCCTTTTATGAAAAATTTTATTCCAAATGTTATATTTCTTCATTTTATTTAAATAGCTAAATTGTTTATAAGTTTAAATATCGCAGTATCAATAGATACATAATACATTTTTCGTTGTGTAAATTTCCCATTAATTATAAGATTCATCAACTTAGCTAATTCTACTGAATATGGAATATTAGTAGCTTTTACCAAGAGTTGGACTGCATAATTATGAGATTTACGATTGGCTACAGCTATGTTGCGTGTCTTAATGACTTGTTTACGCCAATGCAAGTGTTCCTTAGTTTTTATCTCTCGCAGATACAATTGATGTACCTGCAAGAGACTTGATCGACCTGTTAACATATTATATGGAATTATTTATTTACGTCCGTCTAATGCTTTATATGCTGGACTATCAGCATTCATACCTCTAGCTATAACATTATTATAGTATCTGTCCATTTCACTAGTTTGAATAGCTTGATTACGTACTACATTATGTAAGTCAGAATTTTCTGACTGAAGAGTAGCTATTGTAAATAACAATGCTACAACTACTATTCCTAAAAGAATAGTAGAGATTATAAAGATATTCTTTTTCATTTCTGTAAAGTTTATTTGTTCAACTAAAAAGTGAGCAGTTTATAACTACGTTCAGGATATTTTGTAGCCTCTCTTCTTCCCCATTTAGTTAGTTGATGAGGATTGAGTCCTATTTTACACATTGTCAAATCATCACCAACAATTGTGTATACTATAATATAAAAATACTACATAACTTTATACGATTTACCTTATACTATCGCGAGGTTTTTAAATGAATATTAAGCACTTTAGTTTTAAGACCTATAAACCACGTTGAGGTATGCTCTATGATATAGGATTTCGTCTAAAGTAAACTTTAGACAGGGATTTCAACCTTAAAGTCATTAAACAAAACATTTGTTTATTTTTTATTTGTGTTGTTTTGATTTTAGTTTAACTCAATATTTAAAATAAAATAATAAAGTGTTGTATTTTGTGATAAATATTGAATTTGTAATATGGTTTAAAAGTGATTTTAGGTATGAATTTGTAGTGAATATTTGAGATTTGTTGGAAATTGGAGATTGAGTTTTGGGAGAGTCGTATGCTCCCTACTTTATCTCTTTAGATTCCTCAACATCGGAAATTAATCCAATAAGATAGTTTTTATATCTTATTTCCAAGATTCCACTACTAACATGTTTCACTTCTTCCCATGTAGCTCCTCCATCAACCGAGACAACTAAAAACCAACCATAAACAATATTTGAAATATATTTATTACGATAAAGTTCTAATGTTTCAGAGTTAATGAAATAATGTTTAAATGCTAATCCATAAAATGTCTTAAACATACAAACACTACAAAAAAATAAATAGAAACAGTAAAAAAAGGGGACAAAGTCCCCTTTAATTACTTCTTGATACTAAACTCCGACCAAATCTTACCTCTAGCGGACTTAGTAGCTTTCATTACTACTTTCTTGTTGTCCTTAACGGCTTTATCATAAGCCTCCGCGCACTCTTTGCAAGTCTTACCGGCGAAAACTGTTGCAAAGTTGCCGGCAATCATTACGTGGTTACCGCCGCCGAAGACTACGTTGCCGCCATCGTCTTTAGTGAAACCTACCCCCACTAAGATTGGAGCTTCGCCATTTGGAACACGCCCGTCAGGTGTCAACTCTATTCCTAACTGATGAGTGCGTTGCAAGAGCTGCTCATCAGCAGTGAGTTCACGGGACATCTGACGTGTCGTGAGCTCTACACTGTCAGGGAAGCTGACAGCAAACTCAGTGTTTTCTACTAAGGCTTCACCTAAGTCAGCCTTGTACATTTTCTCCAAGCCTAAAAGGCTGAGACTGATTTCATTGTTTGTACCTTTCATAATCCTAATGTTTAATTGTTATTAATTTTTTGTTTTGTTTTTTGACTAAATATGGTGGGGGGACTAAGGAGGTAGTCTACTCCCTCCCACATAATAAAAATTAATTTTTAAATTTTAACCTCATCCTACTTACTTACAAAAATTCCTATTTTTTAAACCCCAGGGGGCTATATAAAATCTTCTCTAAAAAAATTTTAAAATTTTTATTTTAATTTCTTAAAATATTAACTTTTACAAAAATTAACTTTTAATATTCTCTACCTCGACTATATTACTCGTGTAATCAAAAAGAAATATTAAATGAATAAAGAACAACTAATACAAAGTATTAAAGACCTTCCTGATTAGTATAATATAAATTTATAGGTTATTGATAATGTAATTCATATAACCATGACTAAAAAGGTAGATGAATTTGGAGAATATTGTAGTAAATTAGATGATGAAACATTTAACAATGCTTGTCTAATATTTGGAATTATCTCAGATATATCTTTAGAAGATTTTTCTTCTAATTTAGATAATTCTAAATATAAAAAATATAAACAAGAATTTAAACACATAGTGGATTTTTTAAATGATAGAAACATTACAAAAAATTAATAAGATAGTTCCTAATCTTACAGTATCTCAATTAATAGAACTAGTAAATATTATTAATGGACCTAAATTAACTATAGACAATATGGTTTTAAAAGATATACCACATAATGGGTTTATTGCAATAAACACTAGTAATAATAAAACTACTTCTACTGAAAATCCTTTTAGTGTTAGTAGTTATTTATAAGATAATATTCTCCTATGGTGTAATGGTTAGCACAGAAGACTCTTAAAATAAGGAGCTTTATATGGTGACATATATTGAAACTCTTCCCCTAATAAACCGAAACCTCGAATATAGTAATATATTCTTTGGCGAGGGCTTACTAAATTAACTTATAAAAGTTATAAATGGCGTAGAGACTATACAGGGAAGCATCTCTAGTAGATGAAGAAATAGTCCAGACTACAACATCCTAATGAGATGGCTTATGTAAAAGTAAGAGTAGTATGAAATCTTTTAGTCAGGGTTCGAATCCTTGTGGGAGAAGAATAGCGTAAGTAGAAACCTCCACGTGGTGCTATTCGGATAACGCTAATTCTACTTTAAAAACATAATCTTTAAATGATAGCAGCAATTTATGAATTAAATGGTAAGATTTTAAAAACAACTAATCTTACTAAAAAATTAAAACGATTAAAATCAGAACCTAAGATTCTATTCCAATTAGAGAATGGGACAGAAGCTGATTTAGACCAATGGATTAAAGACAACCAAAATATAAATTCTAATTCAGAAGAAGATATAGAAATTAAAAAATATCATTATAGAAATCCAATTACAGGATATACAATGACTTCTATATATGATAATCTAGATGTTAATGGTTATATAAAAATTGATTAATGACTAACAAAGAATTAAAAGACTTAAAGTCTAAAATGAACAAAGTACTTAATGAAGTACAGTAGATTATTGATACTATAGGAGATAATGATTTACAAGATAATCAATTAACTCTTGATTTTTGTGATAAGTTAAATGAATTATCTGTTACTTATTAATAAATATTTGGGGATGGATATTTATTAATTTAAAAAAAATAGCCGAGGCTTCTCATTTGAGAAACTTCGGCTATTGTGGTTTTAATTATTTTATATATAAAAAATTTCCTCCGCCCGTATTTTGAGCATCATATTTTAGTAAGTCATCTCTAGTAAATATTTTATCAAAAGTTCTTAATCCTGAATGATAAGTACCATTATCTAAAGTATATAAATTTACTGTTTTAACATTGTTTCTAGATTTCATAGCTTCTATCTCATCTCTAATATTATCTATACTTCCGGAAACTAAACGAACTTCTTTACCCGCCTATATAATTATTCTTCCTCCAGCTATAGAACCATATTCATCAGTTCTATTATTTATTAGCTAAGAAATTTAGTCTGTTATTTACTGATTTACCATTTACTATGGCATTTAATATAGGACTTTTTCTAGAACCATTAGAATTACTTTCCATGAATAATACATTATCTTTAGAATCTGTTTTGAAACCAGTAACTGTATTTTTAAATGTTGGAGAAATCATACTTCCATTAGGAATATCTGAATATTTACCAAAAACAAATTTACCAATAGAATCTATACCTATATAATTCTAATTATTAGGAGATATACTTTCTTTAGATTTGAAATTAGAAAAAGCAGTAATAGGAGCTGCTATACTATTTATAGGAGTATAATCACCTCTATTTCTATAACCAAAAGTATGCTTTGTTAAATTTATGGATTCTGGTATACGATATCTTCTAGAGTTTATTTTAGTAGTATCATTTATAGTATAACTATTTGGAGATATTTCTCTCCTCTTATTTTTAGTTACTTTTTTTTCTTTTACTAGTATGCTCAGGTTCTGAATCAAAAAATAACTATAGTTTTCTACTTAATCCATTTCCTACTAAATTAATCAACTATTTACCACGTTCCCATATTGTTTCTTCTTTCTATTTAGGAGTAGATATTTTTTTAGCAGTGGGCATTTCTTTATATTTTGCCGGGTGGTATACTAAAGTAGATGTTGGTTTAGTAGGATCTACTCCTTTAGCCTAAACCTATGGATATATTATACTATTAGCTTTATCAGAATTAATTCTAAAAGGGATCTTATTTGATTTTCTTCTACCATACAAATACCCATCTTCATACCAGTAATCATATATTGAATCATTATCAGTAATTATCTATATAGCCATGGTGTTCTTATTATTACTGGAGTTCCTAATTTATCTAATATTTTTAATCCTAACACAGCTTTACTGTCTAAATCATATGAACTCCATTTCTACTTATATTCATTAGGATTAAACTTCCAAATATCTTGTGCTCTATATACTTTCTTACCATTAGATGTTCCTTCCTAAACTAAATGTCCAGCAGCATCAACTCCATTATCTCCAAAGTCTAGATTATTATTAGCACCTTTCCAAGGAGTTTTATTAGTTATATTAGAAGCTTTCTACATAGGTTCCTTAGTAAAGAAATCTAAAGTTTCTGTATTTTCATATACAGGAATATCTTTATAAGGATATATCTTTCTTATATAATTTTCATGTGGACCATAATCTACATTTATCTTTCTTACTCCATAAGAAGGATTTATAGTTTTATTATATAAATAAGCATCAATCATATCATTGCCTTTAGCTGCTTTCTAAAATCCAGTATATGCTTCAGGAGCATAGGTATTGTAACCCACACCAGTTGATATATAAGACAATACTCCAGCATGTTTTTTAGGACTTGCTTTATGCATATTATATACTATGTCTTCTATAGGATTAGCATTATTAGAAGTTCTCATAGCTACTTCTACTCCACGTTTTAAAGGAGCTTTTACAGCATATCCTATTGCAGGAAGCATTACTAAATAATTACTAGCTTTAGTTGGATTCTTAGATATATCTAAAGCACCTTTAGTATAATCATATACTGCCTAAGCAGCTGGAGCTAAAGCATAACCTATTCCTGAATTAACTAATGCTTTAATAGGACTAGTATTATTATTCCAACTATCTACTTCTCTAGCATAAGCTCCTTTTATAGGATGGGTTCTATTCTTATTACTATAATTATATAATTTAGAATTAGTATGCCCACCCTATTTTATAGTCCCTCTATTATCTACAAATACATCTTGTACTCCATTTAAAGTTCTAACTGGAATAACTCTCTACTAATATTTAGCACCAAGATATGGAGATTTAAATCTAAGATGATTTAGTCTATTATAATATTCCATATCTATAGCCATCTATTTATTCCGAGTATTATTATTTACTCCTTTATTTTATTTACTTTCATCTACTATTGGCATATTTATACTTTATTTTTCCATATACTAGTTATACTATCTATACCTAGTAATCCCATACAACAATATAAAACTGTATCTATCATATCTGGTGCCTATTTAGTTACAATGCTACAATATATAAGTACTATTAAACTAACTACCCATCCTAATATTCCACATACTCTTTTACTACTTATTCCAGTATGTGCTGTTATTAATTTAATTAAAAACTATTTCATTTCTAAGAATTATTTAAGAACGGTAAACTCATACCTATAGGTGCTGCTATTTTGAATACGTTAGGATCTAACTTAGGAATAGTTAATCTAGAATCTCGTAATATATTTCCAGTTATTCCTTTAAGAGGTATTCTATTTCTTTTCATATTAAGTGGAATTAAAAAATCCTCATTTATTTCATACTCAATATTAGGATCATTACCTATTATATTAGAAGCTTTATACTAGTTAAGCTACGTTTTTGGTATATCTATATACTATAATTCTATAGGATTGTCAACTCCTTCTTTTATAGCTTTTCTTCGAGTATTAGAAGCATATATTAATGTTTTTCTTGGGTTATCAGTAAACCACATTCCTGTATATTTAGCTGTCCCATCCGGAGATGGAGTAAATTTACCATTAGTACCAGAAGCTCTATATAATCTCACCATACCCTAATCTAATTTAGGTTTCTAAAATATTCCTACTTCAATAGGTTCTTTAGTTCCTTTCATAGTAAGTTGTCTAGTTCCATTCTAGATAAATCCAAAGTCTTTACCAAATCTATTTATACCATGAATACCTCCTTTAGATACAGAACCCCAAGTAGAGAGATTAGCACCTTCAGGTACTTCATCTGCAACCTTAGCAAATAGCTACATTTTATTACCATAGCTTAAACCATTTCTATCTGTTTTAAAATGAACTGAATAATTATTAGGTTCAGCATCCTTTACTAGTTCAAATCTTTGATTGGGCTATTGTTTAAAGAAATAAGAAGTAGCTTCATTTCCTTCAGCTTTTCTAGTACTCCAAGCTTTTCTAGTAGGTTTGTAATAAGATAACTGCATAATAGGATTATCTCCTGTTGTGTATTCTTTAGCAGCTAAGTTATTAGTAATTCCTTGAGATACATTTCTAGTTAAATTTCCAGCAGTCTCATTAAGTAAACTATTTCTTGCCCAATGTGAAACTGTATTCTAACCCATCTTAGAGAGTGCTATTTTACCTAAACCTAATCCTAAATTTCCTGCAGCAATTCCTACTACAAATTCTCCTACTGGATCTGCTCCTGACATAGCCCCTGCTTGAGGATTAGTACTAGTTTTAGTATTTCCATACTAATCTTTTACTGTAACTATCTCACTATGAGGCATACTCCTCTTAGCTAAAGCTAATCTTTCTTTAATTGGTAGATTATTATATTTAGCTTTTAAATTTTTAGCGGCAGGCTATAATCTATTTTTTAAATTAGTAGGATTAAGAATTCCTCTAGATTGAGTATTTCTAGTTATTTCCTAATCCTACTTAGATTGTTGCCACGGTAATCCAGTGGTTTTAAAATTTAATTTATCTGTTTTCTAATATTTAGGTATTCATTTCATATCTCTTTAAATATTTATCCCATAACTATTTATCTCTCTCATTTACAAAATCTAAAAATCTTTGTAATTCCTCAATCTTTTCTGTCAAAATATATGTATCCATTATTATTTTTATTGGGTTTTAAATTAAATCCACTACCTTTAGTTTTAGTAATATACAATGTTGGGAGAACATTAGCTCCATCATAAACTACTTTAGTTCCACCATTATTATAGTCATAATCGGAACCTAGATAGTCCATAGTATAATCTAAAGGCTAACCACTATTAGGTTTTATATATTGATCTTTACTTAAATAATATATCTTATTATCTCTACTCCAAGATTTATCTCCTAAATCTGGATAAGTCGGATGAGTTTTAGTTTTATAAGTCCCTGAAGCTCCTTCATCAGGAAAATGCCCAGTAGGAATATACCTATTCCAATTATGTGCTAGAATACTATTTAACTATAGCCAAGCTATTATAGGTTGGTCATTATAGTATTTTCTATAATCGTAATGGTCTTTAGACAAATCTTGATTACCCCCATGCTTGAGATAACTATTTACTCCAAGTATTATAATTATTATTATTTATTTCTGGCATGTATATCAATAATATTAGGTATAATCTAAATAGGTAACTATATTTTAGGACTTAATTTAGTAGCATCATTTGCTACTACAGTATTCCTTTTAGCTACCTACTCTAAATAAGGTTTATTTAATTCCTAGTTTAATTTAGATGTAAAGTATGAACCTTGACTTGGTCGAACTCCTCTTTTAGCCAATTTTTCAGTAGCTTCTTTTTTCTGCTAATTTAATACTACGTCGACTTGTCTCTTTCGCATAGCATTAACTCTTGGAGAATGATGTTTAGGGTAATAACCAGGTTTGTATACTCTAGGTCTAAGAAAATTAGAACCTCCCTTAGCTAAAGCTGATGCAAATTTAGCTCCAAATATATCTGCCCCAGTTTCCAAAGTATTCCATACGGCATTTCCAAAATTACTTAGGGATTCTTTAAAAGTCTTGTACCATCCTCTACCAGCTTGATAACCATCTATAACTAAAGAAGGCAACTAACCTACTCCAGCAATAATTCCTCCTATAGGAGCACCTACAGCGGTAGTACTTATACCTGCACCTAGTCCTAAACTACCTAAAGATATAGCTGCCGCGGTAGGTTCCCATTTATCTACTTGACGATCCAATTCTTCAAAAATTTTAGGCATTTCTAAATTTATTTATATATTTTGCAACACTAGTACCATTGACATCAGATCCTCCTGCAATACCATATTTATAATAATTTTTAGTCCATTTTGGATTTAACCATGATGCTGCTATAGCTTCTCCAGTAACTGCTATACCATTATTTCTTAAAAATCTTGCATTATCATCATATAATTGTGATGCAGCTAATACTTGTGCATCAGGACTATTTTTAAACTGTTCTCTAGATAAATTAGAATATTTATTTCTAGTACTATCTATAAACTAGAACCATCCAGCAGCAGAACTATTTTTAGATTGAGCTTTAGAATTAAATCCTGATTCTAGAGAAGCTATTTTCATTAAAGTAGTTTTCTTGTTTCCAGTGATACCATATTTATCTAAAGTTTGTTCTAGTATCTTTTTACTTTTACTAGGTGTATTATGATTTAATTTTAGCTAGGTAGATTTATATTTCGTAGGCTCTTTAGCTTTATTAATAGAAAAATATCCATCTAAATTTAAACCATTAATATGAAAATCTCCAGTATTTAATTCAGGAATATACTAATATTGTTTAGGAGTAAAATCTAAATCTAAACCTTTACTTTTTAGTACTTCTGTAGCAGGTTTATCAGGAATATCTAAAGCTTCATATTTAAAATATTCACTCATAATTTTATCAAACCATTATGTATTTTAGAATGACAATTTTTACAAACACAAACTGTTTGAGATAATTCTTTAATAAATAAATCTGTAGGTATATGACTTACAGCTTGTGATATATTAAATAATTTTTCTCCAGTATGATGAAATTCTAAACAACATTTAGCGGATTCACCACATATTATACATTGTGTTTTATGTTCATTTAAAATCTTTTTATTTTCTTTATAATATTTATTCTTACGCATAACTAGAATAATTACCAGGCTAATTAAAATTAACTAAAGCTAATGGTCCTAATCCTTTAGTAGCTCTATAATAATTAATTCTTTTCTTTACCCCAGGTCTTGTAAGTAATAAATCTTTTCTGTAACCATTATAGCCTTTTTCAGGGTTATACATGTACTTAGCATTTTTTTGTATTCCATCATAGTACTACTAAAAATTCTAGGCTTTAAGTGAGTCTGGATACATTCTACTATGCCAATTAATTAGATGGTCTGCAAAAGATTGTGCACTAGGATATTTTTTATTATCTCCAGTAGCGAATCCAGTCCAACCTTTTTCTGCAACCTTTTGGTTAGTTAAATCTAAAGCTGCCTGTGGGGTAACTCCTTTATCTACTAAAGCTTGATATATCTAAGTCACATTATTATATTGACTCCTAGTTCCAGGCATCTTACCTGCTAACTACATTTTAAGAATAGTGCCTCCATTAGCATGTTTCCATTTAGCAGCATTTCTAGCAAAATTAGCTCGACGTTTTTATAAAGGAGTAGCATTAGGATTATTTAATACAGATTTAGCATGCTCCTGTACAGATTCTCCAGCTGCTTTAGCTGAGGCAGTAAACTTACCCTTATTTTTATCTTTTATATGAATAGTATCTTTTCTATCTTTTATCTATCCGCCTTTCTTTAGTTTATTTATAAAACTATACTGATTTTTAATCTTAAAATCCTAATAGGCAGAACAAATTCTTTCTTGTAATTCAGAATTAGTCATAATGTAATAAATAAGATTAAAATACTTTTGAATATAAATAACCTATATATATACTTAAATAGTACAAAATAATAATAACTTTACCTATTAAATATAGTAATAATGTTATTATAGATAACATATATATAAATATTACTTATAGTAATATGAAAAAAATTGTAATGGTTATTTTAGATTATTTAAAAAAATTATGGAATTTTATTTCCAACTTAACTCCAGAAACTAAAACTATAATTATTTTTGTATTATTAATATTTATACTAAATCCAATTCATAGAAGTTATTATGAAGAAACTCTTTCTAGTGTTATAAAAAAATAGAAAGAAGAATTACGTAAAGAAGAAGATAATGGATTTAAACAAGCTCCTTATATAGCTTAGTGTATTGATAATATAAAAATAAAAGATCCTGATTGTAGTAATGTTTTGCTATTAAGTTATCATAATACTAAGCATAGCTTACAGGGTTTTAGTTATATTTATTTAGATTGTATAAGAGAAAGTGTAAAATCATATTCTGATGAATATGTCGGAGATTATTGGTAGACTTTATAGTATACTAATTACCAAGAAGAATTAAGTAAAATTGATGATACTGCTTATTTAAGAGTTGATAGTCTTCCTCAAATTAAAAACACTTTCCCTAGATTATATAAAAAGTTAGAATAGAGTGGGGCATACTCAGCTGCTTTATATCCTATAGAAGGAGTTAGAAATCCTATAGGAATAATAGTAGTTTTGTATAAATAGCCTAAACAATATGAGTTAGGTTATTATAATACAGTTATTTCTCCACAAATTCAACGATTATCTACAATACTTGATGATACTGTAAATGGCAATGACAATGAAGATTGATAAAGAAAATGATGGAGTAGCTTTCAATGATTCTGCTCACGCTTACTGGGATATTAATAATCCAAAAAAAGAGTATATCTCAGTAACTACTTTAATAGGAAGTTATGCACAACCTTTTGATTCAGATTTTTGGTCTAAGTATAAAGCTTTGGAAAAAATTCTAGATACAGATGTATGGAAAGACTTAAAAAAGACTTTACTTAATACACACAGAATTACTAAAGAAATTTTAGAGACTTATTCTGTAGACATTAATGACCTTAATAAGGAACAACAGAACATTCTTGATGAATGGGAAGCTAATAAAATAGAGTCTTGTGAGAGAGGAACAAAAATTCATTCTCAATTAGAACATTCTTTTTACAATATGAAGGATGATAAGCCTTTACAGAAATTTGGATTAGGAGGTAAATTTATATGTAAAGAGGGATATACTAAGCTAGACTTAGAAAATGGTGTGTATCCAGAATATTTAATTTCCTGGTCTACTCCTGATAATGTTTTAAACTTAGCAGGACAAATTGATTTAATGGTTAAATATGGTAATGAAGTTACTATTGTAGATCATAAAACTAATAAAAAAATAGACTTAAAAGGAGGATTTAATACAGTTACTAGAGGTACTACTAAAATGCAATACCCTTTAAACACTATTGAGGATTGCAATTATGGTCATTATGAAATGCAACTTTCTACTTATGCATTTATGCTTCAACAGAGACATCCAGAATATGTGATTAAAGATTTAATTCTTAATCATTATGATCATAATATGAAAAATACTCTATATCATTGTATTTATCGAAAAGATGAAGTAGAACGTATGCTTGCTGACTACTACAAAAAGAAAAAACAACAATTAAAAGCAGCGAGACGTAAACCTATTGTATATTAATATGAAATTACCTATTGCTTAGATTATAGAAGGTCATGCTAAAGAAGCCCTAGGGTTAGATACTGATATTTCTGAAGCTAGATTAAAAATCTGTCATAGATGCCCGTTATTTAGTAACGCTCTAGGCGGAATGTGTAATAGTAGATTATGGTTAAATGTAGAAACGGGAGATGTGAGTACAAATGCACGACCAGGTTATCAAAATGGTTGTGGATGCTTATTACGAAATAAGACTAGGCTTGTAAACGCTCATTGTCCAGTAGATAAATGGTAAAAAATGGTGTGCACAAATATCTATTAATAATAAAACTAAAGGTCTTGGAAGATATGATACTATAGAAGAAGCTATTGAGGCTCGTAAAAAAGCAGCTAAAGAGTATTATGGAGAATTTGCCAATGAAGATTAAACACATTTTTATAGGCATTTATAACTATATATTTAACTATAATAAAAAGCTATCTACACAGAGAATGTTAATATGTGAAAAATGTTAGTATAAACTAATATTAGATAATTATAAATTTTGTGATATATGTGGATGTTCTTTAATATTAAAAACTACTGTTAGAGAAGAACATTGTCCTGTAAATAAATGGTAATATGAATAAAGACAGAGCAATTTTTAATCAGAATGAAAAATTAGCCATGACAGTTAATGGCTTAGAAAGTGGCGGTATGCACTTTAATGTTAATGAGAAACAAGCAGATGATTTAGTAAAGAATGAGGCTATTAGTAAGTTTAATACTCAAGTAGATGAATATGTAAATCGTTTTGAAGAACATGCTAAAGCTTTAGAGAAAGCCGTTGAAGAATTTACTATGTCATCTAAAGCTGAGATTAGACCTATTGGTAATTATATTATCATAAAACCTTTTGCTGAGAATCCTTTTCAACGTATTAAAAAGGTTGGCGGACTTATCATTGATTTAGGAGGTCAAAAACCTCAATATAAAAATAATGATAATGGCGAAATTGAGGAAGAAGAGAATATTACCAAATCAGGAGTAATTGTAGAGGTAGGTCCTGAATGTAAATGGGCACAGATAGGAGATTGTGTATTCTATCCTAGAACTAGTATTATTCCAGTGCCTTTCTATAAACAAGGCTTAGAGCTTGTAAATGAAGCAAGATTAATAGCAATAGTAAATGATAATTTAACAGAGAGATTCAATGGAAGATAAAATATATTTCCAACCAGGTGAGGTTGTTACTTTAAAGTAGGACATTGGAAATGTTCCTAAGATGCTAGTAGTTAAAAAAGTAACTACTGTATTTAAAAATAAAGATACTGATGTATTAATTGGAATAAAGTGTAGATGGTTTACTACAGATGGAGTTTTGTAGGAAGCTGTGTTTAACACTAAGGATTTAATTAAATTATAATGGTTTCTTTTAAACAGGCATTTGATGCTGCTAGAAAAGCAGGTAATCGCTATTTTTCTTGGAATGGAAATGACTATAATACTATGACTAAAGAGGAATAGAATTCCGGAATTGGAGATTACTTTAGTAAATTCAGAGGTAATGTTGGAGATAATTCTAATTTTTAGAAGGCTGCCTCTAATATGGGTTCTCAAATGATGGGAGTATTTTAGAATCCTACTAAAGGTAAATATGCAGGACAAGATTATAATATTGGAATATATTTTAAACCATAGTTTAATAGTCCTGCTACTAATTAGTTAATAGATTAGGCTACTCTTCCTCCTAGTACATAGGAAATAACTTCTATAAATGCCCCAATTAATAATTTTAATCGATCACAAGTAAGAGCTTTTATGTCTAGTAGAGGACTAGATCCATATGCTTATACTGGAGGTTAGAGAAAGGCTCTGAGAAAAGCCTTAAATTCTGGATAGGATGTTGAGGCTATCTTTAAATAGTGGAGTTAGGATAATCAACCTATATCTTATAATGCTGAAGGAGGTCTTTTAAAATTTGACGATGGAGGAACTATGGAAGATTTTAAAAAGTGGCTTAATTAGAAACTTCGTAAAGGAGAGTTAGAAGAATCAGATTTAAGTAAAGAAAAATTAGCATAGTTATATTAGACATTTAAAAAAGAGCAGTAGGGAGTACAAACTGCTATGAATGGTGCAAAACTTAATTATATAAATCAATTAAATGGTAAATGTCCTTAGGGGACACATTTATCATATTATAGAATAGGAGGAACATTGTGTAAAAAGTGTGAAGCTGATGCTCATAATGAAAGTTCTGATCCTATTAAAGCTTTTAAATAGAAATGTGGCGGTAAGGTTAAAAAGAAAGAATTAGGTGGTGAGGTAGATAATAAAAAACCTAAATTAGTAAAAAGCCTCAATCTAAACCAGGAATGATAAAACCAACTAATAAACGCCCAGGACCTAAAGATTTAAAAACACTTCCTAATGGTAAGTATCCAAAATATTGGACAGCTACTTAGCGAGGTTAGTGAGATAGAGATCATGATGAAGGAGATTAATGAGATATAAGCTAACTTCTAATTCTTTTAGAGGTTAGCTATTTTTATTTAATGTTAATATGAAATAATGAGTAAATGGTTTTAGTATAATTAGACTTTAGGAAAGGTTGAACTCGATGAAACTGAATTATTACTAATAAAAGAATTTAGAGATTTATTAGATAATAATCGTAATAAAAGTAAAACTGATCCTAAAGGCGAACATAAAGAAAGAGCTTTCAGAGAATTATCTTATATATATCTAGCTATTGATTGGAATTCCCCATATCATAATTATGATGAATAGGATAGACATGAAGCAGCTATTGATGATTCAGGGCTAACAGAGAATGAATTTAATGATTCAGTATTTAGAACTGCTTGTAGAAAGTATTAGGAAATTCAAAATTCTAATAGACTAGTTAGAATGGTAAAAGCTGCTGAGAGTACTGTAGATAAATTAATAGATTACTTTGAAAATGTAGATCCTCTAGAAAGAGACCCTTAGACTGGAAAACCTATTTTTAAAGCTAAAGATATTATGGCAGAAATTTCTAAATTAGATGAAACTGCTGACGGATTATTAGCTCTAGAAGGAAGATTAAAATCTTCTATGCAAGAATCATCTAGTATTAGAGGAGATGCTCAAGAAGGATTTGACCCAGGAGACTTTTAATTATGGCTGAAGAAATTAAACGTAAACGAGGAAGACCTAAGAAAATACCTACAGTAATTGACGATGTAAAACCTAAAAAGAAGCCTAAAATACCTAAAGAGATTTAGGATATGATTAATAAAGTACATGGCACTGTAGAAGATCCTATGAAGGAAGCGGTTGAAAGTCTTAAACCTTAGAAGATAGTAGAAGAATCTAAACCCGTATTAGAAATAAAAGAGACTGATACTGATGAAGCTATCTTAGGTAAAGTTAGAGATTAGTCTGGATGGGATGTAAAAAAAGATGATCCTATACCTTATTTTGATGCTAATTTATCTTATGAGTTAACTGGATATAAACCTATTAATAAATACAGAGGTTTAGATTTTAATCCTTCATGGTTTACTGAAACTAGAGATACTTTTGTAAGAACTGGACATTATACTAGATTTAGAAGAAATTCTAGAAGTTGGAGAGCTTTTTGGAAAGAGTAGTTTATACGATGTAAATATGGTATGACTTCTCATGGTTATACTATTACTGGAGACCATTATTATTTCCTCAACTTTTATAGATTAAAAGATCTTGATAATGTTGAAGAAGCAGGTATGGGACGTTAGGAAATTTTCCCTAATTTTTTAGAAGGATAGTATGAATGGTTTCATTATTTAAAATTAGCTAGAAAATTACGTATGAATGCCTGTATGATGAAAGCCAGAGGTGCAGGATACTCAGAAATTGAGGCTAGTATAATTTCTAATAGCTATAATGTAATTAAAGGATCCATAAATGTATGCACAGCTTTTGCACAAACTCAGTTAGATAAATTGCTTGAGAAAGTTTGGGCAAATATTAACTGGCTGTATTATAATACCGATGGAGGTATGGCACATCTTAGTCAGGCTAAAAATAGTAATTATTTACGTCGCGCTTCTCATTATGAAATTAGAGATGGACAAAAAATAGAAGTAGGTTGGGGTTCTTAGATACAAGGAATTATTACTGATAAACCTGGTAAGTTAAGAGGTGATCGTACAGATATATTAATGTTTGAAGAGTGTGGGCTTTGGCCTCAATTTACTAAGGCATATACTTAGGCAGACGCTTTAGTTGGTTAGATTGGTAGATAGTGGGGTTTAAGATTAATGGGTGGTAGATAATTAATTGTTTATATCTAGTGAAACAATTTGTGCCACGTAATCGGGAAAAAACGGTGAACCCTGAGACGGGAATACCGTGCTAATATATTTAATAATATAAATATACAGTGTAACGCGTAGGTATTGAACCTCTTATTATAGAGAATATAATATACCCAAGAGTCCCCGACATATTAGTTATAATATGAAAATGTACGCTGGACTTATTCGAATCAAAGAATAAGAACTAGGAGATAAAAAGCTCCTAGGGTAACAATAATCGACTGGAGGAGAGTCAGGGGCTCAAATGGAAGGTCTTCGTAAAATGTATTACGAGCCTTAGCTTTTTGGAGTACTTCCTTATCGCCATAACTTTACTAAAAACGGAGAATATGCTATTACTTCTTTCTTTTTACCAGCATTTAGAACTATAAAAGAGTTATCTTTATTGGATAGTCGAGGTTGGTTAGATGATGAAGATGGTAAAGCTTACTTTAATAAGACTAGAGATTTAAAAGCTCAAGACCCTGAAGAATTTACTACATTCTGCGCTGAGTATTGCTTTGATGGAGAAGAAGCTTTTTCATTAGAAGGTAATAATAAATTTAATAAAATATTAATAGCTGAATAGCTAGCTAGTATAAGAATTCATAAAGATTCTCCTAAACCTGAAAGAGGAACTTTAGAATATATTTTTAAAAATGGTTAGCATAGTAAAGAAAACATTACTGGGTTAAAATGGATAAAAAATAATAATGGTGATGTGCAAATAATAGAGCATCCAATATGGACTTAGGTATCTTATGATGAAGAAGGTAATGAATTAAAATATGAAAAAATGAATGGTCTGTATGTAGCAGGCATAGATAGTATTGACTTAGGTATGGAAGATACATCAGCTTTAACTAAAGACCCTTCTAATTTCTGTATTGTAATTAAAAGAAGATAGTTTGGATTAAAAGACCCTACTTATGTAGCTATGTATAAGGCTAGACCTAACGATGTTCGTGATGCTTATAAAACAGCTATAAAATTATTACAATATTATAATTGTAAAGCTAATCTAGAAGCAACTCGTGTATCTATGCTTTCATGGGCTAGAGAAAAGAAATATTTAAATTATTTTATGTATAGACCAGTTGCCACTTATCCAGCTGGAAATAATCCTAAGCGTAGGACTATAGGTACTCCAGCTTCTGTAGCTATTATTGATCATCAGACTGATTTAATTAGAGACTACGTAAATGATTTTTGTCATAATATATGGTTTGAAGAAATGCTTGATGAATTAAGCCGTTATACTGATGAAATGAAACGTAAGTTTGATATTATAGCAGCTATGGGATTATGTGAGTTAGGTGATGAAGATATGATGGGAGTAACTCCTAGATAGATAGAAAATACTGATGATTCTTTTTAGGATTTTGGTTATTATATAGACCCAGAAACTGGTTATAGACGTAAAGGTATAATACCTAAAAAAATAATAACTAAAGCAACTATAAATAGTATATCATATGACAATTTAGGAATTAGAACAAGCAATCCTAGAGGCTATTGAGACTATGTATAAATGTAAATATGTAGGCTTATTAAAACTTACTAAATTACCTGTAGGATATAAACTTTAGTTAGGTTGGAGACACGATGATTATCCTATATCAATAATGTCGGATTCACCTACCGAAGAAGTTTTTCTTAAATATATAAAAGAAGAACTTAGAATACGAAGATTAGATAAAGTAAAATACTTTACTGGATATAAAATATATCCTGGATAGTTAAATACTTGTCCACACGACGATACTTGTAAATCATGTCAGAACAAGAAGTAATAGAATTAATTAATAAACACATTGGAGAGCTAGTAGTAGATAAAACTACTATTCAAAAATGCTATAATTATTATAATGGTGTTCGTGATGCTGAACAATTTTAGTATCTCGAAGATAATTATGGAATAGGATAGCCTACTTCAGTAGAATTTACACCACTTATTAAAAAACATTTAGATGCTTTAATAGGTGAATATTTAGGCACACCAATCATTCCAAAAGTAACTTGCAAAGATGAAAAGACTGTATCAACTATATTTAGAGAAAAATAGATATATATTTATTCTGAATTATAGAAAATATTTTAGTAGAAATTAAAAAATAATTTGATATAGGTTATATAGGGTAAAGACCCTACAGATATAATGGTTTAGAATTAGATGGAAGATTTAGTGGGAGACCTAGGAGATTCTTTTATTTCTAAATATGAAGAAGCCGCTTAGAATGTTATTGAGTATATAATGTAGTCTAGAAATACTGATTTAATAAATAAATTAAGAAAGATATTTTTAGACTTACTTATATCCGGAGATACCTTCTATAGAGTAAAACCTTCTGCTAATGGTACTAATATATAGATAGAATCTCCAAGTCCTTTAAATACGTTCCCTGAACGTAATCCAAATTCTCCTTATGTAAAAGATTGTAATAGAATAGTTATTCGTAAGTGGCTAACTGAAGCTGAAGTTTTAAATACTTATGGAAAAGATTTATCCAAAGAAGATATTGAAAAAATAAAAGATAGATGGACAAATTCTTATTCTAGTTCATCTACCTATATAAGAACTACTAATGGAAAATTAAATCCAGGTATATAGTCAGGAGTTGAAATAATACCAGGTTATCCTAAAGAAGGATATTTAAATCATAGGTTAATAGAAGTATATGAAGTAGAATGGATCGAAACAGATTCAGACTTTATAATGCATAGACATTCTGCTACTAAAATAGGAACTGATATCTATATAATAGATGAAGTTGATAAAGATGTTGTACGAACTTAGGATAACCCATCTAAATGTACTTTATCAGTAAACGGTGTATTTTATTTAAATGAAAATAGTGAACCATATTCTTTAGTAAAAGCTTGTATGACTTTACAAGATAAATATGATCTTTTATGTTACTACCGTGATAATCTTATAGCAACTAGTGGTACTACTGGAGAATGGTTAGACATATCTTTAATACCTGCAAAATTAGGAGTAAATTTTTCCGAAAGAGTACAAAAATGGCTAGCTTATAAAAAGTCTGGATTAGGACTAATTGATACTTCTTAGGAAGGAAGAATGGCAAGTGGATAGGCTCCTATAAATACTATATTTAATGGCTTCGATGATACTATTAAAGTACAATCTATTTAGGCTATTCAATTAGCTATAGATAGTATTGAACATACAGTATCTTCTATAACCGGAGTATTTAAAGAAAGATTAAATGGTATTTCTTAGAAAGACGCTGTAACTAATGTATAGACTAGTGTCAATAATTCTTTTGTTATAACTAAATAGTATTATCATCAAATGGATATTTTAACTGAAGAAATATTAATTGATTGTTTAAATACTGGAAAGAAAGTTTATAAAAAAGGATTAACAGGAATAATTAATTTAGGAGACAAATAGCAGAAAATATTTACTGCATTACCTGAAAATTTCACAGTTACTGATTATGGTATAACTGTTAAAACTAGTTCTGATATTACTTAGGAGATAGAGTAGATGAAATAGATACTACCTTAGCTTATATAGGCATAGTTACTTCCTGCAGATATATTATTTGAAACTATCACTTGTAAGAGCCTTACTTCTATAAAAACTAGAATACGTAAAGCTTTAGCTAAACAAAAAGCTGAAAATAATTAGCTTTAGTAGGCTATGCAATAGGTACAATAGTTATAGCAGTAGCTACAAGAATCCTAGAAACAGATTCAAAAATATGAATAGTAGATACAGTAGTTAGCTAAATAGGCAGATAACTTTAAATAGGAAGAGCTTAAATAGAAAATGGACTTAGAATGGTTTAAAGCTCAAACCGATAGATAGTTTAAAGATAGACAAGCTGAAGAAGATGCTAAACGTACTGAATTAGAAAGATAGTAGTTATATGATGGTAATCCTTATAATGATAAGGTAAAATAGTTAAGAAGTTAATGAATGGTATAATTGGAACACAACTTTATAGCAATGAAAGTTAGACTAAGACACCTATATATCCAAAATCAAAAGCTGAAGTAATTGATGCTATTAATGGAAATATTGAAACAAATGTATAGTAGTGGTTAAGTAATTTAACAACTTCTATAGGTCAAATTACTGAAAACGCTATAAAATTAAATATAAAGATTTCTTATGCACAAACAACATACAAGAATCTTGATGATATTAAAGATAATGAAAATATTTAGTGGGGAGAAAACTTTGTGCAACCAGATGCAGAATTTCCATATACTTGGAAAAAGACTGAAATAAAAGCTAGCAGTAGTGCTGAAAGTTCAGCAACTAGTGTAGCTTATGAATTAGCTAGTGTGTCATCTTAGTCTACCCAAACTATATATACAGCAAGATCTGCTGATACTAAAGCAGTAACTGTAGCTTATAATAGTATTGATGATCATGGAGCATCTAAACCTTATTATAATGATACTTTAGAGAATATATTAGCTAAACCTGAAAATGCCTTATGGTCTAAGTCGCCTGTAAGTATTTCAGCTACTAATCCAAATGGGTACATAGCTACTAGAACAAGAACTAATACTGGAGAATGGGGAGCTTTTAATATTGCACAAAATGCTAAATGGGCATATAATAGTATCCCTGTTTATAAATATAAAGTGACTGATACTATATAGGTTCCTCCAGTTACAGAGAATAGCGACGACTATAGTAAAGTTGAAGGTTGGAAAGATTAGATTACAGAATCTTTCACTGGGTATTTGTGGATGATTAATGCTACAGTAGTAAATGATGTATATTAGTTAAATGGTTCTACGGTATGGAGTTCTCCTACTTTAATATCAATTGTTAAATAATGGAATTTATTATTGATATACATAACTCCTTATAGGGAGATATAACACTTGAAGATTTCTCTAAAGAATATGGTTATTATATTCCGGAAGGAGATGATTATCCGGATTCTAAAATAGAAGAAATAGATGGAGTCTCTACATTAAAATATAAGTATAGTAAAACAGTAACATTAAATACTATTCTTAAAGTAAATATGGAAGAAGCTATATTATAGGATGTTTTAATCAATAAACATGAAGATAATATGGATGTTTGTAGTTTCCATGTTGAAGAAGATGGCTATTATGTAGTTAATCATTATGTTCTCCCAACACGTTAGTGGTATGATAATTTTTTAAAAAATCCTGATACTGAATTATCTGAATTTATTTCAGAAGGTATATACTTTGTTGAAGATGATAAACTAAAAAAAGTAGTAAAAGGAGAAATTGTAGAAGCTGAAGTAAAAGAATTATTAGAACGTAATTATGAAGGAACAAATATTTTACATTGTAAGATTGATATATTTTTTAATGGCAATTTATAGCAGTGTTATATAAATTATTGTAAAAAAATATATGATTCTTTATTAAATAAATGTAAATCTTCAGAATATGATTCTAATATATATGCCAGAGATTTTATATGGATGACATTAAATATAATAGATTATTTAATAGGATTTAAATAGTTTTTAGAAGCGGAACGTATTATAGAACAATTTAAAACTTGTGGAGGATTTTGTACTGCTTCTAATACTAATACTAATAAATTATATTCTGATTGTGGATGCTCTAAAATGTGAAGCTATAAAGCAGTATAATATGTATATTAATAAAGCTATTAAGGGATATAAAAATGATTATCAATATATTTTAGCTTTAATTAGCTTTATTAATATGCCTATTCAATTAGAAGGTATGGAATATATTAAATAGCGATTATTAAATTATGGCAATACAGACTATTTACACTTAGGTAGATAATGCTAAATTAGAACCTTGTAAAAAAGGTAAACCAGTACTCCCATTCAAAATACCTTTACTAAGAAACAATTATTTAGGAGAATATAGAACTTAGGTTGAGAAAGATAAAGTTTTAAAGAATCTAGGTATTTTAGGAGCTACTGGAAAATATACTTATCCTTCAGATGTATAGTTAGATAGTTATAAAGATATAAAAACTGTATAGTAGGCTTTAGACTATTGTATAAGATTAATTTAGTCTTATGAAGTTAGTGATAAAAATATTAAATAGTTAATAGAAGATGTTAAAACTATTTAGTAGAATATTACAGGATTACAAACTTCCATACAATAGAATACTGAAGATATTACAACGATTAATAATTCTATAGAATAGATTAATAACTCTATATTAGAATTTGATAAAAAACTGGAAGAACTAAACGTTGATGATAAAATTACTAACAGAATTAATCAACATTTAGCAAATTCTAAAACTATAGAATTAAGAGATAATACTTTAGAAGTAAAGGTATCTAATGAAGAAGTAAATGCAGTTGTAGTTAAAGAAGATGGTATTTATGTAAATGATAATACAGAATAGGTGTAGTCTAATACTACTGCTATTGAATCTTTAAAAAATTCAGATAAATATCTTACAGGAACTACAGGTTCTTCTCCTTATACAGTAGGTGGAATCAAAGAAGGAACAACTGCTGAGTCTTTAAATGGTAAAACTATATCAGATATACTAGATTTAATGTTATTTCCTGCTTACGTTCGAAATTTAATTCCTCCAACTTTATCTTATTCAGCATTACCTGGCTTAGTAGAAGTAGGAAGTTCTCTTTTACATCCTGAGTTAACTTTTACTTAGAATGATGCTGGATCTTAGACTTCTACAGTAGAAACTATATCATTTAATGATTCTCATTATGATAATGCTTCTTATATAGGGATAGGAGTATATAAATATGAAGCAACTGTTAATTATGAAGCAGGAGAATATTTAGTCAATAATAAAGGAGAAACAACAGATTCTAGAATAGAAGCTGGCAGTATCTCAACCTCAGCTTCTACAATAGCTACTTATCCATGGTATGCAGGTACAAATACTTAGGTATTTAAATAGAGACTGGTGGCATTTAATACTGATTCTGGAATATAGGAAATATCTCTTTCTGGTAGAGCAGTTATTAAACTGCCAGGAGCTAATTCTTAGTTATTATCTTTTAAAGTAAATGGAGGTCTTGGATTTTTAAATGTAGACTTAAATGGTTGGACATAGACAACTGAATAGATAAATGGAATTACTTATAAGGTATGGTCAAAAAATGATGAATATTCTTCAGTACTTCCGCATTAGTTACAATTTAAATTAATGTAGTAATGGGATTTAAATACTAGGGAGATTCAGCCATTGGAGTTTCGTTAACTGTACAAACTCCAAAACCATTAGACACTAGGTTAGTTGTGGATACTAGAGCAGACTTATATAGTATTCCTGCTAAGTATGCTTATAACGGAATGCCAGTAGTATGTGTTGCTGATGGTAATATTTATACTTTAATAGATAAAAATAAGATAGGAGAAGCTGTAGGATGGAAAGCTTCTTATGAAGCAATTTAGATAATTACTTGTACAGAGTAGGAATATAAAAAGTGGTAGGATAATACTAATCCAGATTTTACTCCAAAAGATGATAGTCAAACTTGGTTGCATCAAGATACTTATTATTATATATATGAAGAAAGTATAAGTGATAAAGGATAGTATTATGTATCATATACTTAGTTTGAAGATTTAACTAATCAAGTAAATAAGAAAGCTACTATATCTGCTTTAAATAGCTTATCTGAAAAAACTGATAAAGCACTACAAGATTTAGCTAAAGTTTATGCTACTCTTGATGACATAGATAGTTCTAACCCTGAATCTAAGCTATCTAAAACTTTAGATAATTACTATACAAAATAGAAGGTAGATGATATCTTCGTAACTAAAGAAAGTTTACGAGGTGACGGAATTGAGGGCGATAACTTCGTATTTGTTACAAAATCATAGTATGATACTGATTAGCAAAATCTTAATCAATATAAAGAAGAAACTACTAATTAGATAAATACTAAAGTAACTACTAATTCTGAAGCCCAATTAAAATCTATATCTAATGAAGGTACTACACTTAGTATAGGTTAGAAGGTGGCAGTAAATGGAGAAGATGTTGCTTTAGATAAAGATGTTCCTAAAATAGTAGTTATGGATTAGTAGGAATATGATGACTTAGAAACTAAAGACCCTGATGTTTATTATATGACTCATGGTACTGAGTCTAATAATGGAGGCATAGTTTCAAGTGAATTCTTAGAAACTAATTACTATAATCAAGAACAGATAGTTGATTTATTTAATAATGCTTTACAAAATTTATTTACTGTTTCTGGTAAAGTTTTAGAATTAGGTATTCATACTTTAGACATTATTTTGGTGGATAAACCTACCGACCAAACTTTTGATTACGATGGAAATATCCATAAATTAGAAAGTACAGACTATTATAATGTTATAGGTGATGGAGGATCTGAACCAGGGACTTATAGATTTAAAGTAGTATTAAAAGCAGGAAAAAGATGGAGGGATAATACTAATACCCCTATATTTATAACTTACACTATTAATTAGAATGCTAAATAATGAAAACATTAAATCAATTAAAAATTGGAGACATCGTGTATGATTTAGCAGCTAAATTTGATGCTGAGGATAACAATATTAAAGATACTTATTCTACAAAAGAATATGTAACTTAGAAGATATCTGAGCTAGTTAATTCTGCTCCAGGAACATTAGATACTTTAAATGAGATAGCAGCAGCTTTAAATAATGATTCTAATTTTGCAACTACTATAATTACGTAGTTAGGAACTAAAGTTGATAAGGTAGAAGGTAAACAATTATCTACTGAAGATTTTACTGCTGCTTTAAAAACTTCATTAGAAAATCTTCCTGGAGAAATTAGTGGTAAATATGTAAAACCTTCAGGAGGTATTCCTAAAACAGATTTATCTTCAGAAGTTCAGGCATCTTTGAATAAAGCAGATAGTGCTATACAGGATATTTCTAGTAAAGTAGATAATTCGACTTATACAGAAGATAAGAAAACTTTTGCTCTCAAAACAGAAATACCTACAACATTACCTGCTAGTGATGTTAGTGCTTGGGCTAAGGCATCTGTTAAACCTACCTACACTGCTGCAGAAATTGGTTTAGACCAAGTAAATAATACTTCGGATATGAACAAACCTATTTCTACAGCAACCTAGGCTGCTCTAGATGGTAAGGTAGACAAAGTTGTAGGTAAATAGTTATCTACTAATGATTACTCTGCTGAAGAGAAGAGCACAGTAGCATAGTTAAAAATTGATGTAGAATAGTTAAAATCTACTGTAGCAACTTTAACTACATCATTACAAGAGCTTAAAGCTAAGGCTTAAAAAGATCTAGGCAAATGATATATAGAAATGGTAAATTAATAACTGAAGTTCATTAGAATATTAAAGAATTTATTGATTAGATATAGTAGCTTGTCTAGAAAGATATTGGAGCTATATATAAAGGTTCTCAATTAGTTTGGGTAACTGTATATAACGCTATTAAAAGTTGTTATGGCAGTGGTACCTGGATACAAGATAAACCTTGGTTAGATAATGACTTTTGGAAAAATAATTAATACAAATGGCAATTTAGAATTTAAATAAACAAGATTAGCTAGATCTAACAATGAATTGGGATGGTGCTACAGGCTAGCAGGTAGAAGATTTAATATCTAGACATTTACCTGCTAGCATGGGGTACGATAGCTCTAGTAATGTATTAACTATTGCTAATACTAATGGAGATACTATCGTACAAACTGAAGTAAGTGTAGCTCAACCTATATATAATCATTCTATATAGATAGAAGGAGTATATTTTAATAATACTGACTCCGAAAATTAGATAAATAAAGATACTATACTTTGTAAATTAGGTACTAAAATATATTTAGGAGTAAGATATACATACACCGCCACTAATCCATTAACTAATAAAGTTACTCATGTAAATAGTACTTAGAAATTATTTGTAAATATTGGAAATGGTTTTATATAGTTAGAATAGGGTATAAAATCTTCTCCTGATATATAGTACATAGAAATTACAAATTTATATACTAAAGTAACATCTTCTAATATATCTGTTAGAGCTATAGCATCTGCAAATATAGAAGATAAAACAGTAACAGCTACCACTACTAAAAAGATTCAAGTGGTTAATCCTAAACTTAGATATTCAGGCAAATCTTATATAGTTTCAGGTACTGCTGGATTTGAAGTGCAAGATGGTGGAGGTGCTTCTTATTTAATTTACTATAAAATAAATGGTTCTACAGTTAAAAACTAGGATAATTTAATTTTAGCATTAACTGATACAGGAGTAAACACTATCGAAGCTTATGTAGCAGTAACTAGCAATGCTTCTATTAAATCTGATACTTTAAAAGTTTAGGTAATAAATACTAAGGGGGTAACTTCTTTTAATAAAGTATTATATGCTATAAATGAAATATCCACTGGAGTAAATAACTGGGAATTTAGTAAATTATATAAATTATCTATATACTTCAAAGGTTAGTCTTAGGAAGAATCTACTATAGTTACTAAACTTACTGAAACTGGTAACTCAGAAGACTATAAGTTAAATAAAACTAAGACAATAACTTTAGTTGGGGATGACGGAGTTATTGAATAGGATGTTAGTTATTTCTTAGGAATAACTGCCTCCCAAAAAATATTTAACACTGTATTAGTAGTAAATATAGATGGAGAGGATATAATATCTTGGGATACCTCTACGATTATTAAAGTATCTAATAAAGGTTCTTTCAGTTATACTTCTGATTGTTCTTATTATTTTGATTAGTATTCTCCTGATAATTCTAATATTATAACTAAAGAAGTTCTTGATAAAGTAATTTCTCCTGATGGATTAACTACTGACGATGCTTTAACAGTATTTAGATTATCTGCTGGAAATTATCCTAATAATATTATTAACTTAGATTTATCTGACTAGTTAACTAATTAGGGATTTACTTTTGAGTTAGATTTTAAGTCTTATAACATTAGTGATGAAACTAAACCATTATTAAAATTAGGAAGATTCATATTATATCCTACAGAACTTAACTGGCAATATGGTAACGTAGACACAGCCCAAATAGATACTACTGCTAAAAGTTCTATATTTTAGGGAGATACAAGAACTCATATTTTAATTGAAGTTGTTCCTAATTTTAGAGCTCCTGCAAGAGAAGTTCCAAAAGAAGTTAAAAAAATAGCTAACAAAACAACTAATTTAGTTAGAATATTTATAAATGGAGGTATTGATCGTCTATACAAGTATGATTACTTGACAGATTTCTAGTATGACGGATTTAATTTAGAAGTTAGTCCAGAATCTGCAGATCTTGATATCTATGGACTTAGAATATATAATAGAGCTTTAACTTTAAAAGAGATAGAAAATAATTATATCTCTACTATGTCTTCTGTTACTGAAAAGTCTAAATTCCAGTAGTTAAATGACTTAGTTGCTACTGATGCTAATAATGATACTTACATATCTTATAATAAAGTTAAATCATTATATAATACTTTGGTATATATAATGCCAAATACTCATGGATATCCTCATTAGTTTAATTTAGTTAAAGGAGTATCTATTAAAGGATGCACAGTATTTGTAAATTATGTAAATAGTATAGCTACTGAAGAGAGCCATGTTTTATCAGAAGCACAGATAAATCGTTGCTCTGGTAGATTTATTAATACAGCTATTAGTGGTCAAGGTACCTCTGCTATGAAATATTATTGGTACAATATTCAGATGAAGAAACCTACTTTTACTTCATAGGGATGTTATAATGAGGAACTTGATGAGTATGTTGAGCCTATAGGAGATAATCCAAATAACTATTAGTATAATAGTAAGTATTACTATATGCCAGAGGATACAGATTGTGCTATTGGTATATAGAAGTTATGTGGTAAATTTAATTATGCTTCTTCTATGTAGTCTCATAAAATAGGCGCGGTTAGAGCTTTTCATGATTTATGGGATGCTTGTGTAGACAAATCAGACTTTACATCTGAAGAAATAAAAGGAAGAAAAGCTTGTCTTGAAGATACATTTATAGTATTCTATGTAGAAACTGATTTAAAGGATGTATCTAATTATAAGCTATCTGATTTGGCTTAGCTTGATGATTCTAAAATAATGTTTGCGGGATTTTAGACTTGGGGTTCTGCAAAGGGAGATAAAAATACATTTGGTTATTCTGAAAATACAACTCCTGAATATATTTTACTAGAAGGAGCCGAAAATAATGGAGAATTGTGTAACTGGTTAGCTCCTTGGAGTCCTAGTATAGTTACATTAAGTGGTGAAACTTGGAAAACCAAATAGTTAGTAGTAAATGAAGGAGCGCCTTCTTATGTATTATCTGATTCATTTGATGTTGATTTTGGATTAGATAGTTCTGATGATGATGGAAATACAATGTCCACTGGTGGATAGAAAACCTTAAATAAGTTTATAGAAGCATATAATTTTGTATATATGCATACTATTAATTTATTACCTTATAAAGAAAGTTATTCATTAAATGACCCTCGTAATACTTCTCTTGATATAACTAAAAAGTATTATATTACAAGTATTAATTATTAGGATAATACTTATTTTAAAGGAGCTTAGTGGGATGTCTTTAGATATGATAAATATTCTATGCTATGGGTTCCGGCTGGATTGCCAGTTTTAAATGATCATGATGGCTCTTAGAAATTATCTACAGTTAGAAGTGCTTATAACACTAATGTCTATGAGTATGAAACTTTTAACTTGAAAAAATTCCATGAATAGTTAGGCACTTCTGGAGTTGAAAATATTAATACTTATATAGAAGATTTAAAAACTGATTTCAAAAATAAGTTTGGAACATACTTTCATGTTGAGGATATAATATATCACCAAGCTTTTATTAGATTATTTGCAGGTACTGATAATAGAGCTAAGAATACATATTTCAAATTATTTAATAAAGATTGTAAAATCTAGTTATTATAGGATGATATGGATACAATCTTAGCTACTGATAATAGAGGTTTATAGAAAAAACCTTATTTCTTACTAGAACCTTCTCTAGAATCTGATAAAACTTATAAGTAGATGTGGGGAGGATCAAGTGCATTCTTTGAACTAGTAGATATAACTTATAAAGATAAGATTGATGATATGTTATCAACAATGTTATTATAGATGAAGTTTGGTTCTGCTGAATCTTCTTTAGATACTTGGATGACTTAGTATTTCTATTATGTGTAGAAATATTATCCAGCTGTAACGTATAACTATGTATCTAGACTAGCTTATGAATGTGCTCAAATATTCTTTGATAATTAGAAAGAAGCCGGAGTAACTTGGGTTAATAATGGACAAACTCCAGTATCTTAGGAACATGGTAGCTGTTTAGAGAGTGAAATAGCTTTTATGCGTAAAAGACTTACAATGTTTTTAAGTCAAGCTAGAATAGCCACTTTTGGACGTGAGGGTGCAGGTATTCCTATTAAAGTAAAGGAAGATACTCAAGATCCTCAAACCTACAAGGTAAGAATTACTCCTTACTAGTATTTATATTTAGGATATTTAACTGGTAGTGTTAGTAATCTGTATCTTACTAATAGAGTAAGTGCTGGAGAGACTGTTGAAGTTACTATATCTTTAACAAATGATGCTTCTTATTATGTATTAGGAGGTAATTATATACAAAGATTTGATAATTTTAACTAGGTATTATTTAATTAGGGAGACTACTCTTTATCAGCTCCAAAATTATTAGAGTTTTCTGCTAATACAGGTTCTGATAAATTACCTTTATTCCAGCCACCTTCTCTAACTTTAAATTGTAATGTGTTAGAGAAATTAGATTTAACTAACGTACGTTCTTTAACTACTATAAATCTTGATTCTAAACACACTCCTAAGTTAAAGGAAGTTATTCTTACAGGAACTAATATAGCTACGGTAGCATTACCTACTGGTAGTAGATTAACTAAAATACACTATCCAGCAGCTTTGACTAGTTTAGTTATCACTGATAATGAAGGTTTACAAGAGGTTAGATTTGAAAGTTTAAATAACTTAGAAACAGTTGATATTAATTGTGCTAAAGTTGGACAATTTGATATTTCAAATTTCTGCGAATAGTTAATTACTTGCCCTAGTCTTAAGTCAGTCACTTTAAGAAATTTAAATAATAGAATCTCTTTAAAAGCTTTAGAGAAATTAGTATTACTATAGGCTAAACTTACTGGTAAATTAACTATTGCTAATTCTGACAATGAGTTAGAAGGTATTAGTTATAATGATAAAGTTAATTTAGTAAGTTTATATGGAAATATAGATTCTCAAGATAATAGTTTATATATTAATTATAAAGTAACTACTGCTTATAATATTTCCTGTGAAACTGAGATTTCAGTTTATGGTCAAGGATATTCAGGAAATCCATTTGGATTAAGCCTTGACGGTAACAATGTAGCTTTAATTACTGAAAGAGGAAAAGTAATTCCAGATATTACTTATAGATTTAATTCTGATGTATCAGATGTAGCTACTATAAATAATAGAACTGGTGTTATTACTTTAAAAACAGCTTCTTCCTCTAAAACTACTACAGCTACTATTACTGTAAAACTTACTAATGGTAATACTCTAACCTCTGGAACTATTAATATTTACTTTGCTTGGAGAGCTCCTGAATTAGGTAACTTTGTTTATGCCGATGGTACCTACTCTAGTGCTTATATGCCTAGTAAAACATTAATGGGACTAATCTTTGCTATCAATAAGACTTCACTTACTGAAGGAACAGCTTATATAGTTGGTAAAGAATACTTAGACCCTTAGTATGTAGGATATTCAGATGAAGCAAATTAGGGAGCATCTGATGATAGAAAAGATCTTTATAATGTAAAATTCTGGTTAAATAGTCAGGTATCGGGACTTGGAGATACTTATTATATTACTAAAGGTGTTGCGAGCACTGTAGATGCCGATGCTAATTAGCCTATTACTTTGACTACCTTTAAATAGAAGATTCCTTCTACATTTACAGGTAAAGAAGATACTTAGGCTTACGTAAATAATGTAAACACTACATTGTTACGATTATTAGTTAGAACTTATCCTGATTTAATTCAAGCTACTGGGGGCAGTTATTCAATAACTACTAAAGAAAATTTAGATGCTTTATTAGCTAATATTCCAAATATAAGTAATTAGCATCTAGAACAAATGTAGTGTTTGTTGTATCCATATTTCTATGAAACATATTTGTATGAACCTACAGTAACTGAAGAAGAAAAGAATACTCAAGCCTTCTAGAATTATTTTAGTAAAGGTAAATGGTATGTACCTTCATATTAGGAATTAGCTACTTTAATTTATTACAGAGGTTATAGTGCAGCAGGAAATAATTTCTCCACTGGAGATATTCCTATAAAATCTAATATATCAGATGCCATACCTAAAGAATCAGGGGATTTAAAAAATCCTATATTCTCTACAGCTTATAAAAATGCTGGTAACTATATGCCAACTGCATGGAATACTTTAGCAGACTCTAATAACTTATGTACTAATACAGATGCTACATGTCATAACTATACTTACTAGGAAATAAGTAATTATTCTGTAAGCGGATATGAATATAGTTACCAATGGATACCTGGCAGTAATGATGGAAATACTGGAATGGGAATCTAGGGAGCAGCATATAATGGATGGAGATTACTAAAACATAAACCTCTTCCTTGTGCACAATTTAATTATCAATAGAAATAATGGAATAGTTAAATATTAATATAGTTAAAAATTCTACTTATACCTTAGATGAGATATTTAATATATATAAAGAAGCGTTTCCAACTAATAAACAATGGTCTGAAATATTAACATTAAGAGAGGGAGTTTTAAACTTCTTCTCTTTAAAAACCATATTAAAGAAATCTATTGTTTATTATGACGCTTCTAAATATGTTAATTCATTTTATTATTAGGATAAACAATATTGGTTAAGTAAAGATGTTAGAATAGGTTTATTTAGATTAATAGACAGTGGTACAAAATAGATAACTTTACAATTAAATGATAATTATTTAATTATTTCTTCAGATAAATTAAAAGAATTTCTTAATTAGTTAGAGGTATATGCTGGGAAATGTTTTTCAATAACTGCAGAACATCTTTAGAATATAAAATAGTTAAGTACTATTGAAGAATTACTTAAATATGACTACACTGCTAAATATCCAAATAAGGTTATTTTAAATGAAAATTAGTGTTAAAAAAGATATTGGGCTAGGAGTCAAGGATTCTTAGCCCATTTCTGTTTCTATACGTATTCCTAAATAGGAAGAAATTAGTAAAGAACCTAAAATAACTATTCCTGTAGTATAGGAAAAGTAGGAGATACCTAATAAAGAAATTATCCAACTTCCTGAAATAATAGAGCCTCCTAAATAGACTTATGGAGTAATTCATAATGAACAACCTGTTATAAAACAAGAACCTTCTAAAGAAGTAAATAAAGATTCTATTATTGATAAAATAAATACTGGATTTGGTTGTGATAATGCTTTACATAAAGATTGCCCTAAACCTTAGTGGCATCAGCATTTATGTAAAGAGAATTTTTTAGGAGAATTTAAAACAGAATTAGAAAAATAGTTAGCTAGAGATAATTTAGATATATATAGTAAAACTTAGATAGATAAATTTATAAAAGATTTATCAGGAGTAGATTTATCGTCTTATATTACTAAAGATTATTTTAATGAAGCTATATAGAATTTAGATTATGTAAAATCCTCTCTAAAATCTAATATAGACTACAATATACCAGAAAATTTATTTACATTATGAGTACCCAAATAAAAAGATTATATCAAAACAATTAGGAATTCGTACCTATTACTTTAGCTGAGGCAGTGATAGTAAACACTACTAATATTCCTGGATTAAAATCTTTAGGAATTACTACATTAGATAAAGTATTAAAAACTACTTTAGGAATTGTTGGAACTAATACTCTAAATATAGATACTATTAATAAAACTCTTACTAGTATAAATAATACTTTATAGAATAAGTAGGATAAACTAACTGCGGGTGATGGAATTACTATTTCTCCTGATGGTGTTATTAGTGTTACTAATACTAGTACTTTAGGATTTTAGTATAAAATAGTTACTGTGTTACCTTCTCCTCCGGGAAAAGACTACGAAAACATTATATACTTAGTTCCTAATCCTGAAGGAGTAAATGGTAATATTTTTATAGAATATATTTGTATTAATAAAGATTCTACCTATATTTGGGAATAGATAGGTTCTTTAACAACAGATGTTAACTTAGATGATTATGTAACTAAAACTGAATTTAATGCTTTAAAATCTATAGTGTTAACAGCCCAAGATGTTACTACATCATCAGGAGTTGCAGTCACAGTAAATTATAATATACCTAATAATTTATACGATGAGTAATAAATTAATTAAAGTAGTATTAGCAAACGATTAGGTATTTCCACAAACTGTAGCAGAGGCTGTTTTAATTAATGGGGATTAGGTGACTACTTTAGATAAAGTTCTTCCTAAAAAAATAGAGAATATAATTACTTCTAATAACTCAGGATTAACTGTTTCTAAACAAGGAACTTCTATAACAATTGCACATACTAATAAAATTACACCTAATGAAATTCCTAAGTCTTATTTAATATAGTATGATTAGAATGGGCATATTGTAAGTACTGAACCTATTAAAAAATAGATAACAACCGTGAATAATATTGTATATTCACAATATGATGGAAATACAGATTCTAACATAAATTTTGGAGATGACTTTACGATAAATAACAATAATATTTCTCTCAAATGGGAGGATATAAATTAGTAATAAATAATGGCATTATTAAATTTTGCGACTTCTTATAATGATGTAGCTGATAAGTTAAAATTAGCTCAATCAGAGACAGGTGATTATATAAAATTATATTTTACAAAAGATGGTCATATAATTACTCATGGAATTGATTATATTCCTTGGGGAACTGGAGTAATTCCTATAGATAAGTTGCCTGTAGATAATACTGTAGCAGATAATAAACATTTATGGGATAGTAAAACTATACTAGATAAGATTAATTAGTCGTTTGTAGCTAATGATGCAATGCGATTTAAGGGCACTATAGGATTAACTTCTGCCAATAATTATATTATTAATGGCATTGAGGCAGAATTTCCATCTAAAACTGCTAAAGTAGGTGATACTTATAGAGTAGTAACTGCTGGAAGGTATGATGGAGTATAGTGTGAAGTAGGCGATTTACTTATTTGTATTACTGCGGATTCAACTGGTGAAAATACCGCTTGGACAGTAGTTTAGACTAATATTAATGGCTAGATTTATCATACAATAAACGGAGTTAAGAAAGGATTTTATTCTAATGATACTAGTACTTTTTCTATTTTTGCTCCTACTACTGCTGGAGCCTTGGGATAGGTTTTAACTAGCAGAGGAGGTAATAGTGCTCCAATTTGGACAAATTAGTCAGAAATTATTGCTGGAGGATTAACAGATGCTGCAAAGAAAGCTTTGTTTACAACTCTAACTTATATAAATGATGTATTAACTGTTACTATTGGTGGCACTACTAAAACTGCTACTATACATGGACGTAGAGCTGTAAATGTTAATTCAACAGAAGTGTTATCTATTTCTGACAGTACTGCTCTTAACTTTAAAAATGGTAATGGTATCTCTTTTACTTGGGATAGTATAAATAAAAATTTATCAGTAAATGCTAACACTAACTTTAGTACTGATTTAGTGAGTAAGAACTATGCAGTAAAAGTTGATTCTAATTAGTAGCTATATGTTAATGTTCCTTGGGCTAATACTACTTATGGAGTTGTTTCAAAAGGTGCAAATGGCTTAGCCCCACAATTAATAAATACAAATAAGACTTTTATAGGACAATCTTTCTATTTATTAGCATCATCTGATGGTTAGGCTACTCCTAGTTGGTATAAACTACCTAGTAATGCATTTATAAATACTTGGAGAACTATTAAAGTTGGTGGAGTCTCTATAGGTAATAAAACTCTTAATTTTATGCCAACTGGAGATATCTATGTAAAAACTGCAGATTAGAATAGTACATCTACCGATGATTTTGATATAGGTTTTGGTCTAGCATGGTATAATGTTAGTACCGGTAAATATGAATATGAATAATAAATAATGAAAATAACATTTAATCCCTCTACGGTGGCAGCCTTAACAACTCCGCCAAATAACAAAGATATTACATTTGACCTCAGAGGGCGAAATATATTTGCACGAGGGGTTAAATTTTATGGTACAGATACTAATACTTGGAGAGATATAAAAATAAATAATGTAAGTATAGGTTCTTATACTTTAGACTTACGAAATGGTAGTAATACTACATTAACTAATACTAATGGTGTAGTAACTATCAATTCTACTTGGAGACCTGTAGTGGATAACTTAACTAGTGATTCCACTACTAGTTCTCTTTCTGCTAAACAAGGTAAAGTTTTAAAAGCTTTAATTGATGGCAAGTCTAATTCAGATCATAATCACGATGGTAGATACTTAAAACTTACTGGAGGAACAATGTTAGGTGCTCTTAATTTTGCAAATTATACTTGGAATTTAGTAGGAGACGACTCTTACATAGGAGATTGTAATATATCTGGACATTTTGGAATTAAAGCTGCTAATACTACATATCCAGGAATAACCTTTTTTAATAATGCAAGTACTTTTTTAGGAAATTTAACTGCCTATAGTGGCAATATTAAATATGGAGCATATAGTCTCCAATTTCTTGATAATGGAAATACTAGTGTAAGTGCTAGTACTTGGACTAATCCGTTTAGTAATTACAATAGTAATGCTGTAGCAGATGGGCAAGCCATTTGTGTTTGGGGACAGAGCTCTTATTTAAGCAATTTATCAACAGATACTGGAGATATGTCTTTATGGTTAAAAAGAATTAATGCTAATGGGGCTACATTAAATATGGTGTTAGATGGCGAGTACTATGCTTAGGGATCTTAGAGATTAGCTCATGTGTCTGAAATTCCTAATAAAGACAGTTGGAATTATGACGATAGATACCTAAGACTAACAGGTGGTCGGATGTCGGGTGATATTAATTTTGGAGGCGATAATAAAATACACTGGGGACGTAATACTGATTCTGCATCTATTTCATTTAAAAATGATGGAGATGGGGATGCTAATTCTTATATGAGTTTTGTTACTTCTGATAATGGTAATGAATACTTTAGATGGAGTCATAGTTCTGGTTCCACTAATACAGAATGGATGGCGTTAAGAAGCGATGGTCTTAGAGTAAGAGGAACTAAAGTTAGCTTAGAAGGGCACTCTCATAATGACCTTTATTATACTAAAGCTGAGTCTAATGCGAAATATATAACTGATATAACTACTTCTGTAAATAAATTAACATTTACTAGAAATGGATCTAATATTATTAGGGATATTACAGTAAATGTAGTTCATAGCTAGGGACATTTAACTAATATTCCCAATAAAGATGCTACTACTAAAGCTAGTCCAGGGTTATTTATATATAATAGTTATAATTAGGTCATAGGAACTAATTAGTATAGTTCAGTATTATCAATAAATACTGGAGGAACTATTCAAATAGCAGGAGATTGGGGAGATAATCGTGCTAGAAATCTTTATTGGAGAAGTTAGTCAGACAGAAATGTTGCTAATTATCCATGGAAATCTTGGAGAACTATTTTAGATAGTGAGAATTACTCATCTACCTTAGATTCTCGCTATTATACAGAGTCAGAAGTAAATAGTCTTCTCGATGCTAAATTAAATAGACAAAATCTGTCATATGGCAATTGGAATCCTAGAGGTTATCATTTAGCAGCTGATTATCATTATAATGGAGGAGATTTATCTATCTCTGAATCAGGAGGTAAGATACATGTATCCGTTGATGGTTATTTTTGGTAGAATGAAGGTTAGTATAGAGTGCTAGATACTTCTGATGTTGCGGGATTAAAAAGTAATTTGACAGTACATTAGTATTTATCAGCTACAGATGCTGCTTGGTATCCTCTAGTGTGGGGAGGAAATTCTCATAATAACACCAGTGATTCTACTGGAGCTGTTTATAAATCTTATGATAAATTATCTTGGCAGACTAGTAGTTAGACATTATATGCTACCAACATTCAAACAAATAATATTAAAAACTTATCTATAGGAGGAGGCATTTATTGGAATCCTAATGTAGAATCGGCTACAGATGGTATTGATGCAGCTTCTATTACCTTAGTTAGATCGGGTGTAGCAGGAGGAACTACTTTAGTACTTAGTTAGATGAATGATACTAATGATACTATATAGTTTAAAACTAATACTGCTGCTAGATTGTATCATAATAATTATCCAATATTAACTACTTAGAATACTTATGTAAGTCACAATAAAGGTTATATATATGGCAATGAGATTACCTAGGTAAATAATGCAGCCACTCTAGATGGGGCACATTTGATAAAAAATGGTAGTGGAACTGGAATTAAACAAGTATACTATTTTAATGCACAAGGTAATAATAAATCATATATAAAATTAGGAACATTAAAAAATGTATCAGCAACAGGACTTGAAACATCTAAAGTTATGTTTACTGTTAAGGGTGGCATAGGTTTTGGAGGAACAAACGAATCAGTATATGAGGTAGCAGCAAGTACAAGAGGAAGCATACAAGTAACATCTACATTAGTTAGAGGTAATAGAGAATTGAAATTTGGATATGTATCTACTTCCTCTAATGTTGAAATATGGATGGCTTATGACGGAACTTATAGAGGAGCTACAGAAGTTGAGGTAAGTTCTTCTGTAAATTTTACTTTAACAATGACAGAAACAACAACGAAACCATCAGGCTTTGTTGAGGGTTCTTATAGAATATTAGCGGCTACCGCGGATAACGTAGCTTCTGCAACTAAACTTCAAACTCCTAGAACTATTTGGGGTCAAAGTTTTGATGGTACTGCTGATATTACAGGAGTAATGACTATCAAGCCTCCAACCATTACAGATGGTAAGGACAATACAATTATGTTCAAGGTGTGTTCTTCTACTGGTTACAAGAATGGTTTTGCTATCTCTTCAACAGATAATGTTACAAGGTTGTATGCTAAGCCGTTTGGTAGTGGTACTCGAAATGCGTTGGAGATTCATACCTATAATAATACTGATGTAAATGCGGTTATTATTGCTGCGACTGGCAATGTAGGTATTGGAACTAATCCTGCTTATAAACTCCATGTTGCAGGTGATATATACACTACAACAGGTTTTAAGAAAAATGGTTCATCAGATTCTTATGTACTATTAGGAGGAGGAGGTCATAAGTTAGAAAGGTCTTTAAATGTTGCTTATAGTAATCTTACAGGAATAACTCTTACTGGAGGAGATAGTAATAATGAAGGCTATAGATTAATATTCGAAAAAACCATGGGAGGATGGAATATTAATTATGGAGTATGGGCTATTGCTTTTAGACATTCCGGTAGAGGCACTTTAAATATTGGATTTGATACCACTAATTCTGACGGCTCTACATATATTTATAATATAAGATTCTTAGGTTCTACTGCATCTAGAGAATCTACACCATTCAGAGCTTTTTATAATAGTACTACTAAGGTATTTAGAATATATTGGCATTACTATGATTATACTTCTGGAGATATAGCTGTATTGAGAGGAAATATGGAACCTCATAACGGAACTTGGATGACTTCTTTACCAAACGATGTTGGAACTGAATTAGCTATAACTTGTAATATGGCTGATTAGGCTGCAAACGCTGATACAGTGGATGGATATCATGCTACTGATGGTAGAACGTTTAATGGTGATATACATTGGGGTAGTTGGAATGATGCATGGAGTGACGGTACTCATACACATCCTTGGTATGGGTTTGACCATAGGTATACAAATACTGGAGTATATAGTACTACTATTAGTGATTACTACGGTATGACTATCAAAACATATAATACTCTATTATTAGATTGTGGAACATTGCTTCTTAATAGTAGGAATAATGTAGGAATAGGGACTACATCCCCTACACAAAAATTAGATGTAACAGGAAATATTAGAGCAACAGGGCAGATAATTAGAGAAGGTCACAGTACTATATGGGTTTATGGAAGAAGTGTAGCTTTATTAAGAGAAACTTCTGCAGTTGGTTATCATACTTTATGGTCATTAAAAACTACAAATGGTTCTTGGGATTTTGGAGAATATAATGCAGGAAGTGATTGGGATAATGTTCCAGTATTGTCTTATATTACAGATTCTAACTATAATTCCGGGAATAATGCACCTACATATCAAATTAAATTCCCACTTGCCTCAGGTACAGTAGCCTTAACTTCTAATATACCAAATCCTACTAATTATTATTGGGCTAATGTTAAAATTTCTGCTTCTTCCTCAACAACTACTTCTCCTACGGTACACACTTTGGCCGCTACCCGAGTATGTGCAGGACATAATCCAGGAATAGATAATTCTATATCTTGTTCTAATTGGTTTAGAAGTAGTGGAAATACCGGATGGTACAATACTACATACTAGGGAGGTTGGTATATGTCAGATACCTCTTGGATTAGAGCACACAATGGTGTAGGAATTTATACTAGTGGTCGAATTTATTCATCTAGTTCTATTAGAATGGGTAATATTTTGTTAGAACATACTGATGAAATTAATAATAGTGCTAATGGCGATATACATTTAAATTATCGAAATTCAGGTAATATTAGTTTATGCTATGGAGGAGGTAATGTAGGGATTGGAACTACCACTCCTACTTACAAACTTTATGTTAATGGTTAGATGAAAGCGAGTGGATTTCATCATGCTTCTGTGAATAGTGATAATTATATGTTATTAGCTGGAGGTGGATATAAATCTTATGGAGGAGATGATAGTACTCCTATATTTTTAGGATGTTTAGATTTATATCGTGGTGATGATGGTACTATAAGTAGTTCTTTCTATTGTCTAGGATATTCAGTTCCATTTACTTATACCAGAGGAGGAAATTATTGTAAAATTGTTATCCCTAATACAACACGTCTATCATTTTATATTATTGCAGCTACTGCATCCGTAAATTATTCTGGAGGAGGAATGGACACTTGGACAGGATATCATAGAGGATCTGGTGCTTGGTGGCTTCATTGCTATGCTCTTGGCTATAATGAAGTAAGAGTAAAAGGATTTTGTCAAGCTAATACGAATAATGATAGTTGGTGGGGTGGAAATCCTTTATGGAATAATGAATATGGAGCTAATAGAATTACTGTTTGTATATTTGGGCATGTTAAATACAAATAACAATTATTAACTTTTGATTTATTATAAAATAATATACAATTATATATGTTTAATAAAAATAAATGATTTATGACTTTAAATGACATTTTGACAAAACAGAATCTTATTACAAAGATTCTTTTAGCTGGTAACGGCAAAGAACTCTCTAAGGAGTTAAAGGTAAAGATTATGAGAATTAGAATGTCTTATAATAAGATTAAGAAACAGTTTGATGAAGATACACAAGAATTTAGTAAGCAAATTGTTTCAGATGAATTAAGAGATTTAGCTAATAAGACAGAGCGTACTCCTGAAGAGGAAACTAAGTTTAATGAGTTGAATAATAAAGCTAATTCAGAATATCAGGAATATCTTGTACAAAAAGGTAATGAGGATATTAAGGATGCACCTGAAGACACACTTACAGAAGATGAGTATGGTGATATTCTTGATGTAAATTCTGATGGTGAGTATGAGATTAATGGTCAGAAAGTAAAAGCTGCTGACCTTATGGAAGCTTTTTATGAATTATTTGTTAAGTAATGGAAATAACAAAACAAAACGAAATTTATCAAATAAGTGATTCTACAGAAAAATATAATATCTCAGGATCTTTGAATATTAATTTAGATAATTCTTATTCATTTAATATTAGCATGACAGATGCTAATAATTCTAAGACTATGAGTTATTATAAAACAGTTACATCAGACCATATTGATGTAAATTATAATGCACCTAAAGATTCTGAGGAAGATTTACTTAATTATATAAAAGATAATATGCAAGTTATTTTAGATAAAGTAAATAAACAGTAAAATTTTTAAATTATTACGACTATGAGAATTATTAAAAAAATTTCTAAATCTTTAACACCAAAAGAGTAGTACTTGGAAAAGTATGGTAAACATTTTACTATTAAATTAGCAGATTTTGCTAGTGAATAGATGGTTAATTCCGATGGAACTAATAAACATTGGGATGTTTCTGATGTAAAATAGATTATTGATGAATTAGGATATATTATCTCAATTAGTAGTACTATAGGAGATATTATTTATACTGCCAACATGGCACATGCAGATTTTTACCCTTTATTGTTAAAAGATGCTAAATCTTGTATAATATATGCTATGGAAGTAGCAAATGATAAAGATGGATATGAAGGTATTTAGTTTTGCAGATGGATGGCAGATGTAAAGAATAAGAATTTAGAAATTGATTGGGAATCTTTCATTTAAATTTAATTAACAAATAAAGTAATAAGGAATTATTAGAGATGGTGACTACGTAGTTATTATTTTTAATAATTCCTTATTTTTTATTTTGGCTGAACATTATTTAATATATATTAACAATACAATTAGATACTAGTAGTTATAGATGAGTTTTTCCTTGAAAAATTGAGTAAATTATTTTTAATTATGAGCGACACTGTAGAAAAAATTTATTGTACTGATAACAATGATGCTTTATTGGCTTCTGTTATGGGTAAGAACAACAATGATCCAATGGCAATGGCTGCTATGTTAAACAACAATTAGTGGATGAATAATCCTTTTATCTATTTAGTATTCCTTATGATGTTTGGAAGAAATGGATTATGGGGAAACAATGCTAATGGTGTTTAGAATGCAGAAATTTAGGGATAGTTAAATGCTATTAGAAATCAAATGTCAGATAACTAGAATAGTAATCTATTAATGGATGCTGTTAAGGGTAATAATAATGCTATTACTTAGTTAGCAAGTAATCTTAACTGCGATTTTAATTCACTTAACAATGCTATATGCGCTGTACGTTCTGGAATACAGGATGTAGCTGGCAAAGTTGGATATTCTGCTGAGAGAGTAATCAATGCTGCCAACTTAGGTGATTTAAATATAGTATAGCAGTTAAAAGATTGCTGCTGCCAGACTTAGCAGAATTTATTAAAGATGGGTTATGAATAGCAATTAGCTACTGCTAATCAAACAAGTACTATAGCTAGTAAAATCTGTGACACTAACTATTCTTTAAATAATACTATTAACACATTAACTACTGGAGTAGAAAGAGGATTTGCATCTACAAACTATGCTACTAAAACACAAACTTGCGAAATATTAAGAGATAATCAACGTAATACTCAGCAAATAATTGATACTCTTAATGCACATTGGAATCAAGATTTGCAGTAGAAATACAATGATGCTAGACTTGAACTTAGTCAAGTTAGACAGAATTAGTATTTAATTTCATAGTTAAAACCAACTACAACTACTACTGCGTAAACCATAAGCCCAGGAAGTCTAACTTCTTGGGCTTTTTTATTATCACGATATGATATTTAGAGACATTAGACAACACAACAAAGTATACATTCTTGATAAAATGAATGTAACTATTGATGAGGGTATTGTTACTGCTGTAGGAATACCTCAACCTAATTTGGAAGGTAAAATAGTAATTGATGTTACTATAAATGTAAAAGATAAACAAGCTACTTATACTATACCTGAATAGCTATCTGTTACTAGAGCTAATAATTTAGTACTAGCTATTGATTAGAAAGATTTAATATAGGAACTTGAGACAATGAAGACTAATGCAAAACTTATTATAGATTCTGTAGATACATAGAAAACAATATTACAAAAGGCAGATAAGCTTCTTCTAGAACTCAACCCAGTATTAAAAGAAAAATAGCAAAATGAATAGAGATTTAGTAAAATTGAAGATTCTCTTTCTTAGATAGCTAAACTAATGGAGAAGTAGCAAGAAACTATTAATAATTTTATAAATGATAAAAGTTTTAGTAAAAAGAATTGCTAAAAAACCTAATTACACCATTGGTAAGTTATTTATCAATGGTGTTTTTTTTGCAAATACATTAGAGGACACTGACAGAGGTTTAACTTAGAATATGTCGGAAGATGAGATTAAAAAGAAAAAGATCTATGGCTAGACCGCTATTCCTACTGGTACTTATAAAGTAACTTTAGATGTAGTAAGCCCTAAATTTAGTAAAAAATAGTTTTATAAAGATACATGTGATGGTAAAGTTCCTAGACTTTTAAATGTTCCTGGTTATAGTGGAATTTTAATGCATGTAGGAGATGGTCCTAGAGCTTAGGATCTTACATATGGGTGTATTTTAGTAGGAAAAAATACTATAGTAGGACAATTAACAGACGGTAAAGAGACTTTTAAAAAAATATATAAGGCTTTACTAGAAGATAAAAATAATATAACAATAACAATAGAATAATTTAATAATAATATGATTATGGGTAATGTTAATGAAGGACGTAATGAATTGGGGCAATTTGTACAAGGTAGACAAGAAACTGCTGAAGAAAAAATAAAAAGAATAAAAGCAGCTCAAGAAGCTTGGAAGTCTAGAGCAGATTATATAGGAGATATAAGAGAAGAATGTCCTAAAATATATAATAGTTGGAGAGCTATAAAATTTACTGAAAAAGGTAAAAAAGCTGGCAATTCTGAAGAATGGGATAATTTTAGAAATTTCTACAATGATGTAAGACCAACATATGCCGAAGGATTATCTTTACATAGGAAAGATACTACTAAACAATGGTCTAAGGATAATTTTATGTGGATTAATCAAGCTGATTTTGCTTTAAGTAGACAGACAGCTATTATATAGTATAATAATCAAAATTATACTCTAAGAGAAGCCTCTGAAATATTTGGAATACCTTTTAGCTCTATTAAAAATAGGTACTATAAACATAGTAAAGATTATACTCCTGAGGAAATTATTTTCGGAAAGAAAAGAAAACGTAAAGATAAATCTGTTAAAGATTGGAGAGAAAGCCCTGATACAATACGTTCTAAAGCTTCAAAAATGGTTTCAACTTACAGATGCAAAGATAAGAAAATGGGATTTGAGAAAGTTTGTGATATTACAGTAGATTGGATGATTGATAATATTATTATGAAGCCTTGTATTTATTGCGGAGATGTTACAAGAGTAGGTTGTGACAGAATAAATAATGATTTAGGGCATACTATGGATAATGTTGTTCCATGTTGTTATGATTGTAATTGTGCTAGAAATAATAATTTTACCCATGAAGAAATGTTTATTTTAGGAAAAACTATAAGAGAGATAAAAAATAACAGAACTAAAAATCTAGAATAATATGGAAAAATTCTTTGGAAGAACTTATGAAACAGTTGGTAATGTTAGTGGAGATTTATTATTAAAAACTAGAGGGGGAATAAAAGTTTAGATAGGTTCTAGTTTTATAGACCTAGTAAAAAATGGGAAAATAAATGTTGATATTGATATTATTAAAGAAGCTTCTTCTAAAGATAATATTATTGATAATGGTTTATATTTAGTTAAAGATGTTTTATATGTAAAGTATTAGGATACTGTATTACCATTAAATAGTAGTACTGGAGAGAATCAAGTGTCTTATTTACCTTAGTTAAATATTACTTAGGAGTAGCAAATATAGGCACAAAAAAATATTGGAATATATTATGATACTTTGGAAGAAGCTTAGCAGAATGTAAATAATGGATATTTTTATATAAAAGAACGCGGTATATATGTTATTAATAATCAAACCCTTGATTAGGTTTTAACTTTAAATTATTTAAATTCAAATGAGTTAAATTTATCTTCAGCGTAGTTTAACAATTTACATGTAGGTAAAGCTTTTTTACAAGAAGATTAGTTATCTTTAGATAGTGACTTTGAGTTATTTTTAAGGTCTCAAAAATTATTAAATATTAGTAACTCAGCATTTACTATATATAATAGTTTATTATCTTCTAGCATAAAAGATATTAATGGTATTTTTTAGTTATATGTTGATAGTACTAGTGGAGAATCTTATTTAAAGGTAGACCATATTATATGTTCTGATAATAATAAAGATTATCAAGCTAATTTATGTAATACTCAATACTATATAAACAATGGTAATAATGTTATTAAATAGATAAATATTAGTGAGACTAAAGTAATTACTTTATATTTAAAATATCAAGTACAATATAATCCTGAGGATATTTTACATGTAGAATTCAATGGAGATACTTATGACTTTATAATAGAGTCTTATAATTCTCAGAACAATACAGCGGTAGTAATTTTAAAGAATACTTCTTTAGACCCTTCTAATATAAGTCAACAAACTATATGTTACTATAAACCTAAAGATACTTCTTTAATAGGATTCACTATACAAAATAATACTATTACTTATGGAAATGATTCTAGTAAAACAATATTAGGAATTCTTCCGGAAGAACTGTCTTTAACAAATGGATTTTATTCTGACTGTGCAATAACAAAAAATCAAATTTTAATAACCCCAAATCTAGATAATCCAAATTTAACAAATACAGTATTTAAAAAATCTGATAATTTTCCTAGATTAGAAGAAGGATGGGAATTACCTAAAGAAGATAATTCTCAAAATTTAGCTACTACTAAGTGGGTAAATTCTAACAAGTATGTTTTATCTATAGCAACCTCTAGTACTTTAGGAGGAATTATGGTAGGTAATGGTTTATCTATTACTAACACCGGAATGTTATCTGTAGTAGATAATTGGACTTCTACTTTAAATACTATTTCCAGTAATGTGGGTACAAATACAAGTGATATTACTATATTAAAATCTTAGGTAGCTAACTTACAAAAAGCAGTGAAAGATTTATAGGATAAATTAAAATCTTTAACTGAGTAATTTTGTTATTTTGACTTTTATTTTTTTTAACATAGTATAATATTATTAAATAATATACAATATGGCAATAGGAATTAATGACTTAAATGATGATTTGATGGATGATGTACTGATTCCTAATAATTAGGATCAAGACAATGACTCTAATCAAGATAATAATGTCTATAACAATGATAATGATGAGGACAAACATTAGGAAGATGAAGACGTAATCACTGCGTTACTTAAAGAACAAAACATTACTGACCGAGATAAAATTTAGTACGAAGATGAAAATGGACAGATTCAAGAATTACCTTTTGATTCTCTGCCATTAGAAGATTAGTTGAATATTTTAAAAGGAACTCGTGAAGATACTCATAATGATTCTGACGATCTTGACGAGGACGAGATACAATTAATCAATTATCTTCGTAATAACAATTTAACAACTTAGCAATATGCCGATTATATTGCTTAGGAAGCAATTAAGAATTATCAGTAGGAATAGCCAGTCTCTTATAAAGTAGACGAACTTTCTGATGATGACTTGTACTTACTCGATTTAAAGAGTCGGGTTCCAGATGTTGATGATGAGACAGCCGCTGCTGCTCTAGATTCTGCTAAACAAAACGGAAGTTTATTCTCTAAATAGGTAGAAGGTATTCGTTCAGAATATCAACAAAAAGAGAAAGAATTGGCAGAACAAGAGTAGGCTCAAAAATAGGCTCAAGATTCTGAGCAACTTTAGTAGTTTCAAGAAGCTATTATTGGTTCCATAAATAACCTAGATTAGGGTAATGACTTTGCATTTAATCTATCAAATACTGATAAGTAGGAGTTATATAATTTTATGTTTTAGTAGGATGCTACTGGTATGAGCTATCTTAATAAAGCAATTAACGACCCACAAACTCTTACTAAAATGTCTTGGTATGCTCTTCACGGAGACGAAGCTATTGATAATATGCGGAATTACTATGAGCATTAGATAACAGAAATTCGCCGTACTTCTTATGCCAAAGGCTTAGAAGATGGTAAAAGTGGTAAGAAGACCGTAATATTCGGCCCTAAGGAAACAAGGAAGACTGGATTGGTCTCTAAACCTAATAAATATAAAAATATTTACGATTTACAAGATTAATTAAATTATGTTAGTTGCAAATTTTACTACACAAGTCCCTACTATGGGTAATACTAGAACATATGAAGATTTTTATAAGTTCTTAGGTGTAAAACCTGCTCGTTTGGGAATTGTTGCAAATCTCTATCCTTAGAACACTGCTGAGTATTTAACTACTTCACTTAAAAATGTTATTTATAATAACACTAAGAGTGGTAACAAGTTCCAGCGTTTGAACTCATTAATGTATGAATATGAGATTCAAACTAATCAAATTAAACGTATTGAATTCGCTGCCGTACCTACAGAAGATGGTGCTAATGGCACAGAAATTACTTTCGCCTTTAAAGAAAATTACTATCAAAAGTATGACATCTTTATGATTGAAGAGTCTAGATAGCAAGTTATTTGTATTACTAGACCACAGAGACGTGCTGATAATTATTGGGAAATTCAAGGACGTTTGGTTGATGATGATTACAGCTCAGTACTTGATAAGGATGCTTGTCAAATTGGTATGTTGACAAGATTCTAGAGTAACGCAATGCCAGAAATGCATGAAGAAGGTTACTGCAAATATCAGAGCAATATTTCACGTTTCCGTGGATACATTACTCAGTTCCGTAACGATGAGACCTACTCAGCATTATATGCTGCTATGGAAGATACTTTTGTAAATATCTCTCAAGGTAAGGGTAATGGAGCTATGCAGGAGACTGTTTATAAGATGGACAAGAAGGAAAAAGTTCTGCTTGAGAACTTTATGTTCGTTAAGAACAACGGTTTACTGTTTAATAAGAGTTCTATTGATAAGAATGGTAAGTCTACAATTCAAGACCCAACAACTGGTAGACCTATTTATATTGGTCCTGGTTTGATTCCACAAATTGAAGCTTATGCTGATAAGTATGCTTATAATAAGATGACAGTAGATGTTCTTAACACTATTGTTACTACAATGGCATAGAAAGCTAATAATCCTAAAGGAAATAAGTGGGTATTTGTTATGAATGAAAAAGCTGATGCTGATATTACTACAACTTTGGGAGAATATCTGCAAAGCTTCCATACAGAGGGAACATTCTTATATTCTATGAAGGCTAATGGTGAAGTAGAAGTTGGTGCTAAGGGCTATACTTCTTACAATTATCTTGGTAACACATTAGTCTTTACTGTTGATAGAGCTTTCTCTCGTGAATATGGTAACGAGAAAGGATTTATTGCTTGTATTGATTTAAGTCCAGATGATTCTACTGGTAAGCCAGGTGTAGCACAATTCACTTTCAAGAATGGTGAATTCATTCAGAATAAAGTGCTTGGTGTAGGTGGCGCAGATGGTTTATCTTCTGGAGAAGTTTCTAGTGCTATTGCTGCTAGTAAACTTATTGTTTGGGGTTATGGAGGTATTGGTGTATTTAACCCATACAAATCCTTCATTGCCCGCGAAGTTTAATAATAAAGACTACGTTAGTTTTACTATAAATATAGTAAACAACAATTATTAAGATAAAAGTAGGCAGAGTAGTCTGTCTACTTATATTTTGTATTTGATAATAAGAATTAATATGACATAGGAATATAATGATAATATTGTAATTTTACGTAGTGTTTATAGTAAAGTAGGTTCTAATATTACTATAAATCCATGTAGAGATAAAGAAACAGGTTCTTTCCCTAGCTGCGTAAGAAGAGTGGATGATAGAGGAAATATGATTCTATCAGAATCTGATAAGGAGAATTTGAGTGCTGAAAAGGTTTATTTAGTAGCTGAAAATGCTAAAATTAAAATTTATGATGGCATTCAATTCAATCTTGAAAATATGAAAGATGCAGCTTTATGGGAATGTATTAAAAATTGTTCATATATTGCTCCTGACCGTTACGCTAAAGATGCTAATGGTAACTATTTAATTGATGGTACAATGGGATGGAAGAATCCTCACCCACGTTACGGTTTGGCAGAATATTATATTGAACATCCTGGACTTGATTCTGTACGTAGAGTTAAGAGGACAGAGACCTTGTCTAAGGCATTGAAATATATTATTGATGATAGTAGAGAAGGTCAAATTACTAGAGCTAAAGTTCTTGGTAAGAAGATGGATAATGTACCTAGTGCAGATATTACAGACTTCTTGATTCAAATTGCTATGAAGAATCCTGCTAAGATTATTGGTCTTTACGAAGATGCCCGTTCTAAGTTGCGTATTCTTTTAATTGACGCTCGTGAAAAGAATGTTATTATTGTAAAGGATAATTTACTTTGCTTCAATGATAATTATTTAGGTGCTACAGATGATGCAGCTATTAATTGGTTGTCAGACCCTGATAATGCTAAGTTAAAGGGATTAATTATGAGAGCCACTTATCCACAATTATATGTACAAGCTGATAACACTATAACTCCTAAAGACACAAAAGATACAAAAGATACTAAGAAAACTAAATAATAAAATTTAGTTATGACTGCAAGACAAATACTTGAATCTTGTTTAATTGAATTATCTAAATAGCACGCTCCTAGCATGCGTTTAGATGAGTTCAATTATTATATAAATAAAGCTGTTAACCAATACATAAATAAACGTTATAATATTTATGATATTAATCAGCAAACTACTGATGATTTAAGAGTATTAAAAGCTACAGCAGTTCTTACTCCTAGAGCCTCTGACATATATACTACAGCAGGTATTACTGAAGTTTAGAGTGATGCTTTATATTCAAATGCTAAAAATCCTTATGGAGCAGTGTTTGAAGTAAATCTTCCCGATGATTATCTGCATATGCTTAATTGCATTTGTATATATACTTTAAAAAAGTAGCATAAATGTTGGGATGCTAATTCTGATGTGGCTTTTGCTGCTAAAAGACTTACTTCTGATAGCTGGTCTACAATTATGAATGACTTTTATAATAGACCTCTTCCTTGGAGACCTTATTATTACATTCATAATGTAAATACTTCTGATAAGCTTCCTACAAATCCTTATACAGCTCCTGAGGATAAAGGACTTGGCACTGGAACAGATAGTTCTAAGAAATAGGATTCAACTGAAGGAGTAGCTAACTTTACTAGAACTATTAAAATTGGAACTGCTGATTAGTCAGTGGTAGAGAAAAATGCACCATTTAGATATGGTAATAGTTCTACTGTTAGATGTGAAATCAGATATGGTCATGATACTTCAGTGTTTACATTAGCAAAAGTAGCAGTTGATTATATTAAAGCTCCGTAGTTTGTTAGATTAACACAAGAGCAAATGGATTTAACAGAGGATACTTCACAAATTATGGAGTTTCCAGATTATGTATGTCAAGAGATAGTAAACGAGCTGGTACATTTAGTTATGGAACACGACGGTGATCCTAGATTACAATCAAATATACCTATTTCACAATCTATTGCTTAGCCAGCTCAACAATAGGAATAGCCTCAATAGGCTCGTAGACAATAATTAAATTAATTTAAATTATGTTTTAGTTTACAACAACTACTGTAATTAACAGTGCTAAGGATTATACAAATCCAAGTGTGGACCTTTTTAAAGGAGACTCTAAGTACTTCGATGTAAAAAGAGTAAATAGATTTAAAGTAAAGAATATTCGTTCTGTTTACAAACAAGACCCAGTAGCTCAATCTAATGCTAAAGCTACTATAGATATGGCTAAAGTAAAAGAAACCCTTACTGCTAATAAAGCTACTAAAGGTACTTTCAGAGTAGAGATTTATGTACACTTAGCACAAAGTAATAATAACCCATTGTATTCTAATACTTGGGTTGTTAAAGGTCGTCCTTGGACTTTTGAGTTCTCAGCAACCTCTACTGAAGAAGACGGAAATATCGTAGATAAGGTAATCAAAATGATTACTAAGTTTAAGTTGTTTACAATGGATACTGAACAGCTTAAAGCTACTAAAGAAGGTACTAAGTTGGTATTGACAGCACAGGATCCTTATCAGATTTTCTCTAAGGTAGAACTTCAATACTTTGATCCTAGTATTGGTACTACTACAGGATGCTGCACTCCTAGAGGTGAGTATGCTTCAGTTGAAAACTATGGAGTAACTGATGTAGTTACTATTACTTCTGGTAATGAAGGCTTTGGAACATTCGAGTGGATTATGCGTAATCTCAGACTCCCAACTGCTGAGCAGACTAGATGGAACGCTCTTTATCAGGATGATAGACCTATGGTAGGTGCTACTTATACTCAATATACTTTAGAATACTGTGAGAATAGAGGTATTCTCGGTGGAGACGCCGTTGGTGAGGAAACTAAGAGTGTTACTACTCACGTATTCTTTGTAAATCAGGCTGTTAAGACTTAGTTTGAAGCAGCTCTTACAGCCGCTGGTATTACACCATTGGCTCCTACAGAAGATGCCGCAGAAGTTGATGCTGCTGTAAAAGCTAATCAAGTAGCAGCTGATTTAACCGCATTTAAGGCAGAAGTAGAAAAAACTTATGCTAAAAAAGTTGGTGATTAATTTTAACTAATTAAATAAGAGGCGAAGGCAGTATTGCCTCCGCCTTTTTTATTATATATGATATTAGACAAATTAGTTTCAGCAATACATAATGATGTTGTTGCAGGATTGCGAGGTTACCATACTAATATGTCAATGTCTAGAGAGTAGACAGCCGATGATATAGTAGATATGAGACTTTAGGTAATAAAAGAGTATAGTTTAAAAGGAATATTACCTTATAAAGATTTACTTACTGAAATAAATTGCATTCCTGTAGATTGTAAAAATATAGAGAATTGTAGATGTAAAAAAGAATTTGGAACTCCTACTATGCATTTTGAAATACCTTAGTTATTAAATGACTATGGAGCATAGGCTATACAATATATAGGCTCTACAGATAAGTAGTTACCATTCTTATGGTATACTTCTTTACCTTCATTTACTTATAGTAAATATAGAAGACGTAAAGTTACTAAGCCTATAGTTTTTATAGACACTGCTCCAAATGAGAATGGTATGTATGATTGCTGGGTATTTAATGCCCCATTATTAAAAGAAGTTTCTGTTATAGCTATATTTAAAGATCCTAGACAACTTGAAAGATATAGTTGCTGTTCTTCTGAAACATTAGAAGATGATAATTTTAATTTTATTAATAATGAAATTAAATAGAGGTTAACAAAATTAAAATTATACTATTATAGACAAGTTGCTCCGCCAAATTTACCAAATAATCAAGAATATGCAGCTGGTTGATTTTCATTATCCATTAGTTCTTTTATAGTAGATGTATGGTATAGAATTAACTGAAGAAGATTACGAAGAGTTAGCTTTAGTATGTTTTGAAACTATTGGAAATAAAAGAACTAGAGTTTATAAATATATAGGAAATATAGATTGTAATAATACTCTACCTCTTCCATGTAATTGTTATGAAGATGATATTGAAGCAGTATTATTCCCAGGAGAGGATTGGAATAGAACTACTAATAAAGATTCTTTTGGAGATTTAAATTCTCATTGGACTGAAGAATATATTGAAGCTTTTAAACATAATACTAATATATTATATGGACATGGACATTTTGCTAAATTTTAGTATTGGGACCATGCCTTACATTTTGAAGATGCCGCAGGAATGCCTGTACTAGTAATATATCATGGAGAAATATTAGATGATAATGGACTTCCTGAATTAACTAATGATGAAGCAATAGCAATAGCTGATTATTGTGCATATTGGACATTATTTAAACGTTCTATAAGCACTAATAATCCTAATATAATGCAAATGGCTTAGTAGATAGAACTTAAGTTAAATAAACACTTAGATGCTGCAAGAGTGCCTAGTCATATTAATCAAAATGAGATAAATGAGATACTAGATGCCAAAGTAAGTTGGCATCGACACAGCTACAACAAATCAACTAAAAGACAATGAATTATGCTTTAGGTTATGCTTTTACTTTAAGAGATTTATATACTAAATTTCCATTTTAGAAATTAAAATTTAATGGATGTTCTTTTGAAAATATATTTAAAACAGCTGATATGTGTATTATATGTTCTAGAATATTATGTTATTGTGTGTAGTTAGTAATAACTGATATTATAAGAAATAATACTACATTTGTATTACCTACTGGGAAAAAGTATGCTGAAATATATGTAAGAAGAACTTCTCAAGAAGAATTTAAATGTAGAAGATAGAAAGGTGGAGATTAGGATATTGATTTCTTAGAAACTAACTTTACTACTTATAAATTATCTTTTAGATGGATGGGAAAATACTTAATGAGATCTAAACCTTGTTATATAGGAACTTCTTTAAGAGATGAATTTATAAATAATATAAACAATGGTGTAAAATACTGTTAATGCAAGTAAAAACTTTAGATGATTATTATGAATAGGTTTATGCTAAATTTCCTTTCATTCCTCATTCTGATATATAGAGGATACTAAAATATGGATGGAGATATATTTATATAATTAATAGTAGAGGTGGAGATATACTAATTAATCGTCATGATTTTTGGTTTTATATGGGCAAAATATGTACCAATCCTCTACAACATTTTTATAAATATTATAAGAAATTAGCATTTAAGATAAGAATGTTAAGTATCTGGAATAAAAAGAAATATGATGGTTATTATTATTTTGGTATAACCAAATAGTAGTATGAGAAAATAGAATAGTCTAAAAACTCTAGAGGAAGACCTAAGACTAAGTTTAATTATGGAAATGTAATACTTTATAAATATTTTGAGGAATGCAAAGTGGCACAACCTTCTAAATCCTATTTTTATAAAATTCCTTACCCTTTAGATGTTGGTAGTACTAGATACAGAGCTAACTTTATAAGTAAAGATGCTACACTGATATATCAAAGAAATCCTTTAAAATTTGAAAATTTATCAGTTACTAATACTAAATATGAATTTGTAAATGCAAGCACAAAATACATTCAACGAAGGGATGGTATTAGATAATCATCCATTAATGACCCCTAATACGGTGTTAACAGATGCTTTAAATGCTACTTTAGTTACTATGAATGGTAATGAAATGGTATTACAAAATGATATGGGTAATGCTAGAGTAGAAAATGCTAAATTACCTCCAGGATATATTCCTATCGGAATGAAGGAATATGGAGGAATTATTTATATAGCTTGTTATAATCCTCTAACAAACAAAGGTTAGATAGGTTGTTTCCCCTCCCCTTAGAGATAGAAAACTGCTACACAAATATCAGAAATAACTCCAACTTTTAAATTCCCGGATGTTACTTATATAAAAGAAGAAAATGATGAAGAATGGTATAAAATCAATAGTCTTTTAACTAAATGTGAAATATTCCCTAAAGGAACTATTATTAGATCCGGGGATAAATTCTCTGTAGGTTTACCTATAGCTAGTATGTTCGGTACTGATAATATCGATTCTACTGGAGAACATTATATATCTAATTATGATAATGTAGAAAATGGATTAGTAAAAACTCCAATGAATAGAATGTATACTTTTGGAGTTGCTACTTTAGATAATAATGGACAATTACGTGATATTACTAATCAATTAAAACGTTATAAAGGAGGACAATAGGTTTAGTTTTCTAATATTGATTCTGATTTATATAAATTTAATTGTGGATATTGGTAGAATGAAATGTCTACAAAAGATAAGGATGGTTTAGTATCTTCTGAGTTAATGGATTAGACAAGTGTTTAGAGTAAATTAAATACTTATAATAGTAAATTATTTGGTAGACTATTTTTGTATGCTAAATATAATGCTATTGACAGCGTAGATATAAGTATAGTTGGGTATAAAAAATCTGAAATAACTAATGATATTAATAATCCTATTTACTTAAATACTAAGAATTAGGATGATAATAAAAATATTATTAAAATAGACTCTCCAATAGTTTTATTTATATATGCTAATTATAAATATAATTGTCCTGACGGCTCTGCTGATTTAAACAAGAGAGATGATTTACCAAAACCTTTAGAAGGTTATAAATATTATTTTGATAAATATCGTAATAGTAACATTATTAGGGGCTTATTATTAACTTTAAAAATAAATAAAAACACAACTTAGTAGTTATTAGAGTTTAATATTCCATCTGATAGTAATGAAAATTATACAGTAGGTTATGGATATCCTGTATATGATTCTATTACTAATTTATACTCTTTCTCTTAGTTATTTACTCTTCCTATTAAATACTCCTTAAATTAGACTATAGAATGGAGCGTTACTCCAATTATGCGATTTTTCGATAATGGAAGACTAATAAATGGAGGACTACTTCCAGATAAAGGAGTTAATGGTAGTTTAGATACTGGTAATATAAACTCCGGAGTAATGCAATTAAATACCTGGAATTATTATATTAGTGGAGATAGAATAAATCTACGTTGGGGATATGAATCTTATCCTAGAGATAATGATGTAATTAGTGATATTACTTTTAGATTTTATGATATAGCTACTAATGAAATCGTTTTTAACAATAATGGCATTGTAAATGTTGATAGCAGTACTCCTAGATGGACTTATATTACTAAAAATAGGCTTAGTTACAATGGTACTTTTTCTGAAAATTTTGATATAAATAACTTTATATCTGATAAAGCTAGTACTAATATATTTGCTCCCAACAAACTATTTTATGTAAGAATTTCCTATACTTATAATAAGGATACTAGAGAAGATTATAGATGGATGCTAATAACTGGATTATATAATCCTTCCTATTGGGGAACTGAAGAATATTCGAGTATCTAGGATTACAATGATTTTTTAAAATGTTATTATACCTCAAATGGTAAATATTATATTTTTAATTATGGACGTACTGAATTAGACTTAAATATTGTAACCTAGGAAGGTCATTCTGTTGTAACCTAGGAAGGTCATCATGTCGGAGGAACATAGTATATAGAAAGTAAATATGGCACTTGGAAAGAAGTTACTAAAGACAATATTAAAGGCAAATAGAGAATACCTGAGGAATATTATAATATGAAAGTTACTGCTTCTTTATAGAGTAATAATACATTAACTACAAATTATGTATCTTCTGGTAAATTTATCTCTTCAAATATAACTGATGTACCTAATTCTGTCAATGAAATTTATGAAACTTCAGGAAGTTTAACATCCACAATTTCTCTAAATAATAATGTCCCACATGCCTTAAATATTTCTAAATGGGTGCCTACTATTACAAAAGTAGAAACTAAGCACACTTCAAACATAGAATATGAAGGTACTATAGAAGACTCTTAGAAATTACAATTAGAATTAAATGGTGTTAAAACTACTACTGCTAATAATACTATTATTACGACTTATACTGACACAATACTTAAAACTATATTCGGAGGAACCCCTGGAGAATGCTCAATGCGTGTTCTAAGCTCCTTAAGTACTTTACCTGAATTAGGTTATATAGCTCCAAAATCTTCTAAGATATTAAATCATTTTTATGCTGTACACACCTTTATAAATTCTGATGGAAAATGTGATTTTAAAGTGCATATTTAGTCTGTGTTAAACGAATCGCAGTATTATGACTTAGATGGATTAACTGTGGTTGAGTGGGGAAATATGGAAAGCAAACACGCTGGAAATGGACTAGTTAATTATGGAGGTAGAATTTTTACTAATTATGGAGACAGATATTTAAATGTAAATAGTTCTTTTAAAGAATAGTTTGCTAAACTTCCAAGGAATTATAATATAATAGTTCTAGGAAGTTTACCTAAACTTAAAGTGGATGGACACCGTAATACTAGTAATACTAGTATAGTAAAATTATAGTAGAATGGATCTATGTAGTATGAAGTAAATGATTGGGATAGAGGAGAAGAATACCCAGGTAATATTTTTGTGTTAATTAGAGATATAACTGGAGAATTTACTTTAGTAAATTATATTGATTATAATACCACTAAAACAGATATAAATGCTATAAAACCAGCTTGGGAGAATTTTATTGATCGTAATATTAAAGATTATAATTATTATAATCCAAAGTAGTCTTAGAAATTATATTCCATTATTAGTAACTAGTATTATAGTAAAGATTATAAAGTTTTTATTAATTATAATATTAAAGCGTCTATTTCCAGTCAAATATTTAAGAAAGATTATTTATCTGTATTATAGAATTTTCAAAATTCTTAGGTAATGACTCTTAATATAAATACGGAAAGTGACACTACCTTAAATAATATCACTGCTGAAAACATTATATGTACAATACCTTCAGCTAAACATTTCGTAGAAGATATAGCAAATAATACATCTATAGCTTATATTGGTACAGAAGCTGTTCTTTAGTAGGATAGTGAAGGTAATCCTTTAGAAGAGGGGGCAGTATATAAATATGTTAGCGGTAAAGGCTTAGTTAAAAATAATTAGTTAAAAATACAAGACAATATGTTATACACATGTAATGTGGGAACTAAATTAAAAACTTATCCACAATATGGGTGGAGTTCTAAAGATTCCCACTCACATTGTACAGCAACTTTAGGAGGTATCCCAATGATAACTCTAAAAAATGGAAGTAGTTATAATATATAATATGAATATTACTATTAAACCTTTTCTATATCAATTAAGTAACAAAGGTTATATGGCATGGGAATATAATCCATTCCATAATTTTAGAATCACTGATACTAAAACTTCTATTAATAATAAAGTATTAATATATAATATAAAAAACCAGTTTAATATTAGTATTAATACATTAAAATTTAAATTAGTAAGAGCTAGTAACCAAATAGTATATGATTTCAACTTTCATACTAAGGAAGATTTAAAATGTTAGAGTATGTCAGACACTTCTCAAAAGCATATAATAGAATCTGCTCCATGTATGAAATATACCTATTGTTATTTAGATAACACAGGAAATATAAATGAATAGATATATATTATTGAAGAAGTATTTTTTAATATAGATACTTGTTAGTATTCATTTCCTAACAGATATATTTTTAATTCTGATTCTTATATACGATCAGATGATTCTTAGGTATTACCTACTAATGTTAATTCTATAAGTGATTTATATAATTGTAAATTCAATATAAATGAACAACATAAAGTAGATTCTAATATTTTATATACTTAGATAGATTCCGAAGAATCTAGTAATGTAGAAGCTGGAAGTATTGTAGACTTAGATACTCCTTTATTAAATTTTGACTTAGAACATCCAGTTACTATGGATATATAGCCATCTTATGATGGTACTGTAAATGTTATTTTTAATGATAATAAAAATGTTCCAAGATTAATTAATTCTAGATTTTCTACTACAGAATTAAATACTTATGAATTAGTTGATAGAATTGGAGATAATGATACTAATATTTATGATTAGGATTCCTTTGACTTAGACTCTTCTTTATATAAACGAATAAATAGTATTCCTACAGTTAAGTTTATAGGAATAAGCTCTTCAGGATAGTTAAAAGTTGGTAATTATAACTTCTATTTTAAATATTCTGATGCAGATGGTAATGAAACTGACTTTGTTGCTGATTCTGGAGTAGTAGCAATATTTAAAGGTAATGATTGCGACCCATTCTCTATTGATGGCGGAATTAGTGATGAAAATGCTTTTAAATCTATATTGTTTTAGTTAAATAATATAGATTATAGTTATAACTATATAACTGTTTATTATACTAGAAATACTGGGGATAGTTATCAAACTAGAAGTACTAAAGCTTATAAGATAAATGATAAATATATAGTTAAACATTAGATTTGTACTATTAATGTAACTGGATTAGAAGATTCTACAGAAATACCTATTTCAGAAATTAATAATTAGTTCTTTTAGGTAAATAAAGCTAAAACTAGTGCTTAGTGTTAGAATAGATTATTCTTAGGTAACGTAGCTAAACCAGACACTCCATATAAAGATTTGACTGATATAAGTTTAAGAATGTTACCTATATTAAATAGTGTAGATTCAAAAAATACTATAGGTCAAGTGGAATATAATTATGTAGATGACAGTAGTCTTATTAACAGTTACGAATATTATAATACTAAAAATATATATTATAACGTAGGTTATTGGGACAATGAAATATATAGACTTGGAGTAGTATATATAATGTCAGATAATTCTTTATCTGAGGTATTCAATATTAGAGGAGGTAATAATATTAAAAATATTACTGATTATACTATTAATAATCCTGAAATAAACCCTGAAACATTATATAACGACAATGGTGATAGGAAATACATAACTATTGATGAGGACACAAATTGTATACATGGAGGTAAACCTTTAGAAAATTCTAAAGGAGTAGTACGATTTATGAAAAATACTGATAATAGTGAATATATTAATTATATTCAAGTATTAGTACCTACAGTAATACTTAAATATCTTAAAGATACTTACGATATTAAAGGATTATTTTTTGTAAGATAGAAAAGAAATCCAACACTACTTGCCCAGGCTTTTACAATGTCTTATGATGCAGAAGCTCAATGTCCAGCTATTTATTGTAGAGGTACAAATTATATTGAGTCATTTTTAACTTAGAGACCAGTATAGATCACAAATAAAAAAGGAATAAATAGTTTAATAGCCAAACAAGCTGGTAAATTAATACATGATTATGATAGACATTTATGTATATTAAAAAATACTAAAAGTGATGGGGATGTTGTAACTGCTATATGTCCTGAATTTATGATTAATTAGTCTCGCTATAACGCATTATTTACTGGAACGGATTATGTTATTGAATCTGTAGGTAAATATGGAGGATTAGAATGGCAAGATAATAATCATAGAATGTATAATGCTATTGGCGGAAAAACTATAAATTATAAAGGTAAGGCTAAAATTATATCAGTAACTGATGATACTCCTTCAGTAGCTATAAATAATACAATTTTTAGAAGTAAATTAGGAGATGCTGAAGAAGCTTATTAGTTTAGGTATATTGAAGCTAATAATAGATCTAAAAATGATGCTTATAATTTAGTTAGAGGTATTTACTCCCCATATTTAGGAATTGTATCTAAAGGTAATATATCTTATAATTCTATAATAAATATCTACATTCCAGGATATTCTGAATCATAGATGAATAATTATTTCGCTATACGTTACGATGATAATACTGCTTATTACTCCATAGGAGATAGAATTGATATAAATACTGCTATACACGACTGGAAACACCTAGATAGTAATGAATCTTATTAGTATACTACTTTAGCTAGAGGAGATTGTTATTTATGTACGTTTACACATAGATTAAATCGTAATTTTGCTGATTCTTCTAATCCTTACAATGATGAAATACTAGATGAAGATACTTGGAGAAATAATTATGATGCTAACAACTCCGAAAAATTATAGAGAATAAATAGAGGAGATGTAAATGCTGTATAGCTTGGTAGTTGGATTACCTTTAAGTTAAGAAGTTCTACTAACTTATCAATACGCTCTATTGATGAGAGTAATATTAATGAAAAAGGTATATTTGGTAGACCCAGAGCTTGGTATCCATATTAGTAGGATTTAATTTCAGGTAATAATAAAATACCAGAATCTTATTTATATAATGATGGTTTAAGAAGTACCTTAAATGAAAAATATTACTTTAATGTTCCTGAAGTACCATATATAAAGAATATTTATTAGAATCGTATTATATATTCTGATATATCAATAAATGATGCTTATAGAAATGGTTATAGAGTATTTAAATCTACTAACTATGTAGACTACACTAAAGAATATGGTTCTATTATAAAATTAGTACCTATGGGATCTAGTCTTATATGTGTATTTGAACATGGCGTAGTACTTTTACCAGTAAATGAGCGAATACAAACTGGAGAAGGAGATGGTGGAGCAATTTTTATTAATACTAAAAATGTTCTTCCTGAAAATCCGTAGATAGTACTTTCAGATATGATAGGTTCTTAGTGGGCTGAGAGCGTCGTGAAGACTCCATACGCAGTATATGGGATAGATACTGTAGCCAAGAAAATTTGGAGGACTGACGGAAAGAATTTAGAAACAATTTCTGATTTTAAAGTAAACAAATTTTTAGTAGATAATTTATCATTATCTGAACGTGAAACAACTCCTATTATAGGAATTAGAAATGTAAAGACTCATTATAATGCTAATAAAAATGATGTAATGTTTACCTTCTATGATTAGAAATATGGATTTGAAGATAAAGCTTGGAATTTATGTTATAATGAAATTACAAAATCATTTGTAACATTTTATTCATGGTTGCCATCTTATTCTGCCAATATAGATAATATTTTCTTTACCTTTGATAGAAGTGTATCTAAATATATAGCAAAATTAGGATTAAGTGATATGATGAGTAATAGCAAAAGTGGTTTAGTTGTTAGTACTAATATCTTACCAGTTAATTCTTTAGAAAATAATATGAATGTAATAATGTCTATAAAAGGTATATATGATAGATATATACCAGAAAATATAGGTTAGACAAAAATTACCTTAGAAATTTTACCTGGACTAAATCATTCTGAGAAGTATGTACAATTTTAGTATTTTACTCAAGAAGGAGATTCAGTAGTAAGTAAATCCTCTATGATATTATCAAACATAAATATTGATTCTAGTGGTAACATTGAAGAAGGAAAAGCTTATATAGAAGTTAAAATATCTGATATATTAGCAGAATGGGATAAACGATAGTCAGAGGAAGAGAAAAATAATGTAGCAACAGATAAACGAGAATATTTAGTTCCTTAGGATATTTCTTAGGCTGGATTAAGTAGCTATTATAAAATATATAAAATCTTAAATGATAAATTATTAGCTATTAATATAAGAGCTACTTTAGGTACTGAAGAATCAGGTTCTACAAGTACCTTTAATAAACCTACTTTAATTAATAGCGGTTATTATGATTTTACTTTGTATTTTACATTCTCAGAGTTTTTCTATAATAAATAGGAGACAGAAGTTACTAAAAAACTTCCAGCATTTTTAACTAATTTTTGGAAACATGGATAGGCTGGTATAATTGATACTCAAGAGCATATTAAACCTTGTTATTGGTATAATAAACAACATCCATTTGAATTTGAATTTGTTGTAAAAGATAATTCTGTAAAATAGAAAATTTGGGATAACTTACAGATTATATCTAATAAAGCTGAACCTGAATCTTTCCATTTTGAAATTAATGGAGATAGCTATGAATTTAGTAAAGATAAACCTAATATGTGGTATAGATAGGAATTAACTAAAAATACTTATCAAAAACTAGGTTCAGATATTACTTATGATCATTTATATAATGATTCTAAAAGAGGAGTAATTCCTTAGTAGTATTCTAAATCTACTATATTCCCATTATATTATAATAGATTAGATTCTGTTAATGAGATAGAAGATTATTATCATTCTATGCGTTCTCCTTCAGATAGGGATTATTCTAGACTTTCAGGTTCTGAAATAGTTAGATATGAGGATTTAAATTAGTATAATATTGCTACTCATGTTAAAAATTTACCTATTCCTAGACATGGAGTAATAAAAGGTAATTCTTATTATTAGGAAGATGAATGGTATATTTAGATACCTTCTATTAATATTGCTCAAAAGAACGAAACTACTTGGAAAGATGGTAAACCACCTATTGTATTAAATTGGATTCCTAACGATTTGGATAAAACTGAAATTAGTGATAAAGATTTACCTAATACTTATAACTTAGGAAATGTAGATACTACAGGATGGACTTATCGTTAGTAGATTCCTATGAAAGATAAATATATAAAAATAAAGATAAGATATACAGGAAATGACTTAGCTATCATTACTGGAATATTAACAACATATAGACTAAGTTATGTATAAAAAAATTAAAAAATTTGAATTAGGGGGAGGTACTGGATAGTCCCTCCCTAATCCTAATTCTTCTTTTAGTCCTAATATTGCCTCTATCATTGCCTAGTAGAATTTATAGTTTAGTACTTCTGATATAGGTTCAATGGCTAGTAATTAGTTTTCTAACTTTTCTTCTAATATTACTGGCTATAGTAATGTCCCTTAGACAATAACATCAGAGTCTGGATTTACTAGACCTGATATGAAAAACATGAATCTTCAGTAGATGGAAACTTATACAACTCCATCATTTGGATCGCAGTTTGGAGCTAATATATAGAATTATGCAACTTCTTATGCTATTAATAAATTAGGAAATTCTATTGGCTTAGAAAGCTCTATTAATGGTCTAACTAGTGGACTTATTAATTCTAATGGAGTTGCTACTAGAATGATTGGTGGAGCAGCTAATTCTGCCTTAAAAAATGTTGCTGTAGGAGCAATTGCAGGTGCTGCAAAAGCTGCTGGTAAATCTCTAACTACAGCAGCTATAGGCTCAGGATTGAAAGCAGGAGCTAAAGGAGCTTTATCTTCTATGGGAAGTGCTTCTGGTATTGCAGGATTAGCTAATGCTGGTATTTAGGTTGCATTCGGTAATTAGAGAAAAGCAGGTTGGGAAAATGCAGTAAATACGGTAGGAGGTATAGCTTCTATGATTCCTGGAGTAGGATGGGGATTAGGTGCAGGTTTAGCTGCCTTTAAGCTTATTGGAGGTCTTACAGGAAAGAAAACTATAGCTGCTACTGGTAAAGATTGGCAATCTAGACAAGCTCAAAGTTCTGTAGCAGGAGGTTATAGTGGGGCAATGGAAGATATTGCAGACGCTGAATCTAGAGAAGGTTCTTATAGTGGATGGAATTCAGGTGCTAGAAGAAGAGCTAATAGACTTATTGCCAAAACTAATAATTGGAAAGATACTATGTGGGATTGGGCTCAAAGAAATGATTTAAATGATATTAGAAGTAATCAAATGAATTCTATTAATAATAATTAGTACTAGACTGATATAAGTGGAGGTTATGATTTATCTAACTCCGGCAGAATGTTAGTCGCTAAAGAAGGAGCTAAATTATTTGATTCTTATAAATCTATAAAAGAATACACTAAAAGAATAAAGTCAGCAAAACAAGGTTCTAAATTAGTAAAAGAAGAATCTAAGGTAGAAGAGCCTATTATAGATAAAGAATTAGAAAGATATTATGATGATCCATTATTCTCTACCAAATCTAAATATAATGATGATTTTCATTAGGGAGGAAGTTGGTCTGAAGATGGTAAAACATTTACTCCTTCTGAATTTTCTTTATTTAATTTCACATAGGAATAGATTGCTGAAGCATTATCTAAAGAATTTCCAGAAGCTTCTTTAAATATTACAGATGAGGTAAGAGCCTTTAAAGAAGGAGGAAAAGTTAATTCTAGAGATATGAATGTTATTCCTGAGGGAGCTTTACATGCTAGATTAAATCATATGGATAATAAAGATTTTACTAAAAAGGGTATTCCAGTTGTTGCTAAAGACGGTGATAAGTTAGAATAGACCGCAGAGATAGAAAGAAACGAGATAATTTTTAATTTATCAGTGACCAATAAACTAGAAGAGCTAATGAAAGATGGTTCTGCAAAAGCTGCATTAGAAGCAGGTAAATTATTAGCTGAAGAAATTCTTTATAATACTATAGATAACACTGGACTAATAAAGGAGGTAGAATAATGGCAGAAATAAATGATAAAGAATCTAACTTAGTAGATATTACTATAGGAGATAAAAAATATAAAGTAGAAATTGCTGATACTCCTGAAAAATAGGAAAAAGGTTTAATGGGTCGTGAATCTTTACCTGAAAATTAGGGAATGTTATTTATATATGATGAACCTCAAGACTTATCTTATTGGATGAAGAATACTCTTATTTCATTAGATATAATTTTTATAGACGATGATATGGAAGTAGTATCAGTTAAATAGGGACAGCCAATGTCCGAAGAGCCTATTACTGAGGATGACGTTCAGTATGTTCTTGAAGTAAATAGTAATTCAGGTATTGAAGAAGGAGATTAGCTAGTAGTAGAAGATTCTGATGATAAAGAATATTCTATGCACGTTCTTTTCCCTGACGGATCCACTCAAATGAATTTAAAAGGAGGAGAACGTATTGTAAGTAGAAGAGAAACTAAAATTCTTATAAAGAAGGCTAAAAAAGCAGAAGCATCTAAGACTGATGGAGCCTATCGAGCACTTGGTCGATACATCTTTAAAGTTTTAAAACGTCAAGATTCTAGAGAACCTGAATATGTGAATAGCCCAAAAGATAAAGATAACACTGATGAATAATTTAACGTTATAATTATATAATAATAGTTTTAGTTATTATTATTTTGTACGAATAAAACTGTGTATATAATTATAAAAATGAAGTTTAATCAATAATTAATTATGGAATATAAGTTTATTAAAAAGTTTTAGGAAGGTGGAGCAATGCCTCCACAAGGTGCACCTCAGGGTGTAGAACAAGGTGCTCCAGAGGAATAGGGTGCTGGTGCAGAACAAGATCCAATGGCTATGTTGTTGCAAGCAGCAGCTTAGGCTTTGTAGAATCAAGATTGTAATATGGCTATGCAAGTGTGTCAGGCTTTGGTACAGATGGCTCAACAAGGTCAAGGTGGTGCTCCAGAAGAAGCAGGTCAGCCAGTATACCGTAAGGGAGGAAGACTTGTACGCAGAATTAAGAAATAATTTAATGTAAAAAATTAATAGGGGAGCATCTTTTGGTGTTCCCCTTTTTTAATTTATGGCAGAAAAGAATATAAAAATTTCGGGAATAGGTGATGTAACTCGTGCAGATTTTGTTAGAGCAATTACTGACCCAGATAAATTTAAAGAATTTGCTGACTAGTAGGGATGGGGTAATAAACGTCGTTAGCTAGCTTGGAATTCTTTACATAACTATGCTCAAGGAGTATAGAATGGTGAAATAAATGAGATAAATGATATGCACTAGATAGTTGATGATACTGGTGCTAGAACTAACAAACAAGAAAAATATAATTGGATAGGAAGTAAGTTTGATGCTAATGGAGCAACTGCTGCTTTTATGAATTAGATAGCTAAAGGTATGCAGACTGATTCTAAATCTGCTAATAAATCTTTAAAGAGTATGCCTAGTGTTACTTCATATTTAAATCAATAGTGGTTTGGTAGTAATAATCCTGATTGGGCATTGTTTTAGAAAAATGATACTTTGACAAATGGAGTATATGGCATTGCCAACAGAAGTGCTAAAATAAAAGAAGGATTAACTAAATATAAAAATGAATTAACTACTAATGGCGCTTAGTATAATTGGGATGGAGTTGATAAAGATACCCTTTATAAAAATCTCGATGCTGCTATAGCTTCTTCTAATGTAGCTACTTATGCTCCATTAGGTATTACTTCTGATTATATTAGTAATGCTTTAGCTACTAGAGATTTAAGTACTACAGTTTCTGATACTGATAGTACTTAGACATAGACAACAGAGGATGATCCTACTAGAGGATTTTCAGAGGAAGAATTAGCTCGATATAATACTATGACTCCTAAATAGCAATAGTATTATTTAGCTTAGAGACAGTAGATTATTAATTTAAATAATGAAGAAGCTTTAGCTAAAAATTAGGCAGAAATAGATGCAGCTAGTAAAAGAAGAGAAGATGAAGCTTTTGAGAATTGGTTAAAAACTAACGGTTATTATTCTCCAAAGGCTTAGGCTTCTTCTTATGTTCCTTCTAGATTAGTATAGTCTTCTATAGTAGATTCTAAAGGAAAAAAAATAGAAGGACCTGCTATTAAAAGCGGTAAAGAATTTGATAAAGCTACTAATATAAATAAATTTAGTGATCAAGAATGGGATAGTTTTATACATGGAGATTTAACTTCTGATATTCATGAAGCATATTCTCTAAAAAATGCTGATAGACATACTACTAGTGGTATTGTTCCTATAAAATCTAAATTAGACTGGATCAACTATAATTACGAATGGTTATTAGATACAGGAAAGTTAAATAATATAGGTGATGATGTATCATCTTATGTAGGAGCATCTAAAGGTACTGTATGGAGATTGAAGAACTCTAAAAGAAACTCTGACGGTACCTATATGTATATGCGTAAAAGAGGTAATAACTTAGAGTTTTACAGAAGTAAATCTTGGGGTGATTTACGAAATAATGAATATAAGAAATATATAAGTAAACATTAGTGGGGAGGTATCTTCGGTAATTAGGCAAAATTAAGAGAACAATATTCAAAAGATTTAAAAGCTCGTTAGGACGCTATTAAAAAATAGCAATAGATTAATAGTGTAGAAAGAACTCCTTTACGAGGTTAGAGAGACCCTAATAAAATAAAAGCTGGACAAAGAGAACTAGGAAATTTAGGATAGCTAACTGCCTCTGATTATGCTTAGCTTGGAGGTATTACTGCTGATATTGCTTCTACAGTATCATCATTCTTTGGTCCTGTAGGAACTGCAGTAGGGGCAGTATCAGGACTTGCAGGTACTGGTGCCCATGCTTTTGCTGATTTTACTGACCCATCTGTTAGTAAGGGAGAAGCAATTACTAATTTAGGAGTTAACTTATTGTTTGACGCAGCTGGCGCTGTTCCTATTTTGGGTTCCTATGGTAAATTAGCTAAATTAGGTAGAGTAGGAAAAGCTTTACAAAATAATGCTAAATTATATAAAGTAATTCTTGGCACTGTAACTGCTCCAGGAGTAATACAAGCTGCTCCAAATGCTGCTAGTGCTGTTAAAAAGTTAGTAACTAACCCAACTACTATTACAGCAGATGAATTGAGAGATCTAGCTACAGCAGTTTCTATAACTTCAGGATTAACTAAAGTAGCTCCTAATCATAATAAAGTAAGAGCTACTAATCCTAATTATGGGAAGGATGTGATAGTACATACTAATAAAGGTAAATAGACTATTTCTGCTAAATAGTATGAGGCTATGATGGATAAAACTAAAAATCCTACTATGAGAGATAGAAACGAAGCCTTGGAAGCTGCTACTAAAGTAAAAGGTATTTAGTTCGATAATGGAATATTTCATAATTATACTCCATCATCTAATAATCCCTTCAAGCTTGAAAGATTCTATGGTAAGTGGGGAATAGTAAGTCGTTTAGGCAATACTTCAGATCCAGAAACTAAATATATATTTAGACCTGCTAAATCTTTGAAGCATTAGAATAATAAAACTTCTAAACCTACTACTAGCACTGAATAGCCAGAACCTGCTTAGAATTAGCCAACAATTACTAATAATCCTGAAAGACCTTTATAGACACATAATATAACTCCTGAGTAGTAGAAAAAGGATATTGAACTATTAAGAAAGAGATTTATGTCAGATAACCCTCTTCCTATTGATAATGCTACTAGAAAAGCTTATGAGCATTATAGAAAGAGACCTATGACTGATTAGGAGATTAGATATTTAGAAGATATATAGTAGGCTAAAAGACTTATACGAAATTTGTATAAGCAATATAAGCCTCAAGATTAGATTTATGCTGAGCGTAGGGATGCTTTATAGAAAGATTTATCCGAACGTAAATCATTAGCAAAAGACCTTGCAAATGCATATCAAGAAATTAAATAGGCTAAAGCTAATACTCAATTTAAAATTAATCTTGCTGAAGGTAATGCCAGAGCAAAAGATTTACCTATTCCATCTGCTAGAGTTATAGTAACACCTGAATCTGTAAGAACCTAGGCAAATAGAGAGTTTGCTTTAAATTGGGAACCTATTGAATTTAAACCTGAATTAAAAGGAGCTGCTAGATCTAAAAAATAGGCTATGTATGAACGTCTATTTCCTCCTTTTGCAGAAAGACAAGGTACTGGAAGTGCTATACAACATACTACTAGAAAATCTTTGGAAAGAAGACAAAAAATGTAGAATGCTGTATAGTAGGAGTTCTTAGAAAGACAGAGAAGATAGAATGCTATTATATTATCTCCTACTGAAAGTAGATAGGGAATGTACTAGCAAATGTTCTCTCCAGTATTAGCTAACTTGGATAGTTAGGTTAGGGCTATGGTATTGAGAGCTAAACCTTCTAAATCTGATGTTAAATCTGCTAAATCTTCTGAATATAAATAGTAGTAGAAATAGAGTAGATAGTAGAAGGCTTCAGAAGTTATGGAAGCTTTTGGTAATACTAAAAGTAATAATACTAAAGGACATAATAAAAATACTAATCTTCCACATAAACAATCTAATAAAAAGAAGAAAACCAGTAGAGATAATAATATTAAAAGACGCTAGGATGGAGGAGTATTATATGACTACGAATTCTTAAAATCTGTTCATGCTTTTAAACAAGGTGGTATTATTAAAGCCCAAAGTGGGATAAAAACTGGAGTAAAAGTAAATCCTAAAACTACTTGGTTTGATGCAATATGGTCTTAGAATGTAAATCATATATTAAGAGGTTTATCTGATAATAACTATTATACTTGGCTTAATAGTATGTAGGATAAACACGGTGATTTACATAAGAATGCTGGAACTAATTTTTAGACTACACCATATAATGATAAATCTGTAGGAGATTATCAAAATTTATATAAAACTGGATATAATGGAGAGTGGAAGGATAATAATGTAGGATACAATTCTTTAGGTATTATGCACGCTCAAAATTTAGGTAGATATGATTTATATGGCAATACTAAAAGAACTTCTGGAGACTGGAATATTGATGCCAATCACCGATATAAAACAGATAGCTCTTATAGCCAAATAACTGATGATAGACGTTTATTAGGTAGAAAGGGAGATTTTACAGATGAGTAGTTAGCATCTGTAACAGAAGCTTTTAAAAATAAAGGTTATAATTTTGCTTTAGGAAAAAATGATTACTATTATTTATCTCCTATAGAAAAATCTGAATAGAATCAAAATACTCCTAAAAAGAATGGTTCAGTAACTAATCCTGATATTGGTAAAAAATCTATATTTGATAAGGGTAAAGAATACTTAGCTAAATTAACAAGTAATCCAGGTAATCTTTATAATGCAGTTGAAACTGGTAAATATTTATTAGCTAATAAAGCTACTAATGATATATTTAAAATAAAAGCTCCAAATTATGTTATTTCTCCTAAACATACTAGTTATCAAGTAATGGATAATTTAGCTTAGTAGAATGCTTATCATAATAGGGCTGCTGAGACAATAAATTAGACTTCTAGACCACTTACTTCTAGTGGTTAGTTGTAGACTGCCGCTTAGCAAGAAAGTATGAATAATGCTAATAAGTTATATTTACAAGGTAACGCTGAAAGAAATACTTGGTTAGAAGGATAGAAGTAGTAGTCTTATAAAGCAGGACTTTACAATATGGAAAGTGCTGTTGATACTGCTAATGCTAATGCTCAATAGGCATATAAAACTAGAATGCTTAATGAGTATCAAGATCCTAGAGATAGGGCTAGAGCACTCGCTACTAATAGACAAAATTGGATTAATGCTTTAGAGAAATTTAATGTTATTGACCCATATGTTGAAAGAAAGAATGCTTAGTAGCAATATGGTTTAGCTAAAGCTTAGTGGGATTATCAAAATGACGCTAAAGTTTTGTTAGCTCAGCAAAAATATTGGTAGTTATTACGTTAGCATTAGAATGATTTGAACTTTAATGCATATGATACTGATGAATATAAGGCTTTAGTTGATGCGTAGAAGGAGGCTGGAGCAAGATACTATAACAATATGTATTAGGTATATGGTATTAGTAATCCTGGATTTAGGTACAAAAAAGGAGGTAAATTTGAAGATATATCAAAGTTTAATACCAAAGAATTTTATAATACTATAAGACATAGTATTAATACTGCTACTAAATAGAGCGGAGATTTAAGTAAACTCATTAATACTTTATTTAAAAAGAGTAATAAGAAATGAATTTAAAAATACAAAAATTTGCAGAAGGAGGAACATCCTCCTCTGCATTTTTTTATTAGCCTTTAGCTATGGCTACAACTGGAGTAGAAGCTGAATCAGACACTGCTAAGTTGATAAAAGCTATGACTGCTGCTAATAAAAAATCATCTAATGATGAGGATAAAGGAAAGATAACAGATAAAGATTTTCTAGGATTATTAAAAGATATAAATGGTCTTCCTAGTGATATCTTAAAACTATATACACAAGCTCAAAACTTTTGGGCTGACCCAACAAATACAGGAGATACTAATTATTCAAACTTTGCTTAGATGTTAACTAGAATATCTTTATAGGCTAAGATAGCTAAGTTTAATAAAGAAGTTTGGGATAAATCTAGAGATACTATGTTTACTAATCATTCAGAAAATGAGATGGCTATTACTGATTAGGGAGGAGTTGTAATACAAACTAGTGATGGAGGAATAGATACTATTTCTGTTGAGAAATGGAAACAAAATCCTTATGTTTATAAAACTCTTACTAATGCAGATATAATGGAATTAAGAGCTTAGAAATTACCTGGAGATAATTCTATTCTTAATATAGTAAATGGTAGTACTAGTGTAGAAGCTATCACTAATAAACTATAGAAGATATTAAGTAATGCTCAATCTAGTAGTGTTTCTTCATATATTAGTACTGATGGTTTTAATACTAAATCTGGATTAACAGTACTTAAAGGATTGTTATAGAGAGGATTAGACCCTACTACGTTAACTATGCCAGGTGTATATAAATATACTACTAAAGAAAATGCTGATTAGGTAGCTAATTTACTACAATATGCTTGGACATCTTTATCTACTAAAGAGTAGACCTTACTAACGGCTAGAGCAGGAAAAAACAAAAAAGGAGTAGATTATTTATTAAAATTACTAGCTACTGGTAATACTTCATTTAATACCAATATGGAATATTAGGATTAGCTAAACTCTGATGGCACTAAAAAAGAAACCCCAGATAAATCTAAATCTTCTAAAAGTGATGGAGAAGATGATTATGGAAAAAATGCTGTAGCTAATTAGGCTTATATGATGTAGACTGGTAGAGGAGGAACTCCTCAAACCTATACTTTCTAGCCTACAAATGGTGGAGCATCTATGACTTTATATGGAAGATTCTATGGAGGTTTACAAACTCCTAAAGGAGAAATAGTAGGAGAATCTTCTTTGTCTAAGTTACTTTAGACTACTGGAATATAGGCTCTTACAAATCCTAGATCTATATACTTCGGAGATTAGAAAATAAACGACTTAAATTCTGTGGCTTATTTAAATGATGGTGGTATGTAGGTAATACTTCCTGCTATAAAGGATGGTTCAGGAAATGTGATGCCAAATTTTGCAGTATTGGATGATTATCAAAAAGCTAAGAAAGAGATTGAAAATAATTTAGATCCTAAAGATCCTATGTATATGAAAAAATAGGCAGCTATATTATCTAAATATCCAAATCTTAGGAGTTTATTAATAGATGGTCAACCTGATCCTAGTAAATGGTCATCTTTTATAGTTGTAAATGGAGAAACTTCTGAAAAAGTAGTAGGGGGAGATGTCAAATATGCTAAGGAATTAGAATCAGATAATGCTGGCTATGACCAATTATCTAATATATTATTTCCTGATGGTAAAGGTGGGCATCAAATGGATGCTCCAGGTTATGGAACCCTATGGAATGATAATTTATATGAAGCTCCAGTATTTATACCAGTTGTTTCTTAGAACCCTGGAGATACTCTTATTCTTAGCAGTAAATTTAATAAAGAGGATACTTAGTAGATAAACGATTTAGTAGCTGCTAAATCTACGCCATACTAGAATAGTTCTTCTAACTTATTATAGAATTAATTAATATGTTAAATAACGATTGGATAGTAGCCAATATACAAAATCCAGAGTACACTACTGGAATGTTTTCAACAGCTGGATTAGATACTGAAAATACTTAGATGTTATCTGAAGATTCTTATTTAAAATCTAACTTTATTATTAAGAATCCATACTTTGCTGATAAGAATGGTAATTTTGATAAGGATAAATTTCATGATTTTTATAAAGAGGCTGCAACTGGATGGAAGTAGATATAGACTAAAAAGAATTTAGAACATGTCTATGATTTCTTTGATCCAGAAGCTCCTGAAGGGGCTAAAAAAATAAATCCTTTAACAGGAAATACTAAAGATTTATAGACATCAGCTAGTAAACCTTTTGGGGATTTTCTGAAAATAGTTCCTTATAGTGATAAAGTAGGTACTATTGGTGTAGGAGGATTTAATGCTATAGAAGCTCCTACTAAAAGTGCTAGAGAAGAAGCTTAGGAACAAAATATATTTGATTTTTCAAATAAAAAAACACTTGATATTACTCCTGATAGTTAGTCTTTATTCTCTAATCCATTTAAATTCATTAAGTCCATATTTAGCGACCCATTAGTATTGGCTACTTATGATGAGGATACTAAAGAATTAGATAAGTTTACTGGAGAAATGGTTACACATAAAAAAGGAGACTTAAAATTAAATTCTAATGGTAAGCCTTACTATGAGACGTTAGCTGGCAGAAATCCTTATTCTAAATAGGTATTATCTACTTTTGATAATTTAACATCAGAGTCTTCCCCTATTAATAAATATGACTTTTTTGATTCCGATGACTTAGAAAAAAGTATTTCTGGGTCTCTTGCTAAAAACTTAATGGGAGCAGCCCCTATGCTAATGGGACCTGAAGTAGCAGCCATATATTCAGGAGCATTAGTTGCTAGAGAATTATTAAAAACTGCCCCTATGGTTTGGGGAATGGTTAATTCTTTATGGTCTAATCAGCTCCCACAAAATCCCATTTTAAATGGGTTAGAAGCTAAAATGATGTAGGCTACTGGAAGTTCTTCTGATCATGCTAATGCTAATATGGGATTTACTACTGAGACTGTATTAAATTTAATGGGAGATGTAGCTTTACAATGGGGATAGCAATAGCAAGTTGCAGGTTGGACTAGAAGATTATTAGGAGGAAAAAAGGATTTAAGTAAAGTTATTGATGATGAAGCCAAAGTTTTATATGATAAAAAGATAGCTTCAATATTTGAAAGTGCTTCTACTGATGCTAAAAAATAGGAAGCTTTATTAAATTTTGGATTTGATGAGGCGCAAATTGCTAACTTATTGAAAAATTCAGGAAAAGATGCTACTGATGCTTGGAAAATGACTTCAATAGGTCAAGCTGCATTAAAGAAAGCCTCTACTAAATTATAGCCTAAAATAGACAAATTAAATAGATTAGGTGCTAATGCTTCATTAGCTTATATGGCATTAGTTTCTAATACTGACGTATATTAGTCTGCTTTAGACAACGGAGCTTCTGCTAGAGAAGCTGCATCTTTAGCAGCAGGAGCGACTTTAGGTATGTATACAGTAGATAGATTAGGTATTGGAGAAATGTTCTTTGATGAATTAGCTAAGCAATCAGCTAGAGAAATAAACACTGCTATAATGGCTAATAAAGATGAGTGGATACGTACTTTTTTAAAATAGGCTAGAGAATCTATAGGAAATGCCAATAAATTCAAACAATTAATAATTGATAGTAGAAATAAAGTAGCTAAACTTTTAGGAGACTATAAAGACGATATAAAATATCATACTACAGGTGCTATAGGTAAAGCTGTAGGTGAGGGTCTTGAAGAAGTTTCTGAAGATGTAGTAACTGATTTAGCTAACTCTACTTATGCTATGTTACATGAACTAGGTATTACCTAGTCTAATGATATCATGGGTTTTGGGTATGATAAAGAACTCAATGATGGAAAAGGAGGTTATGATATTGCTAGATTATTAGCTAAATATGGAATGTCCTTTACTGGAGGTACTCTTGGTGGAGGTTTATTTTATGGAGTAAATGCTATTAAGTCAGGAACTGTACATGCTCCTAAAAACTCTTAGGATATGCTATATTTAGTAAATCAAGGCAAAGGTAAAGACATTGTTGATAGAATAGAACAATATCGTAAAAGAGGCGCTTTTGGAAGTACTACTATTTCAGCTAGTAAAAGTGTGCAAGATTCTTAGGGAGATAATGTTAATATTACTATTGATGGTGATTTATCTGTTAATGACTATATAGCTAAACAATTAACTAATTAGGTGCGCTCTTATTAGACTATTATTGATGATAATAATTTAAATAAATCTGAAGATGAATTATTCGATCACATGATAATGTAGGATAAAGTATTTAGAAATTTATCTTCATATTTACAAAAAGATTCTTATGTAACTAGGTATTAGTAGTCTTGGTTAGGGTTAGCTAATGATGTGTTAATTGCATAGAAGGGATTAGAAGTAGCAGCTGCTGCTCGTAATGGTGAAATACCTAAAGAAATTTTAGAGTAGTTAGGTTCTTCAAAAAGTTCTAAATAGTTAATTGATGAATTAGGTGAGGCTAGACTATCTGATTCAGAAGCTAGACATAATCCTTCTGAAGAATCTAAGCGTAATGTAATGGTATAGTCTTGGTAGAAATATTTACAAGATAAGAAAGACGCTTTAAAACAATTTGAATCTCCTGAAAACTCTGCTTATTATACTGAAATGTTAATGTTTGGATTAGATGATAATCTTTCATCAACTTTTGGAGTATATAATTTTACTAATTGGCTATATTATAATCATGGAGGTTTAACTGAAGATTAGCTTACTAAAGAGTAGTTAGCATAGTATAAATTAGACTATGAATCTTATTTAAGAACTAAAAAACCTTTAGATTTACAAAAGTCATTTGAAGGATATAAACATTTTCAAAAATTAGTAGATCCTGAGTTACAAATGATGGCTCAAGAAGCTTAGAATTTCGAAAGTTATCAATAGAAAGTAGCCGATTTAATTAAGACTCCTACTTGGTGGCTAAAATTATCTAATCCTAAATTACGTCAAGATTGGGAATCTGAAGAATAGTTTAAAGATAGTACTACTAAAAAAGAAAATGAATCTGACGCTGAGTTTGCGGCACGATTAAATGAAAGAGAAGTTAAAATAAAAACTGAACAAAATAAAAAATTAAACGAAGTATTAGATTTTGTAAGAATTACTCCTTTAGATAGTTTAACTGCTAGATAGTTAAAAATATCTTTTGCACAAAGTGCTAAATCTATTAAAGCTGAATTAGTAAAATCATCTACATCGCAAAGTACACGAACTAATTATTCTTATCTATGGGATATTATAAAAAAGACTGTAGATAACTACGAAGGCGGTGATACCAAATAGTTAAGAGATGATTTAAATAATAACGTTGTTTCTTATATTTCTGGTGGAAGTAACTTAATATTTAATAATGCCTATTTCATGGGCACTTAGATTACCTCACTATTTGGTAATGATGATGATAATACTAAATTTGGATAGGTTGTTAAAGATTATTTAATGTCTAAAGGAGATACTACATAGCTTCCAGAAAAATATACTAAAGATTCTGAAGGTAATAATATAGACTCTCTTACTGCTTTTAATAACTTATTTAAGGATGCTGATGAAGGACTATATAGAACAGAAGACTCTTCTGGTAAAACATATGCTCAAATATTTAAAGATGTATTTGGAGAGGATGAATTAACTAAACTATAGAATAGTATAAAGACTACTTCGTATTCTTACAAAGATTACGAAGGTGATGATGTAAATGTTACTATTGAAAAAATAGATCCTATTAAGTGGTTAGGACCTAATGCACTTAACACCTTAGAATCTCTAACTACTAATAATGCTGCTACTACTTATTTAAGAGAATTATTAGCTAAAGTTCCTCAAAATGGTGATTACGATACTATTACTCAAAGCTTTATGCGTAATTCTTATAATGCTATTGATGGTATAGTTTCATAGGCAGAGTAGGATTTGAATAATGATTAGCCATATTAGATACTAACTAATATATTTGATTGGATGTGGCCAAATCCTGTAACTCAATTAATGAAAAAGTTACCTTTATATGATTCTAATGTAGAGAAATTATTAAATAAATTATAGGATTAGTTTGATTAGGGTTTAGATCCTACAGAGTTTGTTATTGACCCAGAAGACGAATCTTATATTCCACAAGCTTAGCAATTATTAGCCATTACTAGTGCTTATATAAAAGCAGCTTCTTCAGATTAGGATTTAAGTAACATATACGGTCATAATAAAACTATAAATCGATTTAATTAGTAGCATGGTATAAAAGTAGACCCTTTAGCAGAAATAGACGAAAACTATGCTAATATTTATCAAATAGAACTTCAAAAATACTAGGATGCTTTAAATGATGATAAATGGTCATTGCCATATATTTCTAAAAAGAATTTAGGAAATAGTTTATTATAGTTTGATTAGTCTAAAAAAGCCTTAAATAAAGTTCACAAAGCATTTTGGGATAGTGTTAGAAATGCTTTTGTCATTGATGGTAAAAATATTTTAGATAAATATGTTCCTACTGGTGATGATGAAGAAGATGTTAGAAATGCTAGTAATATATTTTATAATGCTATATAGGAACATCCTGAATACTTAAATCAAGTATTAGAGTAGTTTACTATTAACTTAAATAAACAAGAAACTGCTAATGTTAATCCTAAATTAACCGAAGCAGGATTTTCTAATTTTGATAAAGCTATGTATTTAATAGCTGCTGCTGGTATTAAGCAAGATGATGCTCTAGCATTTACTAAATCTTTTGTTCAAAATCACCCTGATATTGTACCTTTAGATGCTCAGTTCCAAATAGCTAAATTAGGAATGGCTATGGTAAACAATCCTAAGTTAATATAGAAAGCTATTTCTAATTTAGCATCAAAAGCTGGTATTGAACTGCCAACTTTATCTAGTACTATTTTTATTCCTGGTATTGGAGGTTCAGGTAAGACTTCAGTAGTAGCTAAAATGATAGCTGAATATGCCAAAGATAAGAAATTATATATGGCAGCTCCTGGAGAATCTTAGGCAAAAAATCTAGAATTATCTTTAGGACAAACTGGAGCATTAACTGAATCATAGTTAATGGCTTTAGTAACTGATGATACTTCTATAAAAAATAGCATAGATGGCATAAAAAATATGTCTGAGTTTAAAAACTTAGATAAAATTGCTGATAAAATTCCTTTAAAAGACGCAGAATCTGGAGTTTTAATTATAGATGAGTATACTCACTTTGATACTTTATCAGAATTAGTTTTAGACAAGTGGGCTAAGAAAAATGGTATAGTAATTATTGGATTTGGAGATAATTCTTAGAAAGGATATATAAACCCTAATCAAGTAATTTGTAGTAATGATTCAGATACAGTATTTATGTTAAGATCTTCTAGATTGGGAGTGTCTTTACGTAATGGTAATATATAGTAGGTATCTTCTACCTAGTAGTTAGATAATATTACTTAGTAGATTTATGGATATTCTTATAATATTACTCCTGAAACTGTTCGTACTGCTTATGACACTTTAAAATCATGGTAGCCTAGATATTATAATCAGGATACTTTTAATGGTACTTATATAGGAAAGGATTTTAAGGAATGGACTAAAATATTTAATGGAGCTTCTCAAAATTCTATAGCATTTATAGGCAGTGATACTGCTTATAATAAACTTAGCGCTCCTGCTGGTATTATAAAAAGATTCTCTAGTATAAAAGAGGTTTAGGGTAGTGAATTTGATTACATTATTTATGAAGGAGATATAGCTAAAATTCCTTCTATAAATCCTGATCCTGATAATGCTATGGGTAATGCTCTTATATTTGCTAGAGATTTATATACTGTAATTAGTAGAGGTAAAAAAGGTGCTATTATATTAAGTGACAATTCTTCTTTTAATAGTAGACAGGATACCAGTACTGCAACTACTACAGATTTGAAAGCTAAAGCTTCTGAAGAATAGAAAAAATTCTTAGAATATTTAAATGGTTTAACTTTAAATCCAACTACACCTAATACAGCTAGTACAACTCCTACTAATACAGTAACTCCTGAAGCTGTAGTAAATGCTGCTTCAGGTATCTTACTAAGTGCAAGTTTGGACCCTGAACATACTGTAGAAGAAGATTCTAAAATTACAAAGTAGGATAAAGTAGAACCAAATATAGAAAATCAAGACAGAATTTATGGTAATTTTTCATTATTAGGATTAGCTAGAGATTCTAATAAAAATTGGATAATACCTGAGAATGAAACCCATTATAAAGATATAGGAGTAATTACAAATTTATTGGCTATATCTGGAAAAATAACTGATGGTAAATAGAAAAATGAATTAGTAAAATAGTTACTACTACTAAAAGATTCTCTTATGAGAATAAAACATACAAATGGATAGATTAAGAGCTGGGAAAATTTTAAAAGTGATTTAGAACCATAGATGGTATCTCTATTCTCTGAAGAAGCTTATAAAACTTTAAAATACCAAGTTCATATACGTTCTAAATAGGCTACTGATAAATTAGTAGGATACAGTAAATTAAATGATAATAAAATGACAATTAAAATTGATGGGAAAGATTATTTAGCTACTGTAGAAGCAACTTGGGTTAATAATGGAGTTACTAATACTATAACTTTAGGAGCTATTCCAGCTTTAAACACTTATAAAAAAGCTGTAGAAAATGCTGCGGGTACTACTTATGGAGAAACTTTAGAGAAAAATTATAACAGATATAATCAAGCTTTACATGATATTATTTCTAAGGAAAATGGAGTTAGAGAAATTAAAGCTCCTAATAATGTTATAACTGAATTGAAAGATATAGGAGATCCTATTCCTTTTGCTTTAGTTCCAAAAGTTATATATGATGAGAATGGTAAACCTAAATTTCGATCTAAAGAAGGCGACTATGATCCAGCTTTTGGGGATCCTATTCCTGAATTATTAAGACTTCCATATGCCTCAATATCTAGTCCATTAACATATTTTGGAAATGCAGAATTACCTGGAGTTAGTTCTACAATAGCAGGTAGAACTATATATTTAGTATCTTCTAAACCTGGAATGAGTGATAAAGATTTAGTTGATGCTTATTATGAACAAAAGTTTGCTGTTGCTGAAGGTCGAAAAATAAAGAACAAATTGAATGTAAGAATGATAGTTCCTACTGAAAGAGGAATATCTTTTACTAGTATGGCTAATGCAATATGGAGAGATAGATTCTCTTTACCTGCTAATAAAACTCATCAAACTGCATCAAGTTTCCCTGCTAATGCTGGTATATTAGGAATGAAATTATTTGCATAGGCTTGGAATACTAGAGCTAATGCTTTAATGGTATTAGATTAGTTAGAATAGGATCACGATGTTGAGGAGACTAATAAAAATTTAGGAGGAGTTCAATAGTTTAGATTATTGCCATCTAGTTATATGACTAGAAAAAATGATTTTTATGAAGCTAAAGAAACTTTCTATAAAATTAGTTGGGATTTTAATGAAGTGCAACCTGCTTATGAAAAATGGTTAAAATCTAAAGGAAAACCTACAGAGTAGTGGATTCGTAATTATGAAGGTGAAAAACCTTAGAATCAAAAAGATTTTGAAGATTGGCAAAAAAGTCTACGATACGATGATAAGGACAAATTAAAAAATTATATTTATATAACTCCTGAATACTTAAAGCATTTATATAATGTCACTGATGCTTTATTAGACCCATTTAAAGATTTTATAAATATAGAGAAAATCTCTAATTAGATATCAGATGTCAAAAAATAGTTACTAGATATTAAATCTCTTTATAAAAATTGTTAGGATGGTAATATATCAGATGGAGTAGTTATCTTTCCAACAGAAGATGGATATAATGTTAAAGTAACTTTTGACTATGATAATGTTAAATATGAGTCTTAGTTAGCTAGAGAATAGGAGACTTTATAGACTGCTAACTTTTTTAAAGTAATACCACTATTTTTCACTAAAGGTTATAAATTCGCTTTATTAGGCCCTAAATCTGATAAACCTAATCCTAGAAATGGTAAAAGAATAGTAGGTACTAATTACTATATTAAGTATAAGTTATACGGCACTAAAGTAAAGGCTAATGGTTAGAAAGAAAACATAGGTAATAGTAAAGTGTACAAAACATTTAGCGAATAGAAACTTATTGAAGAAGCTAAAGCTATAAATAATAATACTGAGTTTTCTAATATATTTAATCTTATATTCCACGGAACTTCTGATCCTACTGGAAATATTTCAGGAAAACATAATTTTACTGAATCTTCCGCATATTTTAAAAATGGTATATATTATTATCCATATACAGATTATGCAAATGGAACAAACTATGAATATGGTAATTCTGGTCAATTTTACTTTAGAAAAGTTCGTGGAGATGTAAATAATATATCTGCATTCTATTAGACTAATGTTATACCTATTCCTATAGCTGATTTTGATATAGCAAATAAAGTATCTAGTGAACCTGTTTCTACTAACATTTCTAAAAAACCAAGTACACCATAGATAATTATTGAAACTTTTAGAAAGTATTAGATTGAAGCCTCTGACGATATTGAAGAGAATATTAAAAAGTATATGACTAACGAAACTATATAGAAAGAAATAGTTTTAAGGAATCTTCCAGTCTTTACATATATAAATGGTAAATGTAGATCATGTATGACTGAACGTTTGGGAAAGGATGAAGGACGTTAGGGTATATATAGTAAAAAGACTACTGTAAATAGTCAATTAATAAAAATATCTTTTGGTAATTACGAAAAGTTATTTGGAGAATCTTTAGATACTTAGAATGCTACAATTTATATGTACATAGATAGTGATGGTCAGCTTCAGAGAGTTGAAGATTATGCTGATAATAATGTAGAATAGTCTATAAGTTCTGAAGAATTTTAGATAATAAAAGCTAAAATACAAAATAATAGTAAAGATTTTGTTGAGAAAGATTTAGATGCTGCTGATGATGAGGAAGTTGTAGAAGGATTTAAAGCTATACTATAGGCGGATAATGAATCAGATTTTATTAAGGCTATAAATAATTTTAGAGACCTTTATGGAATGCCAATTTCTAAAGTAGCTAAAAATTCTGATCTAGCAAAAGTTTTAGATAATATACGTGACACTTATAAACCAGGTGGTGATTTACGAAATATATGTAATATAATAACAGTATTAAAATGATAAATTGTGCAGGAATTAATTTAAATCCATAGAATTTTTCTGAGGGAATTAGTAGTGCTCCATCACAAATAATTGTTGATGCTGGGCAACTTATTCTAAATGGAGACGATGGTTTTGGAATTATAAAACGTAGAGCTCTCAATGCCATAGCTGATGATGAATTTCCTTCTTTTATTAGAGATCGTTTTAAAGATATATTAGGGCATTCTATCCCTGATAATTCTAAAGAAAATTTATCTTCTAAGGCTAAAATAGAACTATCTAATTTAAAAGAAGCTATGCGCGTAATATTAGATAGCGATGAGGGGAAAAAAGTATTATTTTTTCAAGATGATAGAGCTAAGAAAGCTTTATGGCAAGTATTAACAGTAGAAGATTCTTAGAATGAGAATATAGAACAAAAAAATACTGATAATATAATTTAGGAAGATACTGATGTTGAATAGGCAGATGAATTGGATGAAGCAGCCAAGCTAGTATTAAACTAGCTTGGTGTGTCCTCTTCAGAGTTTAAAAAAATAATTTATACAGGAGCCACTGAAGAAGATTCTTTTAGAAAAACTAAATTAAATTAGCAAATTGCTTCTAATGTAGTGAGGGATGGTATATACATTAATAATAACCCTTGGAAACTTAATGAGAATATAGTAAATCTAAAAAATGAATGGTTTAAGCAATTATGCAAATATTTGGGAGAATCAGAAGAAGAAAAATTATTTATTAGAGATTAGTATTATAATAAATATACTTATAATAAGTCTGCTACTGGAATATTAAATAGATTTAAAATTAAGGCTCTTAATTACAAGTTATCTATTAAAGCTGATGATGAATTTAAAAAAGCAGTTAATGCTTTTATAAATTTAATAAATTTTGATGAGGACATTAAAGAATATATGGGTAAGGATATTTCAATAAATAGAAATACTAGTACTAGTTTTTCAGAATATAATTTACCTTATGGTATTAGTTCTCATAATTCTTTACGTTCAGGATGGTCTACTGAAGAATTAACTGATGGAATGAAAAGTATTCCAAATATAACTAAATTATTATTTGATTCTATTCCAGAATATAGAGATGGAAGAGAAACAGATTTACATCTTGATGCTAAAAATACTATTTGGATAATAAAAACGTTTCTTAATAATTGTCTACAAAGTAGTAATACATCACAGTATTTAAAAAATAGTATTAGAGTCCTTAGAGTTAGCGGTAACGCTAAAGAACTCTTTAATGAAATGTTCAAAGTTGATAGTGAATATAATGAAGGTATATCTACTATTATACGAAAAATGAATCCTAAAGACTAGGTAGTTATTAATTCTTTCTTTAGAGAATTAAATAAATTATATGTTCAAGAATCGTATGATAGAGATAATAGCAGGGCTACTATATCGGATGCTCTTATTCACGCTATTACTTAGGTAGATAGAGTATCCTATCAATCAGTAGATTTAAAAGAAGATAGTGAAGGAATATCTGCTAATTAGTATCTTAGAGAAAATACTTCTGTAGATAATGAAACTTTAGACTTAGCTCAAATTATAAATTAGGGTCCTTATTATAATAATCCTAATTATACAGATGTCATTGCTAAAAGGGGATAGTGGGAATTGACTCTTCCAAACAACAATCATTTTAAAATATTAATATTTCCTACGTCTAAATTAGGATATACTGCTGCTGCAAATAATTTATTGGAAGTACATATATTAAGGGACGGAGTAGAAGTTACTAGTAAGTATTTAAATTAGGATACTAATAACACTAGTTCTCCTGATTTTAATAATAATGCTATTACTCAAGACTATTAGATAAAAGATGAATATAAAGATATAATGGATTTTGTAACAAAAGCTTTAGAATTATAGACTACTGAAGATATATCTTTAAATAAGCTTCTTTATACTATGTAGGGGGAGTTTTCTGCTGGTAAATATTCAGGATTTAGTGGTATGCTAATGTCCGCTATTCGTTCTGAAATAGCAAAGCATCTTGTGAACCATTATAAACATGCTGATACGTAGTTAAGTATCCAAGAATATTATTCTAATAATAATGAAAATTTAGATGATGCATATAAAAATGCTGTTACAATACTTTATAAAAGAACTACTATTGCTGCGGGTGAACGTGGTATAAGTTATAAAATAGTAGGTGCTCAAAGAGACTCTTGGATGAATGCTTATGGTTATGCTAAACAAATACTTGAGGGAACTAACATCTCATCAACTGTAACAAGTTCTGATAATAAAAAATAGCCAGCAATTCGATCATTTGCTTATGGACTAAATCCAAGAGAAAGAATTAGGGAGTAGTTAAATGCTGAAGGTGAAGGTATTTCAAGAAATACTACTAATGCTACTACTTCGCTATTATTTGCTCATAATATTAGTTCAGGAAATGCTGATTTACTTGCTGATGTTGCCGCTCATGTAGATTTAGAGGTTACAGATACTTAGGGTAATACTAAGTAGATTAAAGCCATGAACACTAATGAAATGATGCACCATGCAATATTTGATAATTTCTATAATCATTTTTGGGAAGATGGTAATATAACATTTTAGCCAATGGATTATTCTGATAAAGGTGTATAGATAGTATATACTGCTAGAGGAACTATTCAAATAGTATATGACAATGGTGATAATGTAGATTTAAGACATGCTACTCCTTTATAGATTTAGTAGTTATATAAACAATCTATTGGAGGATTCTATACTAAATCTTTTAGAAATTCCTTAATAGATATATCTAATTCTATTGATAGAAATACTTATCCTACATATCCAGTAAGTACTGACCCTAAAGATACAGCTCCTATTCATATTAATCAATCTTCTACTGCATAGGAATTATTAGTAGCTGCAAAAGCTATTGATAATTGGATGCAAAAAGTTCCAACTAATAGATATGTAATAGTGCAAAGTTTGGATGCTTAGGGAAAAGAGATTCCTGTAGAATTATCTACTTAGTCTATTTTCTAGTAGTACTCTATTAATGACACAGCAAATTATTAGAGAACCTTAATAGGAAAAACTAACGTAACTCCAGAAGTTATTAATCCTATAACTAAAGTTTCATACACTACTACAGAATTATATCAATTAGCTATTAAAGAAGGAACTGGTTTAACAGAACAATAGTTAACCGATTATGCTTTTGCTAAAAAAATTAATCTATACTAGAATATCTCTTATATGAAATATAAGGGAAAAGTTAGATTAAATCCTGCTATGGTTTATATGGGAACTATGTAGTTCTAGGGAAATAATCTAGAATCTAGATGGGAACGAGATAAAAAACACTTCGTTGATGATTTATTAAAACATTAGGTATCATTCAGGGCAAAACATTCTTATGAAACTAATTATGGTTAGGAGTTTTTTAAGGGTACTGATGTATATAATATATTAGATTAGTTTTTTAAGGATGATGATAACAATGGTAAAAATTATGATTTAAAATCTTGGAGAGCAAAAGGTGATGGTTTTTGGAAGCTTGAAGATTGGATTAAAGGAGACTATATGATTATAGCTAAAGTTTAGCATAAAGATGGCTCTATTACTGATTTAATATTTTAGCCTGAATTATAGTTAGACGAAAACGATACTTTAATACTTAATCCATTACTTGATCATTATTTTTAGGTAGATAATTTATTATCTAATAATATGCGCTTTACAATAACAGGTACTGAATTTAGTGATCCATTGAAATTTGATAATTATATTGAGCCTTTCAATACTCTAATCAGTAATATTGAAAATGTAAATCCATATTAGTTTGAATTAATGGAATCTAATCTTTGGAATACTAGTAACAAACGTGCCAATATTTCTACAGCTACTATGACTCCTTTTGCTATTGGTACTAAATAGGGAGTTTCTAGGATGGTAAATTTAGCTACCATTGAAGATATTCCTGCGCCTGTATATGACTTTATGGGCTAGAAAGGAAAAGATGTAGACTCTATGGATGGTTCCACTCTTACTGATGGCATTTAGGCTACTTGGGAGTCATGGTCAATGCCAGGTTAGACTCTTGGTATGGATAAAAAGACTATTGCTCATGGTTATGATAATAGAACTGGAGGTACTATTCTTTTAAAACACGCCCAATATGCTATTAATAATGAACGTATGTTAATGGCTAAGAATTCTGAAATTGATTTAGAGAGTGTATTTAAAAGAATGAATGATCGTAAATTCTCTAAAATGGACTGGAAAGGTTTAGGTTTGGTACCTTCAGCATTACATTATACTGAATTTGAAAATTTATATCATCAAGTAGAGGATGGCAAATGGAGACTTATAAGCTCATTAACTTACGATAAAAAGAATTAGGCTTATTTTACTACTGAATATGAAGTAGATGAGTATTATAATATAATACCAAATACTGATAAACGTTATTATTACCAATTTGATACTAATAGTTAGCAACTTATTGGAGGTAGTTAGCAACCTATTGAAGAGAATGAAAAAATCGAAACTATTAATTCTATTTATGAATTATGGCAAGCTTTAGGAGGTGTAGACACTTTTGAAAAACAAGGTGATTAGCTGGTTAGAAGTGAAGGTTCATAGGTAGCAGTGGCAAAAGTTATAAATAATAGTACTACATTTAGCTAGAAGGATGTAGAAGAAGAAGGTGATACTATAAAAGACGGGGCTAAAGAATATTAGCCATATAAAACTTATAAAATACATTATTTAGCAAACCGTTCAGGAAGCAAACGTATTTAGGGTAATGTAAATGGAGTAGATAGATGGTTTAATAATAAGCCTTTTAAATATTCCCCAATGCAAATGACTAGATTCGGTTCTTAGTTGGATGCTGACCATGAAGTTGAAGATTCTTCAATTACTTTACCTACTTAGGCTATGGCTGCTTTAGTGTAGGGAGGAGTAAATCAAGCATATGCCAGAGAAGTTTATAATATAATGGGAAGTCTTGCTTTAGAAACTAGTAAAGTAAGTGCTGATTTGGTGTATGATTTTATGAAATCTTATAATGGAGAAAAAGACTTATCTGAAGACTAGGTACAGCAATTCCATGAAACTATCGGATATTTATTAGCATTAAATTATAGTAAATAGAATGATGCAGAACTTGGAGATATTATTCTAGAAGGTATGGCTAAAGTTTTAAGAACTGGGTCTACTAAATTAAAACAAAAGTTTAAAATACCTTTTAGTGATTCTTCTTTATATAGCTCCTTATTACCAGTTATTACTTCTGCTATAAATAAAGTAAGTATTAAAGCTAAATTAGCAGGTAGTGCTTTAGTCTTAACTCCTGGATATAAAATAGCTTAGTATTTTAATTATGGAAGTATTAACTAGGATGGAATTTATGACGATACTACTAAGATTAGCAGAATGTCTTAGGATGTATATAATGAAGCTAGAGATGCTTACAATAATAATAAAAAGGTACAAGAGTATATTACCAATTATTTAGAATCAGGTGGAGAATCTTTAAATTCATATAATTATAGTGTTAGATAGAAATAGTTAATTAGAGGATATTTGCATTATCTATAGGATTTACATGAAAAAACTAATCCTCCTAAATAGGCTGGAGAATTTTTACCTAATGAAGTAGTTAGAGTAAAATATACTCTACCTAATAGTGGAGAAATCGCTTAGGATATAAGATTTGATTTTAATATTGAGGATTATTATAACTTTGTAGATGCTTATGATACTAATACTTTAGGAGAATATTTACGTTCTAAAGGAATAGCTGTAGATGCTAATGCTACTAATTTTAGATTATATGATTCTATAATTTCTCCTAGAGATTTAGCTCCATTACGTTATGTTTTTGATTATACTGACAAAGAAGGTGTTTTAAGAAAATCTAATATATATTTATTAGATGGTATTAGAAAAAATGCTGATAATGCTAAATTAAGAGGATTAGAATTTAGAAAAGCTCTAATTAATCTTGATAAAGGTTCTGCTACTATTGGAGGTAATACTTACTAGATTACCAATGTAAAAAAGATGGCGGCAGAAGAAATAGCTCCTAATTCTTATGCCCAAAGATTTGGAGTAGAGGGAAAAACTATACTAGAAGCTAGGAAAATATTATAGGATAGATTAAGTGACCCTAATAAAATTAGAACTAATTTTGGAATTTCTTATTTATGTACTTTTACTTTAGCTAATAATAAACATACTATAATATCTCTTTCAGAGCCTAGAAGTACCGATAAAGCTTTTTTTCAAGAATTTAATCCAGAATTAAATACTATTATAAAATAGGAAAATGGAATTGATTGGATTTATAAAATTGATAGAGATAGACAATTATTATATAAAGTAGGAGTTCGTTAGGGTGAAGATGCATTGTATTTTGTAAAACCTTATCGTTTTGAAAAAGAATCACGCTCTGGTAAAATAGAATCTTATAATTACTATTATATTGATTAGAGTGTATTAAGTAGATTAGATTTAAATAAGAATGAAGTAATACCTGATGTAATAAAAGGTATTTATAATACTGATGATTTTATTGGAGTAGAAGTTAGTTTTCATGATATATAGTAGTTTAAAGAACATAAATACTAGTAGCATAGTAATTGGTTAACTAATGCTTTTAAAGGATATGATGTATATTCTTTTATAAATCAACAATTTGAACTAGAGGATTTTCCTAAGTTACGACAGAATTGGTATAAAGACAAACAATATCAAATTATAGCATCTTTTGAGAAAACATTAGAAAATATGATTACTCGTATTCCTACTGCTACTAAATAGTCATTTATGTCAATGAACATTGTAGGATTTACAGGAGGAACAGATAACAGAGTTTATGTTTCTCACTTCCAAGCGTGGCTTTAGGGTTCTGACTATTGACTAAAATATCGTTATTTTAGTGACAATTTCCTTTTATGTAAAATGCTTTTACATAATAAATATTGTAGTCGTTAAATCTTGTGAATTGACGGGGAAATCCTTAAAGTTTATTTCACTAACTTATACTAGAAATAGATATAAGGGCTTTAATTAACTATTAAAGATATAGTAAAAGAAAATAAAATTGGACAATCCGCAGCCAAGCGTCTTAGATAAGTTTACTTAACTTATAAGATGAAGGTTCACAGACTATCTCGAAAGAGAGTAGGAATTATAAATTCCGAAGAGCAAGACAATTATCTTTTAGGTGGTTGATGATATAGTCGGTCTTATATTGAAAGATATAAGGTATAACGGATATAGATAAAGGTTATGCACTTGGTTATAATTTTGATAATAATGGTATATTTATAGGATGGAGTAACTTATTTGACTATAAGACTAAAGAATCTTTAGAGAGTTCTTGCTATCTTCCAATACCAAAACATACTACTTGGATTGCAGTGGATGCTGATGAGGATGTAGATATTTTAAATATGAAATTATCTGATGGAACTTTCTTAAAAGATAGAATAGAAGAAGTATATAATGAAGAAGGAAATGCTATATCTGTTGATAGAAATCCTTTAATAGGAACTTTCCTACGAAGATTACGAATTACTCCTTATCAATCTATTAAAGTAAAATATGATACTTCTAATGTTAAATAGCAAGCCTTTATTAATGATATAATGTAGCATGAGAGTACTGATTTAGTAGATGGTAGAAAAATAAAAGCTTACTAGAATGCATTATCTTGGAATGCTTAGCATATTATTAATGATATAAAAGAAGTTGCAGATTCATATGTTCCTACATCTGTAGATGATATGAAAGATGCTGTTAAAGAACTAAAATTATCCGGAGATAGTGAAAGATATAATATGATGAATCCTGTTAATAAATATATTTTAATAGAAGAAAATTTAACAGGTAAAAATGTAATTTCTGTGGGAGCAAATGTTCAGAAAAGCTATTTTAATTTATATAATTATTTTTAGGATGTTATAACTTATCCAAAAGATTATAATCCTAAATATTATAAATTTATTAAATAGTTTAGTAAAATAGGTAGAAAAGCTGTTATTAAAAGTACTTTAGGAAACTTAAACTTTGAAGCTATACCAGAGTTTGCTAATCTTTCTAAAATATTATTTATGACAGATCCTAATATAAAAGCTACTTTAAAAGAACATCAATAGAGATATTATATAAATGATGGAGCTTTTCAATTTGATTTTATTAAAGCTTACCGTTATGGAAATATTAGTGATACTTTTAGTAGATTTTTATAGGATGTAAATGATATTTTAGCAACTTATTCTCCAAGTACTGAAACAGTAGCTAAATATGGTGATGCCTATATGTTATTAAATAATTCTGAAAATCCAGAGTCTAATATTTCAGAGCTACTTAATGCTGCAGCTGATAACGCTAAGGAGTTGATTCTTAATAAAATAAATGCAGGTATGAATTTAGCAGGAATATATGGATATTTAATGTCTATGGGATTTAATCTAAAAGATATTATTAAATTCATGACTTCTAATGCTGCTAACATTATAAATATTTTAACTAAAGAAGACATTTATAATAAAACTTATTATAAGAGCAGAAAAGTAGATTCTTTAATAAAAGATATTTTACTTAATGAGAATAACTTAGAACGTTGGCGTAAAATAATATTAAATCCAACGTTGATATCAGAGACTGGTGATGATATAATTGATGTTGTATCTAGATAGTTAGTTAAAAACATATATAAATCCATTGGTAGTGATGAAAATTTTTATTTAAATAATATTACTGGAGAAGTTACTTATAATGGTAAAAAATATCAAAACATATTAAAACTTTAGGGAACTTTAGCTGAAGGTACTCAAGAAAGACAATTTATAGATACTGTAATTGAACAAATTCAAAAAGCTTATGATAATTTTATCGATGACGTAAAAGAGTTTGATAATGTTTATAGAGGTACTAAAGAAATGACTGCACTGTCTTAGTTATTTTTAAGTCTTAATTAGGGTATTAAGTCTGTTCAAGCAGATTAGCTATATTTTGAATCCAGAGTATATCAATATATTGACTCTATGTAGAAAGTTCTTCCTGATGAAGTAAATGGTTTATAGGAATTTATTCAAACTGGAACTATGAGCAATGAACTTTAGAAATCTTTATAGGAAGTAGCTCATCTACGTCAAGAATTATCAGTAGAAGAAATTGCTAATGATATATATGATTGTATGCAGGCTGGAATTTATAAAAATTTTAATTATAAAAGTTATTTATTGGATTCTATAGTTTCATACATAGATCATAATGGAGTACAATAGAATATATCTTATAGAAATTTAGCGGTTAAATACTATAACTTATTTAAAGACTCTTTTAATATTTTTGATGTAATATAGCATTCTCCACAATATTCCGAATATTTAAATAGACTAAGAGATGCTGTAGTAGAGTCTGATACTGCAAGTGTAAAATCTACGTTAGTAAGATAGTTCTTTGACGAACTTCGAGAAAATAATATTTTTATGTCTGATAACTTAATTAAATAGATATAGGCATATATAGATGACGCTTATATATAGAAATATTTAAAGAGTTTGGATAATCGGTTTTTAGTGGTAGATGATGATAATGGATTTGTTTTTGATAAATTTAGATTATCTAAACTATTTACTAATAGAGTTTTAGATTTACACAATAGTGATAATATAGCTTCTTTTAAATATTGGGTAGAAAATTAGCTAGTAAAACAATTAAATGATGGATATTATTATGATGTAGATGGTACTAAGTATACTTTAAGAGGTCCTAATGAATTTACTAAAGGATTAAGACCATTAGTAACTAAAGATAAGCCATATTTAGCATTAGATATTGATATGCTAAATATAGCTGCTTCTACTGACACTATAAGAAAATATTCTAGGTATCTTCAAGGATTTACTGAATTAAGTGAATGTAAATACGATAATGGTACTTTACAAGATATATTTATGTTATATAACTTATTAGTTAATAACAATAAATATGGTAGACATAGAATTACATCTATCTTTTAGGAGCGTTATAAATAGGATATAAATAATTTAGATAATGAAAATTACAAATAGAGTTCTTTAAGTAATTGGTATCAATTTATAGGTTTATAGGACAGTGAAAATATTTAGGAGACTATAAGTTCTCATAAATTAGAGGGAGATCCTAATTATAGAAAACAAGTTTTAGATAAATATGGAGTATCTATTACTGGATTCTTAAAATTTACTGCACCTTATGTATAGAGTGTTAGAGACTCTATGGCTCCTATAGTAAGAATATCATCTTATGGTTCTTTAATTCCTTATTATTATAATAAAAGGACTGATAAAATTATAGACTATTTGGAAGGTGTAGATACTACTAATATTTCTTCTAAAGAACAGTAGAGTTTTCTAGAAAATCTTGTAAGATATTATCCTACTCAAGTAGATTCTTCTATAATAAGAGCTTCTTATGAAGCTATGTTTAATGATGCTTCTGCTGCTGAAAATGGTATGTATTCTATGACTAACTCAGGAGCATTGAAAATTTTAGTAAACTGTGAATAATGAATTGTAGTATAACATTACGTTTTAATAAATTAGATTAGAATAAAAATCCTTATTAGATAGTTTTGGATGGAATCTCAGAAGATTCCATCCAAGATTATTTAAATGATTATAGTAAACTACTAGCTTTAGTAAAAGCCTAGGGAAAGTTAGAGGAATTTTTAGATTATTCTACCATAACAGGTACTAAAGGTAGTATATATACTAGTAAAGATATGGAAGGTTTAAAAGATACTAATAACTTCTTTGCGCCCAATATTACTTATGATAAATTAAGGAAAAAATATGGATGGCTTCCAGAGTTAACTCTAGATGAGAAGGCTAATATGAATATATTGTTTGTAAAAAAATTAGTCATAAATGGAGTTCCAGCTCCTTATGTATTTCAAACCAAAGATTTAAATGGTAATCCTATTTATGTGGTTTAGACTAGAGGTTTATTAGATTTTTCTAGATTTATTACTAAATATAAGGCTGTTACTGATTTTAATCCTAAAGAATAGGAAATACCAAAAGCTTTAAATACTTTATTAGACAATATAAAGAAGTGGCAAGCTTATGACCGTAGTTTCATACAAAGATTTGCAGACTATAATACTGATAAATTTTAGCGTAATAAAGTCCGTACTGAAGTAGTTACAGATTCTTCGATGGTTGTAGCTAAATAGTTAATGCTTAGTTATCTTAGAGATCCAGATAAAATGTATTTTTATGGAACTTTAGGTAAAAGTGTTGATGCAAATTTATTGAGTAAAAATATTCATAAGATACAATTAATTAAAAATGCTATAAGTTCTATTAGAGGTTTTAATAATAAAATAGTTACTACTAATTCTACTTTAGCTAATGCAGTATTTTCTAAATTAATTTATGGAGATTTTAAGGGTGCTAGAATATCTATTAAGGATTTTAAAAAATTAGTAAAAATAGTAAAACCGGAGAAGTATGCAGAGTATTTCCCAGCTAATATGAAAAATGCTGATTATGCTAGCGCAATTAATACAGCACTTAATGAATTATTCTATAAAAATGATGATGGAACCACTAATTTTGATACAAAAAGTTATCAAGTAAATGTTATAAAAAATGGTTATATATATTTTTAGAAAAGTTTTGATACCCTAGAAAATCATTATTCTAAAATAAATATTGAGGCTCTTCCATCATTAGCTTAGGAGATGGGAGATTATAAAGGATATAAAATTTATAAGTACTTAGATGATAATAATCAAACTAAGTACACTTTTATTAGAGGATTATTAACTCCACAAACTTATGATTATAGAATAACCCCTGGTAGAGGTGACGAATTATCTACAGTAAAAGATAAAATAAATAGTATGCTCTCTCCTAATAGTAGAATACATAGTAGAATTTATAATGATTTATATTCTGACGAGCCAAATTAGGGAATTACTTTATAGATAAAAACTTATATGGGGTAGTTAGTCCCTGGATAGATTATTAGAGTTCTAGATTATAGACTTCCTAAAAAATCTATGTAGGGATTTAAAGATGCTGTTAGAGGAGATACTATAAATGCCATAGAGTCCTATTTAAAATAGGTAGATTTATTGGATTGGTTTGAGTCACAGAGTAGACTTGCTATTAGATAGTCTCCTTTATTAGATGATAATGAAAAAGTATTTTTAACAATAGCTACTTTAAATAGTTTAGAAGGAGCTACATAGGAATAGGTTAAAAGTAAATTACAAGAATTAATTAATTCTTATGGAACTTATAGATATTATAGAGTTACTAATGTATAGGATAATGGAATTGCTAATTTAGTATTAATGTCAGATACTAATACTCATATGACAGGTGAAGGCTCTTATCTCTCAGTTCATAATGAATTAATGAATTTTGCTGCTAAAATTTAGGATAGATTTAATATTGATACTAGAGTTTTGAATACTGAAGCCATAAAAAGTTTTATTAGAAATAATACTTCTTATACTAAAGATACAGAAGTAAATTTATTGGCTTCTTAGAGAGCTTTTGTTGTTAATGATAAATTTGGAGATCCTATTATTCTTATTAATAGTGATAATGCTAGATAGTCTGATATTGCTCATGAATATATGCATATATTTATGGGAATTGTTAGAGCAAATCCTAATCTGTAGGAATAGTATACTTAGTTATTAACTGATTTAGTAAATACTAAAGAAGGTTAGGATTAGTTATAGTAGTATTAGGGATTATCTGTATATAAGGGATTAGCTTAGATAGATCTTATGGAGGAAGTTGCGGCTAATGTAATGGGTAAATATTTGGTAAATCCTGAAAAATATCCAAATAATGAAACTTTTCAAATATTTAAATCATTTTTAGAAAAGAATACTTTTCATTAGGATTTATCTGAAAACATTATAGACTTTTCTGACTCAATTAATATGTATGATGAAAATTCCGAATTAAAATAGTATGAAATAAAAAAAGCTAATAAAACTAATACAGAAAGACTTTTAACTAATTATATATAGCGTAATATGGGTAAACAAATTATGGAGGATTGTAAATGAATTGTAAATATACTTATAAAGGTGTTTAGTATAATAGCTATTGGGGATTGCGAGAAGCTGTTTTAAATGAAGAATCTTAGGATTATAGAAAGACTACTGGTTTACTAGCTTCCGCAGATACTAGATAGTCAGATGTGAAAGAAGCTATAGAATTAGTTAAATTAGATTTTAATTTATCACAAGATGATGGAGAATTAATTGTTACGGATTCTACTATTAGTGGTAAATATGATATATAGCACTACATAGATAGTGAATACTTTGAGCCTGAATAGAAATTTTATAAAAAGAAAAATAGAGAAGAATATAAAAGAGTATGTTTAGAGAAAGGTATGACTGAAGAGTAGGTAGAACTTCAGTTTAAAAATGAAAAAACTATTGGTGCTGACGCCTATGCTATACATGACATTATTAATAATTTAATTTTAAATAGTGATACTGAAGAAGCTTGGCAATATGCTACTGTTAGTTTTATTAATAAGAGAATACAAGAAGCTAATACTGGTACTGGTAGATTTATGTCTATTTCTGATTTAGAATTTAAATAGAATATTATATAGGCATATAAAAGATTGAAACCTTTTGCTGCATAGATTGCAAGATAGATTAGAGAATCTAGACATTAGGCTTTTCTTAATAACAAAATTGATAAAGTTACTTCTAAAATAATTAAAAATATAGGATTATCTGAAAAATTACCTAATGGTATTACTTTATTGGGACATATTGATAGTGTAATTATTGATAAAGATGGTAATATAGATATATATCAATATAAACCCTCTGCTGATATGCATGAAGTGTGGGCAGAAATGAAATAGAAAAAATTTAATTTAGAAATGGCATTTTTAAGAAGAATGCTTATTTCTAAATTATAGGCTAGAGGTATGAAAACTAGTGATATTCATATTAATATGCATTTAGTACCTATATTTATGAATTATGATGCTAATATGGATCTTAAAGATACCACCTTTAGATAGCCTATAGATGTGATGGTTAAGTTTGGTAAATATGACTTAGCTCAAGAAGATGATATAATTAACTAGGAAATTCCTATAAAAAATATGTTTATAGGAGATGTTAGCGATGAAGTAGACAAAGGAAAATCTCATACAGATATAATGTTCAATATAGAACATTTATACAAGCATAAAATTGAGGATACTGTTAATAGTTTTATTAAATATTAGTATAAAGAAAATGGGGAAGGTAGAATAAAAAAGTGTCCTCCTGATTCAGAATATTCTTATGAAATAAGATTAAATGGTAAGGCTGTAAAATATATTAAAGAATCTACTTCTCCTCTTAAACATAACGAAGAAATAGATGAATATCTAACTAACTATTTTAATTCAGAAGAATATCAAGCTGATTAGGTACTTAGAACGTTAATAAAAGAAATCAAGGTAGCTAGACAAACTAATACCATGGATTTTTCATCTTTTAAAAATGCTTAGCCTATAATAATGCAAGCATTATTTAAATATTTATTACCTAAAGGGTTCTTAGAATCTTAGAATTATGAATGGGATATAGTTGAAAATGAGGATTTAATTAATCAACATATATTACTCTTTAGAAGTAAGAACGGACAAGTAGATGCTTTAGTTTTATCTACATCTGATTTATATAAAGTAAATGAAGTTAATGGTAGTACTAATATAATGAATAGTTATTTATCTGATGCTTAGTCTGAAGAACTATTTAATTATGATTGTTCTTATGGGCATATTGAATAGATAAATGCTTTAAATATATTAAATCAAGTGTTACCTCAAATAGGTGAAGATTATAAATTAGGTAACATACAAGTTATTTCAGCCTTCCGAGGAGGTCAATAGATGTCTTCTACTTTTTCTAATTTAATTACTAAGTACTATAATCCTATAGTTGATTTAGTAAATGCTAATAATGAAGGACTAAATATGCAAAGTAATTTTGGTAATTTTTAGTATGTAGATGACTATTAGCTAATCTTAGATTATGCTAATGACTTACTTCAGGAATCTACTTATGCTGATTAGTCTGCTATTAAAATTAAAACTAAAGAAGCTTTAGAAAATCTTTCTCAAGCAAATACTGACGCTGCAAGACGTGCTGCTCTTAAATCTTTCTTAGAATTTTTATAGAATGAGTATCAAATAAAAAATATAGCTAAAACTAATAATTTCAGTAGTTTAGACTATAACTAGAAATTTTTATACGAATTATATAACTAGGCTTGTTATGTTTATAATACTTTAAATGGAGTATATACAGAAACTCAATTTAAACCTCTTAGTTCTCTAGAATCTTGGTTTGTGAGTCCTACTGATATCTCTGATAACAATTATCGTGCAATTACTAGAGTAATTAATAAAACTATTAATTTAGCTAATGAGGAAATAATGAAATAGTGTATACCTATTTAGAACTTTGTTAGAGAGTATTTTAAAGCATGTGGTTATACAGAATTAGAAGGTTCTTTAATAGGTGATGAAAATAAATATTTCCTTCCCTTATTTGAACAAGATTCTTATGGCAATCCTACTATGATATTTAAAAATCCTTTTACTAGTGTAGAGTTAAAGGAGCATGAAAGGTTGTTTTTGAAGAAAGCATTATTTCATTTTGCTAAAATAACCAATAAAATGCATAATAAAGAGTTTACTTATTCTAGTTATGAAGATCTTAATTTTAAAAAATTATTAGATACAGATCCTGTATATTTAAGGGCGCCTCTTATGAGAGGTTCTGGAACTTTATCAGCACGTTCTTTAAAAGATAAATGGAATCATTTAAAAGAATTAGTATAGAATCCTCTTGATACTTTTACAAAATATTAGATGGATTTAGACAAATAGTCTGGATAGAATGCTACGCTAGATTATCTCATGTCTTAGGGAGTAAAAAATCCATTTTCCTCCAGTATGAGTAGTGATGATACTCTTCGGTAGGAAATGTTGGATACTCATGATTCTTCATTTTGGGAAATAAACATACCCGCATTATTATATAGTTATGTTACTTAGGAAGAAAGAACTAAGTAGTTTAATAATGCCTTAATATTAATTTAGTCTATATTATTTCATACAAGAGCTTTATCTATTAACGCTAACAATAAGGCATATTTAAATTGGTTTGAAAAAGAAGTTGGAAAATATTTAAAAGTTAATATCTTTAGAGAATCAATTCTAGAAGATACTTCTAAAAAGATATTTTCAGTAGTTAATCCTTTAAAATCTTTAATATCTAAAATATTTTTAGGATTTAATTTTAAATCTATGGTACGTGATACTTTAGAAGGATTTTAGTAGAATTATATAAAGATTGCTACTAAATAGACAGATTTGACAGCAGATAATCTAACTAAAGCTTATAGTTATGTATTTAAAGGAAGTTTTACTAATGTTAGAAATGTTACTTTATTAAATTAGTTATGTATTTAGTATGGTTTATCTAATTTGGACTTTGCTAACATAGCCACAGGCTTAAGAACCGATAGAAGTGGTGTTAGTCATATAGGGGATATTATGTATAATACAATGAAACGTCCTGATTTCTTAAATAGAATGACTTTATTTGTAGCAAGAGCTTTATAGGATGGAGTAATAGATATTGATAGTACAGGCAATCTCACTAAAGATAGCGCTTTAAATATAACTAAAGATGGCGAACTTACATATGACGCCACTTCAGATAAGAGATTTATAGACTATTTTAAAGGAACTAAAGGTTCTGAGAAATATTTATAGGCTAAAGCAAGATACTATGCATCAGTGCGAGGGTATAATAAAGATCATATAGAAAGCCCTATTGAATATATGGGTAATAAATTACCAATGCCTTATTCTCTAACTGAAATTGATAGAATTAAAGATTTTGCAAATCATATTTATGCAAATTATGATTTGAATGGTAAAGCTATGTGGGAAAATATGGCTATAGGTATGGGATTTGGACAATTTACTACTTATCTAAATGCTACTATTGGAAATTATTTTTCTAAAAAGAGATTAGTAGAATCAGATAAATTTGAGTAGGAAACTATAAATGGTAAACCTTTATTTATAAAATCTGATGGTACTTTAACTTTTGAACAATCTGAGGACTCTGTTCCTGCTATAAAAAATATTCCTATAGTAGTTCAAGGTATTATGGGAACTTATGGAACTTTATTTAAAACTCTAATTAATAAACGTTCTTTAACAGAGTGCCTTAAATATTTGCAAGCTAATCCTTAGGAATTTAAAAATTTTATTAAAGGATTATTAGATTTAATTTATTTTGCATTTATGACGATTTTGTTTAAGTCAGTATTAGTTCCAGGATTTGATGCTTGGTATAAAGATGAGGCTAAGAAAAATATAGTATTAGCAGGACTTAGTAAAGGAATATTTAAAGGCGCATAGCAGTCTCCTAATAATTTCTGTGGACCTTTTAGTGTAGTATCAGCTTCAGGAGATATAAGTGTGCCAGTATACACTTATCCTGTTACTGAATTAAAAAATATGTTTACTATGGCAACTAATCCAAACTTCTTAGATGATCCTGTTAAGTAGCTCTCTATATTCACATTATCAAGTATTCCAGCAACTAGTATGTTCGCTTAGGCTTTAAAAGTAAATAATAATAGGTAATACTTAATTAAAAAAAAATAAGGGGCGTAACCCAGGATTTCTCCTGAGCTACGCCCCTTTAAATGTTTAATACCAATATAAGGTATTAATTAAATTATTTTCTTCTACTAAATCTTGTAATATACTGATATCTATTTTTCCCACCATAGTAATTTTAGCATGTGGATTATTAAACAACTCTGGATATATTTCTTCTGTATAAACATATCCTTGATCAAAATAATTACAGCACTTTTGTGCTTCTACTACATTTACGTCTAATAAATTTATTTTAAATATTAGTCTGTTACTTCTTCAGATTCTTCAACATAAGTATCTCCTGATGATTCATACCATTCATCTGCCATTTCTCCTCTCCACCAATTTTCTTCAGCTTCTTCTTGGGAGTTGGCTTCTACAACATAAGATATATATATCTAATTACATCTTTACTAGTAGTTACTAAATACTTAGGCATTTAATTTTATTTTGTAAATCAGTTATAGTTCCATTATTTTGAATAATCTTATCAAAAGTATAATCATCTAATGCTGTCTCACTAATATGGTCCATTAATGTAATATTAGGTCTTTCTACTCTCCATACTTCTCCTCCTAAATCTTTTATCATTTTAAATTCATTAGGATAGCGGACATCTGGAATTAAGATAGTATCTATAGATCCATTCTTTTTAATAGCTGCAATCTTACCAATCATAATATTTACCCAAAAATCTTCAGTAATACTTTGTCTAAAAGCATTGCCAACATCTTGCAGTAAATTTCTGACAGTATAACCTTTACCCATCCAAGGAATAGTTAACTTCTTAGTCTCTTGTAGAGACATATCATAAGTACCAAATGGTATAAGTAATCCTTGGCAACAATCTTTTAAAGAATCTGCAAAATGTAAAGTAGTACAATGTGCTTTACTAAATCTACTATAATAATTAGCTACAGTGTCTTTACCTGAAGTAGCTTTTCCAGAAATTCCTATTATTACCATGTATCAATATCAGTTATATTTTTTTCATTCTTACAAACATTACATCTTATTCTTACAAAAGTACCTAGTCCAAAAGGTGAGAATATATAGCTAAATTTTGGACAACCATTAGCTCCTGAATAAGGAGTGTCACACTGCTTATTATGTTCTTTTATAAACTCTTCAGCTGCTTGACACTCCTTATCTGATAATTTAAAAACCAATCTTTCTTTGTTCCTTTTTATTGAAATCTATTTTATCTCTATTATAAATTTCTGCTAAAGTCTCAGCTTTATCATCTCCACATATAGCCTTAGTTTTATCTTTATTTAGAGCTTTAAACTCATATTTTACTTTGAGTCTTCCAGGTCTTAACAAAGCTTCATCTATATCTGTTAATGCTGCATTAAAAGTACATAAAAATCGTATGTTTAAAGCATCTCCAACTAATCCATCTGTAATATTTAGAAGAGAATTAATCAGCGGATTCTCATGAGTATCTCTACGTTTTAATACATATTCACAATCTTCCATTATGATTACAGCATTCCTTAATCCTAAAAGAAAAGATAAAAATTGTCCTGAAATTATATTTTGTAACATAGAAAAATCCATTATATAAAAATTAGTATCAGAACAATCATAAATAAGCTTTTTTATGAGGCTCGTCTTTCCACTTCCAGGAATTCCGAACATTAGCGCTAAACCAGAACCGTCTTTTTCACAAAACTCCTTATATTTATCATAAGGTAAATCATCATTGTAGTTCTTTTTTACATCAATATCAATATTTCTAGAACTTGTACATTCCGTAGTACTGAATCCTGTATTAGTAGATACTACTAAATCATAAGTTACAATTTTATCAGTATCCTCAGGTAGTGGTTTTACAAATTCTAAAAGTTTTTCAGCTTGCTTATAATCGTTATAATTTACTTGAATATAAGTACTGAATATTTGAACTTCTCCATATGCTGTAAAATAATGACCTATTTCATCTTCATCAATATAAATTCCATAATCTACATTATCAGAAAATTCCTTTATGAAGTACTCTTGATAAATACGAGGACTATCAGTTACACTATCTAATTCTAATTTATCTTTATGTTCTACTACTCTAGGATTAAAAGCATTTAAAAGTTGTGCTTTATTATCCTTATTTAATATTATAAAATAAGCACGAATATTACTATACATAGCGTACATCACTGCTGGTTTAAATACAGTATCATGTACTTTATATAAATCTTTTAATGTTGCCTCTATTCTAGCTTGTATTGTATTACTGTACATTAATATAAAATATTGTTAAAGATTTATCGAAACTATTTTTATTAGCTCCTAAAATATCTATATTAGTTTTTCTATTAGAGTATACCGCAGTAACTCCGTTAAATTCTGGCATAGTATTATAAGATGCATCTGAAAATAATCCATCCATAGCATCAAAAGGTTTTCTTTTATATGATAAACTAATAGGAATTGATTGGTTCATTATTTTCGTCCTAATCTAATTAATTTATAAAATTTTTCATCTAAATTCAGATGTATGACTATATCCAATAATAATGATAGTTGGATGATTAATTCTAGTATAAATAGACCTGTATTAACTACCGGACAAAATACTAAAAATAATGTCAAAGGCTTTTCATCAAACAAGTCATCATCGTATCTAATACTTATTATAGCTCCTATAATTGATGCTATGTATATTATAATTAAAGTAATCATTTCATTTCAGTTAATTCAATGAATTTTTGGTGCATTGGTTTAGCTATTTCTTGAGCCATAGGATGAGCATCAGGAGCATCTCTACGGTAAAAAAAGTTTTCCCAGGAATCTTTAAATCCACAAGAGATAAGTTCTGACTTAATACTTAGAGGAAGTACAGAACGAGCTTGCTGAGGTGTCCATCCTTCAGATAAAAGAAAGAAATAGTAATATTCTGCATATTGAAAAGCGTCAATAAGTCCTGATTCTGTTGCTCCTATACGAGGTAGCCTATCAGGAATATAATCTGGCGTACCATAGTCTCCTTCAGGAATATTACACCAGCATGGTTTAATAAAGGTAATCTCATTGCCAAATTTATCCTTGGAGTAATTACAATAACGAGTACTTTCGGCTAAATGGGACAATCCTACATGAGTTCTGAACTCATCCATAACTCCGCGATCAAGAATCATGTGAATTGTATATCTTTTATAATGATATTCAGTAGGCTCACAAAGATATTGTAAGTCATCCTCCCAATGATGCTCTTTAATCACTCTGTAATTAGTAGTCACATAAACAGTATTTCTAAGTTCTCCATTTATTCTAGTACTACCATTTCCAAAACTAAATTTACTCCAAGGATTATAAGCATATTTATCAAGCCATTCCATATTATCCTCTTTTTGAGAAGTTCTAGATAAATACACAGTGCCAAACTCAAGAGGTCTATCATGCCCTCTAGATTCTAGCATATTTACAAACTTCTCATAAGAGGTATCTGTAATCTTATTTTCACTTTTATAACTGACTCGTGCACATCTTTCAATATGCTTTTTAATTCCCACTAAAGAGAAATCTGTTTGATTGATAAATTCAAATGACTGTTTAATTAACTCCATGTTACTTAACTATTTTTACATATAATGTATCATGAGGAACTGTTTTATTAGTTCCCTTTACAATATCTCCAATTTTTGAGAAGTTCTTATCAAGAATAATTACATCATCTACAAAATAATCACTTTCTCCTCTATTTTTAAATACATTTTTACATCCCCAAACTTGGTGATATTTAATTTTAATTTTCCAACCCTCTACTTGGGCTTTAACTAATGTATCAATAAGTTTTTGCTGATCATTACGATCATTATCCATTGAAAAAGCAAATGGTTCTCCACTAGAATTCATACCAGTCTGAGTAATATTAAGTAACCCATCCCATGAATCCCAGAAAACTCCTGCTTTACTAAATTTAGTTACAGTACCAACACGTTCTCCATTAGAAAACTGTTCTTTACAAGACGTTAAGCACGCCATAGCTACTAGAAAAATAAAAATTTTTTTCATTCTTTGTTGTTTTAAAAAATTGTCTAGCATTTTTTATATATCTTTGTAATTCTTCTCCACATAATGCCTCATAATAAGGGTATTGGGAAGAGGTTACATATTTGCTATACCAAGGATTATTTTTATCTCTTATAATTATATGAACATTAGATCTATTATATAGTGGATAGTCATCAATCTCTATAGTAATATCAGGATATTTGCAATCTTTTATTTGTTTAAATATATTAGAATATTTTTTTTAAAGATTCATTCATATTAACATAGTTATTAGTTAATTATACATATATAACTGTAGTTACTTCTTTTGGAAATACTTCTGTTAAATCTGTGTCTTCATCTACTGTGTCTTTAAAATCCCAATATGGACTTTGATAATAATCAAAAGAATAATACTTATTATTGACTTTTTATAATTGCCTTGTATTCAACATAACCTTTCTCTGAATCAATATCAAGAATAGTATATTCGAGGTTTATTACCTGTATATATGAATATAATCTTTTTAAATAATCATATATTTCATCTGAGTTATGGGATTCACAAAATTCTAGATATTTGTCTGCAATATCATCAGACATATAGTCTTCTATTTCTTCCCATCCATAATTTATGTTAAGTATGTAATAATATTCGTCTAGTCTTAATTTCATAGTTTTAAAAAGTCTCTAACGTCAATATAATCTATAAAAAATCTTGAAGCACATTTCCTATCAGAATCTGAAAAATCTCCTGATTTACCAGAAGCATCTCCTATCATAATACATTCATCTTTAGACTCTACTTTGTATTGATAGTATAATTGTTCTAGCATTCCAGTATTAGGTTTTCGATAAGTATCATTCTTATCCATAGAACAACAATACAAGCTATCACTATATGAAAAATTATTAAGTTTATTAATAAAATAGCCATGACATATACCTTCTACAGCCCATATCTTATAATTAAAAATACGTTTATCTGTAAGAGTCTTTAAACCTCCTTGATTACTTACTATAAAAAACATATTAAGATTCGGCATCTTTTCTATTATTTTATCTAATACAGGAAGTTGTACTCTAAAATCAGTAATGTCTTCAGGAAATGTTTTACCTGAAATAGTCTTAATTAAAGTACTGTCCAAATCAATGAACAGTACTTTTTTAGTTTCAAAATCAATCATCTAAATATTGTTTAAGTAACACTTCATCAGGTGAATCATCCAAATATTGCATGGCTTCACCATAATTTATCCAATTATCTACTCCCCACTCTTCTAATGTTGATAATTTCTCAGAATTCTTAATTAACTTTAAAAGAGTATCCTTATCAATTTTTACAATATTACCTATATCAGTAATAGATACTTCACTATTACTCCATGGGATAGATTCTTCTTCTCCTTTTTCATTTACAGGAACTTTACTTCCCTCCCAACAAGGACAAGGCATACTTGTATCCATTTCTAAGGCATCATGTATTGAGCAAAAGTTATTTGGATCGTTTACAAGATACTCGAAAGTTTCTTTTACCTTATACATTAATCAAGAATATTTTTAAGATTAGTTACAAAATTATCTGCCTGAGCTTTGATATCCTCAATTTCTTTAATTTCATACTGTAACTCTTTAATAGAATTTTCTTTAAGTGTGATTTCAGTATTCATTCGCTCTATAAGGGAAGCGGTTTTATCGTGAGTAGACTGAAAAGCAGATTTAATACTAGAAAGTTCGTCAGTAAAAGTCTTATTAAAAAACATAACAAATATTATTAAAATTATAAAAACAATTTATCTAAGGATATAGATATACTATCCCATTTACTATAGTAGCTGCTATACAATATATTGCAGTAGCTGTTATAATTTCATCGGAAGAAGCTTTTGTAATTAATATAACTATTAAAGCTATACCATAGATAGTTACAATAATTATATCAATTATTAGAAGCTCTAACATCATCATAATAAAGTACTGATGGATTATCTTTGTGTATATCTATATTATCTAATTTAGCTATGGCTACCTTCTGCTTAAATTGTCCTAAGTCAAATCCCAGAGTAATTACATGAATGCCATTTACTGTAGGAACATAATATAATATTATATTTGTGTAAGGTCTACATTCCCTAACTAAATCTAAATATTTATTTATAAGACCCCAATCTTTAGTATCAAAATCTAATATCCATTTAGATTTATAATCAGTATTTCTTCTTTGACCTATTGCTTTAGAAACACATTTAAATAACTTTTTAGAATTACATTCTATAGCTTCTAGAGCCTCTCTAATTATCTCGTATTGTACTTGTTTACAATTTCTAGGATTTACCCAAAAATAGGCACGAGCATTAAAAGTTTTACATAATGTAACTATTTCTTCTTTTTTATTTAAAAAAGATTTTTTATCAAAGAAATGATAATCTTTAATTACATTATTATTACTACCTATATTGCATTCTTTTTTCCTTTGTATTACTTGTACAAAGTAAAAATCTCCTTGGTTTGAGAGATTATCAAACCAAGGAGCAAATATATTAAAATTATCTACCATTTAAAGGATACATATAATTAATTTACTCATTCTTTTTCTAAATCAAAATCATCAATGCTCCATCCTTCACTTAAAAAGCGATTTTGCAAAGATTTACTAATATCTTCAATATTAGTTGTAGAAATTTGTTTACTTATACAAAAACATATTGTATAATCTTCTTCTTTTAAAGGAATATCTGTATTAAGATTATTTAAAAATCTCTCTTCAGATTGCATCAACGTTGGCGAATTACTAGCCATAATTAAAATTGCTCAATATAATCAGCTTCAGGGAATTTTGCATATACATCATCCCATGCTGCACCTACTTCCATTTCATCATCTTCGTCATAATGGTTAGAATACTGAGTTCTAGAACCATCTTTATTAGTTATAATAAATGTCATATATTTATTACGTATTTATCAACAAATTCTCCATGAGTTTCACAATAATCTAATTGTTCATACTCGCCCATTCCGGTACAAGCAATTTCTATAAATCTTTGTAAAACTCCTTCGGAAACTTTATCTACTAATTTATGACAAATTTCTTTTTGTTTGTCGTAATCTATATCAACGAATTCTTTGCCGTCGATATCTAGTGAATAGTCATTACAAGTGTAAGTTATTTCCATTTTAATGAATCCAGTAATTAGGCAATGTCCCATCTTTACATCTAGAGATATCTGCATCTAACTTACATCTAGTACAAAATATTTCTCCTGCTCTAACCATAATAGCATGAAGTCTAATAGCTACTTTTTCAGCTATTTCTATAGGCGCTTCGCAATTAATCTCCATATATTGTTACGAATATATCGATTCCATATATTCTCCTATACTTTCATATAGGTTCGGACTATATCTTATAAAAATCTCCACTTATAAGCTAACTGCCTATTAGTAAGATTTTCATCGATGCTTTTCACCTGCTCTTGCAGCTTACTCCATTTCAGGATAGTCTCTGAACTCCATAATTTATAAGAGTAACAATTTAATGGATAACGTGATAATATTTCACTAATAATATTAGCTCCTTCATATTTATTAATTCTTAAATAATACAATTCTTTTCCTCTTTTTATATCGTTCCTTAAATTAGCTTTAATGCCCAAGGAATCAAACCATGGAATAAAAATTCCTTCTTGTATATACTTTGGGAACTTTTGAGTATTTAAATTATAATATAAATCTCTTTTATGAAGGCTGCCATCATCATAAAACCATAATGCTAACCCAAGTAAATCTAAGTTTTCAATAACATCTTGAATAGTAAATTCTTTAAACTCAAATAATTCTGGGTAAGCTCCCCCATACATAGTATATATAGGAGTTTGACTATAACCATTTCTTTCTTGGAGTTTAATATTTCCTTTACCTAATAATTTCTTTTTAAATTCTAAATATTCAAGATGCTTACAATTTGTGGTATAAATATAACTACCACTATTTGTAGTGGATATACATCCATCGCCTAGCAATCCTGTTAAAAATACTTGAGTTTGTTCTCTTGTAAAATTATAAAGCTGCTTATTGTCCATTTCTTTTAACTGAGGTAAAATCATATTCAATATTTTTACTGGCTTATTATTTCAATAATTTAGTAATTAAATCTTTAGGAGTTCCAAGCAATTAACATCGTTTTACTACGACAAGATTATTTATCGTAGGGGGTAACAGTAATTAAAACCTTATTAAAAAGATTATTTTCTATTATCCATTTAAAGAAATAAATCATACTTACTTTATAACATAAAGCTCCAGTATGTTGTATTCTATAATTTATACTATTCCTTTCACACTCACCTTTTTTCTTAAAGAAATCTCGTACCTCTTGTACTGTATCACAGTTAGGAGATTCTCGCTTCATTTCTCTATAATACTTCCAAAATTCCCTATCTTGCATTTTTTCTTGCATTGAACGTAGAGATTCAAAATCATATATATGTGCTCTATATTTACTTATAGGATTTAGAAGTATATAGCCTTTTTCCATTACTATCTTTCTACAATACTCTTGATATTTAGCTAATCCTGAGAAACCAGACATATAATTTTCATATATTTTTTTAGCTTCTTCTATAGAGATACCTAAATTTCTATGTATAGTATTAAAGTCTCCACCATAATTGAATCCAAACTCAATTTTCTTAGCTAGCTGTCTAAGATGGTGATACTTTTCTTTAATTTCTGTTATTTTTGTATCTCTTGGTATTTGATCAGGATAACTCATATAAGCAGTTAGAGAATGCAAATCCCCACTTCCTTCCATTAATTCATGTATTAAAGCTTTATCATTAGAGATAGAAGCCATAATGAAACTTTCTTGCTACGTAAACACGCTGGACTATACCTCAGCCATGATAAATTTAATCATTTATTTTAGGCTCCTCGTTTCTAGTCTCTGCACCTTCCTTTATTATAAGGCTTGGCTCAGTCTTTGATAATGCCCGTTCATTAACTGAATTTACGAGGTTTTCACCTGTAAGTTTCCTTACAAGGGGGCCAAATTTTTCATATTTTCTTTTTAGAAAATAATGAGCATTATGATATAAACTAAAACATTTTTAATATATCCTTAGATTTATTTACAGATAGATTATCCAAAGTATATTATGTTAAAAAATGTTATAGTTTATATGTTTATTTTTTACCCGAGTAGTCTATGGAAATCCAAGAGTTACCTTTCTCTGCAATAAAACAACTTCTAGTTTCTGGGTCTGCTGGAAGATTAAGAAAATTTACATATTCTATTTTAGCATTCTTATCTTTTCCACCACTAGATATTCTAGCAGTATTAGTGCCTAGCTGATTAAACTTAGTATATACTCTACCAGTTTCAGGATTTATTTGGTCTAACCAGTTTTGTCCATAAGTAGAACATACTTTTTGAGCTTCCTTATAATCTAGATAAATAGGAAGAATTTCAAAATCCTTAGCTTGAGGCTCTAATAATTTAGCATCTACAGAATCTTTTAATTTCTTTGTTTTACTATCTATAGTAGAAGTATTTATTCCAATAGCTTTAAATAATGGAATTACTTGAGCTGCGCTATTCCAATTTATAGTACACTGTGGGTCAGTATTAAATCCTGAAAATAAATCCCCTTGTAAATCTACCTTAGTAAATCTAGAATCATTTCCATAGTGTTTTACTACCCAATCATTTAATTTAGTTAGAGCAATTTTTAAACGTTTAGCATCTTTTACCATTTTAGCTTTCCATTTTTCTACGTCTAATTTTACTCCACACCATTCCATATAAGCCAATGGGATAACAAATCTATTCTCTAATTGTACTGCCTTTACCAAATCTTCTTTTTCTAGTGCTTTTATTTGGGCATTCATTAAATCTTCCAAATCTACTACATCATTAGCTGCATAAACTATTACTTCTTCAGTTAGACCAACTTTAGTAATTTTACCTCGAACAGTTTTATCCATATATTTATTAAGATACTTGTATTCAAGAGTCTTTAAGTCAGCATGGAAACTACCTTTAGGATATCCTAAATATCTAATCTTTTCAGCTAACATTACATCCCATACTTTAGATAATATAATGTTATGTTTAAAGAAGAATTGAGTATCAAATTTAGCATTAGCTAAAATATATAGAATAGTAGAATCTTCTAATATATCTTTATATTCCCAAATGTTTATAGTAGTACAATCAATTACTACTTGATTTTCTTTAGTACCTATCTGGACTGTTAATAATGCTTTAGTATGGGGATTTAATCCCATAGTCTCAGTATCTAATCCTCTAATTTTTTTCATAGAATTAATAATTTCCTTACTTCTTTCTATGGAAATACATTCATATTTAGAAGATTTGAATAAAGCTTTAACCTTGGTAACTAAATAAATCATTTAAATGTTTTTAAGAATTTTTCTTTTTCTAAGTTTCTTGATTGCTTCTTTCCTAATTTGTCTGATACGTTCTGGTGTACACCCAAATAAAGGAGATATAAGTTCAGGAGTATATTCTTGCCCAGTAAATCCATAGCATAAAATTATTATGTCATGTTCTTTATTAGAAAGTCCATTTAAAACTTTGTTAATAACATTAGTCTTATAAGACTGTTCTATATTATTATCTGCTAGAGGACTATTATTGTTTTTAACAATGTCTACTAAAGTAGAGTCTCCGTCATCATCATTACTATCTAATGGAGTGTCTAAAGACATACATACTTTTTTAGCATTTATAGCTCCATTAATTTGTTTCATAGTTTTACCAGTAGCTTCTTCCAACTCTTCATCTGATGGAGGTCTATCTTCAGTTTGCCAATATTTATTTATAACTTTAGCAGCCTTATTATAAGTAAGTTTTTGACTTACAGGAACTCTAACAGTATCTGCTTTATAATGAATAGCTCTACGAATAGCTTCACTTATATGCCATACAGCATAAGTTATAAATTTAACATTATATTCACTTTTATATAAGCGGCTAGCATGAATAAGACCTACATTTCCTTCAGCTATTAAATCCGATAAAGGTAGTCCTTTATTCTGAAACTTTTTAGCTACAGTTACTACAAACTTTAAATTAGCATTTACTAATTTCTCCCAATCTCCAGTGTCAGCACATTCTTTCTCTTCCTCTAAAGATAATGGGGTAGAATGAGTAATGTTATTTAGATAAGCTTGTAGTGCTTCACTATCGTCTGTAATTAAATTATACCCAGTCATCTTTATGCCATGTTGAAGTTAGTAAACCTTTTGTGTAAGTTCTATAATAAGTACACATATATTCATTTGGATCTAATTCTTCTGGCAAATCTTCATCACATTCATAGAAGTTATTACGATATAAATAACAATTAGTTATTTCAGTACCATCATAAGGTTTATATGGCATATTAGAATAATCTATTATATTATATAAAGTATCATCTACATTCATATAATCTGTAGTGTAAATTACTTTATCAGGAAAATTTTCCCTCAATTTATTAAAATCAGTAGATATTTGTTCTACATGAGAGCCAAAATGAGAATCCTCTATAATAAAATAAATCATTAGTCTTCTTTTATTAAAGTTTGATCAAATTTTATATTATCTACAGAAACTACTTCTGTGCAGAAAGAGCATGATGATTTAATAGCTTCTGATATAATCTTAGATAATTGATTAATAACTTCTTCAGGAAGTTTTCCAACGAAGTTTCTTTTATCAGTCCTAATCTTAGCAGGTATTATTGGTTGAAGACTTGTTTGTCTAATTTTAATAACTGCATCATAGGATACTGAATAATCTTTAATAGGAGAAACATATTTAATTTTAGGTTTACTCTCTACCACTGGAATTGATACCTTCTTTCTTGGCATATTTCTTAGTTGTTTCATATTCACACATTAACATTGCAAAAGTACTAGCAAGCGATTCATCGCCTCCAGTATTCCACAGATAGTTAAAGGCGTGGAAAAGCTCATGATAATATGTGTTAAGAATACATTCTTTGGATAAAGGCTCACCATTATGTTTAAATATTTTGATTCTGATGATCTGCTCATCATAATCAAATTGTCCATATAATGGGTCGTTGTCGTCGTATAATTCTTCGTATAATTGTACTTTAAAGGTGTGACATCCGAGAGTAAAGGTCTCCGGAATGTATGGTAATTTTTCATTAGCTATTACGTCTTTCATTTTAAATGTCCAAGTATAATGGTTTATAAATCTCTTTATAGTTATTATCTAATATAGATACGTTATATATTTCAGTATTATCTAATTTTAAATATTTGTCTTTGCAAGTATGTAAATGCCCACAAAATACATATCTAGGTTGTACTCTACAAATAGCATCTGCTAAAGATTTACCTCCAGCGTGAATAGTTTTTGGATTCCATTGACTAGGAGGTAATAAATCTAAATCCCCTAACATTGGAGTGTCGTGAGTTAAAATTATATCAGTATCTTCTGGAATATTATCATAATAATCTTTTAACCATTCTTCACTTTGCATAAATGCCCAATTACCAAACTTATGACAGAAAGGAGAACCATATATTTTGTAATGTTTAAGGCTCCTAGCTATATATTCATAAGTAGTTCCTGACAAATATGTAAGTTTAAAATCAGTTTTAGATTCTACTGCATGAATTATAAAAGAGGCTCTTTCTATAAGTTTATCGTGATTGCCTGCAACCATAATAACTTCATCACAAGAAAGAGAATCAATCCATTTTGTAAATTCATCTAAAAACCATAAGGTAGATGCAGCATTATCAAATTGAATATTTAAAGGAACAATATCTCCTGCTAATAATACTAACTCACAAGGCTCGATTTTTGGCAGATGACCATGTAGGTCACTTAGTACGCAAATTTTCGTCATTATAATAAAGAATTTTTTATATCATTATATAAATGTTCATCATATTCACTTAATACTTCTGAATTTAATTCTTTTATAATAGGATATAAGATATACCAATAATATTTAACATCCAAAATATCTATAAAAGCATTTATTTGTGCTCCATATCGAGGACAGTTAAGTGAAAATAATTTATAAACACTGGGGAATCTTTGTCTATCTGCTATTTGCCAATCTTCTATAAGAATTTTAGCTAATTTATGTAAAGATATATTAGCATATATATAATTCTTAAGTATTCTTCCATTACTTCTGTCAGCTGTAGAGCTCATTAATATAATTGTTTAATTACTATTAATTAAAGCTGCCTGTCTAAGATTACTCACAATTTTTTTATAATTACGACTACTTTTTACAAGCTCTAATTTTTCTTTTAATAAATCTTCTGTAAAATCTTTTTTATATATCCATATATAACCTCCTGCTGAAAAATCAGTTCCAGAGGCAGCTCCTGAAGGGCTATATCCCATTTTTAAAGTTCTTTTTGCTTCTGCACAGCTTATATAGGAAGCTACATAATCTCCTAAAAAAGTATATTGTAAAACTTCCTTATCATTAGATTTACATTTTACTCTTGATTTGTATTTTTGAATATAGCCTTCATAATAATCATCTTTTCGTACCCAAATATATCCCATATAAGAACCTATTAAATTATCACAACATCTGCATACATTATTAGCTTTATATCCTAATTGTCGTGTAATTTCTGCCATAGATGGGAACTCTGCTATATAATTTCCATCTAAATCAAATTGTAAAATTGCTCTAGATTTACCTTCATTTCTTTTACCATAATTCCAATGTTTTTCTCCTTGATGAGATTTACTCATTTTTTCTTTGGTTTCTTTAGAAAAATGGTAACCTAAAACTCCGTCTCCTCCTTTTGTTAAATTATAGCCAAAATTAGGATTTGTAGTATTGTATTTATTAATAAACTCAATTTCTTTTTTATTTACAATATCATTTAATTTTTTTCTATTCTCCTCAGTATCTTCATATGGTTCAGTTTGATATATGATATATTTATTAAAAGCATCCCATCCATATTTTCGGATAGCATTATAGAAATAAGTTACTACTCCTCTTTCACTTTTACTTCTATGTTCATTAAATCTAACAGTATAATCTTTCTTTACTGTTTCTCCAATATATTTTTTACCATTAATACTATTAATAAAACAGTATACAGTACCCACAACTAAAGATTTTGATATAATAGGATTTTCTATATGTGGGATATGTGTATCAACAGAACTTAAATTATTTTTATCTGTTCGATAATGTTTTCCTTTTTGTTGGTTAGCACATTTTTTACAACCATATTTAGATATTAAAAATGATTTAGGAGTAGTCTCAAATTCACCATGTATAGGACATATAATTGTAATTTTATCTATTTCTTTATTATTAATATCTGTTACTTTAGAATAATCAAATTTGTCACCAAATTTTTCAATTGATTGAGTAATAAATTTTTCCTTTTTTGTCATTACTAAAAATATTTTAACATTTTAATTAATAGTATCAATATAGTCTATTAAAAATAATTAGTCTAGATATTTTTAGTAAAATTTTAGTATTACTCTAAATCAAACCGAAATACTGTGAATTTTGGTTGACAAGGAATTCCACTATCGGATATTTCAAAATATTTACAATCCCCTAAATGATTTTTATATTTTTTGTCAAAATTTTCGACATAATCAGCTTTTGTAGCTCTATCTCCCATTGGACTTGCTTTAAAAGTTTGACCATTAGGCATTTGTAAAATAAAAGTCATATCCTCTGAACCTCGTAACCCTAATTCATAGTCGATAACTTTATAAGTAGCATCTAAGTAATGTTTTACTTTTATCATTTGATTACCCCTAGAGTTTGGCTTATAAGGCTTATCAGGATCTCTTAATACAACACCCTCAAATCCTTCAGAAACATATTTATTATGTAATTTTTCAATGTTTTCCCAACCTGATACTTTTACTTGGGGTACTAATTGTATTTGAAGTTCTCCTTGTTGCCATTCTCTAATAGGATTAAATCCATATATGTTATAACTTTTAAATAGCTTTATAAGAAATAATTCACGTTGTTTTGCAGGAACTCCCATTTTATTAGTAAAGAAACAATCATAACAATAAATTTCTAACCAATCACAATCCACTGCATTTCTTTCTAATCTAGCTGCTCCAGATATTTGTTGCAAAGATTTTCCGTGTTTATATAATTCTGAATCTAATACTAATGTTGGAAATTTTTTAAAAATTTCTATTAAAATTGGATGTTTAGTTAAATGTTGGGTAGATAAATCATAATTTTCCCCACCTCTTGAGTAAGTTTTAATATGTTTACCATCCCAATAAAAACAACATCTTAATCCATTAATTTTCCTACTAGCTAACCATTCATTATCAAATATTTCTCGTTTAATAACTTTTTTCTCCTGTTTAGCCAACATAGGTTTAATATGGTTATAAGAATCAGTATTATACTCAGGAAGAAAGTTTAAAATTATTTTCTCATCTTTATTATCAGGATCTTCTTCAACTTCTTTATAACCTTTATCCTTATATTCTTTAAGTTTGGAGTTAAACTGAAGTTGAGTTTGTTCCCTAAGAGTTCTACTAACTAATCCTTTCTTTATAGGAATATCTGGATGGTCCAGTCTTTTACCATTTAATTGCCAAGACTGTCTTTTAATAAGATAGGCATGAGCGGAATCACTCCACTCATACCATAGTCTTACACATCTAACTTTACCTTTAGCATCCTTAGACACTAAATAAGCATTTGTTTGAAATTCTTTTTCAAATAAGTCAGACACGATTCAATTTCTTTAAAGCATCATAAAATTGTTCAGGAGTTTCTACTTTTACAAGTTCTCCATCTATAATCCATTCTTTTTCTACATCTTCATATAACCACCATTCTATATCATTTATAGTTTCAACATCATTATTAGCTAAAGCTCTTACTAAATCAGTTATAATAAATGTTGTAGATTCCCCTATAGGAGATTCTCTTAATACACAATTTAAAATATCTTCAAGCTCCTCTAATTTCTTATAATAATTTAAAATATTACGTAAAGAATCACAAAATCTTTCCTTATCATAAGTTCTGAAAGTATCATAAGAATCTTCTGCTCCTTGTAAATAGTCTGATACTACAGCTTCTACAGCATCTTGATGATCTTTTGAATCTAGTATTGTCTTATTAGCATACTGCTTGCCTAATACTCTTAATTTCTTTAAAAAAGATTCTTTACTTATCATTTTACTCCGGATTTACCATAACCACTATCAGATCTATCTGTCTCATCCAAAGAATCTGTCTCTATAAGATTAGCTTCTTCTACTTTATTAAGCACTCCCTGGGCAATTCTATCACCTTGTTCAATTATAAAAGGTTCAGTACCATCATTCTTAAGAATAACTCCAATATTACCTCTATAAATTGCATCAATTGTTCCTGGAGTATTCAATACGGTAATGCCATGCTTCAAAGCCAAACCACTACGAGGACGAATCTGAAGTTCATAACCTTCAGGAATTGCCATATATAAACCTGTTGGAATAAGTACTCTACCTCCAGGATTAAGAATTATTGTAGTATCATTAAGCTTAATAGCATTAAACAAATAATTACTATTTTCAATTTCTTCTACATTAGCTCTGAGATCAAAACCTGCATCACCTTTATGTGCATACTCAGGAAGTTTATTACTAGATTTATTAATTACTGGAATATTAATAGTTGTGCTCATTTAAATAAGATATTAATTTAGAAATTACATTGTCTTTATCTTCTGCATAAAAGGCTTTAATAACCTTATCATCTTTTTTCACTAATGCAAATGGGGTTTGATTACTACCCCATTCTTGCTGTATCTTATAAGCTTTACTACGTTCTACTTTAGAACCTCTATCTAAGAATTGTAAAAAAGCTTCTCCATTATAGGAGTTTTTAAACAATTTTACTAATGCCGGATTATTATGAATCAATAATACATCAATCATAATAGCATAGTTATATCGCTTCTAGTTCTAGACATACTTACATATTGTAATTGTCTAAGAGTCTCTTTATCTTTAGCTCTAAAGATATCTTTCATATCTATAAATACATTATCATAAGAAGACCCTTGAGAACGATGAGTAGTAATAGCATACCCATATTTAAAAGTAGCTTTTCTTATACATCTGCCATCAGTAAATAAATCTTTAGATGTGCAAAAACTTCCCATTAAAGCATAATATATTCCCCACTTCTTTTTTCTATCGTATCCTTGAGAATTTATTGCTTCAGTTCTTATAGTTTCTATAACTATAGCTAAATCTTCATTACATTCTTCTGGAGCTAATAGTGGAATTTCAAAAGAGGCATTGTTATATTCGTCATATAGTTTAACTATATATCCTTTACACTTAGTATAATATGGAACATCAATAATAGTAGAAGTAAATTCTTCCACTATGTAATCCATAGAATTAGTTACTTCATAACCATCTTTTTTGAAATTCTCATAAGCCATTAAAATTTCTCCTTTATGAAGAAAATTATTATCATTCCATAAAAGTTTATGAATAGCTTTATTATAGTTATTTACACGAGCATTAGTATAAGCTAGAATTTTAGTATGTAATATATCCTTAGCTTCTATTTCGTGTTTAAATTCCGAAACTGCTTTTCTGCAAAAATTTTCTAATTTAGACTCTATAAAGAGACTTCCATCTTCACCTTCACAGTTGTCCCACTGTTGTATTGGAGACTCTCTAAGTGTCTGTAAAATGCTTTTAAGACCACTTTTTTCAGATTGTCTGTATATTTTAGTCAATCTAAATTGGTGTTTACATTTAAAGACTTTTGATTGTTCATCTTCTTTTACTGGATTTAACTGAGCATAATCATCACAAAAGATAATCATAGTACCCATTAAGCTACATTTTTCTACTAATAAATCATATAAATCACTACTTACCATAGATGCTTCATCGCAAATGACAATTCCATCATATGGTATAGACATTTTTTTATCATTAGTAGCAAAGAATCTTAATTCTCTGATGTCCAGTTTAAGAATATCTACTTTAGGAGATAACGCTAACATACTATGAAGAGTAGTTGCATCATAATCATTATACTTTTTAAGTACTAAAGCTGCTTTATGAGTAGGAGCACATAACTTAACTGGGAACCCTTTAGTGTTTATCCACTCTAAAAGAAAGCTAGTGCAGAGCGACTTGCCACAACCAGCAGCGCCTCCTAAATTGATAGGATTTAAAAAGTCTTTTTGTTTGAAATTATCTAATATAATATCAATTATATCGTGCAATACTTGTAATTGCTCTTCTCCTAATGTTATCTGTTTCTCTTCTTCGATAAATCTTAACCAATTATTTCCTTTTACAAAAGGATTATCTATCATACTAGGTCTTTCTGGAGACCCATCGAAATTATCTATATAAATTAATTCATCACTCATATAAATATACTCTTTCTCCTTTAGGAGTAAGAAATCCCTCAGTAAAAGCGTTTATTTTTTCTTTATTACAATTCTCCCAAGTATTTCTATTTATAGCTTCTTTAAGGGATTTATTATAATAAATTATATCTAAGATTGTCTCCCAATATACATCGTTATTATTAGTTTGAAAAGTTAATAATAATTGATATTTCTTAAATAATTCTAAATTTATTTGAGGAGTAAATTCAAATCTAGGACTATTATATTTATCTTTCCAAGTAACGTCATAACTATGTAACTCAATCCATTTATTAGGAAGTCTACAAGGTAATCCTGATATTATGGGTCCAAAATAAATGGAAGGTTTAGGAATTCTAAACCATTTCCTAACCTTCCACCATGTTCTAAGAGGGTTCTCCATCAGCACGTCTTAAATAAGGTATTAACTTTTCTTCTATTGTTCTATAAAAAGACGGACTAACATCGTCATATACCAGAGTCCCATATAAAGCTTGAATAATTTCTTCTTTATTTAATTGCCACTCTTTCACATAAGATAAAGTGGACTTAATAGACATATCAGAATCAGTATGTAAGAATTTTATATAATCAAATATATCTTTAATACTTACATCTAATTCATCTGTTGTGAGATATTGATATGAAATTTTCATGATTCTAAAGATAATTTAGTTATATATTGTGCAACATCGTCTATAACTTCTCTTAGACCAGAATCTGAGGGGTTATTATTTTTATAACCCCGTAATTTTAAAAATCTATAAGTATAAATGCGAGCTTCTGGCATCCATTTATTAAATACTTCTACATTAGATAATGTTGGAGGGAATAAACTTCTAATCCAATCCCAATATTCAGAAGTATCTATCTTTAAAGTTCCTATGAATTTAATTTCCATTCTTTTAATTCATTATTTTCAGTATCTAACACAAATGGTTTACAACAATCTAGCATCGCATATTTATCTGTAATTAAAGGTTTAGTTCTACCTCCCCAAGAGTGTCCAAATATTTGGTAATAATCTTTATATGGAGTTTGCAGTTGAAAATCTTCTAAATCATTCCAGACACAAGAGCCATATTTATTATACCCTCCTCTAGAATAAGGGATATGATCAAGAGCACTAAGATTAGTTATATCTATACTATCTAAGTCTTTTAATTCTAGATTATTATAATCTAACCAGTCTTTAGTAATACCTGCATGGGAGAATAAGTATTTATGAGGCTCTTTAAGAGTTAAATCTTCATATATGTAATATAATTGAGGATTTAAACTACTAATTAGCTCCTTTACTTCTTTTTGTTGCCAGTAATCAAATCTGCATTTACCATTTCCATTGAAATAAACTAAATCGTGATTACCTAATAAACATATAACATCAGAAGTATGACGTCTATTCTCTACAAAAGTAGCTAATTCTTTAAGATTAGTTAAAGATTCTACTTTATCAGGCTCTCCTATTATATATTCTCCATAAGGATCGTGATAATCTCCTAAGAATATAATTTTACCTGTCCAATTATTGCATGGTTCTTTCCAAAAACTACGACCGTGAATATCCCCTAAAATTAATATTTCACTCATTCAAATACCATTCTTTAAATTTTTCTAAAAACTTATCTCCAGTAACTAATTCTGTAATATCTTCGCAATCTATATCTCCATTAGAATAATCATAAGGGGAAGCTTCTTCAATTAATTCTTCTATATAATTTTCTATATTGTCTTGAATGCCTTCAATAATCTCGTCTATGCTATCGTCTTCACTTCCTATATAGGTACGATATATGTAAAGTAAAGCTGAGTAAAGGGTATCTTCTTCAACAGATACTTGTCGAATTTCACTCCATATTAAATTTATCATTTTTGAAGTTCTTTTAAACGCTTAGTATAGTAATCTATTAATTTATCTCCTACTATTTCTTTTAGCTGTTCAGCAATATCTTCAGGATACATATTCTCTATAACATCTGATTCTATATCAAAATTTTGTATAAAATCATCATACCAAAAATCGGATTCACAGAAAATATCGTCTACTATATCTTTAGCAGTAACTTCTTCTACTCCTCCATGTGCCTCTATAATATCATCTTGATCGATATAATCTTTAAACCATTCAACTATAGAGTCTACATTATAGCTATATTCACTAGCTACATTTATTTGTTTCTTATATATAAAATACATATTAATATGGCTTAAACCCCTGTTTTACTAACTTACCTTCTTTATATTCAAATGTTCGTTCGCCTCTTACTGAATCATCAGGCTCCTCTCCTTCATAATAGTATTCACCATCTTTGAAAAATATATCATATTCTACGATAGTACAATTATAAGGAAGCCAATCTGCATCTAAGTTTTCTTCAAAAGGTACGTAAACATCATACATTGATGCAGCTTCTTTAGTAGTATAATAAACATCATCATACTCTTCAAAAGCTTTCAAATTACAAGATATGTCAGTAATAGCCTCTTCATCCAATTTTCCGTATAACTTCATTACAGTAAAGATTTAAATATTTTAACAATAGTACTCTTCTGAGCAGTAGGGAATCTACTTTGAACATCTGCAATAACACCTTTAGTATCTTTAATAGTAAGAGTTGTTGCTTCCATTAATTCAGCAATAAGTTCTTCAATCTCCTTCTCTGAAGGTTCTTTAGGCATCATCTCTTTAATACAATCAAGTTCTTTAGACTCTAAACGAGCTAAGTCCTGACGACCTGCATTTGTATAGAGAACTATAGACTTTTCACGCTCTTTAGCCATTTTCTGAAGAACTTCTAATTCGGAAACAGGCTTTTCAGAGTGCTTATTATTAACTAGTGCAGCCTTAATCAATCTAGCAGTTTCCAAAGTAAAAATATTAGAAATTTTTCTAGAGCTTTCAATAATCTCGTCAATATTCTGTTCTAATTCTGTCTTACTTTCTTTCATCATTAATCGTGATATTTTTATTAACCATCCAGTTTATATTGCTTAGATCAAAACTCATAGAATCTAACCAATCTTCTATCTCACTATCATACATTTGTAATCTAGGTAAGGTATAAATATAAACTTTACCATTGGAATAATCTAACACAATTATGTTATCCATTATTTTTGTTTTCGAAGCGCATTACTAGTGTTAAATAGTTAATGGCTTCTAGTTCATCATTAGATAAAGATATTAATTTACCATTAATATCAATATCATATCCTTCTCCATTAGCCCATTCCGTAAGAGTTATATAGTCAGAATCTTTACCTCCATATGTGTATTTTTTAAGATTGTCAGTAATCTGACTTACTTTCGTCACTTCCATGATTTAACTTATTAAAACCATAAATAATTAATTCTTTAAAATCTTTTTCTTCTTGTTCTGTTAAATCTAAAGGTCTTTCACCTACCCACATAAATTCATAAACTCCTTCATGTTTATTATACTCAAAACTTGCTATAGCATAACAAGTTTCAGAATTTTTAAAGCAGCTTTTATGTATTTTATGCCAGGAAAAGTTTGGGTCTCTATACCAATCATTATCTATTTTTATAAAATCAGACTCATGACCATAATAACAATTAGGCATATATCTATTTATATGGTAGGCTTTAATTTCAGGAGGATTTTTTAAAAGATAGGTAGTGACCTTAAATTCTAAATTATTTATTCGTTTAGTCTCTATCATCTTCTACATTAATTTTACCCTCTTTAATCATAAATTCTATTTCATCTTCTCTGTAACCAAGAACATCACATAAATAAACTTCTACATCATTAATATCATCTGGAACTGTTACTAAGTCAACACTTCCTACACCGTAATTTAAAATTGCACACTCCATAAAAACTAAAAAAGGAGGCTTATTCAGCCTCCTTCCAAAATATATTCGTACACCGTATCATTATATGGGCATTTCTATCTATCTTATAAAATTTTTGATTAGTATTCGGATTATTTAATGGTCCAAATTGTTTTATGTAAGGGCCCAGCTTAACATAATCAAAATTATCAATATCTATAACACTATCAGCTAATTCTTGTTTACCACTATACCATCCAATATGTAATTCGGGATAATTTTCTCTAACCCATTTAGCTAATTTATTTATTTCTTTTGGATCAGAATCTCCTCCCATAAATCCTACTAATGTAATTCCTTTATTAGATTCAATTAATCCTTGGAGTCGTTCCAATGATAGTACTTCTCCAATATCTTTTGACAAATAAGGTGAATGGCAACCATCGCAGAAACAATTGCAGTTACTGATGTTAATACACAGAGAAACTTCATTAGGAAATTCTGCAAAAGTAACAGCTGTATCAACATATTTAAGCATAGAATTCTTTAATTTTATTCTCAAGCATATCAGCAGTTAAAACTCCAGAAGTTCTTCCTACCTCTATATTATCTTTTATAAATACAAGGGTTGGAAGATTTCTAATATTATATTTAAGAGTAGTTTCTTCCTCTGTCTCTATATCTACTGTAGTTAAAGTAATATCAGTATGATTTTCTAATACTCTTTTTAAAATAGGTGCTAAAGCTTTACATTGTCCACACCACTCTGCTTCAAATTTTAATATTCTTTTCATTGTGCTAATTCTATATTAATTTCTAATTCATTTTTTCTACTTCTAGTACTACCTTCCAGTTGTCTAGCAGCACTCCAGTTAGAAATCTTTGTAAGATAGCCGATAATTCTATCCCATAGACTTACATGAGTACTACCACATTTAGGACATTTATTAAATGGCTGTTTTGCTATAAAATGACACTCATCACATTCACAATTAGGAATATTAAAAGTAGCATATTTACAACCTACTTTAGCCATAAATTTAAGTAAATACTCATATTGTTTCTGACTCAAATGTTCAGATAAATTAAGATGACAAGCAGAACCTCCATCTAATTCATCAGCAGCGAATTCAGAACTATGAAGTATAATTTTATCAAGTATACTTATATGTGTATCATTAGGTTTAAATATATAACTAGCATACAGATTAGTATCTGTAGGAATCCAATAGCCATCAGCTTTATCTCTATTATAAAGTTTTACTGAAGCACTTTCTGCGGGTACTTGTTCAGTATTAAATTGAGCTGTTTTAGTTTTATGTTTCTTATTCTGTTCTTTTATAGTACTGAATATCAATCTACAGAATGTCTTATAATAAATATTATTATTACATTCCATTCCTAAGTATTCAGCAGCCTGATTTAAGCCATTAATTCCAATAGTTAAATACTGTTTATCAAGATTAATAAAACCAGCATCATAAGCCGCATATAAATGATGATCTTTGCACCAATGCATTAAATCGTTATAAGCATACTGATACAAATAAACTCTTTCAAGAATATTTTCTATATATTTCTTAATTCCTTCTTGGAAGTCTTTATGTGTAATCCAATCTACTGGGAAACAACATTTATTGGTATCAACATCAATATGGTCTTTATAATCAGACCAAGTATGCTGCCAATCTTGAATAATTCTATTTAAATCAAGAGTAATAACATTTTTACTACCAGTCATTATACCTATTTGACCATTAGTAGTATTAAATGTATTTTCTTGTACGGCATTCTGTAAACGACAACATGAACTTAAACTATCTACACTACGAGACAAATAAGTAAAGAAAGAATTTCCTTGAGCATATTCATTGCATATAAAATGGAAAGTATCTAAATCTTTAAAATTACCTTCCTTATCTGTTAAGCAAGCATAACTACACACAGGAAATGTTAAGATACATTTTAATCTTTCTTGATTTAACCAATGTAAATAACGTCTTTGTAACCAATTAGTAGAATTCCATTCTGGCTTTGTTCCATCTGGAAATACAAATTCTCCAAACATACCTTCAAAGAAATATTTATCGAAGAATGAAAAATTTGTAAATGGGGACTGCATTCCTCTAGCTCCTGCTATTTGATTAATGGAATAAGTTACCTGTTGGAAATATTGATCAATTTGACTGCCAATAGTTTTCTGTTTTATACAATAATCTGTAGTTATTTTTACACTTGGTTTGAGATAATAATTATTTCCCCATTCTTTTCTACAGAAATAATCCATATACATCAGAAACTCAGGAGTAGCTACTGCTCCTTTAATTTCAGAGGCTAATGCAAAGTTTAAATTTACATAAATACCACAGAATGAATCAAGGTTCTTTGGAACAGCTGATTTACCTCCTAATTTCTCTAATCCAAACAACAAGAAAGGATACATAGAAGCTGCCATACAATATGGTTCCCCTACTTGAGAAGATGAGTCATGAGGATACAAAATAGTTTTAAAGTCATTCCTCATAACTTTTATATTAAAGTTAGGGTCTCTCTTCTTTACAAAACTTTCCCACCATTCTGTATTAGTAAGTTTATTATCGACTTTATGTATTTCAGCGTTTAATACTCCAATACCTTTAGTTCCAACATTACTATTATCATCAATAGTAGCATTAGCAGTATTATCAGACTTTACAAAATTATGAATAAATTTAATATCCCTAGTAGCATGATTTCTAATATCTTCACGTTCTTTACGATATAGAATATATTTTTTAGCTACGTTGTAATATCCTAAATCCATTAAGAGTTCTTCAATTTGGTCTTGAATATCCTCAATAGATTGATCTTCAGTCTCTACTACAGAATTAGTTATCTCAGTAACTGCTCTGTAAATATCTTCGTCCATTGTCTTACTAGAATTTTGGGTAATTCCAAAAGCCTTTAGTACAGCATCTCTAATTTTGTTTCTGTTAAACTCTTCTTTAATTCCGTCTCTCTTTATTACCATAAATAACATTTATAAATTAACATTTTAAATCATCTACGAAATAAGCACTATAATACTAGTACTGAACTAATAATATAGTGCTTATATAGTTATTTCAAAATATTATTTACAAAGTTAAAATGCTATTTACTAATAAAGTTTTCTCAACTTGATTCATAATATCCTTTTTCATAGAATCAGTTATAATTTGAGTAAATGCATTATATACAGTAAACATATTTGCGTTATCATCTGATATAAGATATGGACTATCTTTTTTATCAAATAATAATTTATAAGCATCAATAGGAGTTGATGTAGCTAATTTTACTTTACCAAAACCATTATCAACAGATTCAGACATACAGTTACGAATCCATCTACCCAAATGTTCATTTACAAAACTTTTATTAGTATAGTCAAAATCTGTATCTGCAAAACGTCTGAGAATAACTCCTATCTCTGTAGTTTGCTCTACAAGTCTTGTAATTGGTTTAAAATTAATTGGAGTCTCTGGTTCTATTTCATTAACTACTAAACTATCTGGATTAAATACACAAAGATTCGTACATGCAGAATTCAGAGCACCTGAATACATTTTTACAACAGCTTTTCTAGTATCTAGACCATATACCATACCAATTACTTGCTGATGATTAGCATATTGATATTCATTTGGTAATACTGCTTCTAACCATACTCTATTAAAAGTTAAATCAGCAGTGTCTATATCACCATTTTTATTATAAGTGATTTGATCAGGTAATTTTACATGTACTCTAATATCAGAAGTTAATTTTTGAACTCTTTCTAGGAAAGGCTCAATATATCCTCTAGTAGGAAGATAATCTTTACCTTTAATACTAGTAGCTTTTCCTTTTAATACTTCTTCTAAAGTAAATTCAGTTGGCATTCTCTCCATTATATGTGAAAAACATTATGTTATCAATAATTTCTTTATCTAATAATTTTTGTACTAAATTATGAGGAGTATCTTCCGCATAATTAACTTTATTTATATCTACACTAGTAATATATATCCACTTACTCCCGTTGTATAATATTTGCCCACAGGGATATGAATTTTTATAGCAGATAAGTAGTGTCTTGTTATCTTTAGTAATTTCATTAGTTACCATCTTAATGTAGTGAGAAACTCTTCATCAGATACTTCTTCAAAGTCTCCGTCTCCGTAAATAACATCTGAGATATTATATTCTACTATTTTAAACTCTGGTTTGCCATGACTATGCCAATATTCTGTAACATGTTTTGCATTACAATTGGGACTAGGACCTAATGCAATACTACAAGAAAATTTATTAGTTTCATAGCAATGTCCTTTATAAAAGTTTTGACATTTCTTTATATAGTCAATAATAGTATTAACTTCTCCTGGGCAAATAATAACTTCTTTTAGTGGGAGAACTTTTTTATAATCTCTATAAGCAGGTTTATCAGGAGTAGCTTCTTTATAATCATCTTCTATACCTCCTTCTAAGAGTTGCTTAATTAATATTTCAAAAGTATCATCCCAAGTATCCTTAATACCATATGCATACATATAAGTGTCTCTTATATAATTAAAATTATCTTGAGATAAATAATGTCTAGCATATAAAGGATCTTTTTCACTATCTTTAAATCCATTCTTAATAAGCTCATCCAAATCTATAGAAGGCTGAGCCCATCTATACATTTCTACAAAACACTTATGTAAAGCTTCCTGTAAAATGTCTTCTCTGCTAATCATCGTTGTTAGTATAAAATTCTAATAATCTAAAATTATCTGCTATATGTTTAGTATCTATTAAGTCATTGACTAATTCTAATAATGTACCTTTACATGTATCAAATTGACCATTATCTATATTGTCACAAAAATACCACAGATCGGTATCTGAACAATATGAAATGCTTCCTACAGCCATACCTTCTTTATAAGCGATAATTATACCTTTATAATTATTAGTAATAGCTGCTAAATCTATAGTAGTATCACTACTTTTAGGAATAGTAATATATTTCATTGTTTAAAGTCAATTAATTTAAAACTATCGGCGTAATTATTTGACATTATAGCTTTTAGTAATGCTAGCAAATTTTCATTACATTTAAAACTACAATCTATGGTAATATCATCGAAATATTCCCATGTAATATCTTCATTGTTATAGCCAATGAATCCAACTGGTTTATTACATTTGTATGCTAAAATAATACCCGAAGTATTCTCATTTATATCAGAAATATCTATAAATTTATCGGATATTTCTGGAAGTCTTATGTCTCTCATTAATTATTTCCTTTAATAGTTCCCATCAAAATATCTTTATCTTTTACAATAGTATAATTAATACTCCATTTAGTATGTCCAAAATTAGCTGTAATATAATTACTACTACCATACATACTACCTACTGATATATAATCAAACTGCTTACCAGTAGTATAAGCATAATTATGTAAATCACCTTTTACTACATAAATATGAGGACTACATATACCTTTTTCTGCTATATAATTAGCAAAGAATAATTCAGTCTGAGGATTTAAAGTAAGAGGAAATTGTCTAGTCTGAGAATTATTATCTTTCAGTTTTGTTATCATACAGCTTTTTATCTGTATTTCTATAGTTTCTTATTTACTATAGCTCGGCGTACATATTCACCTCCACCTTTACGTGCTGAGGGCAAACCACTCTTGGAACTATTTTATTCTGATTTCTCAGGTTCAAGTTCTACGCTCTACGATGCTACAGATTCTTTAGTTTCTGTAGTTATCTCGGTATTAGCATCACAGCCTTCACCGATATTGGTTTGTTTTAACATATTTGATTTCTCAAATATACGGCAAAAATAAATAAATCTTTCATATTTTCTATTTAAATAGATTGAGCAATTATCATATAATTTATGTAATACATACATAGCCTTTCTATTAGAAGCCTGTATATACATAGTAACTTCTTTTTTATTATTATGATTATGAAATAAAGTTTCTTCTATATTTAAATAACTCATAATAACCTTTAAAAACTCTTTAGTTCCAAGTATTTGATATACTGGAATAGTATGTTCTTTATTAGCATAGCTAATACATCCATCACCATCAAAATAACCTCTAATGAAATGTCTTATTAAATCCCTAGATTTAAAGATACTTTCATTAGGAAATTTTAATGTTAAACTCTTTCTAGGAGTACATCCTAAAGAATTTAGTTGTTTCCATAAAATTTCACTGGATAAACATACTCTACATCTAGTATGTCCATATTTATCAGCTTTAGTAACATGTAATTCTTTATTGTATCCAATAGCTTTTGCAAATTTTTCCATATGTGCTTTGTCATCCCCTTTAGCACATAGTTCAAAGTTCCAATCTATCCTTTCTTTGTATGTATCTAGAGGGGAACTATAAATATAACCATCAGCAAATATAAATCCTAACCAATAAGCTTTTTCTTCAGTGTCTATACTGTCAAAAAAATGTTCATTGTAAGATTTTTCTTTTTTACCCTTTTTATCAGGATTATAGAGATTTAAAGTTACTAAATGAGCTTTTAAAGTTTGTGTTCCAATATTATATTTTATAGCGGAAGCACGTAATCCTGCATCAGAATTAATATAATCTTTTATAGCTAAATTTAAATTCTTAATAGTTATACCAGTTAAATATACACTATAAGAATAGCTATTATCTTTTAATAATTGCTCTAAATAATCTCGGCTAACTTTATTAGCTTTACAAAAAGCAGTTAGCTTTAATTCCGAATTTAAAAAATTATTTAATATTTCCATGAGAGTATTATAACTCTTCCACGGAAATATAATAACTGAAATATGTTAAAATTTATTACAAACTCTACCGTGAGCATATAGGAACTGATGATCTCCAATGATAAAGTTATCAATAGGATAGTTACTAATATAACTCTTAATATTATATTTAGTTAAATATGCAGCTAAGAGTTTTTGATTTAACCATTCAAAATCCCCACCATGATTAGATTCTCCTATAGAGAGATAATTAAAATCTTCACTTTTTACTTTTACTGTGAGAGTAGCAAAGAACTCCATCATACACTCTATAAATGCTTCACTAATTTCTTTATTATCAAGAATCTCAGGAAGCTCATGACCTCCTCTAGTAGTTTCTTTATTGAATCCATCAATAGAATCTCCAAGATTAACTACATATACAGAATGATATTCTTGTCCCACAAAAGATTCCACAATTCTAGATAATCTAGATTTAATTTCTGGAACATCATAAGAAGGTAACTGTACAAAACTACTATATTTAGCATTATAAGCTCCGATATGTAAATCAGATAACCATATAATTAAATCAGGATATTTTGCTTCTTTATTATTAATATTTACTGGAAGCTCTTTATAATCCTTTACTGTATTTTTAATAGTATCTTCTATAAGTTCCCTATTTAAAGACTTAGAGGTTTCCTTAGTTAACTTAGTAACTAAAGCCCTTAAATCCTTTACCTCATCTTTCTCTATTCTTTTTAAGAAATCATTCTCTTTTTCTCTAAGATGCATTTCTTTTAATTCATCTTCAGTATATTCTTCATACATATGAGGAGCAAATGGAGAGGATGCTTTAGTAATATTAAAAGCTCGTAAAATTCTTTTAAAGTCAATAAGAGAATAGTCTGGGAAATATCTGCTGACAATCTGCTGGGTTAAACCAGAACCGTAATAAGTATACATTCTATATACACTATTCATTTCGTTTCTAGTAAAGACTCCTGTGATTGCGGGCTTATTTCTTCTGAAAATCTCAAACTTATATCCAGTAATTTTACCAGTCTCCTCGTCTCTTATTTCCCAAGTATTAGAAGCATCATCTGTATCTTTCTTTACTTCTTTTTTCTTAGTATCCTTTAGTCTATCATATAATTCCAATATCTTCTTATCATCTTCATCTTTATTTTCTTTCTTTCTAAGATTTCTCATTGTAATATATACAGTATTTATATTTTTTCCTGATATAGTACACTGAGCTTTTAAAGAACGATTATTATTAATTGCATCATTAAAGAACTTAATATAAGAAGATTTTGTTGCTTGTTTCATACTTTTTTAAAAATTAGATAGCTGTTACGCCTTTATAAATAAAAGTATCTAGTAAAATAAAAGGTATCTAAATTAAAAAAAGGCAGATACTCTCGCGAGCACCTGCCTTACTTTAAAAATTATGAATAAAATTAAAATTCCAAACCAAAGAACATATAGCGACCATTCTTAGTACTCTTAGATGGAGTATAAGTTACAGTAGCTACTACTGGGTCAGAGCCAATAGACTCCTTACCCTGAACGATATCGATCTGACCCTTAAAGCCCTTCTTAATAAGTTCCTTAGCCATTTCCTTAGCTGCGGTCTTAGTAGGACGAATAACCTTTGTATCTGGTTCAACACGACCAGTATCGTTACCATCCTTATCAAGAATTGCTTCACCAGCCTTCTCGTTCTTTACACGCTCAGACTTCAAAGTTTTCAGTACTTCCTTTGTATCGTGGTCTACCAAATCAAACTTCTTCTGAGTATCACGCTTACCCTCAGTCTTAATATCAACAACCTTCCAAGGACGCTCACGTGTACTTACAACAGCACTAGAAAGAGTTACAATGAAACCACTACCAGGAGCATTCTTAGTCTTTTTCTTCAAATACTCCAGCTTAAATTCCTTCTCATCATTAGAAGTTACTTTAGCATTCTTCTCATGGAACTTCTTCCATGCCTGTGTTGCATCACCATTAATATGAAAATTCTCTTTCTCTACCTGTGCTACTGCTGCTTCCTTTGTTTCTGCACTTACTTCAAAACTCTTAAAATTAAAAATTTCATTCATTTTCAAAAATATATTAACATTAATTCTTATTATCAAATCATCTGCGATGTTTTTTTCTTTATCTTTATAAGGCTAATATAATCTATATTTTTTGCCTCCAAAAAGAAAATTATAAAAAAATTAATTTTTTTAGAATGGAAGAAATTTCCCCATTAATTCTCTTATTTTTGTTGGCATATCTTTTGGTTGCACGCCAAATGTTGGAAAATCGGTACATCCATATGAAAAATCCTCAGTGATGATAGCAATAGCTTGTATTGTATCTTCATCAAGACCTGTTTTTTCTGCTAATTTAGCAGTTACTTCATAATAAGTAACTCCAGGTTTTTTCTTCTTCATAGAATTTACCATATATCCAAGTAATGATATAAGTGCAAATTTTAAATTTATACTTTCCCCTAAAGACCCTAAACTAAAGTATTTACGGTATAAATCGGAAAGTTTAGTATAATCAGGTCTCTTGAGTAATTCCGAATCCCTCATAACCATGCATACAATAGAATGCTACTAATTTAAGAAGGTGAGTAAACTCTTTAAATCCTTTATTAAAAAGTTCTCTAGTCATAGGAACTACTTTAGTATTAAAATTTGGAATAGTTTCTACTACTAAGAAATTACTTCTAATTTTAGGATTCTCAATGTTATAATTCTTCTTAGCAGCCATAGTTAATAACCAACTATATAAAGCCATCTCTCTATAATAGTGATATTTAATAAGAGCTCCTTTAGCAAAATTATTTATTAAATCTCCTGTGGTTTTTAAATCATTTACAGTGATTATTCCTTCTTCTTTATCTATACTATAATTATCAAGTTTAGACTTAATTTTTAGTATAAAAGGTTTATGCTCTGGAGCCTCTACTAAAACATCTATAAGGAAAGCTATCTCATTACCAATAATTGGTTGTTCTAGTAATCCTTCAGGGTTTAGTAAAGATTGAATTTGTGTATCACTATCTAGAGACTCTAGACAGACTTTCAGTTTAGCATGATTTTTAGGATCTGTAAATATTGGTGTTCTAGCATCATTATTTTCTTTTTCAAAAGCTTTTCTATCACACCAGTATTGAGCACAGTCTGCTAACACTTTTTCTATTTTTTTATCTGACATTTTATCTTTATAATAATCACATTTATCAGATGCTTCTAATATAATATCATTAGTAACATTGATACCTTGTGTTTTCTTATAAATATAGTCTGCCATTGACCCCATTTTAGCAGTAGGTCTGCTAACATCTGTTAGAAAGAAGTCATCAGGTTGTAAAACTAAAGTATGTAACCAACTACCAAATTCCAAACTAGTTGTATTTAACTTAGTCTTACCCCAATTATCAAAGAACTCTGTTGGAGAACCATCTTGATCTGGATTTATCTTAGATAATCTAGAGTTTGAGATATAATTATTATACTTTTCTGAGAAATAAGTATTATCATCAATATCTTCAACTCTTAAAGTCTCTATTAGAGGTTTAATAGAAATTTGACTTAATTTCACGTAAGTAATTGTTAAAGTCTTCCGACTCTTTTATACATTCATACCCATATTCTATCTCTTCTTTATCTAAACTATAAATCTTACCATAAGGACCCCATTTTTCATTAGATTCAGAAGCTATTAATAAGCAAGGTAATCCTGCTAGATTCATCTGAATAAAATTACTAATAGAATCATCAATGAAAATATCAACTCTACCTTTTATATACCGAGCTTTATTAGCACGCTGGCACAAGACTTGATAAACAGGTTTACTAGGATAACCATTATTCTTTAGCCATGTTTTACTATAGTCTTTATTGCATACTCTTTTGGTACAATATAATTCAGGTATAAAGTTTATTTTATTTTTTACTGGAAGATTTATCCACCATTCTCTGTCTTTTATTAAAACTTGTTGTACATTTTTTGTTATTTCTCCATCAGACTTAGGATATCCAAATCTTTTTAAATATGGATTCATAAACTCATTTAATGTATCATCTAAATCTAAACCAATTCTTAATTTCATAGATTAAATAATTCCTCAATATCTCTTATATATGTTACCCCAATACCTTTCTTAGCCAATTCAGCTCTGATATTTATCCAGCTATCATTGTTATCAAGAATAGCATATGTATCATCGTCTAAATTTAAGTACTTATCAACTTCTTCTTTAGCCTTTTCAACAGCTTCCTCATATGAAGATGCTGTTAACTTATGAAGTTTATTTTTATTACTCTGACAAATTGCAAAAATATAATTATTCATTTGGTATTGTTATATATAATTATCATTATAAAAATAAATAATATCATTATGGTAATTGGGAGTGATAAAAATATTACCACTGCTAATGTTATCCAACTCCATAACAATATTCCAAAAATCTTAAGTAAAATTAATATTGTACTTATTATAAAATCTATTACTCCTAAGGCTAATAGTTCTCTCATATTAAATTATTACTTTTAGAATAACATTCTAATAAAGTATAAAAGAAATCCATAGGAATCATTGCTATTGCTCCTGGACTAACACTACCTTCTGTTGGAGCCTTCTTCCAGCATAGCACAAATGACTTGTCCTTATAAGGGCAAGAATTTTCTATCTTAAAATATGCTGGAGTATTAGCAGTATGTTTTGCTTGAATATTTATAGGTAATTTTCCAGACCTATCAATTATATCAACTTTATTATTATCTGTAAACTTACTCTCTCCTCTAGCACTTACACACTCAGTATACCCCATATCTCTAAGATGATGAATTATATCTGCTTCCCATGCACTTCCTTTATTTCTAGATTTTTTAGCTTGATAACTCTTCTTAGTATGGCTATCTATCCATTCATATAAAGTGCCATCAGCCATTTTTCCAGATTTATTACATCTAATTTTAAGAGCTGCTTGACTTATTTTAGTTTTCTCAGAGCATTCCTCTATAGATGTATAATCGTGCACATCGCCGTTTTTATATGTTATTCTAATAGCAGTATTCAGATTCTAATTACTTTTTGACATAGTTACTTAATTTTTTTATATAATACTTTATAAATTTTAAAGTATTCTGTCGACCATATTTTTTATAAAAATCACTTATATCTTTTACTTTGAATTTATGAGGTATAAAGAAATAAAGTAATTCTGGATGATTTCTTCTTATCTTAGCCATATTAAACATTCCAGGTCTATCATTATCATAAAAAGTTACTATATAAGTAAATCTTTCTTTTAGATCATTTAACATATTTTCAGATAACCATTGTGTTTCACTATTTGGAGCACAGGCTGTTACACCTAAACCTCTTAAACACATAGTATCCTTCATACTTTTAGTTATAACTAATAAAGTACCTTTTTTAGGTAACTGACTATAACCTTGAACCTTTTTAGAGGGCCAATTTGTTAGAAATCTATATTCTTTACGTTTAGGATAATAAATTCTCCACAATTCTTTACCTTGCATTGTTCCTCCATAATATCCGAAGATAAAGTTATCTTTGGTCTTTATAGTTTGAATATTACCATTTAAAAATACAGTACGACAAGAATATACTTTATATTTATTTAGTAATTCTAAAGAAACTCCTTGTTTACCCCACCATTTTAATTCATCTTCTGAGAAATCTTTTATTTCTACTCGTATATCTGCTGGCTCATTTGTTTTAACAAAAGAAGTGCTTGATTGTATTACAGAATGATAATTATTTTGTCCTTTTAATAAGCCAAAATCTTTAGCTATAATGTCTAATGCTTGATGGTATTTACAAGCATATTTAGTCATAACTACAGATATAAAGTTTCCATAAAAGCTCCCATTAAAATCATGGAATATAAGTTCTCCTTTAGAGTTACGAAAAAAGGAAGCCGTAGGATTTTTATCTTTACGTAAAGGATTACAAATTAATTTTTTTGAAACTTTTACGCCAAGATAATACTCCATATAGGCTTCCTCTGTGTTATATTTAAGTAAGTAGTCCTTAGTAATATCTGGTTTATAAGAAAAATCTAATTCCATAAAAACTACTTACTTTATAATTACTACATATCCGCCAGCATAGCATCGAAGTCTTCATCTTGAGCCTCCTTGCCTTCAGTAGAGTCAATAGATTTAGCCTCTTCTGAATCAGCTGCTGGCACAGGAGCAGTAGGCTTACGCTTCTCCATATCCTCTTTCTGCTTAATCTCATAACTAGAGAATGACAATTTATCTTCCTCTAAGCTAGCAAAATTATCACGGATATAGAATTGTCCATCACTATTAATAGCTCCAATATCAGGAATCTTAGCAAATACATTGCCAGTTTCCTTTGAGATTCCCTTTTCATCCTTTTTCTTTTCCTTACGACCGCTAAGCTTTAAATAAAAGTTTTTATTCATACAATGCTTAGTCAATACTGCCTGGAAAAGCTGCATGAATTGGTCAGTACTCTTACAAGCAGGAGCTTTAGTTATAAACAATTCTTTAGCTTTATCACCACCTACTACTGTTATAATATGCAGCATAAAACCTTTAAGCTGTTCAAATGCTGAAGGAAGTACATATGGGAATTCTACACCCTTAGAATCCTTTCTCTTACCCTCATATCTTTTAGCAGAACTTTCATTAGGATAAAACAATGATTCTTGATAAGTTCCTTGCTCTCCTTCAAAATGAAGTACCAGAGATTTCCAAGTTGTATTAGGGTCTTGCTTACCTTGACCCTCCTTAACTTCTATACTTTTTAACTGAACGAGATAAATTCCATAAGGACGAAGACCTTTCTTACTTGTAGGATTAATATCACCAAGACCACCAAAATTTAAATTCATATTGCTATATTATTAAAGATTATCGAAATTAAAATCATTATCTGAGATTTCTGTATCATCTGCGTTGCCGTCAATAAGACTAGCCATTTCGTCATCTAATTCATCTTCTGATGCAATATCCTCTGCTTCAGGAACTACATCTTCTTTAATCTCAGGCTCTCGATTACCCGTTAATATAAACAATCCATCAATTTTAGGATGTGGAGTGAAAGTAAACTCATTACCATGCTCAGCAAGGTTCTGGTTATTCTTTCCTCTATATGAAACTGCATTCTTCTGAGTTAATTTATTACCTGACTGCGTACCAAATGTTTCAGCAGCTCCGATAACTAAGCACTCCTTCTTATTAAGCTTCTGCTGTTTAATATCTACTTTATCTCCTGGTTCTACACCAAGAGCTTCAACAGCAGCCTTATTAAGAATATACTTATTCTCCTCAAGAATTAATAGTGGATTAGGATTTGTATCATCTACTTCTGAGTCTTTCTTTTTAGAAGAAGACTTACGAGTAGACGGCTTCTTTACAGAATCATCCTTCAATTCACGTGTATCAGTAAAAATTTCACCAGTTTCTTCATTAAGCCACTCGGACTTAATTGTCATTTTAATTAGCTTCATTTAAAATATTGTCATCATTATTGGTTTCATTATGGTCATCTGCGATTTCTTCTTCTTCCTCACCATATTCAAAGTTATGGATAGTATCTAAAACCTTCTGCATATTAGGTTCAATCAGTTTATCTTTAAAACATCCATCAACACTACGACAAGTATCGTTACCATTGGTTTTGGTTCTAAAGAAATAACTAATATTGCCCTCATCATCAACCTGACGTTCAGTATATAAAATATAAGAAAATAAACCATCAATATTTACAGTTCTATCCAACATTTTACCACTAGAATATAACTGCCAATGTTCATCGAGGTCAGTACCAGCATTAATAATATGACTAATGAATACTACATTAAGATCTTCACGCAGTTCACTAGCTTCCATGATTAAATCATAGTAATTTTTAGCAAACACAACGTGTTTATCCCAACCTTTTTCAAGGGCAGAATCCATTATATTATTTGAAAGACAATAGTTAGCATCATCTACGACTACTGTCTTAATATCAGAACGTAATTTATCAATAATCTTTAACCACTTACCAATAGTAGTATAATCATTAGACACAAGCCAATTTCCAACTGGCTTCTTATTTACAACTTCAGCTTTCTTGTACTTACGTCTAAATCCAGGAATTTGAAGTTGCTTGTTAGTACAACTAATGATAAATGTTGATTTATAATCTAAATAACGCAAAGAAGTGCTTTTTCCGGTACCACTCAAACCTGCTAAACCAATAATCATAAACTATAGTCTAATTTACTTTTCACTTTTTCATCTTTATCTTCATTCTTTATTGTATTATCTGTTGAACTGTTATTTGTAGCTCGATATCTAGAATAATCAAAGATTTCTTCTGGCTTAGGCATTTCCATCCACTTATTTACTGCTCCGTCAAAGAAACAGCAATCAGCTACTTGGTTTTCTCCATATCTTGACTTTAGTACAAGAATACTTCGAAACCTATAACCCATTTCTTTAACTTGGTAACCTCTATAAGTTGTTCTTTTATCAACTTGAGGATTATATACAGCTAAAATAATTTCAGAATTCTCTGAAACAGTGGATGTTTCCTTAATATCCTCCACCATTGGCTCCATGAAAGCTTCATTCTTTTTTCTTTCCATGTTAGCCACTGCTCTATTGGATTGCATAACAATAATTGGAGATAATCCTGTTTTATTTCTAATGATAACTAATTTATTAGTATAATCATCAATTTCTCCTTTTCTGTTCCTTCCATTGGATGGTTGAATCAATCCAACATGGTCAGTTACTGAAAGTATTACTTTTTCAGGGTCTTTCGGAATATACTTATTCTCTGTAAATTCTCCTTCTTTTTTAAGCTCTTCCATTGTAACTTTTATGAGCTTATCAGAATTAAAAGAGCCTTCGTATATAGTTAGTACTTTATATACTTTTTCTAGCCAATCATATCCTAGTTGTACATACTCATATAAATCATCAGGTAAAATATAATCTTTACCTATAGATAATATTTGTTTAGCAGTTACAACAATATGATAGGTATCATATAAATAGGTACTTAATAATTTAGCTATAATAAAGTCTTCTTTCATTTCAAGAGCAAAGAAAATAATTTTTAATTTATTATCTTCTAAATGTTCTTTTAAAGGAGCATATATGTAAGAATATAATACACATGAACTTTTACCTTGTCCTGAACTCGCAAATAAAAGAGTCATGGTACTTTTAGTAATACCTCCTATTAATTCTTCCAATTTAGGAAGACCCATACTAAATCCTTGATTAAATCCTTGTCTACCAAGCTCTATCGAACGTTTAAAACTTTCTAAACTCACAGAGTGGTGATTGAATTATAATTCATACCTGAATCTCCATTCTTTAAAGCTTCAAGGTCTTCCCATTTTTCATCTACAATAAATGTAGCTAAGCTATAATTAATAATACCATTATCAGTATTAGCTTCCCAATCTAGTAAATCAATAATCTTTTTATGAAGTTCTTCATTCCAATGGATTTTCTTTCCATAAGTTCTATAAGCATCTTCAAGACTATTAAACTTTTTAGAAACACCTAGCATACTAGTTAAGCATCCATTAATATTTCTAAATCTAGGATAATGTTCTCTAAGTTCTTTTCCCATTTCAAAGGAACTCTTAGCTAAACATTTTAGGAAGTTTTTATTAAATGGTATCTCTTCAGGAACTAGTTTCATTCCTGGAATAATTTTATAACTTTTAAGGATAAGACCTTTATCTTGTAAAGATTTAAGTATATCTATAAAACTTCCTACATACTTTTTATCAATAGCCAAATACCTACGAAGATAATCTTCTGAATAATCTTCTATATAAGCATTAATAGCTTTAATAACAAATAATTCAGTAGGAGTAATATTATATTTTTCTAAAATTGTTATTTCTTCATCAATGTTTAAATCAAACATACAGTAATTCGGATAATTAAAAGTCTTCCGTACTGTAATTAAGTTAATCTCTTCTCAGAGCGATATTAATACATAGATTCAGAATCTAAAATCAAATTTAGGAACTATCTTTTCACCTGGGGTAAAGTCTTTACCTTGTAATACTTTATCCAATTCTGATTCGTCTATAGTTATAAAAGAATCTCCCTTATGAGAATCATAAAACCACTTGGTCTCTTGAGTCCTATTTAATACTATATTGAATATCTCTGCTGTCTTACCTTTTTCAAAGCGGATTGATCTTCCTCTCCGTTGACAAGCTCTAGTAGTTGAACTATCTAATCCAAATATAATAGCTACAGAAAGACCTTTTACATCAAGTCCTTCATCAGCTTTTTTTACTGTAGATAATAGAGTTACCTTTCCAGAGTTAAAATCTTCAATAGCTGTAGCACTTCTTTTCTTAGAAGTTCTACTAGAATATACAGTAGCATTAGGAATTTTTTCTGCCATTTTAATATTATTAGCAAAAGTTATTATTTTTTTATCCTTTCTAGCTTCTATAATTTTCTTTACTATTTCAATTTTCTTTGGATGATTATTTATGAAAGCTTTTTTCTCATGCATAGTAGACCAGAATCTGATAGCATGGTAATTTATATTTTGCAATACTTCAGATTTTTTGTTAGGATCACTACACATAGAATCTCTTAGGAGTAGTTTATTTCGCCAACCCATAGGACCGGCTAATTTATTAACTAACTCCCAAGAGAATCCGAAGAATTCAAAATGAGAAATGAATTCTTTATTTATTTTTTCATATTCTTCTAAATCATCAACATTTACTAAGACTAGATATTCTTTATATGGACTAACCCAACCATTTGCAAGACAAGTATTAATATCAATAGTATCAATTACTGGGCAGTATTTTGCTAATATTTTATCCCTACCATCAAGACGCTCAAAAGTAGCTGTAAGACCTAAGATAAATTGGTATTTTACTACTTCAAATAATCTTACAAAAGTCTCAGCTGCATATCTATGCGCTTCATCCAGTACTAAAAGATCATATTTGGCAGGATGTTTTATTACAGTGTTTATTATTTGTACATCACAACTTAATCCTAGCCCATTAGAATCTATATGACCACACCATTGTTTTTGTAAAGTTTCTGTTGGCACAATTATTAGTACTCGATATTGTGGAAAGTGTTTTAACACTGTTTTAATACAGTTTAGTCCTACTCTGGATTTCGATTTTGTTATCGTATAGTTTTTTATCTATACTTCTTACTATTACTAGCAAGTCCCGCATAAATTTTTACCCACTTATTTCAGTTGGGGTATCGAACACTCGTGGAGAAATTATATTCTAATGAAAATAGTCTAGCTATTAACTAGACTATTTATTAGTTTCATTCTCTATGCTGTACGGTGTAGAAGATTCTTTAATTTCTTCTATTACCTCGGTATTACCCTCTATAGGGCTTTCACCGATTTTGCTCGATAATAATTCCGAAGATTCCTCTATCGGAACGGCATCGTAATTAACGGGTATATGACCCGCTTTTACAGTACCAAATCCAGTAGATGCGACTATTGTCCCCACACAACGATTTTTTATCCATTTTCTACGACACTCTTCTTGTCGTTCATCTCTAGTGATTTTATGAAATAGTTCTCCTTCAATCAGAGAGTTTGTAGCCATTGTAATCAGCTACTGCTTTGATTTGTTTAATACGCTTCTCCCACTCTGAAGCTTGCCATCTAACCTTATTTTCGAGATGCAGTAAAACTTTATCTCTTAAGGTTTCCAATTGTACTTTAGTCAGATCATTATAACGCTTATCATATTTATCCTTACGGAAGGTAAGCATTGCGCTAAACTCTTTTAGAGTTAAGCCTTTTCTATCATCAATTTTTAAAACAAGACCTTTTCTATCTTCAGGATTCTTAGGGTCTCTCAGTTTAATATTTAGAAGTTCAGCAACTTGCTTAATTCTATCTACTAAACGACCATTCTCGTCTTTCTTACTTAATTCTAATAACTCAGAACGTGTAAACCACAATCCAAGCTCAGTAATAAATGTAAGAGTAATGTGTTTACGGACACATTTACCTAAAGCAGATAAACAAGCTTCTCTAACGATATACAATGGTAATGAAGCAAACATGGTAAATGAATCTTCATCACTATTCATAATATCATTAAGAGTCCACTCTTTAAAGAGAGTCTCTGCAATAGCACTAACATTTGTCTCGCCTTCACCACTTTCTGCATTCTCTTTAGCAAACTGTTCTGCCTGAGCAGTAATCTGCTGATTGAGCATATTAAAGAAACTAGTTCTTACAATACCTTGTCTAGTACTACCTTCACCTGGGTACAATAGCCAAATTAAGAACAACTCAGCATTACAGCGAGTTCTTTGATCTTCAATCTGTTCCAACAAAACTAGTCGTCCAGGATTTTCATAGTTATCACTATAAAGCATTGATTCACAATGTTTATATGCTTTATGTAATTCTTCTTCAGTCATATCTACCATTTTCATGGAAGACTGAATGCGTTCACCACCTACAATTTTTCTGGAACCTTTCCAGAGAAATGTTTCTACATCATTATTCTTAGCTTCAAAAGCTTGATTGAGTTTATCACCTAAAACTGTTGTCATAAATCTTAAAGATTATTTATTGTATTATTATATCATCTACGTTTTTAGGTCTCTGAGGGACAAACTTAATAAACCAGACATTATTATATCTGTATTTCTGTTGTGTGTCTCCATCGTACCATTCATCTATCCCTGCTATTACAGGCTTCACTTCGAGATAACCAATATCCCCATAATTTATAGTAGCAGCGCTCCAATTAGGAGGTTGAGTACACATAAGGTATTTAGTCTTTTCTCTAAGCTTATCCTCATTATCTAACAATTCGAATACATATATCACATAGCCTAAGCTATCATTAAATTTCTCAAGTAATTTACTATAAACAACCATTAATTGATAAATAAATTTCCGCAATAATATGGTAATCCTTTTTCAAGGCGTAAATATTATTTATCAATTTTTAGTAATTTTAGTTATCTAGGATTATAATTTCTGCATCCATACTTAGCAAAATTACATTTAAGCATGTCCATATTTACTAAGCATTTATATCTTTTACAATTCTTACAATCTCTATCTGGAAATTTAAATTTCTTACCGTCAGTATCCTTTATGTAAGTATCTAATGTATTAGAGCACATATTATAGATAATATACTTATACCTCCAAATAAATAATTCAATTTTGATAATTTTTTATTTTGTATATACAATTCATTATTTTTATCAGATTGAATCTTTATTTGATAATTTTTATATGCTAGCGTACTATCCAGTGTATTTACTAAAGATTTATAGTTATTTATTTGAATTTTTTGTAGACTATCATTTACTAGTAAATATTTATGCTCATTAAAAATAAGATTAGTTATTTTTAATTGATACGGTGTCAATAAGAAGTTTTCTCCCGACTTCTTGAATGTAGTTTGTGAAAAACTGCATGTCGCTATCAGGAGACTGCTTAATAATATTGTCCTTCTCTTTAACATAGATAGTTTTATTATAGTAGATAGCAGTATCACACTTATTGATATCAACTTTAATAGAATTTTTCTTACTATTTAATGAGTCTATTTTTCTTTCTAAGGTATCTGTAGGCATTACAGTAATAGATTTAAACCCTTTATATAAAAAGATAGTAGCTCCTATAATAGTAATAAAAATTAATATTAAAATTAATCTATCTAAAAGTTTCATTAATCTGCTACTGCCTTATTATATAAAGCTGCTTTTTGAGCTAAAGCTTTAGCTTTTTCATATTTATCTTTAGCTTTAGCATATGCCACACTATACTGCTCAGGATATTGTTTTACGTGATTAACTTCATTATCAAGTATATATTTTACAGTCTCAATATTAAGAAGTCCTGCTCTACCTAATAGTACGTTGGTATTTCTATCACTAATACTTTTACCATAAGCAATTTTCTTACCAAGTTCATTGTTGTGTTTATCTACCGGATTACAGAAAGACACTCCAAAACTAAGAATTCTAGTAGGATTTTCAGATATAGTACTTTCTCTAAGAACAGCACATACTACAAAATAATGATCTTTACCTTCGAAGTCTACAAAACTACCTTCTCTGTAATCTACAAGTTTTTGCTTAGTGTTTGTCATAATTTTTTAAATTTGGAATTATTAATAATATAATCTAGAGGAGCTGATACTAAGTCAATGGATTTTATAATTCTGTATCCAATTTTTTTAGTAACTTGTATCCTCTCTTTAAGAGGTTTACTTGAAGATATAAACTTGCTACCTAGCAATTCCTCTCTATCTTTATAGTGAGCATATGCTGTAAGTTCATAGACGAACATCTTAGAAACTGTAATGTCTCTATGATGTTCGTCTCTCCAAGTAGTTATAGGAATGGACTTAATCATTCCTCCATCAAAGTAGTATTGTTAGGAGTTTCCCCCACAATATCATATAATCTATGAAGTTCTTTTGTATAGGAATCTAAATATTGTTGCATAGTAAAAGCCTTTTCAGAATTAGCTTTAGCTACTCTATATCTAGCAATTGATGCCATAGCTCCAGATAAGGTTAATCCATATCCTGCTAAAGTAAGTTCCTCTCTAGCCTCTCTAGTTTTAGATTTGGCATTAATGGTCTTCATAATATATAAATCCCAATGAGGACAACTTTCATCATTTGTTGAAGATCTTAATTCAAAATCAGACTCTTTAATTATCATAGATTACTTTGATCCAATACCACCAGGTCTTGTTGTTGCATTCTTTACTGTTTGAGGGAGCTTATCCCACCATACCTGCTTCTGACGAAGTCTTTCAAGCTTTGCCTTATACTTCATTTTAACTAGAATTGAAAATTAAAAGAAAATTAATCATCTGTGTAATATTAAAATTATCTAGGTAAAATACCATAATTTAGTCATAGACACATCTAGAATAGCCTACAAACTTCTAAATTTAGAATCATGAACAATTTATCACTCTAGAAATGAAAATGTCTTAGAGAGACTCTGAGACATTACCTTCAAAGTGCTCATCAGCATACTTACGAGCATCTTTGATATCATCGAAATATCTACTTGGTTTTAATCGGTCACTACGTTTTACCGCAATTTTACCACCAGTAGTACGATAAATAGTAATAGTGTCCACTGTTGCTTTTACAATTTCTTTAGCCATAATTAATTATTTTTAAAAATTTTACTTAAAGTTTCTGTTAATTCAGGGTACAGGTAATACAGTGCTAATAACGTATTTATAATTGGACATACTAATATTAATATTGTTATTATATTAGTAGGAACATTAATTTCAGTCCATCTGTCTATAACAGCAAATGCAGATCCAATATAAATAGTTATACCTGCAACAATTATTATTGATATAACTAAATACATTATTCTAATAATTCTAAACTAGCATTACTAGCTAATTCATCCGCTAGATTATTACCAAAACAATCTTGATGTCCCCTAACATGGGTAAATTTAATATTTTTTATTAAAGATTTAACTCTTTCATATTCTTTATCTAAAATATTCCAGAGCTCTACATTCTTTTTTTTCTTCCATCCTTTAGTAAGACATCCTAATACATATTGACTGTCACTTATAAATTCTACTTCATCTATTGGAGTTTTAATGGACTTAAAAGCACATAGCATAGCAATTAATTCCATTTTATTATTAGTAGTATGTTTAAAGCCTTTAGAGTATTTTTTAAATACTTTATCATCCTTCATCCATACTATTCCAATACCTCCCTGGTCAATAGAAGATTTATAAGCACCATCAGTATAAATCTGTAACATAGTTATAAAGATATGTAATCTGCATATTCAAATACTATTCCGTTCTTTTCAGGATCAAAATACGTTGTAGACATACAAAAAGTATCAAAACTATGAGCTTTTCTATAACCATTTAATAAATCTCTGACGTATTCTTCAGTATCACTTATTGTGGAAATATAACAGTGTCCCTCACCTTTAATAACAATTCGTATATCTGAAGCATCATCTAAATCTCCAGTACTAGAACTAATTTCCCAAGTTCTATTATCTGTAAATAATGCTTCTAACTCTAAATTAATGTCATGAATTAAGTCAGGGTCTAATTCATTTTTATTTATAATGATCATTTTTATTCCAAAGTATTAAATAACAACGTTCTCCTTCTAAATTTGAATACCACAATATACATTGGTTATCTGTAATATCTAATCTTGGATCAATTATAATTATTACCAAAATAATAGTTATAATAAGTCCCAAAATATACATTAGATAACCTTAAACATTGTAACATTCTCAGGAAGATTGTCCCAGTCTTTATAAGAATTAGTAAACCATACGTGATTAAAATTTTCTGACAGATTCTTTATACCCTTAGGATTTACCATATGAGTAACTGCAATATTTAAACGCTCTTTAGAAATACCTAAAGCATTAAATGCTTTAGCAATACCACAGAAGGTTCCACCACCATCACATAAATCATCAAGAATTAACAGAGGTTTATCCTGTATATTTTCAGGATTATCTATTTTAATCTCTAAGATTCTTCCAGTAGTTAAATCTCGAACTTTACTACAAGTAATTGCTTTACGATTATATCTGAATTCATTTCTCTTTTCAGCTCCAGCATCTGGGAAAACTAATTGAAATTCTTTCCAAGTATTATTAGATGGATTCTTTTCAGCGTAAAGAGGCATGAATTTAACTCCGAATCTAGGATCATAATAAACATCAGAATGAGGTTCTAAAATTTCAATAGTCTCTGCATTACAATTTTTTAATACATTTAAGACTATTTTTAAAGTGAATGGTCTATTGAAAACCATTACTCGATCCATTCTCATACTCATTAAGTAATAGATATTTATTTTATATAGAACTTCATGTCTATCAAGGATATCTAAAACTTGCATAAGTATAAATAAGTCTTCAGCATTAGTAACTCTACATTTAACTAATACTTGCTCCTTATGGCTGAATTCTTCTAATGAAATTTGAACTTCCCCATCAGGGAATCTAGAGATAGAATATTTAATATCACTATCTTCTAAATGTACTAAATTTAATTGTTGCATAATTTATAAATATAAAGAGTTATTGTTAAATCATTAGCAAAAAGTTCTTGGAGCATAGGATAAACTACTCCGTCCCAATCTCCTCCTGCTAATCCACATCCTAATTTATAAGGAATGCCTATCTCTGTAATCTCGTTATCTTTACAAAAGTCTTTTAAATCTAATAAAGCTTTTTTAAGAGCATCATAATCAGTATGCCTATTTTCATAGGGAGCTATTGATTCAGTAAAAGAATATTCTCCAAATAAATTAGCTACGAGATTAATAGGTTCATCTCCTGTTATACATACTTGACATTTCCCTAATAATTCTTTAGAATATTTAAAATATTTACAATAATTGGCATATCGTGTATATACGCTATTCCATTTATTTTTAATAGCCTTAGCTATACCTGCCCCCATTACTCCTAAACAATTAGTTTGATGGGCTATAAGAGGTAAATTTGACTGAAGTAAATCTCCATTAACAATTTCTATCATACTAATGTTGAATTTACACGTTCACGAATCTCAGAAAGAGAATATTCTCTTACTAATTCTCCATCTACAAAGACTGTTTTAAGACAACCTTGCAGTTCTGCATCCTTAGTCTGCTGGTCATAAGCGACATACTTACCATTCTCTTCTTCAATTCTAATAAGACCTTTGAGAGAGTTCTTTGTTCCATCATCAGTCTTTGGATGCTTATAGATTTCTATAAGTTTACCATTAATGGTGCATGCGGTCGCTTTAACTGCGAAACCCAAAGAATCTCTACTCTTAAACTGATAAGTATAAGATCCAATACCTAGAACAAGATTACAAGCTGCCATATGAGCGTTTTCCAATCTAGCATAGATATCACGCTGACGCTCCAGAGTAATAGAATCTCCATAAAGCAATCCAACCTTGGTACTTGGATAACGATAGTCATTTACAGTAGTATTCCATCCAAAGATTTTTCCTAGCATATAATATGCTCCATAGTACTGACCTTCAGATACTTCTACATAATGATTTTCATCATCGTCCATAAATGGATTGAAATCACAGTAATACTTACCTTCTTTCATAGCAGTATGATAGTGAGGATTTGTACGAAGACCACAAATAATGTCTACTGGATCACCACTATCAGGACGAATTACTACTCGACCAACACGTTTCATAATATCTGCCTTAAGCTTAGGCAAGAATTTCTCAACTACCTGCCAAAAATCCCAAGTATCAGATACTATTGAGATAATACCTGTTGGATATAAGTCATTAATAAGACGGCGGTATGTTTCAATCTCACCATCCTCACCTCCTGCGCACATTACTGAATGTTCCGAAGCCGGAACAGTTGCAGCTACAAGTTCTTCAGTAACATTTGCATTGTAATAATGTTCTACTGCTTCAATAGCAGGAATTGTTTCACTACCACAGAATGAAGTCATATGAGCCATACCAGAGATAATAGCAGCATCAAGTCCTGCCATACCTCTCATTGAGAAATCGTGACAAGAGAAACCTAGATTTACTTCCTCTGGGAATCCAGTCTTTCTAGCATGTTCCATAAGTCTCTTTTTATAGAGACGAGCACTTGTTGCAGAAGTACAAGGAAGCCATAGAGTACAACTAATTAAAGTTTCCAAGTAATTAGTCAACCAAAAGAAGTCCGGAAGAGTGTTCTTAATAGTCATCATAGGTACTCTTATAGGACAGATAGAACCTTCAGGAAGAGCTTTAATTTCAATAGGAAGATATCCTAAATCATAGAGTTCTTCAATATGCTTTGTCCCAACCTGGTTAAGGTCTACAAAGTTACCTACACGATAAGCAAATTGCTTAATAGCTTCTTCCTTAGGAAGAGCAAACCATTTGTTAAATTCCTCTATCAAATACTTCTTTACAAAGTACTGAATACCAAATACTACAGAACCTTCTGTAGCTTCTGGGAAGTAACGATTACTTCTAGGAGTCCAGTTACTATAGACCATTTGTGTACCCTCTGGGTACATACGATGATGACCAAGCTTGTAGCCATCAGTTGCATTAATAATTTCCATTAATTGATTCTTTTAATGTTAAACCTATACTATATTTATAAACACTTCAGTTATATAACTCTTAGTTTTTTTGTGGATTTTCATATGAGGCTGTTGTTTAAGCCACCATGTATATTCTCTTCTAGGGTCAGCTCCATATGTTTTAGCTGCTGCTAAATAATCACATATAAGTTCTAGAACATATTTTTTAGGCATTTTAGCAGGAATTCCTCCATTATCTAAGGAATGTATCCAATATTCATAATGGTGAGGATTCCTTCCTCTATGGTGAAGGAATGTTTGACTATATCCTAATATTCTACACTCATTCGCTAAAGAGCTCATTTTATCATCCCAATACTTAATAGCTCTTGAAAATTCTGTAAAACTAAATTTAGACAAATCATGAGTAATACCTTGCCAATATAATCCTATTTGAAAGCAATATTTAGCAACATAATACTTATGAGTTAAGATTCGCTTTATTAATTTCAACCAAACTAAGTTCATAATGCTGATAATTTATTTATATAAATATCTGAATATTTCTTTCCAAGTTTTTGCATTATACTATAGAAACTTCTTCTAAAACTGCTATCTTTCATACACAATATCTTTATATTAGAAATTAAATCTTCTGGTATATGTGCTTCAGAATATTCTTTAGACACTATTTCAGAAGATTTAACTAATTCTACTAATAAAGATACTTGATTAGCTTTTTGATAATTCATAAGTGAGAATCCCTAATTGCTGTATAATATCCTAGAATAAAAAAGTCTTTACACTTTCCTAACTCTCTATTAAACATTAATAGATATATAGGAGACTCTGCAATTAATGTTTTCCAAGCTTTATTTACTTTTATTTCAAGAGTATCTGAATTCATAATCCTTCTTTTTCTAAGGAATTCCAATAGTCTGCTTCTAGATCATTCCAATAATCATCTAGATCACTTATAATATCTGTTAGATCTTCCATCAGGTATACAATATAAAATTAGCAATATAATACAGAGTATAATTATAAGTCCTATTCCTATTAAGAATGGGCTAAAAACAACTAACCATGAAATATTTGAATGTAGAATAACTTTAGCAACTAATAAAATAATAAAAGTTACTGGAATAACCCATCCTCCACATCCTAAATTCACATTTACTTTATCACTTGACATTGTCTAATAGAGATTTTATATAATCAATAGATTCCTTCACAGAAAGATAGTCACCACTCTTTAACATTACATAAGAGCTTTCTCCAGCTTCTTCTACTACGGAAATATCATCTACGGCTATTAAATATCTTCTATTAATACTATCGCTGTCTAATGTTAAATCAATAAACACATTTAATCATATTAATAATTTTCTATAATAATCATCTACGTTATGATAAATAAGATACTATAATACTATAAAGATTTAATCCTAGTACAGATCGTTTCTACAGCATTATTAAACTCTTGCTTATTACTATCTAAAATAGTTTCTCTTAAAAACCCTAAATATGAAGTACTACGACTAGTAATAGATGGTAATTTAAGATTTACTACAATACATTTATTACCATCTATTCTAATTCGTAATGCTCCACACTTTTTATACTTAACCATTTAAATTAATAAATATTAGTAATACTAATACAAAAATAGGGACTAATAAGATAAACTTACTAGTCTCTTTCTCCTTGCCATCAAAGGCTTCTACAATTTCTTTTAATGTCATCTGTTCATCATATAATTAAAAAATTTATTTTTTGGAAGAGTTCTTAATAATTTTAAAGTATCACTTGCGTAGAAATATCCATCAGTATAATAGTGACTTCCTTCAGGAATTATAAATAAACCTATAGTATCAATATATTCATCAATATCAAAACTATTATGTGTATCTCCACGACATTCATATCTTCCAGCATAAGGACTTACTATCTTTATATTATATCCAAAAGAATGTAGTCCTATATCTACAGATACACTATTCTTATTTCTGTCTAAGTATGATGTATAAGTTTCTCCTATATTATATCTATAATTAAATATTGGTGAATAATAACCTAACCTACCATAATTTATTAGAGCTTTCCATACACATATGTTAGAAGTAGCTACACATTCTTCTTTATATCGCAAATATAAACACATTATTTAAGAATTTTAACTTTTACATGTTTGATACTGATTCGTTTAGAATTTTTGGGGTGTATTAATATATCAATACGATGTTTATGTCTTTTATTCATGACATCCCTAACTTCATATATTCCAAATCCTTCTATAAACACTTTTTTAGGTTTATTATTTGGAAATAAATAAAGTAAATCACGGGACACAGCACACCACTTAATTTTATTATGTTTTAAATGGTGTAAATTTATTTTAGAACCATCAGCTGTAACTAATGGTTTATTATCACACTGACTCTTTACTGGTTGATAACAAGTAAGAGTTACATGAGTTATTGTTTGAGCAATACTTTTAGTGCATAAGAAACATAATAATATTAATATAAATTTAAATCTTCTCATTATAAATAATCTTTATTAGTTATGGTATATATTACCACTCATAGTACTAACATTTCCACCAACATTACCACAAGTAACATCGCCACTCATTGTTAATACTCCACCTTTAACGTCTTTACAGGATACATCACCACTAGTTGTATTAACAGTTGAAACATCCCCTGTAATTGAGACATCCCCACTATCAGTACGTACACTAGCTACATTACCTTCTATTTTTACTTCTATAGATGGACTTTCAAGACCTTCTCTTAAATTTCCATTTACATAAATTTTACCATTATTAATACTAATGGTTTGTGCTCCTTCTATTTTAACATTGTTAATCCAAGTAGCACCATTAATACCATTTAATGTTGTTTTAATTGTGTTAATTATTCCCATAATATATAAAATTTTTAAAAATGTATACAAACAAAAAAAGTCGAGCTTATTGCCCGACTCAACATCAGTAAGTACCCCTTTGGTACTTACAAATTAAATAATAAGATTAAATAATTGGAGGCATGTATAATCTACAATACTGATTAGCATACCAAGTCCAACCCTTCTTAAATGCTTTTAAAGCTCTTTTTAAAATTTTCATCATAATAAATCAAATTTAAAGTTTAACTTATAAAATATCTAGGAGGAGAGTTTAAAAAATTAAGAATCCCAGGTAAATCACCCCTGTTAGAGACATGGTCTCTATTTTTATTATTTAGGATTCTATAGGAATGCAAAAACCATCGAATCATTCCAGTTCGTAGGTTCTACGACACCTAATAGGCGAGTATGCATCGTTGAGAGGCACCCTATAAGTTACGTTGCTCCTGTAACTAGTATTCTAGAGCTTTATCATAGTGCAAGATGTGGGAATCAAACCCACGCAAGCCTTCTGGTTGGAAGCCAGATATGCGCCTTCAGCTACACTAATCTTGCATTTATTTATAAGATATCTTTCCAACGCATGAAGAATAAGAAATTTTTTTATTATTATCTTCTAATATATAATAATAATCCTCAAATGTTTCTTGAATACCTTTAAAGACATATTCTTTATTCATATGCCCATCCATATAACAGGTTTTTCCTACATTAAGTAGTTCTTCTTTTACCCATTTTGGAGTATCTTCAGGAACATTGTCTACAGAATAATAATTCCCTATTACTTCATACATTAATTTATTTATTAATTGTTGGAAAGTCTTCATTAAAATAGGAACATCTTCAGTTTTATACTTTAATGTTTCTAAATTGTCTGTATCAATAGTTATTTTCATAAATATTTAATTTAATAGTGGACCACGGTGGGACTCGAACCCACGACATCTACCTTGCAAAAGTAGCGTTCTAGCCAACTGAACTACGAGCCCAAATTGGAGATTACTCTCCAGTTAATTGTTTTATTTTAAGTTTAGCTTGTGTTAATTCATATACTAAATCAGATATAGTTTTTCTATTATCTTTAAGATGTTTTTTGAGAGCTGTAATAGCTAATTTCATGCTATTAAAGTCTTTCAAATTATTTGCTATAGATTCTAATTCTCTAAAAGACTTAGTATTATCAAATAAAGATATATTAACTTTAGCTCTTAACTCTCTAATTTTAAGATTCTGTTTCTCAATCTCATTTTCTAAAGACTGAATCTTATTATTTAAAGATTCTATACCAAGTCCATTTTCTAATTCATCTATATAGGATTCTAATTCTCCGATTTTTTGTTCTAATCCAGCATAATGCTTTTTTCTTTCAGCATCATACTCTTTAAACCTATTTATTTTGCTTTTTAAAACAGCTATAATAAAATCCTTTTTATCATAAAAGTTTGCGTCAGATTGATAATTAAAAGTTTTTTTCATATTATTTATTTTTTTTTAATTAGTTGTGGGTATTGGACTCGAACCAATGACCGTTTGCTTATGAGACAAACAAGCTACCACTGCTACAACCCACGATATTAAAGAGCTTCAAGTAGGATTTGAACCTACGACCCGCACTTTACAAGAGTGCTGCACTACCACTGTGCTATTGAAGCTTAAATAAAGGCGAATATGGCATTAGACGGGCGAACTATCGTGACCATATTCTAATAATACATTGAGCTATCAGGCATACTCGTGGATCGCCACCGCTACCTCTAACAACCGCCTAGTTAAATGCTAGGTCCTCTCCATTATTTGCGGAATATAAGGAACTCGAACCCTTAGTTTTACTAGAGTGACAGTCTAGTTCCCTTACCAACAGGGCTTAATACTCCATGTGTCTTTGCGCCTAGACTAGGATTCGAACCTAGGAACCTTTCGGGGCAAGTTAACAGCTTGCTGCCGTTGACCACTTGGCTATCTAGACGAAAGTCCTGATTAATCAGGACATACAGTTGAATCAATAGCAGTAGTATCAACTACTGTAGTATCAACATTAATAGAATCATTTGAAGTTGAATTTACTGAATTATTTGAACCAGTAGAACAACTCAAGAGTGTAAATAACACACTAAATACAAGTAATTTCTTCATTTTTTATTCTTTTTTATCGTATTGACTATTATAAATCTAAATTTTATTATTCAAAATATAATTTTAATAAAATTTAAAAATGAACCGAGAACTTCCCAATTCTCGGTTCTGTGTACTAAGGTAAGTACGACCCTTCCAATTTCATGTTGAAATCTTCAAAAAAGTCAGTATATTTATAGATATATACATCTGGGAATCAGGTTAATCGTGAAATTCGTAACTATAACAGTCCTAACCCGTTTGTGATATAAATATAATTTAACTATAAAAATTATAAAAGTTAATTTTTGTTTACTTTATTATTTTTAATTAAATTATTTATTTCTGTCTCTGTGAGTTCTATCTTGTAATCCCCATAACTTAAAGAATAATTAAAATCAAATAAATAGACAAATTTATTATCTATATATTGAGCACATTGTGGAATTACACTAATATTAATAACTGTAAATTTAATATTGTCTAAGACAATACTTTCATACAATTTAAATTTGCTAGTCATAATAAACCAAAAGAGGGGACTCTAAATAGAGTCCCCTCAAAAGATTGAGTTTCCTTTTAATTATCACGACTATAATTCACGTTTCACAACGTTCAATAAGTATTCCTTATTACTGAGGTTATTATAGTTGTGAATTTTTTTTCTAAAAATAAAATCTTAAAAATTTTAATTCTGAACCATAGCACGAAGCTCTTCAATAGATTTATTCTCAAGAGCTTCGTCCTCTTTCTTTGCGATAAGCTCAGCAATACGTTTGTTACGAGCATCAATCTGTGCTCTATTAATATTGTCTTTACGAGCCTTTAATTTAATATTAATTACATCTTTTACGATGCTGAAACGAAGTTCATCATCATTTTCTTCAGCTGGAAGCTCTTCAATGAAAGACTTCTTAGGAGCCTCACTAATTTTCTTATCCAGCATAATAGCTAAAGTGTTAAGATTCTGCAGAGATAAGTCGAACAAATCTTCTGTAGTAATCATACCCATGTTTGTCTTAAAACGTAATTTCTTTTGTAATGCTTCTTTGTACATTGTTGTTAATTATTAAATGTTTACTTTATAAATTTTACCTGAATCTACTCTAACCATAAGTGAATTACGAGAAGTAGCTATAAATCCTAAACCACTCATCTGATTATCATCATAAGGAGTCAAAGCTTTAGATGCTAATACTTCAAATACTCTCTTATGATTTTTAGTGAGTTCGTCTTTAAGATACTCATTAAAATATCCACGAACAGCATCTGGATTCTTACAATCCTTCAACATAAAGAAATAGTGCTTAGCACCTATTTTATTATTTCCCCAATAATTTGGAGATAAGCATATAGCAGATACTTCAACGAAGTTCTGAGTCTTTACTCCCCAAATTTCTTTAGATGCTGTAGTACTACTTAAATGTTCTTTAGTAAAGATAACTTCACGTCCATTAGAAGTAAAGTCTAATACTAAAACATCGCTTTTATGAGGGACGTCTTTATCATACACATAAGTATGAATAACTCCATTGAGCTCTACTTCTACTTCAAATCCTAAATCAATATTTTCAACTTTAGCAAAGTTGTTAACAAATACTTTATAAGTACCTGCTTTAGGAATTCCTGAGAAAATGATATTTTCTACAGCATTGCGAGAGAATTTCTTAGGATTATTACGTTCTTCAAAAGCACTACCTCCACAGGCATTCATATCTACATCAAGAAGGTCTGCTTTATTACCATAATAAATGTGTCCATAAGGACTATCCATATGTAAATCCAAATCATCGTAATTATACCAATGAAGAGAGATTCTCATATAGCCATCTACCTTACCTCCTACTTCTTTAACACGTTGTTTAATAGCATCAGAGATATTACCATTATATGCCCAAGCAAACCCATTATTCCATTTAAACATAGAAGGAGCTTCTTTATTAACTGGGGCAGTAAGAGTTACTAAATTATTATTTAACTTATTGTCAAAGAATAATTCAAGCTTACTAGCCTTAGAAACAATATTATTAAGGAACTCTTCCATAGTTGTTGGAATCGCAGTCTTCTCAAAGTCTGTAGCAGTTTTGCTAGTATTAGAAGTTTCATTCATAAGAGAATCAAATCCTCCTAACATTCTCTTACGAGTTTCTCTATTTACAAAGATAACATCTTCAATAGATATATCTTCTACTTTAGCATGACGACGCTCTAAAGAATCTTCATAACCAAGTTCTACTACAGTTTTATAAGCATTTTCTACCTGAGTTTTAGTGATAATACCCTTAGGTCTCTTATAATTATAAGGAGCAACCATAGCTTCAAACTTCTTAACTGAACTTTCAACATTGTTAGTATCAGTTATGTCTTTAAGAAGCTGACCTATAGCACTATTAAGTATATGTGTTATAGCATCAGGAAGTACACAAGAAGATACCCAAGCATAATTATCTAACTCAAAACCTTCCAAGTGCTTATTCTCTATTGTATCAAGAGCAGTCTTTAAAGCACTCACTTGACGTAGATAAGTGTCACCTCTATAGAGGTTATCATCTGCAATTAAGTCTAATACTGTTTGTACAGAATTATAGTTAATTTCAGATAAAGTTCTTATCCATACATCATGTGAAGATTTAGCACCTGCACGGAATGTTGGAGTCTGAGACTTATCCATAATTAAATTACTTGTAGGAGTAGCATAAAAATGGTTCCAAGTAATTATTTCTTTAGAAGGTAGTATCTGCTGATTACATTTACAACCCATCGTAGTCTCTTCCGTAACAAATGCATTTCTAATTTTAGTATTTTTAAGCACTTGTAACATATTGTCTACAACTTTAGCAAACATTCCTTCAGCGTGAACATCCTCCCAGTAAGAATGTATTTTATAATTCTCATCTACAGAGACTAATGCTCCATAGCGAGTAATGAAATGTTTACAATTTACACAGTTAAATTCTTGACGTACGGCTCCTTCAGGGGGAAGATTCCATATAAGCCATCCATAAAAACTCTTTTTGAGTGTCAAGAATAAAGAGATGTTTGTTCTCTTTAATCATCTTATTACATGCTTCTGTAACAAGATTTCTAAAATCTAAGTATTCCATAAAATTTTTAAAAGTTAGAAAAAGAGGAAGAGATTATTCTCTTCCTCTGTGATACTTAATGTTTATACATTTACATTGGTGTTTTCTACATCGCCATTAACGTTAACATTCTTGTTAACCTTAGCATCAATGGTGTTAGCCTTCATAATGTCTGCCATATCTACACCTGTGGCATCTTTTACAATGTCACGAGTCTGCTTAATAATAGCAGGCACATTACCAGAAATACCAGAAGCCTCAGAACCATTAGTTCCATAAACTGTCATATTGCCAATCTTACTCATAGGTTCAGCAATATACTTAGCCATATCAGGAAGAACTTTCTCATTAAGTCTAGAAAGCATGTCAATTACAGCAATAGAACCATACTTATTATATGCTTCAGCCTTCTTCTGCATAGCCTCAGCTTCTGCAAGACCCTTAGCCTTCACACCTTCAGCTTCTGCCAAAAGTTTAGCTTTAGTACCTTCAGCTTCTGCAGTCAAGGTCTGCTGAGTAGCATATGCTTCAGCTTCACCCTTAGCACGAATACCTGCTGCCTCCTGCTCCTGAGAATAACGATTAGCTTCAGCCTTAGCTTTTACAGCCTTAGCAGTTTGCTCTGCTTTATAAGCTTCAGCCTCAGCCTCACGCTTCTGCTTCTCCAAAGCAGCCTGAGCATCAATTTCTGTCTGATACTTGTCAGCATCAGCCTTAGCATTTACATCTGCAAGATACTCATTCTGCTTAATCTTAATCTTCTCCTCAGACAAGGTCTGTTCTTTACGAGTCTTCTCAATATCAGCATCTACAGTCTTGATATTAATAGTTTTCTGCTGCTCCTGCTGCTGAATTTCATATGCGGCATCAGATTCAGCCTTCTTAATATCAGACAATCTCTTCAGTTCAGCTCTCTTAATAGCTAATTCATTATTACGTTCAGCAATAATGGTATCAGCCTTTACTCGTGCTTCATTAGCTTCATTGTCAGCCTCAGCTTGAGCCTTAGCTACGTCTCTATCAGCATTAGCACGAGTAATCTTAGCATTTTTCTGAATAGCTGCTGTATTATCAGCTCCCAAATCACGGATCAAGCCTTTCTCATCAGTAATATTCTGAATATTGCAAGACAAAATCTCAAGACCTAACTTAGCCATATCAGGAGCTGCCTTCTTCTGAATTTCATCAGAGAATGCATTTCTATCAGTGTTAATCTTAATTAAGTCAAGAGAACCTACTACTTCACGCATATTACCCTCCAAAGAATCTTTCACCTGAGCAGCAATCTGCACAGAATTCATATTCAAGAAGTTCTTAGCTGCAAGTCTAGTGCCTTCTGTATCAGGTTTTACCCTAACTTTACATACGGCATCTACCATTACATCCAAGAAATCATGAGTAGGAACTGGTTGTGAAGTCTTAACATCAACTGTTACTTGACCAAGATATACTTTATCTAATCGTTCAAGTACAGGAATTTTTACTCCACCACCACCGATAAGTACTCGTGGCTCCTTACGAAAACCTGAAAGAATGTACGCCATCGAAGGAGGAGCTTTAACATACATTGTAGCAATAATAACAAGCAGTACAATAATAACGACTGCGATAACACCAATAAGAACTAAATGTTCCATAAATTTGTAAATGTTTAAATAATAAAAATTAAATATCTAAGAATTAACTGATGTTAATTCCAAAGGGCATTTATTTTTTTATAATTCGTGATTTACAAGACCTGTAGCTTTACTTGTAGAATAGCAACTATTAATTATATATATTCTAATATTCCCATAATCAGTCATAGTTACTACATATTTTTCTTTAATACTTACCATCAATATACGATCATCCTCAAAATAATCTCCAGGTTCCAGATATTTTAACTCTTTATCCTCAGTAGTGGAACCATAATCCTCATTGAACTTAGTAGACCATTCGTTATAGAATTTTCTTTCTTCACGAGTATATTTCTCCCAATCTTTCTTTTTAAGTTCTTTAAACTTATAAAAAGCTTTTAGTATACTCTTTATATTTTCAGGAGTAAATTTCAAGTCATAATGTCTGATTTGTACTTCTCTATACAAATAAGTAAATCTAGAGAATTCAATATTAAAGGTTTCTTTAATATTAGGAAGAGCTTCCACTCCATGAATATTAATTTCAGTTGCTATAGCTTTAATTAAGTCTATAGTAATAATATTCATAGAATGAGTTAACTCTATAACCTTCTCTATAGCAGTTTTATCTTCCAAGATATCATTAAGAATCTCTCTAGTAACTTCCTCAGAAAGATTACTGAAAGACTTTTTATATCTTATTCTAGAAGGTCTACCAAGAAGATTTGGGTCTACATTTAACTCATTAGTAGTAAGTAAAAATACCTTACGATAAATAGAGTTGTAAGTACCATCCATGAAAGAAAGAACATCTGAAGAACTTTTAAATTCTTTCTCATACTCATCAAAGAAGAAGATACAGTCAAAATCAATAGAGGTAGATAAATATTTTATTAATTTACTATTAGTATCAACACCCATTGATTGCACTAAGATTACAGGAAGCTGTAAACGATTACAAAGTTCCTTTGCGGTAACTGTTTTCAGTATTGTTATCATATAGCTTTTTATCTATATTTCTATAACTTCTTGTTTGTTATAGCTCAGCGTACCTTTTTCTCCATTCAAATGATTGGGAGAGCGGGCGCTCTTGGAAGTATTATATTCTCTTATAAGAGTTTCAACTTCTACGCGTTACAGTGATGAAGATTTGTTACTATCTTCATTTACCACGGGATTAGCATCACAGCCTTCCCCGTTTTCACCCGCTAATAATTCTAAACATTCCTGTTTAGAACGGCAAGTTTTAAAAATTTTATATCCAAATAAATATAAAATTTTTAAAAATTTAAGCTTACTGAAATTGCTTAAATTTTACCAGTTCCTTTGATTCCGTCTAACAGAACACCTAAATTACCTGTAGTGTTATCATATGTCTTTAAGACATAATCAATAAATTTTTGGTTTAGACCATACAGTTTGTAATCAAACGTAAAAGACTCAGCGATTTTACTTAAGTAAAATCCAGTCATTGAGACTTTTACTTCATAAATACCTTTCGGTAATCCTTCAGGATGAGATACTGTTGTCGCACTACCCTGACTAAAAACGTTGCCATCTTGCAACCAAATTTGTTTACCCATTTTGATAAATGTTTAATAATTACTTTAATAAATTTATAAGAATATCTATGTTATATAACATATTATCAATTATTTTAATAGAGTTATTAATATGTTCTTCCATAATTAACAGTTAAAATTAAACAAAAATCCCTGAACTATAATAATAGCCCAGGGATTAAAAACAAATAATAAAACAGTTCTATGAACTAGTGGAGCATTGGAGAGTCGAACTCCAGTCACTCCGATTTGCATCAAAACGTTCTTACAGCATAGGTTTTAAAGACTATCCTTGTCTGTTAGGGTTGACAAGATTAATATTGTCAACTTCCACCACTCTGTTCCTAAAGTATACAGAGAACTAATAAAGAAATGGAAAATAGTGCACCTTTCTGTTCCTAAGCAAGTGCTGCTCGACTTATTAGGCAGCAGCCTGATAAGCAGGAGTCATATTGATAACTCTAGCGATTATTGTTTTGTTGTCTCTCCAACTGTCTTGCTGTGTTCCTTATCTCCTCGAAGTTCAAAACCACGAATGCCCCATACTTAAAAGAGTCCTAAATTAGAACTCTTTAATATCTTCCGATTCTTCGGCTATATGGAAAACCCATATCATACCAATCATCTGGATCTATTTTATCTTCATTACCCATAATTTAAAACTTAATTAATGTTAAAAACTAAATTGAATATCTCTATTGACATCTAATAATCCTCCTTGCCAATTAGATTGAATATCCATACTAAACCATGTACCATATTTAGTTCTAGCAAACCAAATAAGATGATCGTCGTACTCAGGAATATAACAACCTATAAAATAGTCAGTATCTCCATTCCATATCCAACTACAGTTAAGAGCACTATTTACTAAATGTATCTTTAGATGTATATTAGCCTTATTAAAAGGAATTACTTTCTTTATATAAGCTTTATATAATCTACCTGGTGAACATTTACCGTCGTCAAAGAAATTATAAATCTGTTTCTTTTTTGGAATCATTTATTATACACTGTCTTAATATATTTTCATTAACTATGTTATCATTTGCTCTTGCGAGTTTATCTAATAACTCTAGATTAAATTCTTCCTTTTGAAACTTGAATTGAATCCAGTTAGGTTCAAATTCTCTATAATCTAGATGAGACAGAGGTTCATCTGTGTTAAGTACATATTTAACTAATCTAGTTAAACGTTCTCCAGCTAATTTAGATACTACAAAACCAGATAAATCATAACCTACACCTCTACTTCTCCAATATTCACCTACTTCAGGTTTAGAATCCGGAACAACATAGAACATTTTATAATAATCTGAAGACTCTAAAGTTACATAAGTACCTAACTGACTACTACAACATATACCTAAACCAATATTAGAATACAAATTATTATCACGCTCTAATGTAAGAAATACTGGAACTTTATCAGGGTCTAAATTATTAATCTCACAATTACGTAGTGCAGTGTGAACATACTCAAGTAATTTAGATACTGATATAGTACTTAGTTTAGTATCTTCTTCACTTTTGTTCTCTTTAATGGCAGCATCAGAACATCTAGTGTGTCAATTTTTCCATTTATCTCCTTCTAAATACATATTTTTAAATATTTAATTAATCACCACCAGGCAGGCTATCCAAATATTGAGGAATAGTTACTTCCGTATTATTCTTCTCTTTTTCAAGTTGCTGAATAGCATTTGACTGTCTATCTACAATTATTTGCAATTCCAGAATTTTTACTTTCTGATAATAGTAGCTAGGAACTGACCAAGCTAAAACAATTATAAAACAAATTGTTGGTAATATCCAAAGTTTATTCATATTTTTTATTTTTTTATTTTTAACACCAAACTACATAAACTCCATATTCACCCTTATAACGAAGACTAATCTCAAATCCTAACTCTTTAAGGTAATTATAATATTTGTCAACATTAGTTGTCGGAAGTATAGAACCAATCCAAGCTGCATAATTACCTTTACTAGCTTCTTTAATTATAGCAAAGTTTATTTGATCTAATATATGCGGGTCTAATACAGCAGACCTAGATATAGTCTTTGCTTCTGTTGCTTTAATCATAACTTTTTAATTTTTAAACTAGCATCTTTAAACCATATATTAAGTCTATCTATGGCACTTTCCCATTCAGATTGAGAGCAGATTTTATAATATTTTAAAAAGTTAGTATTATCTGCATTAAATTGGTATATACCTATACATTTACCACCAGGAGTGATTTTAGTTACAGTATATCCAGTACCATCATTGATAACTACTTTTAGATAAGATGTGTTATCTTTATAGTAAGGATGTTCTCTAAGAGCGTGATTACTAACTTTCAGTTTTTTAGCTCTTATATTATTTATTATTTCTCCTATAGTATTCTCTAAATTATCTCTTTGACTTAGAAACTTTATTTTGAGTTTTTCCAAGTCCTCAATAGACATTTTCGAATAGTTATTTATATTTTCTGTTTCCATAACTATAATTTCTTTAATATTTTTACATTCTTAATTAATGGTTCACCATCAGTACCAGTTTCATCTAACAAATCACCTGTTACTAGATATTTATTGCCAGTAAAGTATGCTACATTTATTATAAAACTATTAAGTGCTATTTCACTTGTTGGAAATGGAAGAACAGGAGAGTATGTTCCATTTATGTTTTTATGAGCTTCATAAACAGACACACCTTTTTCTTTACCTATTACTTCATTATTATTGTTCCATATAGATGAACATTCATCTTCTGGAATTTCACCAAATCTATAGAATATCATTTATTTTTTTTAAGTTCTATACTACTAAATGCCAAAAATATCCATCTACTAGTTGAGATATATCTGGTTCTAAACTTTTTAGGTCTTTGAGAATGGAGTATGTAAATTCTTCTAAGATTTCTAAGTTATTATCGCTATTATTCATGTTCATTTTTCTTTAATACCTAGAATATCGTTGATTTTCCTTTCAATAAACTCATCAGAAGTATTTTCTTTTATTAGAGCATCAATGTCAGGCAACTCTACATCAACTTTATCTTCTTGTACTTTTGAAGTGAACATACCAATTACTAATTTCGCCCAAGGACTATTAGCCATATTTGTTAATGAATCCTTTTGGATTTCATAAGCTTTCTTTAATTCTCCATTATCACGGAAATATCTGAGAACATCTGTTAATGCAGCAACAAAGTTTTTGTCAGACATTGAATTGTTTTTAGCCTCTTCCAGTTTAATCATTAGAAAAAGCAATGATGAATGTAAATCTGTTTTGCTCATAACTATTCTTCTCTTATACCAAATGGAGTCCCATCTGCAAATGTATATTCTTTAATAGCACCTGAATAATTAGTATTATCATCAACATCTGTTATAAAACTATATTCGATTGCTCCTATTAGTTTAGTCCACCCAAACGGCTTGTGCTTTTGCATTTCTGCCCAGCACTCTTTTGCATCCTTGAATGGACGATACTTTGGTTCTGGCTTAACACGGTACTCTGTATTATTCCAAAACTCAATCTCTTTTATTTCCGTCCAATCATTCGGAACACTTGTGCCTTTTACGGCACTCAGCTTTGTCCTACACTCAATTGCCTCTCCTTCTGCAAAAGCTTGCAGAATAGGATAAAATTTTTTAGCTTGATTTCTGTTCATATTAATTATAATTTGATTGGAAAACCATGAACATAAACTTCACGATTGTCATAAGTACCATCTTTTTTCTCCATATGGAAGAAAAGGGTCAAACTCAATGTCGCACACATAAACCTTTCCGATGGTGAACGATATGGAACTATTCTGGAAAGCTGACCTACACGTCCATCCTCATCCATAATCTTATCTCCAATTTTAACAGGCAAGGCTTTAATATAGTCTTCTTGAAATTGTTTCATTTCTTGAAGTAGCTCATCGCGTCTTACATTTAATTTGTCCCTTTTATCTATAAAAGATCTAATAATTTCTAGCCATCTTTCTGCATTCCTTTCTACTTCTTCTTTAGTCATATTCTATTTATTTCTTTTATAGTAATATTAACACGGATTGAGAATCCATTACCTATTTTATACACTCTATGACCAACATAGACAGTTTTAATTTCGTAGGAGTGCTTCATTCTTTAGTTTTAGATTGATTTTTGTAAAACTCTGGAACTCTATTTACTTCCCACCAAGAACCTCCTTCATCGCCACGAGATTCTATCCATACAGGTTCTTTAGTATCTTTATCTTGACAGTATACAGTACCTAAAACGTCATCATGCCAAAAGACAGAATCTACTTCAAAGTCTAAGTCCTCTAAAGTGATATAGACTTTACAGTATAAACCATTATTATCAGTATAATAGCCCTTCTTGATATTCTTTAATGCTATTTTATCTCTTAGCTCATTAATCTTATTTACTAAAGCTGTATCTTGCGCACTTAATAGAGTTCGTTGCTTTTGCAATTCTCTAATTTGATTAAAAATTTCTTGATTGTCCATAATTTATTTGTTAATGTATTAAACGTAAAAAGGAGCATACTAACTAAAAGTTAATATACTCCTATGAAACCTGGCATTTCAGTCTATCAAAGACTTTGGAGAAGTAATACGAATCGAACGTACTTCGACTACTTAGATAATAATCATGTTTCGCCTTATCACCTGTCCTACATACTCCGGATTATGTAGGTAACTTCTCTTTTCCCTAATTAGGTACAACGATTGAAACTTCGCAGTGGAGGACTTACGAATCTAACGTACTTTGAAACTTTTGTTTACAAATTCCTGGGGGTTACTAGAATTACCCATTCATTGTTTCCGTTTCTTATCAATCTGCCCTATAATATTCACGACTATATAGGTATCCCCCCCCAAATTGGTTATTCTTCTAATAATCCTAAATATTTAATATCAGTACTAACTACTTCTCTATATGCATAGTTGATATATACAGTAGCACCTACTGGAATTTCAAATATTCCTATTTCAGCACAATACATTCTACCCTTAGCCATTTCTTCAGTTAAGTATGAATGATAACCTTCATGTATATAAAAACGATCATAATTCCAAAGTTCTCCCACACATCCCATAACAGATTTATACCTTTCAAATTTAGGTCCTATCTTTACTGTAGGCATAGTCTGAGATTTATAGTATCTAAAATTTTGATATAAACTTATAAAGATACCTAAAGTTTTTGCCGTGCCTACTTTATAAACTTTCAAAGGCTTCTTTAATATAATTGGAGTTGCCATATAATTTGACCAACACATAATTTAATTATTAAATTGTTTTACTATTATTTAAATAATTCTATAATTCTCCAATAGATGATTGTATGATAAATACTATATTGTAATATCCAAAATAACAATAGAAGTGTACTATACGTTCCTATTCCAAAACTATAAAATATTCGTTTATCTGAATAACTGGAACTAGTATACATTCCCATAAATATAGCAATATAAAGTATTATCATAAATATAGCCATTATTAATTGAATAAACCAAGGCATAATTATTTATATGTATTGGCATCCAAATCAATAGCTGTCATTCCTCCTTTAAATTTAGAATAAATAACTATCTTATGAGGTTTCTTTTTAGAATCATACATTATTTCTAATGTTTTATTCTCATAAGCCCAGCTTCTCTTACCTGTCCACGTGTCAGGATAGTTATAACTATTAACTAAAACAACAGTTAATAATAATCCTATAATTAATAATATTTTTTTTCATAATTTTATATATTTACCTGTGTAGCGAATTTTATTAGAAACAATTTCACCTTCTTCGTTTGTAAAATATACATAACCTGAGGGAATTATAAAGGTAGCTAAATATAAAGAATTGTCTACTCTAAATATTCTATCACGATTTCCACACTGTATAGTTTTTACACAACCTCCAAAGATGCTTGGCACTATTGAATCACATACGAAATTTACAGAAGAGTAACTATGATAACCTTCTGTAATCTTTGCAAAAATTGAACGAGGTTCAATCATTACTCCTAAAGTTAAAGAAGGCTGTATATTTTTTGAATAGTAGGTATAATCCATAAATGGAGATATACAATATTTCTTAGTAGCTTTCTTAACTATTTTATATACATTAATATCTTCTTTAGCTATTTGAGCTTTTAATTTATTAATATTACAAGTCCAACACATAATTTTACAGTTTTAAATATCTACCAGTATACATAATTTTATTAGACACAATTTCCCCACAACTATTAATAGTATAGACAGCGCCTTTAGGAATTATAAAAGTTGCTATATAACTATCATTTTCAAAAGGTATAAACATTCTTCTATTTCCGAATATCATACGTTTGCATCTATATATCCCCTTGACTATGTGAAAGGCAGAATTACATACAAATTGTACTCCAGTATAACTATGATAAGCTTTTTCTATCTTAAGCGTCCCATACCTTCTAGCTATCTCATTACATTCAAGGGTTGGTATTTTATATAATATATTTGCAGTATAATTAAAGTTTTTAATGATAGATACACACGATTGCTTATTAGCCAATGTAACTATTTTATAAACTTCAATATCTTTATCTGCAACTTGATATTTTACATTTCTTAAAATTTCTATCCAACACATAATTATTTAATTAATTTATAATCACCAATTTCAAATCCTAGTTCTGTGGTATCTAAAGACCAAACTTCAGGAAATATTGTGAAACCATCAAATGAATGACACTCTATTTCTACGCTTGAGAAAAAATACCATTTACCTGTAATGCTACTTTGTCCATTCTGAATCAATATTAAGAAGTCTGAACACGTATTTAATATTATCTATTATATCTGTGAAACTATCCTGAGTATTTAAATAAATAGCATAAGCTAAATGAGCCATTTCAGGAGTTTCAAAAGCAAGATTATATATAGTTCCATGATCGCCATTCTCATATTTATCACTTGGTTTAATAGAATATCCAAGTCCATTCTTCTTAATAGTGTACTCGGGACCTTTATTAAGTCTCTTTTGTAATGCATTATACATTACATTTTGTTCTCCTGGACTTAGTGAATCAATAATTTTATTTATATCCTTCATATGTTAATGTGTTATTTAATTAAACAAAAAGAGCCTAACTAGATTAACTAATTAGACTCTTTAAAATAGAATAATATAATAAAAGAAATAGTGGGCTCGCCCGGGATTGAACCGAGAATAAGAGATTATGAGTCTCCCGTTTTAACCGATTGAACTACAAGCCCGAAAATGTGCCTGAGGGTCGTTAATCCTCTCCTTTCTTAGTCAAGAGAACGTTGCAACTTGCCACTAAGACACACTGTTTTTGAGTTTTTGTAAGTCCTCCGACTTATTAAAGTTTTCGCATAATTTTGATAAGAATTCTACTTTCACAAGCAAAACTCTTTGAGCCTTATTCAATAATTTAAAAATTATATAAAATTTAGGATAGAAAGGAAATGCGGACAGATTCGAACTGCCGACCTTCTACTCTACGGTAGATGCTCTAACCACTAAGCTACACATTTCATTACAATTCAGTAAGAGCATTTGTTTTTATTAAACGCTTTACCTAGTTAGTTGACTATGTGCCACCACATACTGCCATATTGAATCAGACAGCCTATTCCAGGGATTAAGCATCTGGACATGCTATTATACTAGTATTGCTATATAGCCTTAATTCATAAAGGAGTGCTCTTTACATAATTTATATACAAAAGGCTTTCCTTTGTGTTTTTGATAATCACACATTATACATTTGGGGTTAGTACAATGCCTTGCCCCATAAAATCCATGACCAAATTCGTGTACTATTACAGCAACTAAATCATGTGTTCTATAATCACTAACTATAGATTTATTACTATTTAAAGGAGTTAATCCCATTATTCCATAGTTAGTTTGACCATGTATTTTGTATGATATATCCTTATGAGTTAAACCTATTACATAGGATTGCTCCTTGTTAATATTAAGGTCTTTTAACAACTCATTAGCTAAGTACCTATTCCGAGGCTTATAATAAGCTTTTTTGGGTAAGTCCTTATTAGCTAATACTTTTACATTAGTCCAATCACCTCCGTATACCTTACTTAATCCCCTTGTGATTTTAGAGGCTAGCTTTGTAGCTTCCTGTTGTGTAAAATCATCATAAGGTTGTAAATAAATATAAGCAATTGGATCTGCAGGAAAACTATCACAATCTGTAATATTTCCCTTTATAACATTATTAGAACAAGATGTAACTAATAATATTATTAATAATCTAAATAATAGTTTCATAATCTAATTAATATCCTTTATTATAATTTAAATTTAAATCATATTTATTTGCATAATGTTTTCCCTAAACTCTTTGAGGAGCATTTCCATAATGTACTTTTAATGGATGTCCTTCTTCTCCAGATTCATATATATAATTACCCCATCTAACAGGCAAAGAATATACAGAATCTCCTACTGCGTTATTGTTTATCATATAGTTAAGTGCATCTGTAGGCAAATTAACACAACCATAAGATTTATTTCTAATTCCATTTTTAAAATCAGTCTATCTACTCTTAGGCATAATATGAAATAAAACGGAAGTTTTCTACTTAGTGTTTGTATTATCTCTACTTCCCTCATTCCATCTAAATGCTGGATGTCCTTCATAACTAGAAGAAGATAAAGTAAAAATACCAGCAGGTGTTACCTAGGCTTGTTTACTTCCATTATAAAAGTTTTTATCTTTCTAGTATATTGGATCAGTTTTATAATTATACCAAAAATTATATCCATCCTAGTCATTAGATAAACCTGTCATAACATCAAATTGTGCTAAGGCTTTGTTTCCTTGCATGTGTTTTAATTGATGACTATTTCTATCTAGTATCCAATAAGGTTCAGTAACACCACTATGTATTTTATGGTCTATAATAGCCTATTCATTCATGTTAGTAGATAATGGATAAAGTTCATTAATCCAATTAGTTAAACTAGTAAACATATCGGTATCTTTGTTAGTCTACTAATTCTTTTTTAACTAATAATCATGCCATGCCTATTTACTTTTTACACCCCAATCTCCATCTACTGCAATATTATAACCAGCTTTAACTAGTTCCTACTGCTATTGACGAACTTTGTTAGGGTCATACATAGCACCATATTTAGCTCTTAATCTAGCATCATAATTATTTTGCTGTTTTCTTCTAGTCTAGAGCTATTTAGAACCCTATGTAGCTCTCTGATTCATCTATTTTACCTTTTTTAATCTAGAATTAGTAAAATCCTTCATTTTCTATCTTTGTACTCCAATAATGTTTCCAAGATAACTATTTTCAAAATTTCCTGTCATAAATATTAATATTTAAGTTATTATTTTTAATTGATTAATAATTAATATGTCGCTTAGACGGGATTCGAACCCGTAAGACCATTCCTGGTCAAGGGATTTTCTTACTACACTTGCTTTTATACAAGCTAACTTAAATAAAGGGATTCGAACCCTTAATCCTCAAGAGATATTTAATGACGACTTTAGAGGCGCTTCCGTCAATCTGCTGCCGTATACCAATTCCGCCATATTTAAGTTATTGTAGTCTGGACTATTTTATTACCTTATCAATTAACTTCGAAGTAAGGAATTAGGTTTTACCTCTCTCAATGAGCGTCTCCTTTTTTACATAATGCATTACTATTATAACCTTATTACTAAGGATGAAGTCTAAACCATTCCTTTTAATTAACTTAGGTATCTCCTCTATAGTCTCTACACATTTATGCTGTAACACTCCAATTTACATTTAAGATAGATTAGCGTTCTATCACAATTTAGCTCGTCACCACCAAAACCTATGTCACCATAAGTGAGGCTTCTGTCGCAAGTTAATTAGATTTCTGAATACTGCTTCTATAATCATTACTCTGCTTCTTACACAGATGCTAACCTTTTTACAATTAGTAATTAACTTGTTTAATTAGGGAGATTCTACTTCTATTATTTCTAATAGAGCACTCAAATTCACCATTACTGGTGTTCCAAAAGTCCCTCGTGTATCCCAGTTTCACCACTAAGCGATAAAGCAACTAATTATCTGCTAGTTGCCAACAATATTTGGGAAAAACCAACATGTAATTTATGGGGGTTGGTATTCTTATTTTCAAACAAATTAAATACGTTCAACATCATAGTCATATCCAATACCAATGTTTTCTAATAACCAAGATGGATCATCCAATACATAATCATCCGGAACTTCTACTGTTACTTTTAATACTATTTTCTTCATATTATAATTGTTCTAAAATATTCTTCGCAATATATAAGGATACTTCTCTAGTAGTATGCTCAGAATCATTAAGTACTAGAAGATATTTATCTTTATCATCAGTTTTCTTAGTTAATTCAAGTAAATACTTTTTATTAATTAATAAACCTTTAGTTACTACTATATATTCTATACACAATTTCTTAATAACAGCAGTTAAAGAGCAACCAATAATAAATTTTCTGCAATCTTTAGTTACTATTAGAACATATTTATTCAGTGCCTCTAAACTAACTATATCTTCTACATTTATTTGTCTGTATTCAATACCTTTAAATACAAGAAATGTATCAGAATCAATTTGTATTGTTTTTATTTCCATATTACTTAATTTAATTAACCTATAGTAAAGTGAGTGCTCACAATATTTTCAGGATGATAAATAGTTTTAGTTAATCCTTTCATTGCCCATTTCACAATATCAGAATGTTTAACTCCACTTTTAAGTTCATGGTAAAACATTAAATCATAAGCTTCTCCACTTTTAAAAGTTACTTTGATTTTAAATGTAGGCTTTTCATCATTTCTAATAAGTTCGTCCATTTCTTCATCAGTTACCATGTAACTGAACAGAGGATTAGAAAGATGTTCTTTTTTGTACTTCTTTTCAAGTTCAGCTAAGTTTAACTTTGCACACTTGAGTACATGTTTACAACCAAATTTCTTAGCACTTTCTATTTGTGCTATTAAATTGGTTTTACTAATAAAATAATCTTGTCTTGTCATAATTTATCTATAATTAATGTGTTAATAATCTATTTAAATAATAGGCGATTTTCACTGGTTATATTTAAACTATTCCATTGTCCTCAGCTATCTAACGTTCTTTCTCTTTTTAACCCAAATGATTAATTTTAAGGTAATTACGCTATTTAATAGAGTTACTGAGAGTTGTTTAGTACCTATTTATTAATTAGTAGAGGATGACAGAGTTGAACTGCCTATTAGGGAGTCAAAGTCCCTCGTGTGAAACCGTTACACTAATCCTCCGAATAAAATACTATTCTTACGAACCATATTTTATAATTACAAGTATGAATAAAGCGGAGAAAGAAGGATTCGAACC
>ERZ827150.60-NODE-60-length-163574-cov-132.094949_pt1 | contig 163574 bp, 122 predicted proteins | sample MGYA00519779_ERZ827150 | MGnify/ENA primary metagenome ERZ827150 (study PRJEB31778, sample SAMEA3449267) | human gut metagenome | biome: human gut; feature: human-associated habitat; material: faeces | place: United Kingdom | collected 2010/2012 ...
TCCCTTCGGGGCCGCGCTCCCTTCGGGGGGGGGAAAAACGGACTGCGGAGTGCCGGCGCCGGAGCAAGGGCCGGGGCCAAAGGCCGGAGTCAAAGGCCGGAGCAAGGGCCGGAACAAGACCCGGAGCAGATGTCCGGGCTGCTGTCCGAGCGAATGCCCGGGCAACTGCCCGACGCAAAGGGCCGGAACAAAGAGATGGAACCTTTTAGTTTAGTGATTCGTTCATGAAATACCTTCTTTCGCAGATTGCCGCCATCGTGGGCGGCAGCCTGTACGGGGCGGACGCCGAGGTCCGCTCGGTGGTGACCGACAGCCGCTCGCTCTCGTGCGAGTTCGGCTCGGCCCCGATGTTTGTCGCCATGCGCGGCGCCAACCACGATTCGCACGACTTCGTGCGCGAAATGCAGAGCCGGGGGGTGAAGTCCTTTCTGGTAGAACTCCGCCTGGAGGAGCTCGAGGAGGGCACGTGCGGCTTCGTGGTGGTCGACCACGCCATTGCGGCGCTGCAGCGTCTGGCGGCCTACCACCGCGCGCAGTTCCACGGGACGGTGGTGGGCATCACCGGCTCGAACGGCAAAACGGTCATCAAGGAGTGGATTGTCGAGGAGCTGCCCGCCGGCGTGAAGTTCTACCGCTCGCCCAAGAGCTACAACTCGCAGCTGGGCGTGCCCCTCTCGGTACTGATGCTCGAGGGCGACGAGGAGCTGGCGATTTTCGAGGCGGGCATCTCGCGTCCGGGCGAAATGGCGCGTCTGGAGCGCATCATCCGCCCCGACGTGGTGGTCTTCACCTCGATTGGCGACGCCCACCAGGAGAACTTCCTGAGCCTCGAGCAGAAGTGCGACGAGAAGATGGTGCTGGCCCGCAGCGCCCGCAAAATCATCTACCACAGCTACTACGAGCCGCTCGGCGCGATGATTGAGGCCCGCTTCCCGGAGCGCCGGCCGGTCGATGCCGCCCGCTTCCCCGAGGTGGCGGAGAGCGTCGTGGGCAACGCCGCCTCGCGCCGCAACGCCCAGATTGTCGAGGCCTTCTGCGCCGTGATGGGCTATCCGGCCCCGAGCTTTGCCTCGGCACCCGCGGTGGCCATGCGCCTCGAGGTGAAGGAGGGTATCAACGACTCGGTGCTGGTCAACGACGCCTACAACCTCGACCTCAACTCGCTGGCGCTGGCGCTCGACTACCTCCACAACATCGCCCTCTCGCGCCGCAAGACGCTCGTGCTGTCGGACATCCCCCAGAGCGGCCTGCCCGACGAAGAGCTCTACGCCCGCGTGGCCGGCATGGTCGAGCGGGCCGGCGTGGAGTACTTCATCGGCATCGGCCCGCGGCTGCGCCGCTTTGCCGGGCTCTTCAACTGCCGGCGCTCCTTCTACGCCTCGACCGACGAGTGCATCGCCCGCATCCCGCGCGAGGCGGTGGCCGGCTGCACGGTGCTGCTCAAGGGGGCGCGCGACTACCGCTTCGAGAAGCTGGCCCACGCCCTCTCGCGCAAGAGCCATACGACGGTGCTCGAGGTCGACCTCGACGCCATGCGCGACAACCTCAACTACTTCCGCTCGAAGCTCTCCTTCGGCACGCGTCTGGTGGCGATGGTCAAGGCGGCCAGCTACGGTACGGGCGACTTCGAGGTGGCGCAGATGCTCCAGCACGAAGGGGTCGACTACCTGGCCGTCGCCTTTGCCGACGAAGGGGTGCTGCTGCGCGAGCGGGGCATCACGATGCCCGTGGTGGTGCTCAACGCCGATGCCGACAGCTTCGACGTGATGATTGCCAACCGTCTGGAGCCCGAAATCTACAGTTTCCACTCGCTCGAGGCCTTCGAGGCGGCGGCCGAGCAGGCCGGCGAGAGCCGCTATCCGATTCACATCAAGCTCGACACGGGGATGCACCGTCTGGGCTTCGTCGAGGAGGAGCTCCCGCACCTTGCCGAGCGGCTTCGTGCGACGACGCAGGTGCAGGTGGCCACCATCTTCTCGCACCTCAACTGCGCCGACATGCCCGAGGAGGACGAGTACACGCGGGCCCAGATTGCCCGCTTTGCGCGGATGAGCTCGCAGCTGGCCGAGGCGCTGCCCTACGGCGTCATCCGCCATACGGCCAATTCGGCCGCCATCGAGCGCTTTCCCGAGGCGCAGTTCGACATGTGCCGGCTGGGCATCGGGCTCTACGGCTTCGGCTGGCGCCACAATCCGGCGCTGCGCCCCGTGGCGACGCTCAAGACCCGCATCGTGCAGCTCAAGCACCTCCGCGCAGGCGATACGGTGGGCTACGGCCGTGCCGGGAAGCTCGACCGCGATACGGTGACGGCGACCATCCCCGTGGGCTATGCCGACGGTCTGGACCGCCATCTGAGCTGCGGCCGCTGGTCGATGCGCGTCAAGGGGATGCCGGCCCCCATCGTGGGGCGCATCTGCATGGACAGCTGCATGATTGACGTGACGGACATCCCCGGCGTTGCGGAGGGCGACGAGGCGGTGATTTTCTCGGCCGAGCCGGGCAACGACCCCGAGACGATGGCCCAGGTACTCGGCACCATCTCCTACGAGGTGCTCACCTCCGTGTCGGGCCGCGTCAAGCGCATCTATCTCAAGGAGTAACATCATCTAAAAAGGACCGACCATGACATCGCAACCCGTGCGGAAGGGCACGCTCTACCTGATTCCCTGTCCCATCTCGGACGAAACGGCACCCTGGGAGGTGCTCCCCGCGGCCAACCGGGCCGTGATGGATGCGCTCGACTACTTCATCGTCGAGAACGTCCGCACGGCGCGGCGCTTCCTCTCGAAGGCGGGCGTCGCCCGCCCCATCGCCGAGCTGGAGTTCCGCGAACTGAACGAACATACGGCCGCCGGCCGCGAGGTCGAGGAGCTGGTGCGGCCGCTCGAGCAGGGGCGCTCGGCCGGCGTGATTTCCGAGGCTGGTGTGCCGGGCGTGGCCGACCCCGGGGCGCTGGTGGTCGAGGCGTGCCACCGCCGCGGCATCCGCGTGGTGCCGCTCGTGGGTCCCTCGTCGATTATCCTTGCGGTGATGGCCTCGGGGCTCAACGGACAGTCGTTCGCCTTCAACGGCTATCTGCCCGTCAAGGCGCCCGAACGGCAGCGCGCCATCCGCGCGCTCGAGCGGCGGGCCCGCACGGAGCATCAGTCGCAGCTCTTCATCGAGGCGCCCTACCGCAACGTGAAGCTGCTGGAGGAGCTGCTCACGGTCTGCGCCCCGGAGACGCGCCTGACGGTGGCGGCCGACCTCACGGCGCCGGGCGAGCTGGTCGAGACCCGTACGGTGGGGGAGTGGCGCGCGCATCCGCGTCCCGAGCTGAACCGGCGGCCTGCCATTTTCATCCTCGGATAACGCATTCGGCCGCTTGGTATGCATTTTGTGCCATAGATGTCGGAAAATATGAAAAAACACAGATATATGGAACAGGAAAAAGTTTATAACGAGGAGGTTAAGGATCGCGAGGGCTCCAAGGGAGCGAGCGGTGAACCTGCCGGCGAAGAGTCCGCACGTGCCAATATGGCAGACGGCGGTGAGGCCGCGCATGACACGATGTCAGAGGCGGATGCAGCCGACAAGAAGGCTTCCGACAAGGAGTCGGCCGAGGCCGCGAAGGAGGAGCAGAAGCCCGACCTCGAGGCCGAAATCGCCGAGTGGCGCGACAAGTACCTGCGTCTGCAGGCCGAATTCGACAACTACCGCAAGCGTACGCTGCGCGAGAAGATGGAGCTGGTGCAGACCGGCGGCCGCGACGTGCTGCTGGCGCTGCTGCCGGTGCGCGACGACGTGCAGCGCGCCGTCGAGGCGATGGAGAAGAGCGACGACATTGCGGCGCTGCGGGCGGGCGTCAACCTCATTGCCCAGAAGTTTACCGAGGCGCTGCGTCAGCGCGGCGTGACGGAGATTGAGGCCAAGGGCAACGAATTCGACGCCGATTTGCACGAGGCCGTGGCCAAGTTCGCGGCCGGCGAAGAGAACAAGGGTCGCGTCATCGATGTGGTCCAGACGGGTTACATGCTGGGCGACAAGGTGCTGCGATTCGCTAAAGTTGTTGTAGGAGAGTAGAACCATGGCAGAGAAAAGGGATTATTACGAGGTCCTGGGCGTTGCCAGGAACGCTAACGCAGACGAAATAAAGAAGGCCTACCGCAAGGCGGCCATCAAGTACCACCCGGACAAGAACCCCGGCGACAAGGAGGCCGAGGAGAAGTTCAAGGAGGCGGCCGAGGCATACGACGTGCTCTCGAATCCCGACAAGCGTGCGCGCTACGACCAGTACGGCCATGCCGGCATGAGCGGCGCGGCGGGCGGCGGAGCCGGCGGTTTCGGCGGCTTCAGCGGCGGCGGCTTCTCGATGGAGGATATCTTCTCGCAGTTCGGCGACATCTTCGGCGGCCACTTCGGCGGCGGAGGGTTCCGCTCGTCGTCGACGGGCGGCGGCCGGCGCGTGAATCGCGGTTCGGACATCCGTATCAAGGTCAAGCTGACGCTCGAGGAGATTGCCAACGGCGTGACCAAGAAGCTCAAAATCAACAAGACCGTAGCGTGCGACAAGTGCGGCGGCACGGGTGCCAAGGATGCCAACTCCTATGCAACCTGCTCGAAGTGCGGCGGTACGGGCTATGTGACGCGCGTCGAGAACACCTTCTTCGGCCGCATGCAGACGCAGGGTGTCTGCCCCACGTGCGGCGGTACGGGCAAGGTCATCACGGCCGCGTGCGACCAGTGCAAGGGCGAAGGGACGCTGCGCGGTCAGGAGGTGGTCGAAATCAAGATTCCGGCCGGCGTGGGCGAGGGCATGGTCCTCACCGTCTCGGGCAAGGGCAATGCGGCACGCCAGGGCGGCGTGAACGGCGATTTGCAGGTGCTCATCGAGGAGGAGCCGGACCCCGAACTGACGCGTGACGGCAACGACCTGATTCACAACCTGAACATCACGGTGACGACGGCCCTGCTGGGCGGTACGGTCGAAGTGCCGACCGTGGGCGGCCGCGCCAAAATCAAGATTGCGCCGGGAACCCATGCGGGCAAGGTGCTGCGTCTGGCGGGCAAGGGTCTGCCCGACGTGAACGGCTACGGCCGCGGCGACGAGCTGGTGGTGGTCGACATTACCATCCCCTCGAAGCTCACCTCCGAGGAGAAGCGCCTGGTCGAGCAGCTGGCCCAGCAGCCTTCGTTCCAGAAGGCCGAATCGGTCAAAAATCAGAATATCTTCGAGCGGATGAAGAGTTTCTTCCGTTAGCGGATAATAAATGGCGGGAAAAATTCGTACCTTTACCGGGTAAAGGAGCGGATTTTTCCCTTTTTTGTGCAACCACCAAACACTTGAAGCTATGTCCGGTTTCGGTCCCTACAAGAAGCATCCGAACAAATTCAACTACATACCGCGCTACTACGACCCCGAAAAGGAGGCCCGCGAGCAGCGCCGTGCCGAACTGCTCGGCAAACGGTCGGAGGACGAGGAGCGCGAGTACCGCCCCGGCCAGCTGATTCGCACGCAGCGCGAGGCACGTGCCGCACGCCGTTCCGAGGAGGAGCGGTCGGGCCGCCGCCAGATTTGGAAGATGATGCTCGGCGTGGTCGTCATGCTGCTCATCATCGTGCTGCTCTTCCCGCGTCTGGCCCGCCTCTTCTTGTGGGTGCAGGGCTCGGCCCGCGAGCGTCAGGAGCAGGTTGTCGAGCAGCGCCGGCCGGCCAATGAGCTGGACCAGCGCGGTGTGAGCGACGTGGAGTGGCAGGCGCAGCCCATCACGGTGGTGCCGAACGATTATCAGGGGGAGGAGTAGACGGATGGCAGACAAAATCAGACTTCTGCCCGAGGTTGTCGCCAACCAGATTGCGGCCGGCGAGGTGGTCAACCGCCCCGCTTCGGTGGTGAAGGAGATGATGGAGAATGCCATCGATGCCGGAGCCACGGAGGTGAAGGTCAACTTCCGCGACGGCGGCCGCGACCTGATTCAGATTGTCGACAACGGCTGCGGCATGTCGCCCGTCGATGCCCGCATGGCCTTCGACCGCCATGCGACGAGCAAAATCCGTTCGGTCGAGGATATCTATGCGCTGCACACCTTCGGATTTCGCGGCGAGGCGCTCGCCTCGATTGCGGCCGTCTCGCAGGTCGAGCTGCGCACGCGCCAGGAGGGCGACGAGGTGGGTACGCGCACCGAAATCAACGGCGGCGTCTTCGTCTCGCAGGAGCCTGTGGCCTGCCCCGCGGGGTCGCAGTTCTTCGTGCGCAACCTCTTCTACAACGTGCCGGCGCGGCGCCGCTTCCTGGAGAAGAGCACCACGTCGTCGAACCAAATCAAGGCCGAATTCCAGCGCGTGGCGCTCTGCAATCCGCAGGTCGCCTTCGAGCTCTACTCCAACGACGCCCCGCTCTACCGGTTGAGGGCGGCGACGCTCGCCACGCGCATTGTCGACGTCATCGGGCGCCACATCAAGCAGAATCTGCTGGAGGTCTCGGCCGACACCTCAATCGCCTCGGTCGAGGGCTTCATCGGCCAGCCGGCTGCCGCCAAGAAGCGCAATACGGAGCAGTTCCTCTTCGTCAACGGCCGCTACTTCAAGAGCAGCTACCTCTACAGCGCCATCATGAAGGCCTACGAGAAGCTCATCCCCGGCAACTGCGCGCCCTCCTATTTCCTCTACCTGACGGTTGACCCGGCGCGCATCGACGTGAACGTCCATCCGCAGAAGACCGAGGTGAAGTTCGCCGACGAGGAGGCCGTATGGCAGATTATCAACGCTGCCGTGCGCGAGACGCTCGCCAAGACGGGCGCCGTGCCGATGATGGACTTCGACAGCGACCGTACGGTCGAGATTCCGGTGCTGCGCCGCGGCGCGCTCTACAGCGAACCCCCCGCGCAGTCGAACCTCGACTACAACCCCTTCCGCGAATCCTACATCGACCCGACGGCTCCCGACCCCAACGAGGAGTTCACGGGCTTCGATGTCCCCTATACGGTGCCCGACGCCTCGACGGAGGTGGCCGACAGCGCCGCCTCCTTCGCGCCGCGCGCCGGAGCCCGGCAGTCGGGCGGTGCCGGCATTCCGGCATTCCGTCTTTCCGATGCCGGCCCGGCTGGGGAGCCGGACGAGGCCGATGCGGCCCCCTGGCGGAGCCTTTCGCCGGGTGCCACCGCTTTTGACGCATTCGACGGCGGAGCCTCGGCCGAGGAGTTCGACGACATCGTCTCGCCGAGTGAGCAGGGCACCGCAGGGGAGGAGGAGAGCGAGCTGGAGTTCGTCTCCTCGTCGGTGGGCGAGCAGCAGCAGCTTCAGCTCGACGGCGGGGCGCCCGCCTTTGCCGGGACCATTCCGCTGGCGGGCGGATACGCCGCCGCCTCGTACGGCGGACGGCTGGTGGCAGTCGACCTGCGGCGTGCCCGCGAGCGGGTGCTCTACGAATACTATCTGGCGACGCTGAGCTCGGGTGCGGCGCCCAGTCAGCAGCTGCTCTTCCCCGAGCATCTGCTCCTCTCGGAGGAGGAGTATGCGCTGCTCGAGGAGCATTCGGTCGAGGTGGCGGCGCTGGGCTTCGACCTCGACTTCGGGGGCGGCGGCTCCATCGACGTCAAGGGGCTCCCGGCCGAGATTTCGGCCGAAGGGGTCGACATGCTGCTCTACGAGCTGCTGCAGCAGTTCGACACGCCGGTGGGGGCGGCTGACGCCTGGCGCGAAAAGGTGGCCGCCGTCATGGCCCGCAGCGCAACGCGCGGGGCGAAGGCCTCCTTTGCCCGGGAGGAGGTGCAGGCGCTGCTCGACCGCCTTGCGGCGTGCGGCAACCCCAGCTTTACCCCCTCGGGCAAGCGCATCATGGCCGAGTTCACGGCCGAAGATATTCGCGCGCGGCTCGGGTGACTTCGCCGATAATTTGTTACCTTTGCATGGCGGCCCGGCACGGCGTTGATGCGCTTCCCGAGGCTGGACAACGTTAGAGAAGTAAAAGAGATTTTCCGTTATGAACCGCACTTTCCAGACACCCCCCGTGGTGCTCAATCTGATAATCATCAACGTGCTGGTCTACATGGCCACGGCGCTGCTGCCGCTGGGAAAGTGGATTTTCGGCTTCGGCTCGCTCTTCTGGGTGGGCAACCCGCTCTTCCACACCTACCAGTTCGTCACCTACATGTTCCTGCATGCCAACTTCGAGCATGTCTTCTTCAACATGTTTGCGCTGTGGATGTTCGGCCGCACACTCGAGTACGAGCTCGGCTCGCGCCGCTTCCTGGTCTACTACATGGCCTGCGGCATCGGCGCGGCGCTCATCCAGATGCTCGCCGCATGGGCCTCGGGCGAATACTACATCCAGCTGGTCGGCGCCTCGGGTGCCGTCATGGGGCTGCTGCTCGCCTTCGGCGTGATGCATCCCAACGCGATGATTGTGCTGCTCATCCCGCCCATCCCGATGAAGGCCAAGTGGTTCGTCATCATCTACGGCGTCATCGAGCTCTTCCTGGGCTGGACCGGCTACGGCGGCAACGTGGCCCATTTCGCCCACGTGGGAGGCATGTTGTGGGGATTCCTGCTGCTCCACTACTGGAAGCGGCGCGGAAACATCTACTTCTGATTTCTGATGTTCAACCCTGCGTAGTATGTCCGAATATTACGATGAATACCGGAGCGGCAACGGCCGCAAGCGGAGCCGCCGCGGTGCGGTGATGCTGCTGCTCGATGTCGTGATGACGGTGCTGGCCTATCTGGCCGTCGTGGCGATGGTGCTGACGCTGTGCGCGCCCTACGTCCACCCGGCGGGCTCGCGGTTTTTCCCGATTCTGGGGCTGGGTGCGCCGCTGACCTACGTCGCCACCGTGCTGCTGGCCCTCTACTGGGTCATCCGCTGGCGGTGGGGACGCGCCGGAATGCTGCTCGTCTGCGTCGTGGCGGGGCTCTTCCGGCTGGGGCTCTACTACAAGCCCGAGTTCCGCCGCGCCTACGAGACCGAGGAGTACGGCCGCGATGCCTTCAAGGTGCTCTCCTACAACATCCGGGGCTTCTACTATCCCAAAGTGGGGTGGCAGGAGGGGCCTATCGCCGGCCTTCTGGGCGAGCAGGAGCCCGACATCATCTGCCTGCAGGAGTTCGACCACCGGAAGGCGGCCGAGAGCGAGGCTTTCTCGCAGCTGGCCGGCCGCTACCGCATGACGCTCGGCAACCGCACCGAGGAGCAGAACCGCGCGGAGCGGGGCAGCCAGCAGGCCATCCTGAGCCGCTACCGGATTCTGCGCTCGGGGACCATCATCCCCCGCACCTCCATCTGGGCCGACCTGCTGGTGGGCGAGGATACCGTCCGGGTCTTCAACAACCACCTCCATTCGACCGAAATCACGGTGTACGACGCCAAATACCTCACCACGCACCGCTACGTTTCGGATACGGCGCGCGAGGAGAAAATCCGCAGCATCCTCTCCCGCCTGTGCCGCAACAGCGTGCTGCGGGCCGAGCAGGTCGATACGATTCGCAGCGTGATGGCGGCGACGCCCTACCGGATGATTGTCTGCGGCGACTTCAACGACACCCCCATGTCGTACGTCTACCGCCGCATGGCGCGCGGGCTGACCGACGCCTTCCGCAGCTGCGGCCGCGGCTACTCCTATACCTTCCAGGGCTTCTTCAACACGCTGCGCATCGACTACGTGCTCACGTCCGACGGACTTGAGCCCCTCTCCTACGAGGTGCCCCAGGTCGATTATTCGGACCACCTGCCGGTGGTCGTGCGCCTCAGGCGAAACGATGAAAACGACTAAAACCAAACCGATATGATTCTCGACACACTGCAGAACAGCGCCCTCTACAACGCGCTTTCGCCCCGCATGGCCCGGGCCTTCGAACACATTGCCCGCATCGACTGGACGACCATCGAACCGGGTACCCACGAACTCGACGGCCGCGATATCTACGTCAACGTGATGGACGTCGAGCTGAAGCGTCCCGTGGATGCCAAGCTCGAGGTGCACAACGCCTACATCGACATCCAGGTGCTCATCCGCGGCGAGCGTGAGGCCTTCGGCTGGAGCCCCCGCGCCGACGTGCGCAAACCGCTGGGCGAGTTCGACACCGAGAAGGACATCCGCTTCTACGACGACGAGCCGCAGTGCTACTATACGCTCCGTCCGGGGCAGTTCACGATTCTGCTGCCCGAGGATGCCCACGCTCCGATGGTGGGCGAGGGGGCGATTCGCAAGATTATCGTCAAGGTCCGCAAGTAGCGCCCTCGGTGGCCGTTGACCCTCCACGTCCGCGATGAACGCGATGAAGATTTTGTCCGGAATCCTGCTTGCCGCCCTCGTGCTGGGGTGCGGCGGCTGTGCCGGGGCTCCCGAAGAGCCCGTGAGCACGCTCCTCTTCGCCCCCGGTGACGGAGGCTCGAAGTATTACCGCATTCCGGCGCTGGTGACGGCCGACGACGGCTCGCTGGTGGCCGTGGCCGACCGCCGGCTCGAGTCGATGGGCGACCTGCCCAACAAAATCGACCTCGTGGCGCGGCGCAGCACCGACGGGGGCCGTACCTGGTCCTCCGTCATTCCGATTGCCGAACACCGCGGCGACTGCGGCTACGGCGATGCGGCGCTGGTGAGCGATGCCCGCTCGGGCGAGCTGCTCTGCATCTTCGCCTCGGGGCGCGGGCTGTGGGAGTCGACGCCCGAGGCGCCGATTGACATCAACATCTGCCGGAGCGGCGATTTTGGGCAGACGTGGTCCGCGCCCGAATGCATCACGCCCCAACTGTGGGGCGCGGCCTGCGCAAATCCCCTCTCGCGGGGGTGGTACGGCGCCTTTGCCGCCTCGGGGCGTGCGCTGCAGCTGCGCGACGGGACGCTGCTCTTCGTCGTGGCGGCCCGTACGGGACGCGAGGCCCCGCCGCTGGTCAACTATGTCTGCATGTCGGAGGATGGCGGCCGCAGCTGGCGCCTGCTGCCCACGCCGGTCGATATGAACGGCGACGAGGCGAAGCTCGTCGAGCGGGCCGACGGCAGCTGGCTGATGAGCATCCGCAATCCGGCCAAGGGGCGGCGCAAGTATGCCCTTTCTGCGGACCGCGGCGCGACGTGGAGCGAGCCGCAGCGGTGGGAGGATATGCCTTCGCCCGCCTGCAACGGCGATATCGTGCGCTATACGCTGTGCGTCGAGGGCGCCCGGCGCAATCGAATGCTGCACTCGATTCCGCTCGATTCGGTCGAGCGGCGCAACGTCTCGGTGCTGCTCAGCTACGACGAGGGGCGTACGTGGCCCGTGCGGCGGAGCGTCTGGAGCGGTGATGCCGGCTATTCGTCGCTCACGGTGCTGCCCGACGGCGATATCGGCCTTCTGACCGAGGTGGGCAACTGGGAGCGCGGCTTCGAAATCTACTTCACGCGTCTGACCCCCGAGTGGCTCACCCGCGGGGAGGATGACGGGCAGTAGCACGCAAGGCTCCGGGAGCCGTCTATCCGTAATATGCAAAAAGAGAGCGTGGGCAAGACCAACAGGTCTTGCCCACGCTCTTTATGTGTTCCGGGTCTCTTCCGGCTTCGGTCCGGCAGGTTCCGGTCCGGAAGCCCTTCTGCTTCCTGCTCCTGCTTCCTGCTCCTGCTTCCTGCCTTCCGCCCGGCACCATGTTCGCGCCGGGCCGCCGGCACGGGGCCGGCTATTTGCCGATTGCGTAGTAGCGGAACCCCTCGGCGATGACCTCCTGCTTGTCGAAGATGTTGCGCCCGTCGACCAGGATGTTGTCGCGCATCGCCTCGTGCAGCCGCGACCAGGTCGGCATGCGGAACTGCTTCCATTCGGTCATCAGCGCCACGGCGTCGGCCCCTTCGGCCGCCTCGTATATCGAGCGGGTGTAGATGACCTGCTCGCCGATGCGGCGTCGGCACTCGTCCATCGCCACCGGGTCGTAGACCCGCACGGTTGCTCCCGCCTTGAGCAGACGGTCGATAACCACCAGCGCCGGAGCCTCGCGCATATCGTCCGTCTCGGGCTTGAAGGCGAGTCCCCACAGCGCCACGGTACGCCCCTTCAGCTCGCCGCCCAGCGCCTTGCAGAGCTTCTCGTAGACAATCGACTTCTGCCGTTCGTTGACCCGCTCGACCGCCTCGATGACCTCCATCGTGTAGCCGTATTCGCGCCCCGTGTGGGCAAGCGCCTTGACATCCTTCGGGAAGCAGGAGCCTCCGTAGCCGCAGCCCGGATAGAGGAACTTGGTGCCGATGCGTGCGTCGGCGCCGATGCCCTTGCGGACCATCTCCACGTCGGCGCCCACGTGGTCGCAGAGGTTGGCGATGTCGTTCATGAACGAGATGCGCGTGGCCAGCATGGCGTTGGCGGCATATTTGGTCATCTCGGCCGAGGAGATGTCCATGAACAGCACGCGGTAGTTGTTAATCAGGAAGGGACGGTAGAGCTTCGACATGAGCGTGCGCGCCCGCTCGCTCTCGACGCCCACCACCACGCGGTCGGGCGACATGAAGTCCTTGATGGCGGCACCCTCCTTGAGAAATTCGGGGTTCGAGGCGACGTCGAACTCCACGTCGCAGCCGCGGCGGCCGAGCTCCTCGCGGATGACGGCCTTGATTTTGCGGGCCGTGCCGACGGGCACCGTGCTCTTGGTCACCAGCAGCGTGTATTTGCGGATGTTGCGGCCGAAGGTGCGGGCCACCTCGAGCACGTACTTGAGGTCGGCCGAACCGTCCTCGTCGGGCGGGGTGCCGACCGCCGAGAAGACCACCTCTACCTGGTCGAGGCACGAGCAGAGGTCGGTGGTGAAGTGCAGCCGGCCTGCGCCGACATTGCGTGCGACGAGCTCGTCGAGCCCCGGCTCGTAAATCGGAATGACGCCCTGCAGCAGGCTGTCGATTTTTTCACGGTTGGTGTCCACGCAGGTGACGTCGAGTCCCATCTCGGCGAAGCATGCGCCCGAGACCAGTCCCACGTATCCGGTTCCTACGATTGCGATTTTCATTGGGTTGCGGTTTCTGCCCGAAAACGGGGCATCCGCTTTACCGCCAGGCGGAAAGAATGCGGCGGCCGTTTCTGCCCGTGAGCAGACTCTTCGGGACGGGTTCCGGCCGGCAGACGCACTGCGGACGTATCGTTTTCGTTCGGTTGAACAATTGGGTTCGGAAGGCTCCGCGCAGGTGCGGAGGCGTATCGGAGGGGGTTATCCGTCGGGGGGCGGACGGTCGGCCGATACCCGGCAAAAGTAGCTCATATTCCCGAGAAATGCAAATAAATTGCCCTGAGAGCCGGACCTTTGCATCTTCCAAAGAAGCCCCGGTGTCCCGACAGCCCGACGCCCGACGCTTCGACGCTTCGACGCTCCGGCAGCCCGATGCTTGATGTCTCGGAGTTCCGGCACCGTCTTCCGGCTGCACACCTTGTCGCGACCCATCGGCCTCCGCTTGCCCGCGGGGAATGCACAATGCGCCGACGGCCGCCCTGTCCGGGCAGCTGTCGGCGCGGTATGGTATGCACTCGGAGCTTCGGCGTGCCGGCGGTCCGGAGCGCCGAAGCAGGGGACCGTCGTGTGGCGGGTGCTCCGCAGCGGTTAGTGCGGGTAGAGCGGATTGCCCGTCTCGTCGACATCGACCCAGTCGGTGACGCCGACCGAGGGGAAGGTGACCGTGTTGGCGTCGATGACGGCCAGATACTGGTAGGAATTTCCGGCCTGGAGCTCCCCGTCGGGTACGGGAACCTGGACGGTGTAGACGTGGGGCGTGGGGTCGTAGTTCATGTTGAGCGTCAGCGTGAGCGTCATCGGCGAGGTGGTCTGCAGCGGCAGCATCGTATATTGGAGCTTCATGCCGTTGATGCCCATCGCGGCGGGCTGCGTGGCGTATTCCGTGGCGGGGGTGATGATGCCGGTGGTCAGGTCCATGCTGGCGCCCGGCTGCGGCACGGTGATGGTTGCCGAAGCGATGGATTGCAGCACGACCCCCGTGCCGGCCTGGATTTCGAAGCATACCTGCGTGGCCGAGTGGTTCAGCACAATCGGCACGGTCACCTGCGAACCGTCGATTTCATAGTCGGCGCACCCCCACCAGAGGTAGTCCACGCCGTTGGAGAGCGCCACCGAGGTGCCCATCTGGAAGGTCGGCGGCACCAGGTCGTTGTTCGTCGAGACGGCGTAGAAGTCGAAGGTGCCGTTGCTCAGGTACATCTTGTAGCCGCTCTGCCCCGTCAGCATGCCGGCCTGCTGGGCCGTATAGGTGCCGCGGGTCATCGGCGAGGTGGAGTGGGTCTCGTCCGTGCCGCCGTGATAGGCGAATATCCGCACGACGGTCCCCTCGGCAATGGGGGACATCGAGCGGGTCATGTTGATGCTTTCGACCGTGGCGTGGAACCCCACGAGGTTGTCGGCCGCAGCGGTACCGTCGTCCGACGAGCCGGAGGAGCCTTGCGAGGAGGTGTTGCCCCCTTCGTCGATGGTGATGGTTGTCTTGGAGCATCCGCCGAGCAGCAGCGCCGCTGCCGCAAGCAGGGAGAGCATTCCCGTAAATCGAGTTGTTTTCATGGTGTGTGAATCGGATATAAGGTGTTTGCCCGATTCACGCAACATCTGTGCCGCAGCGCAACGGAAGCAGTGGAGCTGGTCCCAGCCGTCTTCGTGAAAGACGTGGGGCCCGCCCGGGGGCTCCCCCTTTACGCCATCCACGCATGCTGGGGCGGAAAAGCGGGGTTGAGGGTATGCGGGCGAAGGCCGCTCTGTTCGGGGCAGCCTACCGGAGCAGCTGTTCGATGAGGGCGGTCAGCTCGGCAAACGTCTCGGGCGAGTAGCCCGCACGGCTGGCTACCACCGTGCCGTCGGGGTCGATGAGGATGTTGCGCGGCACATAGCGCGTGGCATAGAGGCCGTAGATGCTTCCGTCGGGGTCGACGCCGATGGGGAAGTCATAGCCTTGCGTGGAGGCAAAGGCCCCGACCGTCTCTGTGCTCTCCTCGCGGGCAACGGGCAGAAAGAGGAACTTCCTCCCGTCGAAGCGTCGGGCGAGCTCCTGCGGAACCTCCGCCATCTCGCGCCCGCACTCGGGACACCACGTGTTCCAGAAGGTGAGCAGCACAACCTCGCCCCGCAGCGACGAGAGGGTCGTCGACGTGCCGTCAAGCATCTCGACGGTGAAGTCCGGGGCGGGCTCACCGTCGCCGACGAGCGTCGTCGCGGCGATGTCGTCGTCGTTGTCACGGATGCATCCCGAATTCGTTGCAGCCAGCAGCAGTACGGCTGCCAGGCAGAGTTTCGCAAGTGGAAAGATACGAGGAGTCATGATTCGGCCGGTTTTGGAGCGCCCCGCCCGCCGTTTCGGGACGGGTGACGCCCTTTTCAACTTTCCAAGATAACAATTTTTTTTGAGAAAATGGATGGCAATAATGATAAATGTATACGATTCCGGCCAAGTTTATTTTGGGGCGAAATTTGGTACGTGAAGTCGGCGCGTTTTTGCTCTTGTCACGACGATTATTTTTTTAATACATTGAAAATCAATGTATTAAAAAATTGAGGGGGGGGGGATTTTTTGATTTTTAACAGACCAAAACTTGTTTTTTTGAATAGTTTGTCTTATATTCGTAAGACGGAATCGTTTGAAGGGATGAACTGTCCGATGCGGGAGATGAGCGTGGAGCGGTAAAAATCGGACGAAATGGAACTTTTTCGTGGCTATGTTCGCAAAGGTATTTTACTCCATAGCTCATTTTGTCTTTATTCTGCATCTGCTTTTTGCCTGCGTGTTGTGGCTTCGCGCCCGCGGGAATGTGAAGATGCAGGCGCTTGCGCTGCTCATGGCGCTTCTGGCGGTCTTCTTTCTGCTCAAGCTGTGGGCTTTCGGCCTTGTGCTGCATCCGCTCGATTTGCGTCCGGCGCTCATGAGCGGATATGTCACCATGGTGCTCTGCATGGTGCCCCGAATCTGGTTTACCTCGCCCCGGACCGTGTTCCGGAATTCGCTGTGCGTCCTTCTGCCGGGTCTCTTCCCGCTGTTTCTCTATCTGATAGCCCGTCTGTCGGGGGTGCAGTTTCATGAATTGGAGTTCGACGTTTCGCTGTGGAGCGTGCTTTCGCGCCCCGACGTCTGGCTGCGTCTGTTGATGTTTCTGCCGATTCCCTGGTATGCCATCCGCTCGTTCCGGATTCTGTGTCGTGTAGCCGTCGAGAAGCACTCGGCCTGTGCACGGGTCTATGCGGTGGGGTGCCTTGGGTTCATTCCCGCATACCTCTTTGTCTTTCTCGACGGTTCGATGCCTTCGCAGCTCGGCGTGCAGCTCTACTTCCTGCTTTTCGACGGTGTGCTGGTCTATCTGGTGCTTTTCGGCGTGCACGAATACTTCGGGGCGGAAAAATTCCCCCCCCGGGCGTAAATGCCTCTTTGGAGTCTGTAACGGATTCTTTGTCAGCTGATTGTGCGGACGGATGCGGGCCGCTTCCAGCCTCTGAATCCGCCTCTGAAACGGGAGCTGACACCCCCGTGCAGCCCGGAGCCGTTCCGGAGCCCAAATCGATAAGTCCGCTCTATGCGCGTCTGGAGAGTTACATGCAGCACGACGAACCGTGGCGGAATCCCGAACTCACGCTGGCCGATGTCGTTTCAATGCTCTATACCAACCGCACTTCGCTGGCCCAGGCAATCCGTGAGGCCGGGTATGCCGGCTTCAAGGAGTATGTCGGCTACTACCGCATCCGGGAGTTCAAACGTCTGGTCGGATTGGGCAGGGTTGAGTCTCTCGAGCAGGGCTTTCGAGCCGTAGGTTTCCGGTCCAAAACCACGGCTTTCCGCAATTTCTCCCGCTTCGAAGAGATGACCCCCATGGAGTATGTCCGCCGCCATTCTCCGGTCGCTGTCAGAGAGTAGTTTTTTGTCTTTTTGGAATCACCTTGTTTTTACGGTACCGTTTTGGCCTTTTTACTGCTAAAATGGAACCAAATCATTGTCGTTTTTCCTCTGAATTGAGTAAACGGATTTATAGTTTTGCCCTCACGAAAGTACCTCCGATAGAACGTTGTTCCATCGGGGGCAGCTAACTTTTCGAAAAGGGTATATGAAAAAAATTCTGTCCATTTTCCTTTTTGCGGTGTTGTGCGGCGGGCTTCACGCGGTGAAGGCCCAGCAGACGGAGCGCTCTACGCGCGTGGAGAAGGTGGCCGTTAAAACCAATTTGCTTTATTGGGCGACGACGACTCCCAATGCCGGATTTGAGTTCGGGCTCGGAAAGAAAACGACGCTCGACATTTCGGGTGGATACAACCCCTGGACGCTCAACAGCGACAAAAACCGCAAGGTGAAGCACTTCCTGGTCAAGCCGGAGTTCCGCTACTGGCTCTGCGAACGCTTTCAGGGACACTTCTTCGGCGTACATGCCGGTTACGGCGAATATAATATAAGTGCGGTGCACATTCCGCTCATCAATACCTCGGGCGACAACCGCTATCAGGGCTGGGGCGCCGGCGTGGGTATCTCCTACGGCTATTCCTGGATTCTGGGCCGCCGCTGGAACCTCGAGGCGACCATCGGCGTGGGGTATGTCTATTTCGACTACAAGCGTTACGACTGCGTGACCTGCGGACCGTTCCGCGAGGCGGGCACCAAGCACTATTTCGGACCGACGAAGCTCGGCATTTCGTTAATTTACATGATTAAGTGATGAAGACGCTCAAGTATGCCATCGGTGCGGCATGGGTGCTCCTTCCCCTGCTTGCCTGGAGCCAGAACCGGGTTGAGCTCTCCGAGCAGCGGATTGAGCGCAACCGCCAGCAGATTACCGTACGTTTCACGGTGGAGTCCGACAAGCGGACCCCCGCCCGCAACTTCAAGACGGTGCTTTCGCCCTATCTGTTCGACGGCGACGATACGCTCCGTCTGCCCGAAGCCGAGGTGGTCGGCCATCGCCGGATGCTCCGCGACCGTCAGGAGCGGCTGCTCCGCGGCGAGCGCGGCGAGGCGCCCGATGCCAACCGCGTCGAGGCGGGCGAGGAGCTGGTCTACAGCTGCACGGTCCCCTACGAGCGGTGGATGAAGGATTTGTCGCTCGGCGTAGGCCAGCGCTGCGAGGGGTGCGGTGAAAGCACGCCGCTGGGTCGTCAGGTCGAACTGGCCGACGTGAAGGTCTACGAGGAGCCCGACCCCGCCATGCCGTTCGAGGCGCGTCGTGCCCCGCAGTTGAAGGAGGCCAACCGCCGCTGGCTCTTTTCGAAGCGCGACATGGTCATCCACTACGAGGTGGCCAGCACCTCTATCGACGTCGACGCCTTCGACAATGCCGCAACGCTCGAGGAGATTATGGCGGCGCTGAATACGGTGCTCGACGACCCCGACCGTCGGCTGAACCGAATCGAGCTGTCGGGATACGCCTCGCCCGAGGGTCGTCTGCAGCTTAACATTGAGTTGAGCCAGGGACGTGCCGAAGCGCTGCGCGACTACCTGATGCAGCAGCTTCCGGAGCTGAAGCGCGAGAATTTCGAGCTCATCAACGGCGCCATCAACTGGGAGGGGCTGCGCCGCAAGGTCGAGGCCTCCGACATGCAGTACCGCGACGAGGTGCTCGACATCATCGACAACGTGCCGGCCGAGAAGGGGCGCAACCACCAGCTGATGGGGTTGCGTGCGGGCAATCCCTACCGCTACATGATGAAGCACTTCTTCCCCGAGCTGCGCAACGCCTGCTACATTTCGGTCTACTACGACGTGCTGGAGGATACGGCTGCCGACACCATCAACCGTGCCATGGCGCTCATCCGCGAGGGCCGCTATGCCGAGGCGCGCGAGATGCTGCGTGAGGTGGAGTCCGACCCGCGGGCCTTCAACGCCATCGGCGTGAGCCTGATGATGCAGCAGCAGGAAGAGAAGGCGCGCGAGTGGTTCTCCCGTGCCCTTGCCGAGGGCGACCCCGCCGAGGCGGAGCTGGTGCGTGAGAATCTGAAGCAAATCGAAAACTATTGACAAGACCTGAGCCTCCCCGGCCGAAAGGTGTGGAACACATGCCGGCCATCGGCCGCGAAGGGGGATGCAAGCCTGCAGTAAACCAAACAAACAATAATTTACAACAACCTTTAATTTATCAAGTTATGAAGAAAATTTTATTCGGAATCATGGCTGTTGCCATGATGGCTTCCTGCTCCAGCGAGGAGAGCGTCGGTGGCGAGCCGGGAACGGGTGAAGTGAAGAAGGTCTCGATTGTCGTGAAGAACGCGGCTCTGACGCGTGCCTTCGCCGACGCTGACGATACGCCGGTTGCCAACAACCTAAAGTTCATCTTCACTACGTCGAGCGGCGTGATTACTGAGGACTTTGACGAGGCTTCGACCAAGGCTTCTTATGGCCCCTACGAGGTATCGACCAGCGCTCAGAAGCTCTACGTCGTAGCCAACGCCCAGGGCGTAGCCGAGATTACGGCCACCAAGGGTGCGAACATCAGCACCGTTGAGGAAACGCTCTTCTCGCTCGAGAACCAGACCATCGCAGGCGCCATCCTCTATGGCTCGAACACGACGGCCTTCGAGCTTGACCCCGACGCCGGTGCCAACCACTACAAGACCTCGGTTCAGATTGCTCCGAGCGTAGCCCGCATCCAGATTGCCAAGGTCTCGTCGAAGCCTGCTCAGGGCGACGCCATCGTTGCCGGTGACGTGAAGGGCTTCACGCTCAAGGGCATCTATGTAGACCACTACTACCAGAACGCCACCATCGCAGGCGCTGGCAACACGATGATTGACCTCGACTGGTCGACCACGCCGTCGTTCACGGATTACATGTGCACCGAGTTCGAGCCCGCAACGGCCGGTACGCCCAGCGGCAACTTTGTAGAGGTTGTTCCCGAGGGCCACACCTATTGGGACTATGCCGTTGCAGCCGGTGAGGCTTCGCACATCGTGCTCCACCTCGAGACGGTTACCCGTCGCAACGTGCTCGATACCGACGACATCACGGAGAACAACCAGTATGTCGAGGTGCTGACCTTCAACAAGTCGGGTGACCCTGTGACCAACTTCGAGCCGGGTACGATTTACCGCATCAGCAACATCCAGTTCTCGACCGACAACCTGACCCCGCAGCCGGGTATCAAGGCCAAGTACGTTACGGCTACCGTTGAGGTGCTGCAGTGGAACGTCGAGGAGATTACTCCCGAGTTGTAGTCCATCCTTTCTGCCTGTGTCATACGGGGTGCGGAGCGGCGAGCTCCGCTCCGCACCCTTTTTCAAAAAAAGCTTCACATTAAGATTCGCACGAATGTCAATGAGATGTAAAATAACCGGACTCGCCCTGACGCTGCTGCTGTCGGGTGCGGCGGGGTGCATCAGGGAGGACCTTTCGGGCTGCCGCCCCGGGGTCGGCGTGGTGTACGAATATTCGTTGAACAGCGAGCAGGAGAACCTCTTCGGCTCCGAGGTCGACAAGGTGACGACCTACGCCTTCGACGAGAATGGAATATTCGTCGGTTCATACTCCGACGCGGGCGAACATCTGACCAACGACTACCGGATGGTGCTGCCGCTGCCCGACGGCGTCTATACGCTCGTGGTGTGGGCCGGACCTCTGGGTGACTACATCGTGGGGGACAACTCCACGTCCGATTTCTCCGCACCGGAGGCCGGTGTGACCCGAATCGAGAATTTCATGTTGAAATACCGCGTCGACGGTGAGCCGGCCGTGGACTCCGACGTGGATGATTTGTACCACGGCATCATCACAGGGGTGGTCTCCGACTATACGCGGAGCAACACCTATACCGTGTCGCTGACCAAGAATACGAGTGACGTGCGTGTCACGCTGGTCGATACGACACCCGGAAATACGACCGACGGTTCTGCCGCAGGTCGGGCTGACGACCGGTTCGAGGTCTACTGCACCTCGGCCAACGGACGCTACAACGCCGACAATACGCTGGGGGATGGAGCCCTCACTCTGACATATACTCCCTACGACCGCACCGATGCGGGGCAGGAGAGCCGGCAGACGATGTCGATGCTTCGACTGATGGCCGACCGCTCGTGCCAGTCCATGCTGGTGGTGCACGACAAGGAGCAGAATACCGATATCTACCGCAAGTCGCTCATCGAAGCCATCATGGAGAATCCCGCGCTTGCGACCCAGGAGGACCTCGACCGTGAGGACCTGTTCGACTTCCGCATCAAGCTGGAGATGAACGTGGTCGCCGAGGTGTGGATTAACGGCTGGAAAATCGTCGATATCACTCCCGACCTTTGACGCGGGAGCGTTGGAACCTGCTAACATGCGTATGTCATGAAACATGCATTGAAAATAGGAATATGGCTGCTTGCGGCTCTCACGGTCTTTTCGTGCCAGAAGGAGCGCGGTGCCGGTGCCGTGGGCGAGCGCGACCTCTTCGTCTCGCTCGACACGCGTGCGGCCGACGAGAACGTGGCGCAGAACGACAACCTGTTCCGGAGCCTGGTCTTCTACTTCTTCACCGACGACGGCACCAACAGCAAGACCGTCTTTAGGAGCTTTACCCCCGGGCGGGATACCTACGAGGAGGTCTTCCGTCTGCCTGTCGAGGCTACGCGCGCGGTGGTCATCGCCAACTACGAGGACAGCGACCTGGAGCGTACGCTCTCGCTGACGATGAACTACGACGAGCTGACGAGCCTCGTGGCGACCAAGTCGCTCGACTTCCAGCCCGACCAGCTGCTCATGCTGGGCGAGGCCGCGGTGCCGCAGAGCGGTGCGATGAGCATCGAGCTGGTGCGTCTGGTGGCGCGCGTCGACGTGCATGTCTTCGGTACTCCGGAGCTGGTTACGGGGCGCTCGGTGAAGGTGCGCAGCGTGCAGCTGGCCGGTCAGGTGCTCAATACGACGATGCGCCCCGGTGATGCGGGCATGCCCGCCGCGCCGGTCACGCGTACCCGCACGAAGGACGAACTCGACTATACGGTCGGTGTCCGCCCCTCGGAGGTGACTGCCGCCACGGCCCCCGCCGCGCGCTTCTACTCCTTCCAGTATGTGCCCGGGACGACGGCTGCGGACGATGTTCCCGAACTGACGGTCGTGCTCGATGTCGACGGCATGGAGATGACCCGCACGTGCCGCATTGCCGATGCGGCGCACCCCGACTGCAAGCTGCTGCGCAACACCATCTACCGCGTGCTGGCCGAGATCAAGTCGTCGGGTATTTCGGTTTCGGTCGACGTACTCGACTGGCAGACCGAGGAGTCCGACATCGAGTGGGGCGACGTCTCGACGGCGACCTTCGAATGCGGTCCGATGACCCCGCCCTCGACCGCTGACGGCGAGCTGACGGTGGTCTACGACCAGATTCCGGGCGACGCCCGCATGCAGTCCTTCGAGTTCTACATCACGGCGCCGGTCGGGGCCCTGTGGAACGCTTCGCTCACCAATTCGACCGATTTCGCCTTCTCGGACATCAACGGCGGCGTGCAGAACGGCGTCGTGGTTGCGGGCGGTCAGCCGGCCTACATCCGCGTCATGGCCACCTCGCCCTACCGTCAGGTCCAGGGGGCCGACGGCTCGATGACCGACCCCTCGACGCGTCTGGTCATCTCGCTCCAGAAGGCGGGTTCGTCCGACTTCGAGGCCCTGCTGATTAACCCCGACCTGCTCTACGGCAGCACCGATGCCCACGTATACCAGATTGTCCAGAAGGAACAGTAAAGCATAGGAACGCATTATGATACGAATATACCGATATTCGATGATTCTCGCGGCCGCGGCGCTGGCCCTCACGGCCTGCTCGACGGAGGAGCCCCGGTCGCAGTGGCAGCCGGAGCGCGGACGCATCTACCTGCAGTTCCCGACCGGGAATGAGGCTACGGTCCAGGGCGAGGAGGCCGGCACCGGCTCCGAAAGCCGGGTCGAGACGGCCGACGTCTTCATCTACGACGGCGAGCAGTGCCTCCATTACGAGCGGCTCTCCATCCCCCAGAATGGCGCTCCGGTGCCTCTGAGTCAGGTGCTGGCGACCGACTTCGTCGTGGGCCAGCCCTACGAGGTGCATGTGGTGGCCAACTACCGCGACGGCGAGGACGGCAACGCCTCCTTCCCCGAGGAGGAGGCCTCGTGGCCGAGTCGTTCGGAACTTGCCGAGATGGTGGCCGTGACGTCGCAGCTGACGAGCCGGACCGAGTCGACGCTCCAGTCGCTGCTCATGGAGGGCGAGACCTCCGCGCAGCTCAACGACGGCACGGGCAATCTGGTCGAGGTCACGGTGCCGCTGACGCGTGCGGCCGTGAAGGTGTGCGTCGAGGTGACCATCGGAGCCCCCGTGCGGAGCGATGATACGGCGGCGGACAACCCCGGCGGATATGTCGAGACGACGTATGCCTTCTTCGGCGGAACGCTCGGCCGTCTGCACAATGCGGCCGACCGGGTGCGCATGGTCGCCGGACACGAGCTCTCGCTTGCCGAGCTGGAGGGCCATCTGGTGACGAACGAGGCGTGGACCAGCTTCGAGGTCATCGGCGACAGCCGTTCGACGCTCTCCTTCTACTGCTATCCCAACGACTGGAGCGGTGCACATACGATTGACCAGGAGACCTTTGTCAACGTCGACATTCCGATTACGGTCCGCACGCAGCGCTATACGGCCGCGGGCGAGCCGCTGGGCGAGGCCTCCGTTGAGCAGAAGTCGCACAACTACTACAAGGTGCAGCTCAACTACGGGCAGGATGCCGATGCGAACAACAAGCTGCTGCGCAACCACCTCTACCGCGTACGCGCGACGCTGCGCACGCTGGGCTCCTCAACCCCCGAGGTGCCTGTCGAGCTCGACCCGCAGTGCACGTTCGAGATTCTCGACTGGCAGAAAATCACCATCGACGTCAACCCTGACGACCTGCAGTTCCTCGTGCTCAAGCGCAATGCGCTCACGATGGCCAACACCACGCAGGATTCGGTCTACTTCATCTCGACCAGCCCGCTCGACATGGCGACGACCAAAACGCGGGTCATCGAGGCCTACTATTTCGACGATTACGGTCGGAAGCAGCAGGTTGCGGCCGGCGAGTTCTACCCGACGCTGAGTCAGTCGGACGAGGCCGGATATACGGGCTATCTGAAGATTGCAAGCGCGACGCCGACCAACAACGTGCCGAAATACATCCGCATCTCGGTGGAGAACCAGCAGGGCGTGACCGATACGCTCTTTGTGGAGCAGTATCCGCTGGAGTACTTTACTTCGGAGCAGTCGTGGTACTCCTATGTGGATGACGGAACGCTGGGACAGCCCAACAGCAGCTGCTTCAGCTATGAGCAGGCCCCTACGCGCAATTCAAATGGCGATGATAGAGTTTACGCCGGTTCGGGCGGCGGTTACGTAATCGGCTTCTGGGACCTGCAGTTCTTCTCGATGGTCGTCTATTCGACCAATGCAACGAATGGAGAGTCGGTAATTTATCAATATTATTACAACAATCCGATAAATGTCTTTTGGCACGATAACGACTGGAATCTCCAGTTGTATACGGACTGGAGTCTGTTTGGCGGAAATCCGGTTACGGTGAACCTGAATAATGCGCGTATCTATCACCTGTATTTGACTTCGACCAGCGGTCAGCATCGTTTGGGTATTCCCCAGACCGATTCCAATGGTTATACGGTCAATACTCCGGACAACAATCTGCTTGTCTCTCCCTCGCTGATGGTTGCCTCGCAGTTGGGTTGCACTAAAGCATGGGGTAACCGGAGCGAGGTTGAACAGCATTGCAAACAGTATGTAGAGAAGACTGCGGCCGGAGCCGTCTACGATGACTGGCGTCTGCCTACCCGCGCCGAGATGGATGTGTTGACCTACTATCAGCGACCCGGTACGACAGCAGACCCTAACCCGAGTGTCGTGAAGCAGACCTTCCGGGCCTATTGGTACTGGTGCGCCGATGGTCCCTACAAGAATAAGTACGGAATCAGCACCTACGATTTCGGTTCAGAGGGAGGTACTGACTGGGGCGGTTACTCGACTTCTCAGAATGAGCCCGCCGTCCGTTGCGTGCGCGACGTGAAGGCCGACAAATAAATGTAAAACATCGAAAAGCGTATGAAACGTCTTTTTGCAGCGATATTCCTTCTGGCCGCAGCCACCTTTGCGGCCTGCAGCGAGGACCCGACCCGGTCGGCGGGCGGACCGACACCGTCGGCCGACGGAACGGTCACCCTCACCGGTACCGTGACGGTGCCCGACATGACGGTCGTCCAGACGCGCAGCGTCGACAACGACGGCTGGGGCATCCAGTCGCTCTATGCCTTCTGCTTCGGCGAGGGAGGCATGTTCATCAGCCGCGTGCGGGCCGACGTCAAGACGGCGCCCCCCGTGCTGGAGGGTGAGTTCACGCTCCAGATTCCGTCGAGCACCCGCATCATCCACTTCGTGGCCAATGCCAACCTCGACAACTTCGACGATGCGCAGAACGTCGGCAGCTACGTCACCTCGGTCATTCCGCTGCTCGAGTCCACCTCGGGCAAGATGGTCTACTGGTCGGAGTACCGCCACGAGGGCGACTTCACCTCGGGCGAGAGCATCCACATCCAGATGGTGCGCAACCAGGCGCGCATCGAGGTGCGGGTCGACGAGAGCCTGGCCGGCGAGTTCGAGACCGACGGCTTCTCCATCTGCAACACCTACGCCAACGGCACCGTAGCGCCGTTCGACCCCGTGTCGCTCACCTTCGGGTGGGATGCGACGGCCGGTGACGGCTCCTATCCCAACCTCTACGTGACGCTGCCCACCAATGCCGTCAAGGCGACCGACGCCGCCGATGTCGACCACGACCAGTACCGCTACATCTTCGAGGACCCCAACCCCGAGGGCGACCAGACCTACCTGATTGTCAAGGGGCGTGCCGTAGGTGCCCCCGAGTGGTCCTACTACAAGGTGCTCTTCCTGCGTGAGGACAAGACCCCGTGGCCCATCTACCGCAACATGTGGTACGAGGTGGTTATCCGCAAGTCGCTGGCCAGCTCGCCCGCCTATGCGACCTTCGCCGAGGCGAAGGAGGGTGTCCCCGTCAACGACGTCTATGTGGCCGTCTCGCCCGAGGTGCCGACCATCTCCGACGGTCAGCGCGTGCTCACGGTCGAGCGGACGACCCACCTGCTCGACGGCAGCGAGGGACGCTATACGATTGCCTACCGGTATTGCAACCTCGACGGCTCGACCACCGGGCTCACGGCCCCCTCGGTAAGCTGGCTTTCGAACGACCGTGTGGCCCAGACCGACATGGTGGTCAACAACTACGATACCCGGACGGGTGAGGGTACGGTCGAAATAGTCTCCTTTGCCGCCGGTGCCACGGCGCGTCATGCCGAGCTGAGCATCCGTGCCGGAGCGCTCTCGCGTACGGTCTCGCTGATGCTGGTCCGCCCCTTCGTCTTCACCCCCGTCTGGATTAGCTCGGGCATCAACGGCAGCGTGAGCGACCAGGATGTGACGCTGGTCTTCCAGATTCCGGAGGATTATCCCCAGGAGCTGCTGCCGCTCGAGTGCCGCATCTCGGCCAACGAGATTACGGGTACCTCCGAGACGCCGCTGCGGTTGATTTTCCAGAAGGACTACCCCGATGAGGAGTGGGGCGAGCAGACGCAGTGGCCCTACAAATACGTCTACGAGGCCCAGACGACGGGCACGCACCGGATTTACTTCCGCACGACCCGGGCCCTGAACGACAACAACAGCACCGTGCTCCTCGAGGCGGAGCATTTTGAGCCCGTGACCAAGCGCCTGCGCGTGACCAACGACAGCCGGAAGCTCGAGTTCATCGTCGATTCGAGCTACTATTATACGGAGCGCATCCCGTATACCCTTGTGCCGAAGATTGCCGGTTCGGAGCTGACGCTCCAGTTCCGCTTCGTCTCCGAGACGGGCAGCGCCGTGACCGGCGACCCCGGAACGACGGTGCGCATCTATACCAACAACCTCGACCCGGCCGAAGGCCAGACCGGCATGGAGGAGATGGAGAGCGACCCCGAGATGGAGGCCAACGGCCGCTACCTGCGCTATACGCCCCAGGCTTCGGACCGCAACGGCGAGGGTGTCTATACGCTTCGCTTACGGACCCGTGTGGCCGTAAGCGACGAGCCGATTCGCATTGCCGATGAACGTACGCAATATGCCTCGGCGACGATGGAGCTTGCGACCTACGGCTACTTCCCCTTCCACTTCGACGTGCGGGGCGAGGATGGCACGCAGATGATTCCCTATGGCCCGGGCGTGCCCGTGACCGTCAGCTTCGATACGAGCGGCTTCACCTCCGAGACCACCGAGTTCATCTCGCCGGGCAATGCGCAGTACACCTGCTTCATCGCTACCCGAAACCTCGAGCCCGACCCGGCCTATGGCGACCAAGGGCTCACGGCCGTGAACGAGACGGGGCGTGTCGGCTACGAATATCTGGTTACGGCATCGACGCAGCATACGTTCCACTTCGTGACGAAGGAGATTGTGAGCGGCGAGACGGTGAGCATCTCCTCCGACGAGACCATTTCGTTCACCTCCGAGAGCGTGACGCTGACCAACCGGCCCATCGAGGGCGTCATGAGCTACGGCGAGACCTCGAATCCCGGCGATGCGACCGTGCAGCCGGTTGAGGAGGATGCCTTCGTCACCATCGAACGTACGGACGGTACGCGCATCGGCTACTTTACGGTGGGCGCCGACGGACGCTATACGCTGACGCTGCGCGGCGAGTATGATTTCGAGTGGAAGACGGCCAACCTGACGATTCTCTATTCGCCGCTCAACAGCTCGGAGCGCTACGGCGCCGTCACCTCGCTCGAGGCGCTCTTCGCCTCGCCCGACCTCGTGCTGAGCAAGAACTGGACGATTCAATAGAGGTTCCGGAAGGCGGCTGCGGCGGTCCGGTGTGGCCGGACGCGCCTGCGGTGCCCCGGAGCATCAACTGCCGATAAGAGCGGAGAGCCATCCCGAAAGGGGTGGCTCTCCTTTTGTCGTTTTGTGGGGCAGGGGCCGAGCGTGTCGGCCGCCGGTGTGGCTGCGCTGCGCGGGGTCAGAAGACCCGGACGAGCAGATGGCCCAGGTGGGCGGCCAGCATGCCCAGGGCGAAGCTCAGCAGGGCGTAGCCTGCGAAGTGGAGGAACTGCTGCCCGCCCAGCAGGGCGTAGTTCTCGTGGATGAAGGTCGAGAAGGTGGTGAATCCGCCGCAGAAGCCCACCGTGAGGAAGAGCCTCAGCTCGGCGTTGAGCAGGTTGCCCCGTTCGAAGAGACCGTAGAGCAGCCCGATGGCCAGGCAGCCGGCGACGTTGACCGCCAGCGTCCCCCATGGGAAGCCCGAGGCGGCGTGGCTCTGGATGAGCCGCGAAAGAAGATAGCGTGCAATACCGCCGGCAAAACTTCCGGCACCGATGAAAAAGAGGGTCTTTACCATAGCGTGAAGTGTCTGAAGGGCTCCGTGCGGCGGGTTTTGCCGCACGTCCGGGCCGACCAATCTGTTGTGAATTTATGAACCGCCATAACGACTGCCTGGGTGGAGCGTGTGCTCCACGTTTATGCAGGTATCATCAGCACATCCCGAACGGGCGGCGGTTTGAGGCAGATACCATTGCCTTTGCGGCTGCAAAGATACCGCTTCGGCGTGAAAAAACGAATTTTTCCCGGCTAAATCTTCCGCATTGCGTGCCGAGGGAGACAGTTCGGCCGGGAGGGGTCGGTCGAAACCGTCGGGAGGGGTATTTCCCAGAGCGGCCGAGCGGCTGGGTGGCCGAGCGGCTGAGCGGCTGAGCGGGGAGTTCGGGGCGTTAGAAAGGCGGAGCCGTGGACCGGAGAGCGGTTATAAGGCAGGGGCATAGAGGACGGCAGATGGAGCGGCGGACGGCCGGGTGACGGAGTGGCTGTGAAGTCAGGAGGCCGGGCGGCGGGCAGGGCGACAGACCGGGTCGTACCGCAGGGCTGGAACGGCGGGCGGCCGGATGGGCGGCGAGGAGAGAACGGCCGGGGGCAGAAAAGACCGGGCGACAGACGGGGCGGCGTGGCAAGGCAGGATAGCGTGGTTGTGTGGCCGCGCGTCAAGGCAGGGTAGGAAGAACATGAAGAAGGGGGCAGCCGGAGGGGGCGAAAAGGCCGGTCGGAGGTTACGCCTTTCCGGCGCGGCCGCGGATGCGGCGGAAGGGGAGGCCGAGCACGCCGAAGAGCGCCTCGCCGAAGATGCCGCTGCTCATCTTCGAAGAGCCGCGGCGCCGTTCGGTGAAGATAATCGGCACCTCGCAGAGCCGCATGCCCAGTTTCCAGGCCGTATACTTCATCTCAATCTGGAACCCGTAGCCCTTCATGCGGATGGCGTGCAGGTCGATGGCCTCCAGCGCCCGGCGCGAGTAGCAGACGAAGCCCGCCGTGGCGTCGTGGAGCGGAAGCCCGGTGACCAGGCGCACGTATTTCGAGGCGAAGTAGGACATCAGCAGCCGCGACATCGGCCAGTTGACGACATTGACCCCCTCGACGTAGCGCGAGCCCACCACCACGTCGCCCCCTTGCTCGGCTGCCCGGCAGAGGCGCACCAAATCGTCGGGATTGTGCGAAAAGTCGCAGTCCATCTCGCAGATGAGGTCGAAGCCGCGGCTCAGCCCCCACTCGAAACCGGTCAGGTAGGCCGTGCCGAGCCCCTGCTTGCCGCTCCGCTCGATGAGGTGCAGCCGCTCGGGGAACTCCTCCTGACGGCGCCGCACGATGGCGGCCGTGCCGTCGGGCGAGCCGTCGTCGATGACCAGCAGCTCGAAGGGCTCGCTCAGCGAGAAGACCTTGTCAATCATTGCGGAGATGTTCTCCCGCTCGTTGTAGGTCGGTATGATAACCAGTTTGCGCATGGGCTGTGCGGCGTTTTCCGTGTGATGCGGCCGCGACGTTTCGACCGCGATTTTACAAAGATAGCATTTTTTTGCAGAAGTGGAGCACCTCGGCCCGTTTTCTCCACGCTTGCGCCGGAATCGGTGCCGGGATGGGCCTCAGCGTCCTGTGCCCCGGGCGGACTTTTCTGCGTTTTGCTACTCCAGTCCGGCCCGGTCCTGCATCCCGGTGCCGTCCGTTCCATCTGCCCGCGTCGGCGGTCCGAAGTTCCGGCACACCTTGCCTGTCCGGCCCCTCCGCCCGGCGGACGCTACGGGTGGTGCAGCGTCCCGAGCCGCCGGATTTCGGCCCGCTGCTCCGGTGTGGTGCGACGCGACTCGAGGATTTTGCGTAGGCTCATCCGAAAGCTCCATGCGGGCAGTCCCGACTCCCCGGCAAGCCAGGCCCCGGTCCGCTCCGGGTCGGCGGCGTAGCAGACCGAGACGGCCCAGGCGACCGCCATGCGGGCGTAGTAGCCCTCGTGGCGGACGCTGCCCAGATGTCGGAGCAGCGCGTCGAGATGCACCCCGTCGGTGAAGTTGTTGAGCCCCGTCACGGCGGCGAAGCGTACCTCGTACTCGCCGTCGGCGAGGAACAGCGGTTCGATGAAGCGCCACACGGGTTCGCGCTCGGCGGGGCGGAGCCGCCGGCAGAAGCTGTCGCAGAGGCTCCAGTTGTCGATTTTGGGCAGATGTGCCGCCGTGAGGCTCAGAAACTCGTCGACCGGACAGGGCGCATAGCCGATGACCATCCCCTGCAGCATCCGCTCCTCGAAGTAGTACTCCTCCGCACTGCGGAGGTATGCGCGCCAGTCGCCCCGCACGATTTCGCGGGCCAGCCGCCGCAGCGCGGGGAGCCGCACGCCGATGATGTGTTCGACGCCGGGCAGCAGCGAGGCGCTGAAGTCGCGGTAGGCGGGTTCGCCCAGCGCAAGGAGCCGTTCGCGGATGTTCATTGTTTTTTGCCGAATTTGGGGGTGATGCCGATGAAGAAGGAGTAGTTGAGCCGCGGCATGGGGCGCCCCATCACCGTCTCGTACTCCTCGTTGAAGAGGTTGTTGATGCACCCCTTGAGCGTGAAGTCGGCCCAGCGGCACGAGAGCAGTCGCTCGAGCGCCACGTCGCTCATGAAGTAGGGGGGCACGTAGCCCAGATGGTCGCGGTCGTTGCTCGACATGGTGTAGCGGGTGCTGTACCAGCACCATTTGTAGCTCAGCACCCAACGGCGCCACTGAAGCCGGGCCGTGAAGGCGGCCGAGTGCTCGGGGATGTAGACCAGCTGCTTGCCCACCGACTCGTCGGCTGGACTGAAGGGGTCGCCCCGGTTGATGGAGCGTGTCCAGGCGTAGTTGCCGTCGAAGCGCAGGCTCCAGCGGCGCCCCAGCTCGGCGCGGGCGTCCACCTTCAGCTCGAGGCCGTAGCTGTGGACCCGCTTGACGTTGACCGGGGTGTAGATGCCCGACTTGGCGCCGTCGCTCAGCCAGAGTATCCAGTCGTCGATTTCCGAGTCGAAGAAGGTGAGCGACCCCTTGAGCGAGCGGCTCGGGCCGCCGAGCGAGAACTCGCCCCCCGCATCGAAGGTCCACCCCTGCTCGGGGCGCAGGTCGGGATTGCCGCCCGGCTGGAAGTAGAGGTCGTTGAGCGTCGGGTAGCGGTAGTTGCGCGCCGCCGAGGCCTTCAGCACGACGTTGCCCCGCTTCGAGGCGAGCCAGTCGACGAAGAGCGCCGGTATGAGCGGCGTCGTGCGGTCGCCGTAGAGCTCTTCGCGCAGGTTGAGCGCCACGCCCAGCCGCGGTACGGGGCGCCACTTCACGGCGGCAAATCCCGACAGCTCGAAGCGCGAGCGGTCGTCGAGCTGTCGGACATACTCGCCCGTCGTGTTGTCGATGAGCGAGAAGTCGCCGCTGTTGACCATGTGCTGCGAGGCCGTGACGTCGAGCGTGAAGAGCCACTTCTCCCGCAGGGCGTATTCGGCTCCGGCGCGGGCGAAGAGCGAATGGACGTAGCTGCGCGAGTCGGTCATCGTGAGGAAGTTGCCCTGCCCCTCGGGGTCCTGCAGCCGCTCATAGCGCAGGTCGGTGTAGGTGTAGCCCGCCCTCAGGTCGAGCTTCAGCCCGTTTGCGAGCCGCTCCCAGCCTGCCGTGGCGCGCAGCGTCCGCTCGTCCTGCAGGTCCTTCTTCGACTTCTCGTCGTTGCGGTCCGAGCTGAGCAGCGGCAGGCCCCGGTGCGAATCGAGGTACCAGGCGGCAATCGAGAGGCGGCTGCCGTCGCCGAAGGTGTGGTAGAGCTCCTGCAGCAGGTGGATGTCGCGGAAGCCGCCGTTGCGGTTGCGGCGGAGCGGGTAGCTCGTGCCGACGATGTTGCCGTCGGCGTCGGTCTCGAACTCCTTGGTGTGGTAGTTCCGGTAGAGGAAGTCGTTCTCGGAGGTGCTGCACAGCAGGCGCGTCGAGGCGCTCCACCGCGCTCCCGTGTAGCTCAGATGGAGAAACTCGTCGAAGGTGGTGAAGGAGCCGATGCCCTGGATGTAGCGCATGTGGAATCCCTCCTCGTCGCCGGGGCGCGTGGCCAGCGTGATGGCGCCGCCCAGCCCGCCTCCGGTGATGCCCACCGAGCTGGCGCCGTGGTAGAGCGTGGCGTTGTCGATGAAGTAGGCGGGGATGAGCGAGAAGTCGACCTGGCCGAAGAGCGGCGAGTTGATTTTCATGCCGTTCCACGTCACCTGCGTGTGCGAGGGCGAGGTGCCCCGGAACGAGGCGGTGGCCAGCGTCGCGCGGCCGTACGACTTGATGAAGATTGTCGAGCCGGAGGTCAGTGCGTCGGCCAGCGACGAGGAGATGTTGTCGCGCAGGACGATGCTGTCGAGCTTCGTGCGCTGGACGCCAATCTCCTTCATCGGGCGCGTGCCGGTGATTTCGACCCGTTCGATGTCGCGCACGTAGAGCGAGTCCTCCGGCGCGGCGGCCCGTGCCGCGGGTCGGAGGGCGGCCAGAAGCGCAATCGAGAGAAGCAGGCGGCGGAGCATCGTAGGCGGGGCGTTGCGGATGGGTTATTCGGTGACTTCGCGGTAGCAGGCCACGCCGCAGACCTCGGTCGAGACTTCGCCGATGAGCGGCGCCGAGGCGTTGATGCCGCTCTGGACCTTCACGAAGTCAATCTGCGGCAGGTTGGCGGGCGCACCGTCGGCCGTCACGGCGTCGGAGATGTTGAGCGTGTTGTAGCCGCCGATGAGGTCCTGCGACGAGTAGTTGTCGGCATAGCCCCATGCGAAGGGGGCCGTGGTCCTCGACTCGGTCCCCTCGACCTCCTTGCGGACGATGTTGTCGGGCAGCCGCACGCCGGTGAAGCTCACTTCGTCGGCCTCAATCCATGCGGGGTAGTAGCTCTCCTGCGTGTGTTCGCCGATGCGGGCGATTTCGCCCTTGCCGCCCTTGTTGTCGCGCCAGGCGACGGGCTGGTTCGCCCCCGCGGGGCGGGTGTAGGTGATGGAGTAGCCGTGGGTGCTGCGGTCGTACTCGCTGCCGCGCAGCTCGTACCACGTGTCGTCGGGAAGTCCGTTGCCGTTCTCGTCGCGCATGACGTAGACCACGCCCGGCTCCGAGGAGTTGACGAAGGAGTTGCCGCGTACGAGCAGCTCGCCGCCGCCGTTCTGCGGCACGGGCTCGGCGAAGCCCACCACCAGATAGCCGCCCCAGCCGCCGAGCGAGACATAGAGGCGGCTGGCGAAGCGCTGGGCCACGTAGGCGCAGGCGGCCTCGGGGGTGGTGACGTTGTTGTAGCCGCTCAGCGGCTCGTTGATGAACTGCCCCGGGGCGGGCGTATACTCGAAGACGGTGGCCGCCTGCTCGATGACGCGTTTGGTGGTGGTCGATTCGCCCGAGTTGCAGCCGGCGAGCAGCGCTGCGGCGCATGCGCCGGCAAGGGTGAGTGTGCGGATATGTTTCATGTCGTTATTGATTTTGCTCAGGTTGCCAGAAACAGAAACTGCCGGGGGTGATGCCCACGCGGAGCGTGTCGAGCGCGCGGCCCCGGGCCGTGAAGCGGTAGACGACGCCGTGCTGCACGTAGTCGATGGCGTCGGCCACGTAGACCTCCGAATTGCGCGGGTCGACCCCCAGACCGTAGTAGGTGGTCCCGGCGTAGGGGAGGAAGGGGGTCGCGGGGAGCGACTCATCCTTTACGGACATGCGCCAGACGTCGCGGTCGAGGTAGTAGAGCGTGTCGCGCCGGCCGTTGAGCACCAGCTCCGAGGGGTGGTCGCCGGAGGGGAAGAGGAAGCTCCGCTCGATGACGCGCGTGGCGGCGTCGATGCGGTAGAGCACGGCGGGAATCCCCTCGGTGCGTCCCTCGGTGACGGTCCAGATTTTGCCGTAGCGGTCGCAGACGAGCGACGTGGGTTGCGGCCCCACCTCGATGGAGTCGACCAGCCGTTCCGTGCGCAGGTCGACCACCAGCAGCTTGTTGTCGTACGACCAGCAGTTGACGAAGAGCTCGTCGCCCCACTGGGCCATCTGCTCGGTCGACTTGTGGCCGTTCATGGCGATGCGTCCGCGGATGCGGTTCGAGCGCGTGTCCACGACCGTAATGCGCGGGTCGTAGAGGTCGGTGATGTAGGCCGTCGTGTCGTTGGGAAAGTGGATGTAGCGGGGCGAGACGACCCCCTCGATGAGCCCCGTGACGGTGCAGCTTGCCGGGTCAATGACGTAGACCACGCCCGAGTTGTTGACCACCACGTAGCCGCGCCCCCGGTGGAGGGCCATCGACTGCGCCACGTCGCCCAGCCGCATGCCGTTGGCGCGCGAGAAGACCTCGTTTTCGACCTCCTCCGCATCGGTGCGGTAGAACGAGAGCGAGGCGTTGTCGCTGCCGAAGTTGCCCTCGCAGGTGATGAACACACCCCCCTGCGAGAAGCCGAAGGGCTCTTCGTCGAGCGGACCGAAATCCATGCAGGCGGCCAGCGTGGCGGCGCATGCGGCCGGAAGCATGCGCCAGAGTGCGTGCAGCAGTCGTTTCATCCTCGTTCGTTTCGGCGGAGCGGGACGGCAGGCGCGGACGGGCGGAAATGCGCGGACGACGTCGGGCCCCATTCTCCGCGGGGCGCTTATCGATGGAGTGCACCGGCAGGTCTTCTGACTTGCCGCCGCTCCGATGCCTTCCCGCCCCGGTGCGGGGCAGTGGCTGAGGAGTATCGGAGCGTTTGCTGCGGCTTACAGCAGCGGGAACTGTTGCCGAATCGCACGGCATTCCCTTTTCATCCGCGCGCACCGAAGGTGCGCCCTGCGGAACCGATGCGCGACAAAAGTACGCTTTTTTTGGCAGATTGTCGTCCGAAAATCCTCCAAAAAAGTTATCTTTGTAAAAAATAGTGTCCATGGCTCTCGAAATTCGACGGATGACGACCCTCGACGCCGGGTTGGAGGAGGCGCTTGCGCGGCTGCTTCCGCAGCTCTCCGGCGGGCTTCGTGCGCCCTCGCGCGAGGTGCTCGGGCGGCTGCTTGCCCAGCCCTGCGCGGCGCTGCTGGCCGCCCTCGACGGGGAGCGTATCGTGGGGGTGCTGACCCTGGTGTGGTACGACGTCCCCTCGGGCCGCAAGGGATGGGTCGAGGATGTGGTGGTCGATGCCGGCGAGCGGGGCCGCGGTGTCGGACGCCTGCTGGTCGAAAAGGCCCTGGAGCTGGCCCGGAGCGAAGGGGTGCAGCACCTCATGCTCACCTCCAACCCCGCGCGCCGTGCGGCCCATGCACTCTATCGCACATGTGGATTCGAAGAGGTGGGGAGCACCCTGTTCCGCTTCGACATGAATAAGAAGGTTGACCTATGAAAAAGTTTCTGAAAATTGCGGTGACGGTCATTGCCGTCCTGCTGGTGGTCGTGCTGACGGCCCCCATCTTCCTGCGCGGCAAGATTGCCGAACTGGTCCGTACCGAGGCCAACGCGATGCTCGTCCCGCGGCTCGACTTCGAGCGGCTGGGCATCAGCCTGCTGCGCCACTTCCCCAACGCCTCGCTCGAGCTGAAGGGGGTGACGCTCGTGGGTGTGGCCCCCTTCGAGGGTGATACCATCGCCTCCGTAGGGCGCCTCTCGGTGGTGGTCGACCCCTGGTCGCTGCTCGGTGACGGGGGGCTGGAGGTGCGCAAGCTGCTCATCGCGAAGCCCGACCTGAGGGCCTGCAAGCTCGCCGACGGCAGCGTGAACTGGCTGCTGATGAAACCCTCGGAGGAGGAGCCCGAGGCGGAGGCTGCCGCGGAGGAGGAGAGCACCGACACGGGCTCTGCCTTCAGCCTCTCGGTGCGCGACTTCCGCATCACCGACGCGGCACTCTCCTACGTCGACGACTCGACGCACACCTCGTTCCGCACGCTGCTCCCGCTGCTGCGCCTGCGCGGCGACTTCTCGGCGGCGCAGAGCACGCTCGATTTGCGGATGCGCACCGAGGAGACGACCTTCTCGTCGGGTGTGGTGACGCTGCTGAGCAATGCCGAAATCGAGCTGAATGCCGATGTGGCGGCCGACCTTGAGAAGAACCGCTTCGAGCTGAAGGAGAACAAGCTGCGGCTCAACGCCATCGAGGCGACGCTCGACGGCTGGGCCGAGCTGGGTGACGATGCCGTGGCGATGGACCTCAGTCTGGGCTGCGAGCGCGTCGAGTTCAAGGATGTGCTGTCGCTCATCCCGGCCTTCTATACGCGCAACTACCGAGGCCTCTCGGCTTCGGGCGAGCTGACGCTCTCGCTCTGGGCCAAAGGCGAGTTGCGCGGCGCCGAGCTGCCGGCCTTCGGCCTCGAGCTGGGCGTGCGCAACGGCGGTTTCCAGTATGCTTCGCTTCCCAAGGCGGTCTCCGACATCAACATCCAGGCGAGCGTGACCAACCCCGGCGGGGTGATGGACCGCACGGTGGTCGACATCCCGACGTTCGGCCTGCGGATGGGGGACAACTCGCTCGCAGCCACCTTCCACGGCACGACGCTCGTCAGCGACCCCGACCTGCGTGCCTCGCTCGAGGGCAAGCTCGACCTTGCGGACATCGGCGAGGTCTACCCGCTCGAGGACGGCATGTCGCTCAAGGGCTTCATCCAGGCCGACCTGAGCGCCGCCGGACGGATGTCCGATGTCGAGAACCGCCGCTACGACCGGGTTTCGGCCTCGGGCAACTTCGTGGTCGAGAACGTCGACGCACAGCTGCCCGGTCTTCCCGCCATCGGCCTGCGCCGCGCCGCTGCCGGCATCTCGCCCCAAGCCATGACGCTCGGCGAGCTGAGCCTGACCATCGGCGGCAGCGACCTTGCGGCCAACGGCCAGCTGACCGACTACATCGACTATCTGCTGCGCGGTGCGACGCTTTCGGGACGGCTCTACGTCAATTCGAAGCTGCTCGACCTCAATGAAATCCTCGCCTCGCTCTCCTCGACGGAAACGGCCGAGGGCGACGCGGCCGAAGAGTCCGCCGCGGAAGAGGCTCCGGCCGGGGGCGATGCGGCCGCTCAGGCGGTCGAGATTCCGCGCAACCTCAACCTCTCGCTGCGTACCGAGGTGGGCAAGCTCCTCTACGAAAAGATGGTTATCGAGCAGCTTTCGGGCGAGGTGCGCGTGGCCAATGGCACCCTTTCGCTCGACGGACTGCGCATGAAGGCCTTCGACGGCTCGCTGACCGCATCGGGCAGCTACTCGACGGCCGACGCCGCCCATCCGGCGCTCACCTTCAACCTCGGCTTCACCGACGCCTCCTACGCCCGGACCTTCGAGCAGCTGGAGATGGTGCAGCGCATCGTGCCGCTCTTCGAGAAGGCCGGCGGTGTCTACTCCATGTCGCTCGACATGAAGATGAACCTCGACCAGGCGATGGAGCCCGACCTCATGTCGCTCGACGCCCAGGGCGAGCTGCGCTCGGCCGACATCCACATCGAGCAGCTCAAGGCCTTCGAGGTGCTGGCCAAGACGCTCGGCAACGACGCGCTGAGTTCCATCCGCGCCAAGGATGTCGTCATCCCCTTCTCGATTCGCCAGGGGCGGCTCACCACCAAGCCCTTCGACCTGAAGATGGGTGACGTCTCGCTCAACCTCTCGGGCTCGACGGGGCTCGACCAGAGCATCGACTATACGGCCCAGGTGGCCCTGCCCGCTTCGGCCACGGGCGGCGTCCTCTCGAAGGTCAACGTCGGCATCGGCGGAACCTTCACCGACCCGAAGATTACCATCGGGGTGAAGGAGGCGGTCGAGGAGGCGGCCCGCAACCTCATCGACGAGCAGGTGCAGAAGCTCACCGGCAACGAATCGCTCTCGGAGGCGGTCCAGGAGCAGGCAGCCAAGCTGCGCGAGGAGGCGCGCAAGGCGGGTGAGAAGCTCATTGCGGCTGCCGAGGAGCAGCGCACGAAGCTGGTCGACGCGGCGAAGAACCCCATTGCGAAGCTGGCGGCCGAGAAGGCCGGCGACAAGCTGGTCGACGAGGCGCGCAAGCAGGCCGACAAGCTGACGGCCGAGGCCGAGGCGCAGATTGAGAAACTCGCCTCGAAGGCCCAGTAGCCGTTCCTTCCGGTTGAAATGTAAAGAGACCGCCGCGGAGTCCGAAACTCTGCGGCGGCCTTTTTTTGTGCTCGTTTGCTGCCTCGGGCCGGCGTTGTGCCGCTACGGTTCGGCAACTTTGCGTTCCGACTGCGGCGGGCGGCTGCCGGCTGCCGGCTCCCGACTCCTCTCCGAAAAAAACAGCCTCCCGTAGCGGCGGGAGGCGGGTTGTGGCGGAGCGTTGCAGCGAAAGCGGAGCGCCCGGCCCGGTTGCGCGGGCCTTTCGGCTGTGCGGATGCTTGGGCGCCTATCGGGGGCGGATGTAGCTCTGGAGCGCCTCGACGTACTGCGCGAAGGCATCGCGGCCGGCGTCGGTGATGCGGCAGAGGGTGCGGGGCTTGCGGCCCTGGAAGCCCTTCTCGATTTCGATGTATCCGGCCCTGGCCAGCTTGTCGAGCTGCACGGAGAGGTTGCCGGCCGTCGCTCCCGTCTCGTTGCGCAGGAAGACGAAGTCGGCACTCTCGACACCGATGAGTATCGACATCACGGCGAGCCGCAACTCGGAGTGCAGCAGGGGATTCAGCTCCTTGAACATGGTTTGCGTGCGATATGTCGGAGGATGAAGCCGGGCAGCATGACGAGCAGCGTGCACCAGAGGGCCAGCTGCAGCAGCCAGTTGCCCGATGCAAGGTCGAACGGCGAGCTGAAGGTGAAGGTGAATGTCGCGATGAAGCTGGCCATTCCCAGACCGACCAGTGCGGCGAACGAGCCCGAGTGGTTGCTCCCCTTGCCGCGGAAAAACTCGGCGGTGACCAGCAGTGCTCCCGAGAAGAGCAGCTGTGCGATTCCTGCCGGATTGAGCGTATTTTCGGGATTGATGATGGCGTATGCTGCCGAGGCGAGGGCCGTCATCGCCGGGAAGCCCCAGATGAGCAGCAGCAGGTCGTCGAATCCCGTGCGGACGATGCCCTTGCGGCGGCTTTGCCCTATCGTGAAGAGGTAGCAGGCAGTGAAGGGAATGAGGGCGCTCCAGAGCACTTGCGGGCTGCCGGTCCAGCGGAGCAGTGCGTATTCGGCCAGGGCGGTCAGTGCCGCGAGTGCTCCCCAGACGATGAAGAGCTCGCCGCGGACGAAGTTCATGCGGCGCATGTTGCGGTCGAAGACGCGGGCGATGAGTTCGAGCGCCTCCTGTTCGGAAAGAGTATTGGTCTCCGGTTTTTCGGATTTCATGGTGCGTTCCGTTTCTGCAAAGGTACGAAATAGTTTTTATTTTGACGTGCCGGGCTGCGGCTGAGGCGGTTGGCGCGGCAGGTCCGGCTGCGGCTTGTTGCGGCACGTTCGTCTGCGACGGTGCGCGGCTGCGGCTATTTTTCTTCGGCCTCCTCGCGCCGGTTCTGGAAGTTGATGATGTGGCCCGGAATGACCATCATCACGACGAAGATGGCGGCGAAAATCAGAATCTCGTTGTTGAGCATGAAGCAGTCGACCTCCTGTGTCCGGGCGAGTTGCTTGAGCGTGAAGTCCCACAGGGCAAGGGCGGCCGTTCCCGCCATGCCGAGCAGGCCGGCGACGGTGTAGACCTTCGAGCGGACGATGAGCCCCGTCGAGGCGGTGCCGATGGACATCACCAGGGTGATGAGCGCAAAGAGGCTCGGGCGGTAGGAGTGGCCGTGGAACAGCGCGAGGATGAAAATCGGAATGAGCGCCAGCGAGCAGACGAGCCACAGAGCGTTGACGATACGGTCGATTTCGGTGCGGGGCTCGGTGCTCTTCCTTGTGGGAAAGAGCCGCATGAGCACCACTCCGAGCAGGGGTATGAGGAACCATGTGAGGCTCCATGCCGGGTCGGCTCCGGCGATGTTGAGCGCATAGTTGAGCAACGAGATGGCGACGGTCGTGTAGCCCCAGACGAGGAACGGGCGTCCGGCATTGCGCTCGAGGCGCTGGCGCGTGTTGCGAATCATGCGGGTGATGAGTTCGATGCTCTCTCGGGCATCCAGTTGTTTCTCTTCCATGGTTCAGACTTTTTTATGATTGGTGTTTGGAATGAAGGGTCGGTCTATTTTGTGGCGGGCTCCCCGGCGGGCACCTGCTCCGGAGTCTCCTTGGGGTTTTTCCGGCCGAATTCGTAGCGGAGCTCCACGCGGACGCTGTCGCCGAGCTCCTCCCGGCGGATGGTGCGGGTGCAGCACCCCTCGGCCGGCATCCCCTCTGCGTTCCGGTCGAGCGTGTAGTTGCCGTTCTCGTCCAGGAAGGCGTAGAGCGTGGCCGAGTCTGCGTCGATGGCCTCCGGGACAATGGTTGCCTTGCCAGCGGCGGGCTGTTCGATGCCCATCTGGCTCTTTCCGTTCGCCTCGCGGAGCATCCAGAGAACCTTTCCCCGGTCGGTGCGGAGGTTCGCGATTGTGATTCCGGGGTTTGCACCCAGAACGGTCGCCGTGCAGAGCAGCGCGGCCATGCAGGTTACACTCTTTTTCATCGTTTGCAATTTTAGGTGGCTGGTGTTTTTTCGGGTCCCGGTCGCGTTTGGCTGCCTTTTCCCGGCAGGTCGGCGGCCCGGTTCTTCCCGTTCTCTGATGCAAATATAAATTAGTTTATAATATAAACCAAATTTTCGACGCAAAATTTTTCGGTTGGTGAAAACCTCCGACTGTGTCACGAGGGCGAAGAAGAGGCCTGCGGCCAGGGTGCGGAAAGCGTCGGGGACGGTTTGCTGGCAAACCCGTATGGTCGCCCGACGCCGCAGCCGGGCCGCAGGCAGCCGCCCGCGTGACAGGCCGGAGCGGCTTTTGCTGCTTTTCGGCGGCGAAAAGCAGAAGAAAATGGGTGGTGGAAGGTTGCCGTCCTTTTCATAGAGCCTTTTGCGGATGAAAAAGAGCGGATATGAATCGCAGGGTTTGGTCTCTTGTTTAAGGCGGGGGAAATATCTCCGACTGTGTCACGAGGGCGAAGAAGCAGCTGCCGGCCCGGGTGCGGAAAGCGTCGGGGAAGGTTTGCCGGAAAACCGCACAGTCGCCCGACGCCGCCCACAGGGCCGCAGGCAGCCGCCCGCGTGACGGGTCGGAGCGGCTTTTGCTACTTTTCGGCGGCGAAAAGCTGAAGAAAACAGATGAAATAGCCGCTGCTTCCGGCAAGCTGAACCGTTGCGCCGGAAATAGGTGCCGCTGCGCCGACTTACCCCGCATGACGGGCGAATGGACGTTGCGTTACGACCGCCCGGCCACCAGTTGGCGCCACTCGGGATGGCGCTCGATGTAGCGGGCAATGTAGCTGCACTCGGGAACTATCCGCAGCCCCTGCGCGCGAATCTCCGCGAGCACAGCCTCCGTCAGCTCTGCGGCAATGCCCTGCCCCTCGAAGCGGGACGGCACCCCCGTGTGCAGCAGGTGCAGCGTGTCACCCCTGCGCAGGTAGTCGATGACGGCCTGCTTCCCGTCGCCCAGGTCGAACGAGAAGCGTTGCCGGGCCGGGTCGTGTCGAAGCGTATATCGTTTCATGGTGTGGTGTTTGTTGGTTCGTGAATCTTGCACCCCCCCCAAAAAATAGTTCCGAAAAGTGGAAAAATCCCTATCTTTATCCGCCGAAAGAAGCCTTTTCCCGAAGTGAACGACTTTTCCGATATCCTCTGTACGTGGTACGCCCGTTTCGGACGCGACCTGCCGTGGCGCCATACGCGTGACCCCTACCGCATCTGGCTCTCGGAGGTGATTCTCCAGCAGACCCGCGTCGAGCAGGGGCGGGAGTACTACCTGCGCTTCGTCGGGCGCTTCCCCGACGTGGGAGCTCTGGCTGCCGCTTCGGAGGAGGAGGTGCTGAAACTCTGGCAGGGGCTGGGCTACTACAGCCGTGCCCGCAACCTCCACCGCGCCGCCCGGCTGATTGCCGAACAATATGGCGGCCGCTTCCCTGAACGCTACGACGAGGTCCGCGCGCTGCCCGGCGTTGGGGAGTATACGGCGGCGGCCATCTGCTCGTTTGCCTCGGATGCACCCCTTGCCGTGCTCGACGGCAATGTCTTCCGCGTCCTGGCGCGCCTCTTCGACCTCGACCTTCCGATTGACACCACGCAGGGGCGCCGCCGCTTTGCCGAGCTTGCTGCCTCACTGCTGTCGCCAGGACGTGCAGCGCTTCACAATCAGGCGATTATGGACTTCGGAGCGCTCCAGTGCACCCCTCAGCAGCCCCGCTGCGGGGAGTGTCCCCTGGCGGAACACTGCCTGGCGCTGGCGGCCGGTACGGTTGCCGTGCGGCCCGTCAAGCAGGGGCGCACGAAGGTGCGCGACCGCTGGTTTGCCTACGTGGTGGTGCTCTGCGGCGACGAGCTGCTCCTGCACCGCCGCGACGGGCGGGATATCTGGCGCGGCCTGTACGAGTTTCCCCTCGTGGAGCGCGACCGTCCGCTCGATGCGGCGGAGCTGCCCGCGCAGGAGGAGTTCGCGCAGCTGACGGGTGGCGGCGCCTGCACGTGGCTCTCCTCGGTGGCGATGCCTCCCCACCGCCTCTCGCACCAGCTGCTCCACGCCACGTTCCACCGGCTGCGCGTGGAGCACCTTCCCGAGCGGCTGCCCGACGGGGTGGTGCGCGTGCGTGCGGAGCGGCTCGATGACTACGCCGTGCCGCGCCTCATCGAGCGCTACCTGACGAGGTATCCGATATAGAGTGCGTAAATCACCAGGAAGATGGCGCCCTCCCAGCGGTCGACGGCCTTGCGGCGGAAGGTGAAGGCCGTAACGAAGAGCAGCAGCGAGCTCAGCAGCACGGTCAGCAGGTCGATGCGCGTGATGCCGCCCAGCGTCAGCGGGTGAATCGTCGCGCTGAGGCCCAGAATCAGCAAAATGTTGGCAATGTTCGAGCCGATGACGTTGCCCAGCGCCATTTCGGATTTTCCCTTGAGCAGCGAGACCACCGACGAGGCCAGCTCGGGCAGCGACGTGCCACCCGCCACGAGCGTGATGGCTATCACCGACTCGCTGACGCCCAGCGCGCGTGCTATGGCCGTGGCGCTGTCGAGAAAGAGCTCGCCGCCGAAGATCAGTCCGGCAAGACCTCCCGCAATCATCACCACGATGAGCCACAGCGACCTGCTCCGCTGTGGCTTTTCCGTCTGCGTCGTCTGCGTTGCCTGAGCGGCCGTGCGGCGCTCGGCGCGGATGGTGTAGCGGATGAGGGCGATGTAGAGCAGCAGCATGACGATGCCGTCGATGCGGCCGATGGCATCCACCTCGCCCAGCCCCAGCAGACGGTCCGAGGTGAGCAGCAACAGCAGCACCGAGACGGCGGTCAGGAAGGGCAGGTCGCGGCGGATGTTGCCCCCCGTGAGGGGCAGCGGCGCGATGAGGGCGCAGACGCCCAGAATGAGGAAGACGTTGAAGATGTTCGACCCGACGATATTGCCGATGGCCACGTCGCTGTTGCCCGCGGCGGCCGAGAGCACCGAGACCACCAGCTCGGGGGTCGAGGTGCCCACCGCTACGATGGTCAGTCCGACGATGAACTCCGGGACGCGGAAGCGCTGGGCGAGGGCGGCCGAGCCGTCGGTCAGGAAGTTGGCGCCGCACAGGATGAGCGCCAGTCCGAGAATGAGCAGAAAGATATCCATGTTGGGAAAAGGGGTTTTTCAGGGGTTGCGCGCCGCGCCGGCTCAGCCCAGCATGAGCAGGCTGACGGCCATCACCGCCATGCCGGTCACCACGCCGTAGATGGAGATGTGCGCCTCGCCGTATTCGCGGGCTGCCGGCAGCAGCTCGTCAATCGAGATGAAGACCATGATGCCGGCCACGCCCGCGAGGATGCACCCCATGAGCGTTGTCGACATGAAGGGCATGAGCACCAGCCAGGCCAGCAGCGCTCCGACGGGCTCGGCCACGCCCGAGAGGAGCGACAGGCGGAAGGCCTTCACGCGGTCGCCCGTGGCGTAGTAGACGGGAATCGAGACGGCGATGCCCTCCGGGATGTTGTGGATGGCGATGGCTACGGCGATGGCCGCGCCGAGCGTCGCGTTGTCGACGGCCGTGGTGAAGGTGGCGATGCCCTCGGGGAAGTTGTGGATGGCGATGGCGAGGGCCGTCATCACCCCCATGCGCATGAGCTTCGGGTTGCGGGGCTGCTCCTCCATCTCCTCGACGCGGTGCGCCTCGTGGGGGTTCTCCACCGAGGGGACCAGGCGGTCGATGATGCCGATGAGCAGGATGCCGGCGAAGAAGCAGAGGACGGTCATCGCAGTTCCGGGCCGCTGGCCCCACTCCGCCGTCAGCGCGAGCTGCGACTGCTGGAAGAGCTCGACGAAGGAGACGTAAATCATCACGCCGCCCGAGAGCCCGAGCGAGAAGGAGAGCAGCCGCTTGTTGGTCCGGCGCGTAAAGAAGGCGATGGCGCTGCCGATGCCGGTCGCCAGACCGGCGCCGAGGGTCATCAGCAGCGGGTAGAGTATGTTGGAATCCATGGTTGTGTCGTGTTTTTCTTTCAAGGGGCAAAGATAGTGCATTTTTGCTCCCCGAACGAATCGCAGCGCCTCGCAAGAGTTCGGTATTATCTATGGTGTGATAGGTCGGGCCTATGATAGACGCTGCCCGGGTGTTGAGGCTGGGAACCGGGGCCGGGCGCGGGTGCTGGCGGCAGAGGCTCCGCAATGGATAAAACGAACGGTCCGCACCGCAGTGCGGACCGTAGTCGTTTTTCCAGGGGTGATGCCGGCAGAGCTACGAGCGGTGCGCCTCGCGCAGCAGGCGGCCCAGCGTTCCGATGTTGTCGGCCGTCAGGTGGGGCTGCGGGTCGGCATGGTCGGCCACCTCGAGCGTCGTCTCGCCCGAGAGCACCAGTACGCCCATCGCTCCGGCGTTGTGGGCCATCTGCACGTCGGTGTAGATGCGGTCGCCGACCATCGCTATCTGGTCGGGCTGCAGTCCGTGGCGGGCGAGGATGCCCGAGAGCATGTTGGGGTCGGGCTTGCCCAGCGTGATGTCGGGACGGCGTCCGGTGGCGTGCTCCAGGCAGGCGCAAATCGAGCCGCAGTCGACCAGTACGGTCCGCTGGTCGGTCGGGCAGACGCGGTCGGGGTTGGTGGCGATGTAGGGGAGCCCCTGCGTAATCCACCACGCCGCACGGCAGAGCCGCTCGTAGCGGAGCGTCATGTCGAAGGCGACGACGACGGCGTCGGGCCGGTCGTCGGGCGAGTCGGCCGTCGGGATGAACCCCGCGGCCTCGAACTCGGCGACCATCGAGGGTGTGCCCAGCAGAAAGAGACGGCGGGCGGCGGGGTGGTGTTCGTGCAGGTAGTCGATGGTGGCCAGCGTGGTGGTGTACATCTCCTCGCGCGTGGCGTGGATGCCGAGCGACTCCAACTTGCGCAGGTAGTCGTCAATCGACTTCGAGGGATTGTTGGTCAGGAACGAGTAGCCGATGCCCAGCTCGCGGAGTTCGGCCAGGAAGGGCTGCGTCCAGTCGAAGAGCGACATGCCCATGTAGATGGTTCCGTCCATGTCGAGCGCCACGTGACGGATGCGGCGCAGACGCTCCATCAACTCGTCGTGGGTGTAGACGGAGCGGTATTCGTGAAATTCCTTCATCGTTGTTGAGGTGTGTTTGTTCGTTGTTGCGAGGCCTTGCCGCCGTCGGGCGGTGCGGCGCTCCGGTGTTAGCTGCGCAGCTCCGGCGGGGCGGGGCGTCGGAGCCCGGCTCTCCGGTCCTGCGGCCTGCGGGGAAGTCGTCCGATTTCGAAATGTTTCATTTCCGCATACCGTGCCGAAGGCCCGTACTCCCGGGAGGAGGAGCCCGGACGACCTCGGGCCGCACCATGGCCGCACTCCGCAGCCCGCCGCCTCATTGCGCTGCATGCGGTCGGGGCGGGAGGGGCAAAAGCTCCCCCAAAGATAGGTGATAATTTGCCTTTTTGCAACTTTTTCGGAAGGTTTGCCCCGCATCGGACCACTCTGCCGGCGGGACAACGGGGGTGCGGCTGTGGGCCGTGCGGCCGATTTTCGGGGCATCCGGAGATATTTTTGAAGGGTTTGCTTCGCGATTCGAAGCGAAATTCTTATCTTTGTTCACCGAAATCGAAAAACTTTCATTCCGAAATGACACCCGAACAGAAAAAGCGCTTCAAGTACTGGCAGACGCGCACCATCATCGCCACGATGGTGGGCTACGCGCTCTTCTACTTCGTGCGCAAGAACTTCTCGCTTGCGATGCCCGGTCTGGAGGCCGACCTCGGCATCTCCAAGACGAGTCTGGGCATCTTCCTGACGCTCAACGGAGTGGTCTATGGCCTCTCGCGCTTCGTCAACGGCGTGCTGGCCGACCGCATGAACGCCCGCTGGTACATGTCCATCGGTCTGGCGCTCTGCGCCCTCTCGAACTTCGCCTTCGGATTCGGCGAAGATGTCTCCTACTGGCTTACGGGCGAACACGACGGCACGCAGTTCACCAACACGATGATACTCTTCATGGGCATCATGTGGGTGGTCAACGGCATGCTGCAGGGGACGGGCTTCCCGCCCTGCGCGCGGCTGCTGACCCACTGGGTGCCCCCCACCGAGCTGGCCACGAAGATGTCGTGGTGGAACACCTCGCACTCGATTGGCGCCGGACTGGTGGTGATTCTCTGCGGCTACATCATGGGCAACATGGGCGTCGGAGCCTCCCATACGGGGGCCTGGCGCTGGTGCTTCTGGCTTCCGGCCGGCATCTCTTTCGCGGGAGCCATCGCGCTGGCCATCTTCCTGCGCGACACCCCCTCGTCGGTGGGCCTTCCCGAGCTGGAGGGGACCGAGACGAAGGACAAGAAGGATGCCGCAGCCACCAAGGGGCCCGAATACCGCGCCTTCCTGCGCAAGCATGTCTTCGGCAACCCGCTGATTTGGATTCTGGGCATCGCCAACTTCTTCGTCTACGTCGTCCGCTTCTCGGTGCTCGACTGGGGCCCCTCGCTGCTGAGCCAGTCGAAGGGGGTCAGCATGGAGCATGCCGGATGGCTGGTGGCGATGTTCGAGATTGCCGGCATCGCCGGCATGGTCTTCGCGGGGTGGGCCACCGACCGCTGGCTCAAGGGGCGCGCCCACCGTACGTGCGTCTTCTGCATGGCGGGTGCGGCGCTCTTCGTCTTCCTCTTCTGGAGGCTCCCCGCCGACGCCCCCGTATGGCTGCTCTTCGCCACGCTGTGCGCCGCCGGCTTCTGCATCTACGGCCCGCAGGCGCTCATTGGCATTGCGGCGGCCAACCAGGCCACCAAGCATGCCGCCGCCACGGCCAACGGCCTGACGGGGCTGTTCGGCTACGCCAGCACGCTCGTCTCGGGTGTCGGCCTGGGCTACCTGGCCCAGCACTACGGCTGGGATTTGGCCTACGTGGGGATTCTGGCCATGGCGCTCGTCGGCATGGCGGTATTCCTGCTGATGTGGCGCGCGCGCGCCGACGGCTACGACGAGCCGCAGGCCGGGCAGTCGAACTGATGCGCCCGAAGACCGCACTTTGCATATAGCATATAAGGCGTCCCGATGGAGTGCCGGAGTGCCCGAATCTGTGCAGATTCGGGCATTTTTTTGATTATTTCGATTAATTTGTTATATTTGTTTATAAAAATAAACGAATCAGACCGGCATTTATGTTAAGTATTGCGGAACGACACAAGTACATTCTCGACAATTTGAACAAATACGGATTTGTCCGCATTACCGACGTGGCCAATCAGCTGGGAGTGACGAAGGTGACGATTCGTAAGGATGTCAAGATTCTCGAGAGCAAGGGGCTGCTCTACAAGGTGCACGGCAGCGCCCGTCCGACCAATTCCCACGTGGCCGACACCGACGTGCACCTCAAGGATACGATGAACCCCGAGGCCAAGCGCCGCATCGCCGCGCGTGCTGTCGAGCTGGTCGAGCCCGTCGACTCGATTATCCTCTCGTCGGGGTCGACCGTCTTCGCGCTGGGCGAGGAGATTCGCCGCCGCACGTGGCAGAACCTCAACATAGTGACCCCCTTCCTGCGGCTGGGCGTGCTGCTCAACGATTCGGAGCAGGTCCATGTGGTCCAGCTGGGGGGCAGCATCCACAAAACATCGCTCTCGGTGTTGGGCGAGGAGGCGTCGCGCGGACTCGACGACTGCATCTGCTCGAAGCTCTTCTTCGGGGCCGACGGCATCGACCTCGAATACGGCATCACCACCTCGACCATCGACGAGGCGAAGCTCGTGCGCAAGATGATGAAGTCCTGCTCGCGGAGCATCCTGGTGGTCGACTCGTCGAAATTCGGGCAGCGGGGCTTCGGCCGCATCTGCTCGCTGGAGGATGTCGACGTGATTGTGACCGACGCCCGGCTTCCGGAGCAGACCGTCGCGCTCATCGAGGAGGCGGGCATCGACCTGATTGTCGTCGACGGGGAGTAGCCCCGCTTTCGACAAAAAAATGACGAAAACTTTTGCACTCCCCGCGAAAAGCCCTATCTTTGCAGTTGATTTGTAACAACCCGTAACGCATGAACTGGACTCCGAACATATTCGCGGCACACGCTGTCTGGCTGCAAAAGGAGCATTCGGGGTTCCATTCTCTTCCGTTTTCGGGCGTTTTGTTTTATTTAGGGTAACTGTTTCGGTTGCCCTATTTTTTTACACTCCGATGAGAACTCTGTACCGCAATGCCTCGATTTTCGACGGCGAACGCTTCGTGACGGGCAACCTGGTCGTCGACGGGGAGCGCATCGCCGGCATCGGCCCCGACTGCGACCCGGCGGGCTGCGACGCCGTGGTCGACCTCGGCGGACGGCACCTGCTGCCCGGACTGGTCGACGTGCATGTCCACCTGCGCGAGCCCGGATTCCCGCAGAAGGAGACCATGGCCACCGGTACGGCGGCTGCGGCCCACGGCGGCTATACGACCGTCTGCGCCATGCCCAACCTCAATCCGGCGCCCGACTCGCCCGAAACGCTCGGCGTCGAGCTCGACATCATCCGCCGCGATGCGCGGGTGAAGGTGCTGCCCTACGGCTGCATCACGATGGGGCAGCGCGGAGCCGGCGAGCTGGTCGACTTCGCGGCGCTGGCCCCCTACGTCGTCGGCTTTTCGGACGACGGCCGCGGCGTGCAGTCGGAGGCGCTCATGGAGGAGGCGATGCGTCGTGCGGCGGCGGTTCACAAGCCGATTGTCGCCCACTGCGAGGTGGACGAGCTGCTGCGCAGCGGATACATCCACGACGGCGATTACTGCCGCGAACACGGCCATCGGGGCATCTCGTCCGAGAGCGAGTGGCGGCAGGTCGAGCGCGACATCGCGCTGGCCGAGCGTACGGGGTGCCAGTACCACGTCTGTCATGTCTCGACGCGCGAGAGCGTCGAGCTGGTGCGCCGCGCACGGGCCCGCGGCCTTGCCGTGAGCTGCGAGACGGCGCCCCACTACCTGCTGCTCTGCGACGAGGATTTGCGCGAGGAGGGACGCTTCAAGATGAATCCGCCCCTGCGCAGCCGCGCCGACCGCGATGCGCTGCGCGAAGGGGTGCTCGACGGCACCATCGAGGTCATCGCGACGGACCATGCCCCCCATACGGCCGAGGAGAAGGCGCGCGGGCTGGCCGGCAGCGCGATGGGCGTCGTCGGACTCGAATGCGCCTTCCCGCTGCTCTATACCTATCTGGTCAAGTCGGGTGTGCTGACGCTCGAGCGTCTGGTGGCGCTCATGTCGCTCAACCCGCGGCGGATTTTCCGCCTCGGCGGCGGCCTTCAGGCGGGGGCTCCGGCCGACTTTACGGTCATCGACCTGGGCGCCTCGTACGACATCGACCCCGGGCACTTCCTCTCGAAGGGGCATGCAACCCCCTTCGCCGGCTGGCGGGTCGAGGGGCGTACGATGCTTACGGTGGTCGATGGGCGCGAAGCCTACCGCGACCCCTCCTTCACGAAGTGACCCGCCCGGGGCCGGGGCTGCACGGGGACCACACCGGGAGCCGGCCAAGGCTGCACGGGGACCACACCGGGGGCCGGCCAAGGCTGCACGGGGGCCGCATCGGGATTACACCTGGGTCGCACGGGGACTACATCGGGGCCGCACCGGGATATTCCGGAGACGACGGCGCGGCAGTGAGACGGCTGCGACGGCCGTGCGGCGGCTGCGACACGGCGGCAAGGTGAAACGGCGCGGCGGTGGAACAGCGAGGCGGCGCGGTGCGATGCGCCGGGAGGCTGCGAATAACGACAAACGACAAAAACAAATATAAAGGCTGCGAGAGGCCAGAACGAAAATTCCTATGAAACCCTTTACCAAGAAAATTGTGCTGGAGAACGGACGCGAGTTCTATGGCTACGGTTTCGGTGCCGACAGGGAGGCCATCAACGAGATTGTCTTCAATACCTCGATGGTGGGCTACCAGGAGATTCTCTCCGACCCGTCCTACACCGACCAGATGGTGGTGATGACCTACCCGCTCATCGGCAACTACGGCACGGCCGAGGAGGACTACGAGACGAAGTTCCCCACCATCGGCGGCATGATTGTCCGCGAGTACAACGACATCCCCTCGAACTTCCGCTACACGAAGACGCTCAACGAGGTCTTCGAGGAGTATGACATCCCCGCCATCTCGGGCATCGACACGCGTACGCTCACCCGCATCATCCGCGACGAGGGCAGCCAGAAGGTCATCATCACCGATGCCTCGACCCCCCGCGAGGAGGCGCTCGAGCGGCTGCGCGCCTACGCCCTGCCGCACGACATGGTGGCCCGCGTGAGCTGCCGCAAGCGCTGGTTCTCGCGTACGCCCAACCACCGCTACGACGTGGTGGCCATCGACTGCGGCATCAAGTACAACATCATCCGCAAGCTCAACGAGAAGGGGTGTAACGTGACGGTGGTGCCCTACGATGCGACGGTCGAGGAGATTCTGGCCTTCCGTCCCGACGGCATCTTCCTCTCGAACGGCCCCGGCGACCCGGCCGACGTGACGCCCGTTATCGAGAAGGTGCGCGCGCTCAAGGGCCGTCTGCCCATCTTCGGCATCTGCATGGGACACCAGATGGTGGCCCTGGCCTACGGCGCCCGGACCTTCAAGATGAAGTTCGGCCACCGCGGCGGCAACCATCCGGTCAAGTGCCTCGCAACGGGCAAAATCGAAATCACGAGCCAGAACCACAGCTACGCCGTGGACATCGACTCGCTGAAGGGTACGCCGCTGCGGCTGACCCACATCAATCTGCTGGACAATACGGCCGAGGGCATCGAGTGCCCCGAAGAGATGGTCTTCTCGGTACAGTACCACCCCGAAAGCGCGCCGGGTCCGCAGGACAGCGCCTATTTGTTCGACAAGTTCATTAAAATGATGGAGGAGCACAAAAATGCCTAAGAGAACGGATATCAAGAAGGTAATGGTGATTGGCTCGGGCCCGATTGTCATCGGTCAGGCCGCGGAGTTCGACTATGCGGGTACGCAGGCGTGCCTCGCGCTCAAGGAAGAGGGCTACGAGGTGGTGCTGGCCAACTCCAACCCCGCCACGATTATGACCGACACGCACATCGCCGACAAGGTCTACATGGAGCCGCTGACGCTCGAGTACGTGGCCAAGATTATCCGCTACGAGCGTCCCGACGCGATTGTCCCGGGTCTGGGCGGTCAGACGGGCCTCAACCTGGCGGTGCAGCTGGCCAAGAAGGGCATCCTCGAGGAGTGCCAGGTCGAGATTCTGGGCACCTCGTTCGAATCCATCGAGCGGGCCGAGGACCGCGAGCTCTTCAAGGAGCTCTGCCAGTCGCTGGGCGAGCCGGTGCTCCCCTCGGAGATTGCCAACACCATCGAGGAGGGCGTCGAGGTGGCTGCCCGCATCGGCTATCCCGTGGTGCTGCGTCCCGCCTTCACGCTCGGCGGTACGGGCGGCGGCTTTGCCGACAACGAGCAGGAGCTGCGCGACATGATGCGCAATGCGCTCTTCCTCTCGCCGGTGCACCAGGTGCTCATCGAGAAGAGCATCAAGGGCTACAAGGAGATTGAGTACGAGGTGATGCGCGACTCGAACGATACGGCCATCGCCGTCTGCAACATGGAGAACATCGACCCGGTGGGCATCCATACGGGCGACTCGATTGTGGTGGCGCCGAGCCAGACGCTCACCAACCGCGAGTACCAGATGCTGCGCGACTCGGCGCTGAAAATCATCCGCGCGCTGAAAATCGAGGGCGGCTGCAACGTGCAGTTCGCACTTGACCCCCTCTCGTTCAAGTACTACCTCATTGAGGTCAACCCCCGCGTGTCGCGTTCGTCGGCCCTCGCCTCGAAGGCTTCGGGCTATCCGATTGCCCGCGTGAGCGCCAAGATTGCCGTGGGTCTGACCCTCGACGAGATTCAGCTGGCCAACACCCCGGCCAGCTTCGAGCCGACGCTCGACTACGTGGTGACCAAAATCGCCCGCTTCCCCTTCGACAAGTTCTCCGACGCCTCGAACAAGCTCGGCACCCAGATGAAGGCCACGGGCGAGGTGATGTCGGTGGGCCGTACGGTCGAGGAGTCGCTGCTCAAGGCGGTCCGCTCGCTCGAGACGGGCGTCTGCCACATCTACCACAAGAAGTTCGACTCGTGGACGAGCGACCGGCTGCTGGAGTATATCAAGGACGGTACGGACGACCGCCTCTACGCCATCGCCCAGCTCATCCGCAACGGCATCGACCTGGTGCTGATTTACAACAATACGAAAATCGACATGTTCTTCCTCGAGAAGTTCAAGAACATCGTCGAGTTCGAGCGCGTCGTGGCGGCCCATCCGAAGGACATCGAGACGCTGCGCGACGCCAAGCGCATGGGCTTCAGCGACAAGTACATCGGCCAGCTGTGGGGCCTCTCGGAGCACGACATGTACCGCCTGCGTGAGCAGCACGGCATCTTCCCCGTCTACAAGATGATTGACACGTGCGCCAGTGAGTTCTCCTCCTACGTGCCCTACTTCTACTCGACCTATGAGGACGAGAACGAGTCGGTAGTGAGCGACCGCGAGAAGATTGTCGTGCTGGGTTCGGGCCCCATCCGCATCGGCCAGGGCGTCGAGTTCGACTACTCGACCGTGCATGCCATCTGGTCGATTCGTGAGGCGGGCTACGAGGCCATCATCATCAACAACAACCCCGAGACCGTCTCGACCGACTATACGACCAGCGACAAGCTCTACTTCGAGCCGCTGACGGTCGAGGATGTGATGAACGTGCTCCATCTGGAGCACCCCAAGGCGATTGTCGTCTCGCTGGGCGGCCAGACGGCCATCAACCTTGCCGAGCCGCTTGCCGAGCTGGGCGTGCCCATCATCGGCACCGACTGCGACGCCATCCGCAACGCCGAGGACCGCGGCTGCTTCGAGAAAATCATGGAGGAGTTGGGCATTCCCCAGCCCGAGGCCGAGGCGGTGACCGACATCGAGGCGGGCGTACGCGCCGCGGCACGCATCGGCTACCCGGTGCTCGTGCGTCCGAGCTACGTGCTGGGCGGCCGCGCCATGCAGATTGTCTCGAACGAGGAGCGTCTGCGCCACTACCTGCAGACGGCCGTCGAGGTGAACGAGGATTCGCCCGTGCTGGTCGACCGCTACATCATGGGCCGCGAGCTGGAGGTCGACGCCATCTGCGACGGCAAGGATGTCTTCATCCCCGGCATCATGGAGCATGTCGAGCGGACGGGTATCCACTCGGGCGACTCCATCAGCGTCTATCCGACCTTCAGCGTCGGGAAGCGGGCCAAGGAGAAGATTATCGACTACACGGTGCGTCTGGGTCTGCGCATCGGCATCGTGGGTCTCTACAACATCCAGTTCATCCTCGACGGCGAGGAGGATGTCTACGTCATCGAGGTCAATCCGCGCTCGTCGCGCACGGTGCCCTTCCTCTCGAAGTCCACGGGCGTGCAGATGGCCCACATCGCCACGCAGGTGATTCTTGGCAAGACGCTGCGCGAGCTGGGCATCACGGAGGTCTACGGCCGTGAGAAGGAGCGCTGGTACGTCAAGGCTCCGGCCTTCTCGTTCGCCAAAATCCGCGGCATGGACTCCTATCTCTCGCCCGAGATGAAGTCGACGGGCGAGGCCATCGGCTACGACGACAAGCTCACGCGGGCGCTCTACAAGGCGCTGCAGGCTACGGGCATGAACGTCTGCAACTACGGGACGATTTTCGTCACCATCGCCGACGCCGACAAGGAGAAGGCGCTGCCGCTCATCCGCCGCTTCTACGACCTGGGCTTCAACATAGAGGCGACGACCGGCACGGCGGCCTACCTGCGCAGCCACGGCATCCGCACGCGGACGCGCCGCAAGCTGAGCGAGGGGAGCACCGAGATTATCGATGCGCTGCGCCAGGGCCATGTAAGCTACGTAATCAACACGATTGACATCAACCAGCACAATACGCGTCTGGACGGCTACGAGATTCGCCGCACGGCCGTCGAGAACAACGTCACGGTCTTCACGGCGCTCGAAACGGTCAAGGTGCTGCTCGACGTGCTCGAGGAGATAACCTTCGGCGTCTCGACCATCGACGCGAAGTAGTCCGCGGCGGTGACTCCGGGGGCGGGCCTGCTCCCGGGGCGCATGCCGCACGGCGCGGAGCCAAGACAACAGAGAGAAGATGTACAAGAAAGGCATATACGAGATTCTGCGGAACGAACCGCTCACCGACGCCGTATGGCGGATGGTGCTCGGGGGCGATACGGAGTGGATTACGCGCCCGGGGCAGTTCGTCAACATCGCCCTCGAGGGGCACTACCTGCGGCGTCCGATTTCGGTCTGCGACTGGGACGGGCGTACGCTGACGCTGATTTACAAGGTGGTGGGCGACGGTACGGCCCAGATGAGCCGCATGCAGCCGGGTCAGAGGCTCGACCTGCTGACGGGACTCGGCAACGGCTTCTCGACGCGCAACGAGGCGCACCGCCCGCTGCTTGTGGGCGGCGGCGTGGGGGTTCCCCCGCTCTATGCGCTGGCGCGCGAGTTGCGCGGCCGCGGGCTTCCGGTCGAGGTGGTGCTGGGCTTCAACACCGCGCGGGAGCTCTTCTATGCCGATGAGTTCCGGGCGCTGGGCTGCAACGTCCACATCGCTACGGCGGACGGCTCGCTGGGGGTGAAGGGCTTCGTCACGACGGCCATCGCGGCCGAGGTGCCCGCCTTCGACTACTTCTACGCCTGCGGCCCGCTGCCCATGCTGCGGGCGCTCTGCGAGGCTACCCCCGGCGTCTCGGGCCAGCTTTCGTTTGAGGAGCGGATGGGCTGCGGCTTCGGCGGATGCATGGGGTGCAGCTGCAAGACCCTCACGGGCAACAAGCGCATCTGCAAGGAGGGCCCCGTGCTGCTCAAGGAGGAGATTCTCTGGTAGCGCCTCCCTCCGGATACATAGAGTGAATACCACGAAGCGGCGGATGCGTCGGCATTCCGGGCTTCGAAACAAATGCACGATTGATGAAAGACACCTCGGTTGTACTCTGCGGGCTCCGGCTCGACAATCCGGTCGTTCCGGCCAGCGGAACCTTCGGCTACGGCAACGAGTTCCGCGAATTCTACGACATCAACATCCTCGGCTCGTTCTCCTTCAAGGGGACGACGCGCGAGCCGCGCTTCGGCAACCCCACGCCCCGCATCGCGGAGTGCACGGCGGGCATGCTCAATGCCGTCGGGCTGCAGAATCCCGGCATCGACGCCGTGATTTCGGAGGAGCTGCCCCGGCTGCGCACCTTCTTTCACAAGCCGGTCATCGCCAACATCTCGGGCTTCTCGGTCGAGGAGTACGCCTACTGCTGCGAGCGCATCGACGGCGAGGAGCAGGTGGGCATCATCGAGGTCAACGTCTCGTGCCCCAACGTGCGCCACGGCGGCATGTCGTTCGGCACCTCGCCCGAGGCTGCGGCCGAGGTGACGCGTGCCGTGAAGGCCGTCACGACCAAGCCGGTCTTCATCAAGCTGAGCCCCAACGTCACCGACATCGTCTCGATTGCCCGGGCGTGCGAGGAGGCGGGCGCCGACGGCATCTGCCTCATCAACACGATGCTGGGCATGCGCATCGACACGCGCCGCCGCCGGGCCGTCCTTGCCAACACGACGGGCGGCTTCTCGGGACCGGCCATCTTCCCCGTGGCCCTGCGCATGGTCTACCAGGTGGCCCGCGCATGCCGGATTCCGGTGATGGGGTGCGGCGGCGTGCAGTCGGCCCGCGACGTGATTGAGATGATGATGGCCGGAGCCACGGCCGTGCAGGTCGGGGCGGCCAATCTGGTGAACCCCTACGCCTCGAAGGAGATTGTCGAGGCGCTGCCCGGCGAGATGGAGCGGCTCGGCATCGAGCGCCTGAGCGACATCATCGGCTGCGCCGAGTAATCCCCGGAAGGGGAGCCGGCCGGAGGCGCGAGGGTTGCGCAAACGGCGGATTTTGCGTAATATTGCAGTGCGGTACGCGCCGTGCGGCCCCGCGGGCTGAAGGCGGCCTGCCGCGCAAAGAGCGAAAACGAAACAAAACGACAAAAAGCATAACAACCAATACCATGCAACACGACGTCATCATTGCCTGCGACTTCAAGTCGGCGGAGGATACCTTCCGGTTCCTCGACCTGTTCCGCGACGAAGCGCGCAAACCTTTTCTGAAAATCGGCATGGAGCTCTTCTACGCCGAGGGTCCCTCCATCGTGCGCGAAATCAAGCGCCGGGGCCACCGGATTTTCCTCGACCTGAAGCTCCACGACATCCCCAATACGGTGCGCAAGGCGATGGCCGTCCTGTCGCGGCTCGACGTCGACATGTGCAACGTCCATGCGGCGGGCACCATCGAGATGATGCGTGCCGCCCGCGAGGGGCTCACGCGCGAGGACGGCACGCGGCCCCTGCTGATTGCCGTCACGCAGCTCACCTCGACGAGCGAGGAGCGCATGCAGCGTGAGCTGCTCATCGGAGCCTCGATGAACGAGACCATCGTGCAGTATGCCCGCAACACGAAGGAGGCGGGGCTCGACGGCGTGGTCTGCTCGCCGCTCGAGGCGGGCATGGTCCACGAGGCGTGCGGCCGTGACTTCCTGACCGTAACGCCGGGCGTGCGCTTCGCCGACGGCGACGTGGCCGACCAGGTGCGCGTGACCACTCCGGCCCGTGCCCGCGAAATCGGCTCCGACTTCATCGTGGTGGGACGCCCCATCACGGCCGCACCGGACCCCGTGGCAGCCTACCGCCGCTGCGTGGCCGAGTTCCTGGGCGAATAGCCGGGGCGGGGGAGTGACGGAGGACCGGGCCCTTCGGCGCACATTTTGCGGTGCTGTCCGAGAGGCGGCTCCGAGGAGACGCCCCGCAGACAACTGTTGAAGAGAGACGTATGAAACCCGTAAAACTGTTCTACCTGCGCAACTGCCCCTTCTGCAAGCGGGCGCTGCGCTACATCGACGAGGCGAAGGCGGCCCACCCCGAACTGGCGGCCGTCGAAATCGAGCTCGTCGAGGAGTCGGAGGAGCCCGAAGTGGCCGACCGTTACGACTATTACTACGTGCCGACCTTCTATGTGGGAGGCGAGAAGCTCCACGAAGGGGGGATTTACCCCGACGAGGTGGAGGCGGTGCTGCGCAAGGCGCTCGAGGCGTAGCACGCGGGCGGGGCGGCGACGGACCGCGGTGCGGTACGGGTACCCCGCTGCAGGAGCGCAGCTGACAAGAACCGGAACAAGAGAAATATCAAGATGGAGAAGATGGAGAAATCAATTGCCAAGGATTTGCTCTCAATCGGCGCGGTCTTCCTGCGCCCCGAGCAGCCGTTTACGTGGGCGAGCGGCATCAAGAGCCCGATTTATTGCGACAACCGGCTGACCCTCACGGCCCCCGTCGTGCGCAGTCGTGTGGAGGAGGGCCTCGCGCAGATTGTCCGCACGAAGTTCCCCGAGGCCGAGGTGCTGATGGGTACCTCGACGGCCGGAATCGCCCATGCCGCCATCACGGCGACGATTCTCAACCTGCCGATGGGCTACGTCCGCAGCGGTTCGAAGGACCACGGACGCGGCAACCAGATTGAGGGCCGTCTGGAGAAGGGCCAGAAGGTGGTGGTCATCGAGGACCTCATCTCGACGGCCGGCTCCTGCATCGAGGTGGTCAACGCGCTGCGCGAGGCGGGTGCCGAAGTGCTGGGCGTCGCTTCGATTTTCACCTACGGCATGAAGAAGGGGTTGGACCGGCTCAAGGAGGCCGGCGTGGTCAATTACAGCCTCTCGAACCTCGACGCCCTGGTGGAGGTGGCTGCCGACGAGGGCTACATCCAGCCCGAGGACAAGGCGCGCCTGCTCCGCTTCCGCGACAACCCCTCGGACGAGAGCTGGATGCAGCGCTGAGAGGCTGCCGCTGCACAATGTGAAACCCGCTAATTGCTGATTGCCTGATATGAGACATCTGATAGACCCGACCGACCTGTCGGTCGCCGAAACCGAACAGATTGTGGCGCTGGCCGAGGACATCATCGCCAACCGCGCCAAATACAGCGAAGCCTGCAAGGGAAAGAAGCTGGCGACGCTCTTCTACGAACCCTCGACGCGTACGCGTCTGAGCTTCACGTCGGCCATGCTGGAGCTGGGGGGCACCGTCATCGGCTTCTCGGACGCCAATTCCTCCTCCGTATCGAAGGGCGAGACCGTGGCCGACACGGTGCGCGTCATCCGCTGCTTCGCCGACATCATCGCCATGCGCCACTTCAAGGAGGGTGCCCCTCTGGTGGCGTCGCAGTATGCCGGCATCCCGGTCATCAACGCCGGTGACGGCAGCCACGCCCACCCGACGCAGACGCTTACGGACCTGCTCACCATCAAGCGTGAGAAGGGGCGCTTCGACCACCTGACCATCGGCTTCTGCGGCGACCTGAAGTTCGGCCGCACGGTGCACTCGCTCATCAAGGCGCTCTCGCGCTACGAGAGCATCCGCGTGATTCTGATTTCGCCCGAGGAGCTGCGCCTGCCCGACTACATGCTGCAGGAGATGAGCGCCAACTCGAAGCTGGAGTTCCACGAGGTGCGCACCATGGAGGAGGTGATGCCGGAGCTCGACATCCTCTACATGACGCGCGTGCAGAAGGAGCGCTTCCTCGACGAGGAGGAGTTCGACCGCGTGAAGAACAGCTTCGTGCTCGACCCCGACAAGCTGAAGACGGCCCGCAAGGATATGATTATCCTCCACCCGCTGCCGCGCGTGAACGAAATCACGCGTGCGGTCGACAACGACCCGCGTGCGGCCTACTTCCGCCAGGTCGAGAACGGCAAGTTCGTCCGTATGGCGCTGATTTACACGCTGCTCAAGTGGGCAGACGAGAACAAGCCCTTCGACCATACGCCCCATTTCGACGAGGAGTACATCGTCAACGAGCTGGTCTGCCCGAACCGACGCTGCATCTCGGCGACGGAGGATGTCGACCAGCTCTTCCGGCGCCACGCCGACGGCACGTGCCGCTGCGCCTACTGCGAGTCGAAGGCGAAATAGAGCCGCTGTGCGGCGGCCCGTGCGGCCGGCACACGCTGCGAATTTGCGGAAAAGCTCCCTTTCGAGGGGGCTTTTTCCTCTTTTTTATGCATTTGTCTGAAAAAAAAGTGGCGGGTGGCGTCAGGAGTTTTGCCTGCTGAAGTGTTATAATACATAAGGTCGGAGCATCCGCATCCGGTCGGGAGTCGACGCAACGCTCCGGCCGGGGCCCGGAGCCCGGACCTGTGCAGTGGGGGAGATGCCCCGCGCGAAGAGAAAGGAGAGATGGGTATGGAGTCGGTTTCTTCAGGCGAAATGCTGGACCTCGCGGCCTTTGACCGCCTGTTCGGGGAGTACAGGCCGCGCTTCATCCGTTTTGCCGCGTCGTATGTGACCGATGCGGCCGTGGCCGAGGACATCGTCATGGAGAGTTTCATGGCGGCGTGGGAGCGTCGTGCCCTCCTTTCGGAGCGGAGCCTCCCGCCCTACGTGCTGGTCATCGTCCGCAACAAGTGCCTCAACCACCTGCGCGCGCGTCAGGTGCGCCTGCGCGCCGAGGAGCACCTCCATTCGCACGGTGCGCGGATGCTCGAACTCCGCATCTCGACCCTCGAGGCGTGCGAACCCGCGCAGCTCTTCTCGGACGAGGCCCGGCGGCTGGTTAACGAGACGCTCGACCGCCTGCCTGACCGTACGCGCGAGGTCTTCGTCCGCAGCCGCTTCCGCGGCGAGAGCTACAAGGAGATTGCCGCCGCTCTGGGAACGACGGTCAAGAGCGTCGAGTTCGAAATCTCGAAGGCGATGCGCTCGCTGCGCGTCTCGCTCAAGGACTATCTTCCGCTTCTCATGCTTTTTCTGCTGATTGACAAATAGTTGCTCCTCGTGGAGCTGCCGCCGGGCGCCCGCATCCGAAAAAAATCCGACTTTTTTTCAGGGGAAGGGCGCCTTTCGGTGTTATTAGTGTGACTATGGACAAAGAACTGCTCTACCGCTTTTTCAATGGAGAGACCTCCGTCGAGGAGGAGCAACGCCTGCTCGACGAAATCGACCGCAACCCCGAAAGCCGCCGCGAGCTGCTCTCGGAGCGCTGCCTCTTCGACTCGATGCTGATGCTGACGGATGCGGAGCGTGCCGCGGCGCGCCGTCCGCGGATGCAGCTGCTCCGCGGGGCCCGTCGTCTGCTCCGCTATGCCGCCGTGGTGCTCGTGACGCTCGGCGCGGCGGCCCTCTATGTACAGCTCGGCCACAACCGTCTGGCGGGCGCGGGCAATACCGTCTCGGTTCCGGCCGGACAGCGGGTCGACCTGGTGCTGCCCGACGGCACGAAGGTCTGCATGAACGCCTGCTCCGAGCTGAGCTATCCGGCCCTCTTCTCCGACGGGGAGCGCCGCGTGCGGCTCGACGGCGAGGCCTTCTTCGAGGTGGCGCACGATGCGAAGCACCCCTTCGTGGTCGAGACCTTCGCCTGCGACGTCGAGGTGCTCGGTACGAAATTCGACGTCGAGGCGCATGCCGCAAGCGACAAGTTCGTCACCTCGCTCGTCGAGGGGCGCGTGCGTGTGGTGGACCGCGACCGTCAGGTCGAGCTGCAGCCCGGCGAGCAGGTGAGCCAGGTGGACGGCCGCCTCGTGGTGGGGCGGATTCCCGACTACGAGAACTTCCAGTGGCGCGACGGCCTGATAGCCTTCCGCGACGCCTCGTTCGGCGAGCTGATTGAGGAGTTCGAGAAGTACTACGACGTACGCATCGTGGTGGCGCCCGGGCGCGACTTCTCGTCGAACCGCTTCACGGGCAAAATCCGCATCTCGGAGGGGCTCGACCACGCCCTGTGGGTGCTGCAGCGCAGCGCCGACTTCGTCTGCGAGCGCAGCGAGAGTGGCGACGTTATCTACATCCGCTGAACCCCGGGGGAGGCGGCGGATGCATGCGAAAGAATATGACAGACAGAAAAAATAATAACGAAAAACCGAGACGAACGCCTATGTAAGAAGAAACGAACTACACCCATTTGAAACAATTCCGTGCCGCACGCCGCGACGTGCGGACCGTCTCCCCCGCGCGGAGACATTCGAGGAGCCGCCCGGCGGGAACACACTAACCAACTTAAACCTTGAAATATGAAAATGAAAAGGCAAGCAAGAGCCTTCGTGTTCTTGCCTGTATTGGCACTTTTGTGCTGCTTTTTCGCAGGCGGAGCCTACGCGCAGCGCGTGGCCGTGACGCTGAAGGCGACGGATGCCCCGCTGGAGCAGGTGCTCGATGCGATTGAAAAACAAACTACCTATCTTTTCGTCTACGACAAGAGCGTCGACGTGACGCGCCGCGTATCGGTCGACGTCGACAACATGCCTCTGGGCACGGTGCTCTCGACGCTCTTCGGTTCGACCGATATCAGCTATGCCGTAGAGAACTCCTCCATCGTCTTGTCCCGTCGGGCTGCGGAGCCGACCGCTCCGAAGTCCAAAAACCCTGTCGTCGTAACGGGTGAGGTCGTCGACGGGGCGGGACTCCCCGTCATCGGCGCCAGTGTGATTGTCAAGGGCACGACCCTCGGCACGAGCACCGGCGTCGACGGCTCCTATTCGCTCCAGGTTCCGGCTCCCGCCGAGTCGGCCGTGCTGACGGTCAACTACCTGGGCTACGAACCGGTCGAAGTGGCCGTGGGCAGCCGCACCCAAATCCGCATCACGCTGCGCGAGTCGGCCGTCGATGTCGACGCGGTGGTGGTGACGGCCCTCGGCATCAAGCGCTCCGAGAAGGCCCTTTCGTACAACGTCCAGCAGGTGAGCTCCGAGGAGCTGCTCGCCGGCAAGGATGTCAACTTCGTCAACTCGCTCAACGGCAAGGTGGCCGGTGTGACCATCAACGCCTCGTCGTCGGGCGTCGGCGGCGCCTCGAAGGTGGTCATGCGCGGTCAGAAGTCCATCATGCAGTCGTCGAACGCCCTCTACGTCATCGACGGCGTGCCGATGTTCACCACGGCGCGTGACGGCGGCACGGAGTTCGCCTCGCAGGGTACGACCGACCCCATCGCCGACATCAACCCCGAGGACATCGAATCCATCTCGGTGCTTAACGGCGCCGCAGCGGCGGCCCTCTACGGTTCGGATGCCGCCAACGGCGCCATCGTGGTGACGACCAAGCGCGGCAAGGCCGGCTTCACGTCGGTGACCGTCTCGAGCAACACCGAGGTGATGAGCCCCTTCATGCTGCCGTCGTTCCAGAACCGCTACGGCACGGGCGACCTCCTCTCGAGCGAGGGGTCGATTGACCGCAGCTGGGGACAGCGGCTCAACAAGGCCAACTACATGGGCTACGACCCCGCGTCGGACTACTTCCAGACGGGCGTGACCGGCACCGAGAGCTTCTCCTTCTCGACCGGCACCGACAAGAACCAGACCTACCTCTCGGCCGCTGCGGTCAACTCGCGCGGCATCGTCCCCAACAACGGCTACGACCTCTACAACTTCACCTTCCGCAATACGACCAGCTTCCTGAAGGACCGTCTGACGCTCGACGTGAGCGCCAACTACGTCATCCAGAAGGACTGCAACATGACCAACCAGGGTGTCTACAACAACCCGCTGGTGGGTGCCTACATCTTCCCGCGCGGTAACGACTGGAACGACGTGAAGATGTACGAGCGCTACGACATGTCGCGCCTGCTCTACACGCAGTACTGGCCCGTGGGTGCCGCCGGCATGACCATGCAGAACCCCTACTGGATTAACTACCGCAACCTGCGCGAGAACCGCAAGGACCGCTACATGTTCAATGCGCAGCTCTCCTACGACATCCTCGACTGGCTCTCGGTTTCGGGCCGCCTGCGCGTCGACAACGCCCACACGGACTACACCGAGAAGTTCTACGCCTCGACCAACACGCAGCTGACCGAGGGGTCGCGAAACGGCCTCTACGGCATCACCACCTCGAAGGACAAGCAGGTCTACGGCGACGTGCTGGTCAACATCAACAAGACCTTCGGCGAGAACTGGTCGCTGCAGGCCAACGTCGGCGCCTCGATTTCCGACCTGCGCTACGACGCCATGAAGGTGCGCGGCCCCATTCCCGACGGCTCCATCACCGACGAGAAGCCGCTGCTGGCCAACGTCTTCAACGTGCAGAACCTGAGCAACTCGTCGCTCACGACGCGTCTGCAGGAGGGCTGGCGCGAGCAGACGCAGTCCATCTTCGCCTCGGCCGAGGTGGGCTTCAAGAACGCCTACTTCCTCACGCTGACGGGCCGTAACGACTGGCCTTCGCAGCTGGCGGGCCCCCACTCGAACCGCTCGTCGTTCTTCTATCCTTCGGTCGGCGCCTCGGTGGTGCTCTCGGAGATTATCCCCAACATGCCGAAGAACCTCTCCTACATCAAGCTGCGCGCCTCGTACGCCTCGGTGGGCGTCGCCTTCGAGCGCTTCATCGCCAACCCGCGCTACAGCTGGAACGCCAGCGGCCTGAGTTGGAACACCAAGACGCAGTACCCGATGTATGACCTGAAGCCCGAGCGGACGAAGTCCTTCGAGGTGGGTCTGACGATGCGCTTCCTCAAGCACTTCAACCTCGACTTCACCTACTACGACACCCGTACGCAGGACCAGACCTTCGACCCGCAGGTGTCGACCGGTTCGGGAAGCTCGACCATCTACATCCAGTCGGGTAACATCCGCAACCGCGGTATCGAGCTGGCGCTGGGGTACAGCAACACCTGGGGCAAGTTCTCGTGGGAGAGCAACTACACCCTCTCGACCAACCGCAACGAGATTCTCTCGCTGGCCAACAACGTGGTCAACCCCGAGACGGGCGAACACTTCTCGGTCGACCTGCTCGACATGAACGGTCTGGGTACGGCGCACTTCCTGCTCAAGGAGGGCGGCACGCTGGGTGACCTCTACTCGTTCGTCGACCTCAAGCGCGACGAGACGGGCTCGATTTACATCGATGCCGACGGCAAGCTGGCCACCGAGACCATCGGCAACGTCGACCGCTACATCAAGCTGGGTTCGGTGCTGCCCGATGCCAACATGGCCTGGCGCAACGACTTCCGTGTGGGCAACTTCCACTTCGGCTTTATGATTTCGGCGCGTCTGGGCGGCATCGTCTTCTCGCGTACGCAGGCCATGCTCGACTACTACGGCGTTTCGGAGGCTTCGGCCGCGGCGCGCGATGCGGGCACCGTGATGATTAACGGCGGCGACTATGTCGACCCCAACGTCTGGTATTCGGCCATCGGCGGCGGCAACTCGGTGCCGCAGTACTACACCTACTCGGCGACGAACGTCCGTCTGCAGGAGGCCTCCATCGGCTACACCATTCCGCGCAAGAAGCTGGGCAACCTCTGCGAAATCACCCTCTCGCTCGTGGGCCGCAACCTGTGGATGCTCTACTGCAAGGCTCCGTTCGACCCCGAGACCATCGCCACGACGGGTAACTTCTACCAGGGCATCGACTACTTCATGATGCCGTCGCTGCGCAACATCGGCTTCAACCTCAGACTCAAATTCTAAAACCATGAAACTTCACATATTCAGGCCCTTTGTCTGCCTGCTTGCCGCAGCGGGCATCTCCTGCACGGCCAACTACATGGACATCAACGGCAATCCCTACGAGCCGACCGAGGACCAGATGCAGGCCGACGGATACATCATCGGCGCGACGCTGACGGCGCTTGCGACCACCGTCGTCTCGACCGACGTCAATACGGCCCAGTTCACCGACGTGCTGATGGGCGGCCCGCTGGGCGGCTACTTCACCACGACGGGTTCCTTCCCCACGGGCACCATCATGAACTTCAACCCGACGGACGACTGGACCAACGTCTTCCTGGCCAGCGACAAGATTATCCCGGTGCTCTACTCCAACCTGCGCGAGCTGGAGCGCGTGACCGACGACCCCATCACGCTGGCCATCGCCGAGGTCATCAAGGTTGCGGCCATGAGCCGCGTTACGGACACCTACGGCCCGATTCCCTACTCGAAGGTGGGTGAGGACGGCAAGCTGCAGGTGCCCTACGATTCGCAGGAGGAGGTCTACACGCACTTCTTCGAGGAGCTCGACCACGCCATCGGCGTGCTGACCGAGCACCGCACGGGCGCCATCGCCTCGACGGCCGACTACATCTACGGCGGCAGCGCCGAGAAGTGGTGCCGCTTCGCCAACTCGCTCAAGCTGCGTCTGGCCATGCGCATCGTCTATGCCGACAAGGCCAAGGCCCAGCAGATGGCCGAGAGCGCCGTCAAGAGCGAGGTGGGCGTGATGACCTCGAATGCCGACAACGCCATGCTGACCGCCTTCGGCGAGAAGGGCAACCCGCTCTACACGGCCATCAACTACAACTCGGTGACGGCGGCCGACCATCCCGACGGCAAAGATTGCCAGACGGGCGGTGACACGCACGCCGCAGCCGACATCATCTGCTACATGAATGGCTACAACGACCCGCGCCGTCCGGCCTACTTCATCCCCTCGGAGTGGAGCGGCTACCAGTATGTCGGCATGCGCCGCAGCATCCAGATTCCCTCGCTGGTGACCGTCGGCCACAAGTATTCGGGCATCAAGTGCGACATCTCGTCGCCCGTCTACTGGATGAACGCCGCCGAGGTGGCCTTCCTCAAGGCCGAGGCCAAGGCCGTCTTCGGATTCGACATGGGTCCCGGCACGGCCGAGGATTTCTACCGTGAAGGCATCCGCCTCTCGTTCGAGCAGTGGGGTGTCGCCGGCTGGGAGGAGTACGCCGCCGGTCAGACCAAGCCGGAGAACTACCGCGACCCCAACGGCACGAACACCTATACGGAGCCCATCTCCGAAATCACCGTCGCCTGGAACGACGGCGCCTCGACCGAGGAGAAGCAGGAGCGCATCATCACCCAGAAGTGGATTGCCAACTGGCAGCTGGGCAACGAGGCGTGGGCCGACTTCCGCCGCACGGGCTATCCGCTCATGATGCCGGCCACGGCCGAGGGCAACAAGAGCAACGGCAAGGTCGATTCGCGCATGGGCGCCCGCCGCATGCCCTATCCGCAGGTCGAGTATACGACCAACGGCGAGAACGTGCGTCAGGCCGTGGCCTCCTGGCTCAACGGCGGTGACGACATGGCAACGCGCCTGTGGTGGGACTGCAAGGAGGACCTTCCGCAACTTCGATAATCACCTAAAACGAATCCAAGACTGATATGAAATTCAATATGAACAGACGTTTCGCCCTCCTTTCGCTTGCCGCGCTGCTCGCTCTGGGCGGCTGCAGCGAGTGGACCGACATGGAGAGCGTGACCATCAAGGAGCCCCAGGTGGAGAAGAGCGAGGCCTACATGCAGGCCATCCGCGACTACAAGGCTTCGGAACACAAGGTGCTCATCGGCTGGTTCGACAACGTGGCCCTTCCGGGCGACCGCTCCCAGCATCTGACCGTGCTGCCCGACAGCATCGACATCGTCGTGCTGCAGCACCCCGAACTCATCACGGAGGCTCTGGCCGCCGAGGCGGCCGAAATCCGCACCCGGATGGGTACGCGGACGCTCAGTAGCGTCAGCTTCGCCGAGCTCGAGGCGGCCTTTGAGGCGCAGCAGCAGACGACCCCCGCGGCCGACGAGAGCGGTGAAGAGGGCGGAGACGAGGGCTCCAGCCAGGAGGGTGGCGATGGCGGCGATGAGGGCGGCGAACAGCCTCAGGAGCCCGCAGCCGACGCCTTCACGCTCTTCTGCAACGATTACGTGGCCCGCGTCATGGCGCTCTGCGATACGTGGGCGCTCGACGGCGTGAGCGTCGCCTACGACGGCCGCAGCACCACGCAGATGCCCGACGCGGAGAAGGAGAGCTACCTCTCCCGCCAGCAGGCCTTCCTTGCGGCCGTGGCCGCATGGCGCACCGCCCATCCCGACCGGATGCTGCTCTTCGAGGGAACGCCCCAGTACCTGGCCGACGCCTCGCTGCTCGAGGGGTGCGACTACATCATCCTTAAGATGTTCACGCAGACGACCGTTGCCGACCTCGACCGTGCACTCCGCCTGGCACTGACCGACAACGTCCCCTCGGACCGGATTGTCATCGGCGTGGAGTCGTGGCCGCTCGATGCGGCGGACACCAAGACCGGCCGCTTCCAGACCGAGGAGGGCAAGGAGGGGCGTGCCGTCATCGAGGTGGCCCGCTGGATGAATCGCTACGACGCCGGCTGCTCGAAGTCGGGCCTGGCGGTGAACCATCTCCAGTACGACTATTTCAACCCCTATCGCATTTACCAATATACGCGTGAGGCCATCGGTCTGATGAACTACGCGCCCAAAACCACTACCGAATTATGACGTCGAACCGCATATTCATGACTTTAGCCTTCGCCGCCGCTGCGCTTCTGGCCGGCGGATGTGCGAACGAGGACCTCAACGAGCACCACTTCGACAACCGGCTCTACCTCAACGGTGAGTCGACCGTCACCACGCTGCTGCTCAAGAAGGATGTCCCCTCCTATACGGTGCAGCTGATGGCTGCCATGGCCCTGCCCGAGTCGCAGGCCGTCGAGGTGGAGTTCGCGGCCGACCCGTCGCTGGTCGACCACTACAACCTCGCCTACGGAGCCGAGGCCGTTGCGCTGCCCGCCGAGAACTACACGCTCTCGGCCACCGAGTCGGTCATCGGCGCGGGAAGCGTCGCCTCGGTGCCCGTCGAGCTCTCCTTCACGGGGCTTGACCTGCTGCCCGGCCAGCAGCTCTACGTGCTGCCCGTCACCATCGTGCGTGCCACGGTGCCCGTACTCGAGAGCCGCCGCACGTTCTACTACCTCTTCCGCGAGGGTGCGCTCATCAACGTCGTGGGCGAAATGGAGAAAAACTACCTCGACGTCAACTGGGTCAATGCCGACGTGGTGAACAACCTCACGGCGATGACCGTCGAGGCGCTGGTCTACGCCCGGGACTTCGACCGCGAAATCTCGACGCTGATGGGCATCGAGGGGAAGTTCCTGCTGCGCTTCGGCGACGCTACCTACAACCCCGGACAGCTGCAGGTGGTCAACGGCAGCACCAAGTTCCCCGACAAGGATGACTCGAAGGCGATTCCCACCAACGAGTGGGTTCACATCGCCGTGACCTACCAGTCGACGGGCGAGATTTGCATCTACGTCAACGGCGTGCTGCAGTCCGAGGGCAAGTGCGGCAGCGGTGCGGTGAACTGGGGCACCTACGTTCCGCCCTACCTGGAGACCGCCAGCAAACGCGGCTTCCACATCGGCTACTCCTACACCGACGAGCGCTACTTTGCCGGCAACCTCTCGGAGGTGCGCATCTGGAACCGCGTGCTGAGCGCCGATGAAATCAACGCGACCAACCACTTCTACTGGGTAGACCCGGCCAGCGACGGACTGGTGGCCTACTGGAAATTCGACGACGGCGAGGGCAACACCGTCCGCGACCACAGCGGCAACGGCAACGACGCCCGCTCGTTCGCCACGATGGAGTGGAAGCAGGTCGAGCTGCCCCGGACCGATAAATAACCCCTAAAACGAATCAACCCATGAACATACTGCATAAATTAGCCGCCGGATGCCTGCTCGGATGCTGGGCCTTCGCGGCGGTCTCCTGCACCGACGACATCTCGATTCCGGGCTCGGAGCAGAACGGAGGCGCGGCCGGTGAGCAAGGAATCGAAGCCTACCTCCAGAGCGAGAGCGGCAAGAGCGAAACGACGGTCGAGCTGCGCGGCCAGGCCGTGCGGAGCACCGTGCGGCTGGGTCTGACCCACGTGGCCGGCCGTGCCGTGGATGCCACGCTGCGTGTGGCGCCCGAGCTGGTGGAGGCCTACAACGAGGAGCATGAGACCTCGTTCGAACTCTTCCCCGAGAGCCAGGTTTCGCTCGAGGAGAACGGAGCCGTGCTGATTGGCCCCGAGGATGTCTTCTCGGACTACATGGCCCTCAACCTCATGCCGGGCGAGGGTGCGGTCGAGGGGCAGACCTACCTGCTGCCCGTCACCTTCGACGTCAAGACCACGGGCATTGCCCCGGCCGCCGACCGCAAGGCGCTCTATCTGCTGGTGAAGGTCTCGGGCGCGCGTCCCGATACGACCAAGCCGGGCGGCTTTACGATGGTCTCCTACTTCGAGGTCAACGACATGAACCCGCTCAACGCCGTGAACTACTTCCTGGCCGACAGCGGCAAACCCTTCTTCGACATCGTCAACATCTTTGCGGCGAACATCAACTACGACGCCGCGAGCGGCCGTGCCTACGTCCACTTCAACGACAACGTCGCCCACCTGCTGGCCAACCGCGACAAGTACATCGCGCCGCTGCAGGCACTCGGCATCCGCGTCTGCCTGACGATTCTGGGCAACCACGACCGCATCGGCGTGGCCAACCTCTCGGCCGAGGGCGCGCGCGAGTTCGCCCGCGAGCTGCGCGTGGTGGTCGACACCTACGGGCTGGACGGTGTCGACTTCGACGACGAGTGGAGCGACTACCCCTCGCGTGCGGACGAAGCTCCGGGCTTCCTCGTCCCCTCGTCGGAGCTCTACGGCCGTCTGCTCATCGAGACGCGCCGCGTGATGCCCGACAAGCTGGTGACGCTCTACGCCTACGGCCACACCTCGTTCTACAACCCGATTGACGGCAAGCGCATCGGCGAGGTGGTCGACTATGCATGGAACAGCTCCTACCTCTACGCCGACTACAACTCGATGAAGAACTTCCTGGGTCTGATGCCCGGACAGTGGGGCCCCTATTCCATCTGCCTGAACCCCGACTCCGACCAGTATACGGGCGACTCGCTTTCCGATGCGGAGATTCAGAAGCTGCACGAGGGTGGCTACGGCGTGATGGTGTGGTATGACCTGCGCACCGACAAGCGCCAGAGCTACGTGGGGCGCTTCTCGCAGGTGTCGAGCGTGGTCTACGGCGAGCAGACCGTCAAGCGCGGATATGATTACGGCAAGGATTGGTAACGAAAAGCGTATTTGGAACAATGAAAAGAATGATGATAGCGTTTGCAGCGGCGGCGATGCTGTTGGCCGGCTGCAGCGAGGAGAATACCGAAGCGCCGGTAACGCCCGAGGTGACCGACTGGATTGAGGTCACGGGCGGCGGCGAGTTCCGCATCCGCATCGATGCGAACGTGGCCCTGACTTGGGAGCTCGACCCGTCGTGCAGCGACTGGGTGAGCGACACGACCCCCGTTTCGCGTGCCGGCATGCCCGAGCGTTCGTACATCTATCTGACCGTGGCCGAGAATACGACCTATGCGGCCCGCGAGGGTCTGCTGCGCGTGACGGGCGAGGGCGGCCAGACGCGTGAGATTACCGTGGCCCAGCTGCAGAACGATGCGATTCTGGTCGACTCCGACACCTATCCGGTCGAGCCCGAGGGTGGCGTCATTACCGTCCAGGTCGACGCCAACGTCGACTATACGGTCGAGATTCCCGCCGAGGCTGCCTCGTGGTGCCGCCATACGTCGAGCGAGGAGTCGGCGGGGGAGGGTCCCCTGCGCCGTACGGTCGAGACCTTCGAGGTCGACGAAGCCTCGATGACGCGCAACGCCGTGGTGGTGCTGCGTGCGGTCGAGGGGGGTGCGACGGCCAACGTGAACATCTCGCAGATTGTCGAGTCGGACGCTCCGATTGTCGACGTGCCCGATGAGGCCTTCCGCAACTTCCTGCTCCAGAAGGGCTATGTCGTGGCGGCCGACGGCACGAAGTGCCAGCTCACGGATGCCGGCATGGAGCTCCAGGAGATGGATTGCAGCGGTCTGAAGATTGAGTCCCTGAAGGGTATCGAGGGCTTCACGGAGCTCGTCTCGCTCAACTTCACCAACAACATGGTCAAGGAGGTCGACCTCTCGGCCAACACGAAGCTGAGCGACCTGAAGTTCGAGACCAACCCCGTCGAGCTGATGAACCTGGGCGATGCGCCGGTGATGCTGGTCGACATCTCGGGAACGAAGCTCCAGGTCGGCGAGAAGTGGTGGGAGATGGTCTATCCGCCGAAGTTCACCCTCATCAGCTCGCAGCCGCTCGAGGTGAAGGCCGGCGACAACTGCGTCTGCACGAAGTTCGACATGACGCAGGTGCCCAAGCTCAAGCGCATCGACGTTTCGTACATTACCTATGCAGGTTATATTCTCTACCTGAAGCGGGGCGTGCACTCCGAGGATGTGGTTTACCGCGGCACGACGTCGTCCGTGGAAATCGTGTGGGTGGATTGATGGTGTTTCGACCCGATTTGCAGGGTGCGGGCGTTCGGTCTTCGGCCGGACGCCCGCTCTTTTTCCGGCGGCGGGGCGCGGGGTGGCGGCACTGCGGAATCGTTGCGTAATGTCCCGGCCGAATGTGTGAAACTCCCGAATTTTTTGTATCTTTGTCCCCGGATTTTATCCCCACAAACCTACATCCTTTAGACCTGAATGAAACCGGTACATGCCCAATCCACGAAACACTCGCCTTTGGCGTGGGTTCCGACTCTTTACTTTGCCATGGGCCTCCCGTTCGTGGTGCTCAACATGGTCTCGGCGGTGATGTTCAAGGACCTTGAAATCTCCGACGCGCAGATTGCCTTCTGGACCTCGCTCATCATGTGGCCCTGGACCATCAAGTTCCTCTGGAGTCCCTTCCTCGAAATTTTCCGCAACAAGAAGTTCTTCGTCGTGCTGACGCAGCTGGCCAGCGGCGTGCTCTTCGGCGTGGGTGCGCTGGCACTCCACCTGCCGTCGTTCTTCGCCATCACGATTGCCATCTTCGCCGTCATCGCCTTCAGCGGCGCGACGCACGACATCGCGGCCGACGGCGTCTACATGTCGGAGCTCTCGACGCAGGACCAGGCCAAGTACATCGGCTGGCAGGGGGCCTTCTACAACCTGGCCAAGCTGGTGGCCACGGGCGGACTGGTCTGGTTCGCCGGCTGGCTCTTCAACCGCTTCGCCCCCGATGCCGCGAGCGACGTGGCGGCCTACCGCCATGCGTGGACCATCGTGCTGGTGATTCTGGGCGCCATCATGGTCGCCGCCGGCCTGTGGCACATCCGCGTGCTGCCGCTGGGCGGCGCCCCCGCTTCGGGCGCACACTCGCTGCGCGAGGGGCTCGACGGCCTGCGGGAGGTCATCACCTCGTTCTTCGCCAAGCGCCACATCTGGTACTACATCGCCTTCATCATCCTCTACCGTCTGGGCGAGGGCTTCGTGATGAAGATTGTCCCCCTCTTCCTCAAGGCCGACACCTCGATTGGCGGTCTTGGGCTGAGCAACCAGCAAATCGGCCTCTACTACGGCTCGTTCGGCGCCGGCGCCTTCCTGCTGGGCTCGCTGCTGGCCGGATACTTCATCGCGGGCCGCGGCCTGAAGCGGACGCTCTTCACGCTCTGCTGCATCTTCAACATCCCCTTTGCGGTCTATGCGCTGCTGGCCCTCTTCCAGCCCTCGTCGATGTGGCTGGTGGGCGGCGGCATCGTCCTGGAGTACTTCGGTTACGGCTTCGGCTTCGTGGGCCTCACGCTCTTCATGATGCAGCAGGTGGCCCCGGGCAAGCACCAGATGGCCCACTACGCCTTCGCCTCGGGCATCATGAACCTCTCGGTGATGGTTACCGGCATGGCCTCGGGTTTCCTGAGCGACCTGTTGGGCTACAAGTTCTTCTTCATCGCCGTGATGTTCGCCACCATTCCGGCCTTCCTCATCACGTGGTTCGTCCCCTTCACCCACCCCGACGGCAAGGAGGTTTCGTCGAGCGAGCTGAACGAGGAGCTGAAGAACGACTGACGCGCGGCGACACGATTTGAAAAAAGGAAAAGATAACCAATAAACAAGCGTAAATTCATGAACAGCAATCTGAAAATCGCAGGTCCGGCGCTTCCGGACATGCCGTGGGAGGAGCGTCCCGCCGGCTCGAAAGAGGTGCTCTGGCGCTATTCGGCCAACCCGATTATCCCGCGCAACCTGCTTTCGACCTCGAACAGCATCTTCAACTCGGCGGTCGTTCCCTTCAAGAACGGCAAGTACAACTATGCGGGTGTCTTCCGCTGCGACGACACCAACCGCCGGATGCGGATTCACGTCGGCTTCTCGGTCAACGGCATCGACTGGGACATCGAGGAGGAGGATTTCCACCTCGAGGGTGCCGACCCCGAAGTGGGGGAGTGGGTCTACGGCTATGACCCGCGTGTGGCCAAAATCGACGACAAGTACTACGTGACGTGGTGCAACGGCTACCACGGCCCCACCATCGGCGTGGCCTGGACGACCGACTTCAAGACCTTCCACCAGCTGGAGAACGCCTTCCTGCCCTACAACCGCAACGGCGTGATGTTCCCCCGCAAGATTAACGGCAAGTTCGCCATGCTGTCGCGTCCGAGCGACACGGGCCACACCCCCTTCGGCGACATCTTCTACTCCGAAAGCCCCGACATGGAGTACTGGGGACACCACCGCCACGTGATGTCGCCCGCCGCATTCGAGGTGAGCGCCTGGCAGTGCATGAAAATCGGTGCGGGCCCCATCCCCATCGAGACCTCGGAGGGGTGGCTGCTCTTCTACCACGGCGTGCTGCGCTCGTGCAACGGCTATGTCTACGCCTTCGGCTCGGCGCTGCTCGACCTCGACCAGCCCTGGAAGGTGCTGGCCCGCAGCGGCCCGTATCTGATTACGCCGCAGATGCCCTACGAGTGCATGGGCGACGTGCCCAACGTCACCTTCCCCTGCGCGGCGCTGCATGACCCCGAGACGGGCCGCGTGGCCGTCTACTACGGCTGCGCCGACACGGTGACGGGCCTGGCATTCGGCTACATCCCCGAAATCATCGAATTTACGAAGAAGAACTCAATCCTGTAGGCCGATGAAACGGACGCTTTGGCTCGCGGCGCTGGCGGCAACGCTTGCCGTTGCCCCCCTTGCGGCGCAGGAACCGGCCGACTACGTCAATCCGTTCATCGGTACGACCAACTTCGGTACGACCAACCCCGGCGCGGTCTGCCCTAACGGCCTGATGTCGGTGGCCCCCTTCAACGTGATGGGCTCCGATATGAACCGCTACGACAAGGACGCGCGCTGGTGGTCGACGCCCTACGAGTACTACAACAAGTTCTTCACCGGCTTTTCGCACGTGAACCTCAGCGGCGTGGGATGCCCCGAGATGGGCTCCCTGCTGCTGATGGCCACCTCGGGCCCGCTCGATGTGGACTACCACAACTACGGCAGCACCTATTCGCGCGAGACGGCCTCGCCGGGCTACTACTCCAACTTCCTGGACAAGTACGGCATCCTGGCCGAGGTATCGGCCACGCTGCGCAGCGGCGTGACGCGCTTCACCTTCCCGGCCGGCGAGAGCCACATCCTGCTCAATCTGGGCGAGGGGCTGACCAACGAGTCGGGCGCCTTCGTACGCCGCGTGAGCGATACGGAAATCGAGGGGACGAAGCTGCTGGGCACCTTCTGCTACAATCCGCAGGCGGTCTTCCCGATTTACTTCGTCATGCGTGTCAACAAGCGTCCCGAGGCGGTCGGCTACTGGAAGATGCAGCCCCCGAAGCAGGGCGTCGAGGCCGAGTGGGACAAGGACAGCGGTCGCTACAAGCTCTATACGCGCTATGCGAAGGAGCTGGCCGGTGACGACATCGGCGTGTGGTTCACCTACCGGACGACCGAGGGCGAGCAAATCGAGGTGCAGATGGGCGTCTCGTTCGTCTCGATGGAGAACGCCCGCATGAACCTCGACGCCGAGCAGCAGGGCAAGGACTTCGACGCCGTGCGCGCCGAGGCGCGTGCGCGCTGGAACGACGACCTGGGCCGCATCCGTGTCGAGGGCGGCACGCGCGAGCAGCGCGAGGTCTTCTACACGGGTCTTTACCATGCGCTCATCCACCCCAATCTGCTGCAGGACGTCAACGGCGAGTACCCCGTCATGGAGAACTCCGAAATCCGCACCGTGAAGGGCAACCGCTATACGGTCTTCTCGCTGTGGGACACCTACCGCAACGTGCACCAGCTCCTGACGCTGGTCTACCCCGAGCGTCAGATTGAGATGGTCCGCTCGATGGTCGACATCTACAAGGAGTGGGGCTGGATGCCCAAGTGGGAGCTCTACGGCCGCGAGACCTTCACCATGGAGGGCGACCCGGCCATTCCGGTCATCGTCGACACCTGGATGAAGGGGCTGCGCGACTTCGACGTGGAGAGCGCCTACGAGGCCTTCATCAAGTCGGCGACCACGCCCGGAGCCGAAAACCGGCTGCGTCCCGACATCGACCCCTACATCGAGCGGGGCTACGTGCCGCTGGGCTTCTATGCCAAGGACCTGGCCGGCGACGCCTCCGTGTCGCATGCCCTGGAGTACTACATCGCCGATTATGCCCTCTCGCGTCTGGCCGACTCGCTGGGCCGCAAGGAGGATGCCCGCCTCTTCCGCGAGCGTTCTCTGGGCTACCGCCACTACTATGACAAGGAGTACGGGACGCTGCGCCCCATCACGCTCGAGGGGCGGTTCCTCACCCCCTTCGACCCGAAGGCGGGCGAGAACTTCACCGCAGCGCCGGGCTTCCACGAGGGTTCGGCCTGGAACTACACCTTCTACGTGCCGCACGACGTCGAGGGGCTGGCGCGACTGATGGGCGGCAAGCGCAAGTTCGTCGACAAGCTCCAGATGGTCTTCGACACGGGCCTCTACGACCCGGCCAACGAGCCCGACATCGCCTATCCCTACCTCTTCAGCTACTTCAAGGGAGAGGAGTGGCGTACGCAGCGCGAGGTGCGCCGTCTGACGGCGAAGTACTTCACCACCGAGCCCGACGGCATCCCCGGCAACGACGATACGGGAACAATGTCGACGTGGGCTGTCTTCTCGATGATGGGCCTCTATCCCGACTGTCCGGGCGAGCCCTACTATACGCTCACCTCGCCCGTCTTCGACAAGGTGACCATCCGCCTCGACCCGCGCTTCTACGGGCGCGACGAGCTGGTCATCCAGACGCGCGACAACGCTCCCGACAACATCTACATCCGCTCGATGTCGCTGGGCGGCAAACCGCTCCGCAAGTACCGCATCAGCCACGAGGAGCTGCTGCGGGGCGGTACGCTGACCTTCGACCTCAGCAACGAGCACCGTTAAGATTGTTTTTATAACCCCAAACCATCCCCATAGACCATGAAACTCAGAACCATTTTCACCATAGGCGCGGCAATAGCGGCGGTCGCCTGCGGCAAGGCTCCCCAGAGCGAGTCGCTGACGCAGTGGGTCGACATGCGCATCGGCACGGGCGGCCACGGCCACGTCTTCATGGGCGCCAACGTCCCCTTTGGCGCCGTACAGCTCGGTCCCACCAGCATTCCCCAGACGTGGGACTGGTGCTCGGGCTACCACGTATCCGACACGACGGTCATCGGATTCTCGCACACGCACCTGAGCGGTACGGGCATCGGCGACCTGTTCGACGTGACGGTGATGCCCGTCATCGGCGAGGTGACCTACGCCCGCGGAACGGAGGATGAGCCGCAGTCGGGCCTCTGGTCCTACTTCAGCCATGCCGACGAGGTGGCCCGCCCGGGCTACTACCGCACGCGCCTGCTGCGCTACGGTATCGACGCCGAGCTGACGGCGACCAACCGCGTGGGCCTGCACCGCTACACCTTCCCCACATCGGACGAGGCGGCCGTGGTCATCGACCTGGAGAACGGCGGCTGCTGGGACAAAGCCACCGAGACCCGCATGGAGGCCGAGGGCGACCGCGTCGTGACGGGCTACCGCTACTCGACGGGCTGGGCCAAGGACCAGAAAATCTACTTTGCGGCCGAATTCTCGAAGCCCTTCACCTCGTTCGAGCTCAAGGGTGAGAACAACATGTACGGCCGTGCCTCGTTCGCAACCACCGAGGGTGAGGAGCTGCTGCTCAAGGTGGCTATCTCGCCCGTCTCGGTCGAGAATGCGAAGGAGAACCTCGCCGCCGAGCTGCCGGGCTGGGACTTCGAGGCCACGGCACAGGCTGCCGATGCGGCCTGGAACGACGAGCTGGGCCGTGTGCGCATCGAGACGGCCGATTCGTCGGCCCGCCGGATTTTCTATACGGCGCTCTACCATACGATGATTGTCCCCTCGACCTTCTGCGACGTGAACGGCGACTACCGCGGCGCCGACGGCAAGACGTACAACGCCGAGGGTGCGCACATCTATACGACCTTCTCGCTGTGGGACACCTACCGTGCCGCACAGCCGCTCATGACGCTCATCCATCCGGACCGGATGCAGGACATCGCCGCAACGATGGTCGACATCTACAAGCAGCAGGGCAAGCTGCCCGTATGGCACCTGGTGGGCAACGAGACCGACTGCATGGTGGGCAATCCGGGCATCTGCGCGCTGGCCGACGCCGTGCTGAAGGGCTACGTGCCGAACCGTGAGGAGGCCTACGAGGCGCTGAAGGCCTCGGCGATGGTGCCCGAGCGGGGCATGGACCTGCGCATGCAGTACGGCTACATCCCCTGCGACCTCTACAACGAGGCGGTGGCCTTCGACCTCGAATATGCCATTGCCGACTGGTCGGTGGCCCAGGTGGCCTGCGAGCTGGGCAAGGAGGAGGACTACGCCTACTTCCTCGACCGCAGCAAGTCGTACCGCCACCTGTTCGACCCCGAGACGCACTTCCTGCGCGGCCGCGACTCGAAGGGGGGCTGGCGTACGCCGTTTGACCCCTTCTCGGCCATCCACCGCGGCGACGACTACTGCGAGGGCAACGCCTGGCAGTATACGTGGCTGGTGCCCCACGACGTCGAGGGTCTGATTGGGTGCTTCGGCTCGAAGGAGGCCTTCACCGCCAAGCTCGACTCGCTCTTCACGGTCAGCTCGGAGCTCGCCGGCGCCGCATCGCCCGACATCTCGGGCCTCATCGGACAGTATGCCCACGGCAACGAGCCGAGCCACCACGTGCTCTACTTCTATACGATGATTGGCCAGCCCTGGAAGACGGCCGACAAGGTGCGCGAGGTGCTCACGACGCTCTACCACGACCAGCCCGACGGACTCTCGGGCAACGAGGACGCGGGTCAGATGTCGGCATGGTACATCCTCTCGTCGCTGGGCATGTATCAGGTTGAGCCGGCCGGCGGCCGCTACTTCTTCGGTTCGCCGCTCTTCGACCGTGCCGAGCTGAAGGTGCGCGACGGCTTGCTGACAATCGTGGCCCACAACAACTCGGCCGAGAACCGCTACATCCAGAGCGTCCGGTTCAACGGCGAGGAGTACGACAAGCCCTGCATCGACTTCGAGTCGCTGGCGCGGGGCGGTGTGCTGGAGTTCGAGATGGGCTCCGAGCCGAAGGTATGGTATGAACTCTGAATGAACGCTAAACGAATCGACATCTGCCGATGAAAATCATCTTCTGGGCACTTTCGGTGCTCGCAATGGCTGCAACCTCCTGCTGCGCTCCGTCGCGGAGCGCGGAGGAGGTTGTCCGCCCTTCGGAGTATGTCTCGACGCTCGTCGGGACGCAGTCCGACTATTCGCTGTCGGCCGGCAACACCTATCCGGCCATCGCCCTGCCGTGGGGCATGAACTTCTGGACGCCCCAGACGGGCCGCATGGGTGACGGGTGGACCTACACCTACGGGGCCCATACGCTCCGGGGCTTCAAGCAGACGCACCAGCCCTCGCCGTGGATGAACGACTACGGCCAGTTCGCGGTGATGCCCGTGCGCGGCAACGACAAACTGGACGAGGAGTCGCGCCAGAGCTGGTTCTCGCACCAGTCCGAGCAGGCGCGTCCCTACTACTACTCGGTTTACCTGGCCGACCACGACGTCAAGGCCGAGGTGGCCCCCACCGAGCGGGCCGCCATCCTGCGTTTTACCTTCCCCGAATCGGAGGAGTCGGGCGTGGTGGTCGACGCCTTCGACCGCGGGTCGAGCATCGAGATGGTCGACGACCACACGCTGGCCGGCTATACGACGCGCAACAGCGGCGGCGTGCCCGACAACTTCCGCAACTACTTCATCCTGCGCTTCGACAAGCCCTTCTCGGGCATCGAGCTGACCGACTCGCCGTCGGACTACAAGGCGGGCAGCCGCGTGCTCTATCCCGAGGGCGGCAAGCGCGTCGAGGGGGAGCATGCCGTGGCCAAGGTGCACTTCGCCACGCGGCGCGGCGAGCAGGTCAACGTGCGCGTCGCCTCGTCGTTCATCTCCCCCGAGCAGGCCGTGCGCAACCTTGAGAGCGAGCTGGGCAGTGACGACTTCGAGACGGTGACGGCCAAGGCGCAGCAGCGCTGGGACGACGTCCTGGGCCGCATTCGCGTCGAGGGGGGCAGCGACGAGCAGATGCGCACCTTCTATTCGTGCCTCTACCGCTCGACGCTCTTCCCGCGCAAGTTCTACGAAATCGACGCCGCGGGGAATCCCGTCCACTACAGCCCCTACAACGGCGAGGTGCGTCCGGGTTATCTCTACACCGATACCGGCTTCTGGGATACGTTCCGCTGCCTCTTCCCGCTGCTCAACCTGGTCTACCCCTCGGTCAACGCCGAGATTCAGGCCGGACTGGCCAACGTGGCGCGCGAGAATGCGCTGCTGCCCGAGTGGGCGAGCCCGGGCCACCGCGGCTGCATGGTGGGCAACAACTCCGCTTCGGTGGTAGCCGACGCCGTGGTCAAGGGCATCGTTACCGACTCGGCCGACCTGGCGAAGCTCTACGAGGCGATGGTCTACGCCACGGAGCATGTCCATCCCGAGGTCTCGTCGTCGGGCCGCTGGGGCCATGAGTACTACAACGAGCTGGGATACGTCCCCTACGACGTCAACATCCCGGAGAACGTGGCCCGCACGCTCGAGTACGCCTACGACGACTGGTGCATCCTCCAGACGGCCAAGCGGCTGGGCCGCCCGGCCGAGGAGCAGGAGCGTTGGGCGCTGCGTGCGAAGAACTACCGCAACGTCTTCGACCCCGAGACGCACCTCATGCGCGGCCGCAACGCCGACGGTTCGTTCCAGAGCCCCTTCAGCCCCTACAAGTGGGGTGACGCCTTCACCGAGGGCAACGCCTGGCACTACACCTGGTCGGTGTTCCACGACGTGGAGGGGCTCGCGCGGCTGATGGGCGGCCACGAGGCCTTTGCGCGGATGCTCGACTCGGTCTTCGTCGTTCCGCCCGTCTACGACGACAGCTACTACGGCTTCCGGATTCACGAAATCACGGAGATGCAGGTGGCCAACATGGGCAACTACGCCCACGGCAACCAGCCGGCGCAGCACATGATTTACCTCTACAACTACGCCGGCCAGCCCTGGAAGGCGCAGTGGTGGACGCGCGAGGTGATGGACCGCCTCTATTCGGCCCGCCCCGACGGCTACTGCGGCGACGAGGACAACGGACAGACGTCGGCCTGGTACGTCTTCTCGGCGCTGGGCTTCTATCCCGTCTGCCCCGCCTCGGACGAGTATGTCATCGGCTCGCCCCTCTTCCCGCGGGCGACCGTCACGCTGGAGAACGGCGCGCAGCTGGTCATCGAGGCCGAAGGAAACGGCCCTGCCCGCCGCTACATCGCCTCGGCCGAGCTCAACGGGAAGCCCTACGGGCACAACTTCCTCCGCCATTCGGAGCTGGAGCGGGGGGCGCGGCTGCACTTCACGATGTCCGAAGAGCCCGTCACCACGCGCGGAACGGCCGAGGAGGACGCTCCCTACTCGTTCAGCCGCGAAGATTGTCGATAATTTGTCGATAGAATCTGTGCCGTTATTTTGAAAGTTGTCCGGAAAACCGTACTTTTGTAACGTTGTTTTGACCATTGACAGGTTTATCCGGACGAATTCATGACACGAATCGGCAATAACGACCGGCGAGGGCGCAGGAGACGACAGGGCGGCAGCTCTGTTCTTCACTCCCGGGTGCACCGGATTGACCGGACCACGAGCGCAGCGGGGCAGGAGCGGCAAGCGGCCTGCACTCTGTGCGGATAGATAGGACCGCCATGACAGATATGTTGTGGCGGTCTGTCTTTGTATTTCCCGGCCCTGTTCCCGGGTCGGAGCGCCGCCGAAGGGGGCGCACGACCGGGAGGCGTGCCGGGCTTTGGAGTTAATCTACAGATAAAAACAGATAAACTATGAAGGTCGGAGTTATTATGGGTTCGACGAGCGACTACGAGGTGATGGCCGATGCCGTGGCCATGCTCGAGCAGTTCGGCGTCGAGTACGAGAAGCGGGTGGTGAGCGCTCACCGAACGCCCGATTTGCTGTGCGAATATGCCAAGACGGCCCGCAGCCGCGGTCTGGGCGTCATCATCGCCGGAGCGGGCGGTGCGGCCCATCTGCCGGGCATGGTCGCCGCGATGACGACGCTGCCGGTGGTGGGCGTGCCCGTGAAGTCGCGCGCGCTCAACGGTCTGGACTCGCTGCTCTCCATCGTGCAGATGCCGGCGGGTGTGCCCGTGGCCACGACGGCCATCAACGGCGCGAAGAATGCGGCGCTGATTGCCGTCTCGATTCTGGCGCTGCAGGACGCCGCACTGGCCGAGAAGCTCGAGGCCTTCCGCGCCAGGCAGACGGCCGACGTGCTGCGTGCCGAACTCTGAATTGGCGGGGCGGAGCTCCGTGCGGAGCCCGCTTCCGTGCTGACAACCATTTGTAAATGAACGAAATGAAAACCATAGGAATCATCGGCGGCGGACAGCTGGGGCTGATGATTGCCCAGCAGGCCCACCTGCTCGGGGCGCGCGTCGTCTGCCTCGACCCGGCGGCCGACGCCCCGGCCTTCGCCTGCTGCGACGACCGCATCGTGGGGCGCTTCGACGACCCGCAGGCGGTCGAGGAGCTCTGCCGCCGTGCCGACGTGGTGACCTACGAGTTCGAGAACGTGCCGGGCGACATCCTCATCCCGCTGGTCGAGCGCTACAACATCCCGCAGGGATACCATCCGCTCTACGACTCGCAGGACCGCCTGCGCGAGAAGGATAATGCCCGTCGGAACGGGCTGCTCACGCCGCGCTACGAGGCGGTCGACGACGAGGCGTCGCTGCGTGCGGCCGTCGCATCGCTCGGGCTTCCGGCCGTGCTGAAGACCCGCACGCTGGGCTACGACGGCCACGGTCAGGCGGTGCTGCGCACCGAGGAGGATATCCGCCGGGCGCTGCCCATGCTCTCGGTTCCCTGCATTCTGGAGGAGTTCGTCCCCTTCGACTACGAGGCCAGCATCGTGATGGTCGCCGACGCGGAGCGGGTGGTGAGCTTCCCCGTGGGGCGCAACGTCCACCGCGACGGCATTCTGGACCTCTGCTTCGTGCCGGCCGAGATGTCGGCCGAGCTGCTCGGGCGCATGAAGCGGCTCAGCGCCGAGTTCATGCGGCGGTGCGGCTATGAGGGCATCCTCGCCATCGAGTACTTCATCCGCGACGGCGAGTTCTACTTCAACGAGATGGCGCCGCGGCCCCACAACAGCGGACACTATACGATTGAGGGGTGTACGACCAACCAGTTCCGCGAGCTGGCCCGCTACCTGCTGGGCCTGCCGCTGGAGGAGCCCCGGCTGGTCGCCCCGACGGTCATGAAGAACATCCTGGGCCAGGACCTCGAGGCGGCGCAGCGCATTGCGGCCGAGGACCATGACGGGGTCTACGTCCACATCTACGGCAAGACGGAGAGCCGCCCCAAGCGCAAGATGGGCCATATCACCTTCGTGGGGATGACCCCCGAGCGCTACGACCGGGAGTGGCGCGACCGCTTCGTGCGGTAACCGGCCGCGAAGAGCGAGGAAAAAAGAAACAAAAGAGCATACATGAAAACGTCCAATTACCGAATTTTCGTCGAGAAGCGTCCCCGCTTCCGCGTCGAGGCGGAGAGCCTCCGCCGCGAGCTGAACGACAACCTGAATCTGCACATCGCCGAGCTGCGGCTGCTGAACATCTACGATTTGTTCGGCTTCACGGAGGAGCTGCTCGAGAAGAGCCGCTACCGCGTCTTCGGCGAGGTGGTGACCGACACGGTGAGCGATTCATGCGACCTGGAGGGGCGCAAGTACATCGCCGTGGAGTTCCTTCCCGGCCAGTTCGACCAGCGCGCCGCGTCGGCCATCGACTGCGTGCGGCTGATTGACCCCTCGGCCCGGGTCAACATCCGTTCGGCCAAGCTGCTGCTCTTCGACAACGGCGTGACCGACGAGGAGCTGGCCCGCATCCGCCACTACTACATCAACGCCGTCGAGTCGCGCGAGAAGGACCTCAGCCGTCTGACCGACCTCGAGCATGCCGAGGTGAAGCCCGTGCCGGAGCTCGAAGGCTTCCGCCAGATGGGCGAGGAGGAGCTGGAGCCCTACTGCAAGCGCTACGGCCTGGCGATGAACGCCGACGACCTGCGCGAGGTGGTCAACTACTTCCGCCGCGAGGGCCGCGACCCCTATGAAACCGAACTCAGGATTCTCGATACCTACTGGAGCGACCACTGCCGCCACACCACCTTCACGACCCACCTCGAGGATATCTCGGTCGAGGAGTCGTTCGTGCGGGGCGACATCGAGGAGTCGCTCGCGCTCTACCTGCGCATCCGCCGCGAACTGGGCCGCGAGCAGAAGAGCATCTGCCTGATGGACCTGGCCACCATCGGCGCCCGCTACCTGCGCAAGCACGGGCTGCTGGACGACCTCGAGGTGAGCGACGAGAACAACGCCTGCTCGGTCTATGTCGACGTCGACGTCGACGGACGCACGGAGCGCTGGCTGCTGCAGTTCAAGAACGAAACCCACAACCACCCGACCGAAATCGAGCCCTTCGGCGGTGCGTCGACCTGTCTGGGCGGCGCCATCCGCGACCCGCTGTCGGGCCGCAGCTACGTCTACCAGGCGATGCGCGTGACGGGTGCGGGCAACATCTACCAGAAGGTGAGCGACACGCTGCCGGGCAAACTGCCGCAGCGGGTCATCACCCACAAGGCCGCGGCCGGCTACTCGAGCTACGGCAACCAGATTGGTCTGGCCACGACCCACGTGCGCGAAATCTATCACGAGGGCTATGTGGCCAAGCGCCTCGAGGTGGGCGCCGTGGTGGGCGCCGTCAAGGTCGAATCGGTGCGCCGCGAGAAGCCGCAGCCGGGCGACGTCATCCTGATGCTGGGCGGCCGTACGGGCCGTGACGGCATCGGCGGAGCGACCGGCTCGTCGAAGGAGCACAACGCCAAGTCGCTCGAGACGTGCGGCAGCGAGGTGCAGAAGGGCAACGCCCCCGAGGAGCGCAAGCTCGAGCGGCTCTTCCGCCGTCCCGAGGTGACGTGCCTCATCAAGAAGTCGAACGACTTCGGCGCCGGCGGCGTCAGCGTCGCCATCGGCGAGCTGGCCGACGGACTGGACATCCACCTCGACCGCGTGCGGGTGAAGTACAGCGGTCTGAATGCGACGGAGCTGGCCATCAGCGAGTCGCAGGAGCGCATGGCCGTGGTGGTCGAGGCGAAGGATGCCGAGGAGTTCATGAAGTACTGCCGCGAGGAGAACATCGAGGTGGTGCAGGTGGCCGAGGTGACCGACACGGAGCGCATGCGGATGTACAACGGCGACCGTCTGGTGGTCGACCTCTCGCGCGAATTCATCGACAGCGCCGGCGCCCGGCACTATGCTCAGGCGCGCATCGGCCGCGTCGAGCAGCGCGACCCCTTCCGCCGCGAGCTGCCCGGTGCGACGCTCGCCGAGAAGATGGCTGCCAATCTGAGCGACGACAACGTCCTCTCGCAGCGGGGCCTCATCGAGATGTTCGACTCGACGATTGGCCGCTCGACGGTGCTCATGCCCTTCGGCGGCCGGACGCAGGGGAGCGAGACGCAGGTCTCGGTGCAGAAGCTCCCGACCGACGGCTACACCGATACGGCCAGCATCATGGCCTTCGGCTACAACCCCTTCCTGGCATCGTGGAGCCCCTACCACGGGGCGGCCTATGCCGTGGTTGAGGCTGCGGCGAAGGTGGTGGCCGCAGGTGCGCGCTACAACCGGATGCGCTACTCCTACCAGGAGTATTTCGAACGCATGACCAAGAACCCGACCTCGTGGGGCAAGCCGCTCGGCGCGCTGCTCGGCGCGCTGCGCATGCAGGTGGAGCTGGAGCTCCCCTCCATCGGCGGCAAGGACTCCATGTCGGGAACCTTCCAGGATATCAACGTGCCCCCGATGCTGATGGCCTTCGGCATCACGACGGTCAACGCCGGGCAGGTCATCTCGACCGACTTCAAGCGGCCGGGCAGCCGCCTCTACCTCGTGCGCCACACGCCGCGCGCAAGCTACATGCCCGATACGGAGCAGCTCAAGGCCAACTTCGGCTTCGTGAGCGACTGCATCGAGCGGGGCGACATCCTCGCGGCCTGGTCGGTGGGCTTCGGCGGCGTTGCCGAGGGTCTGGCCAAGATGGCCTTTGGCAACCGCATCGGCGCGCAGGTGAAGATGGACGAGCATGCGCTCTTCGACTACGCCTACGGCTCGATTCTGGTCGAGAGCGCCGTCGAGCTGGACTACCCCTCGGCCGAGTTGCTGGGTGAGACCGTCGCCGACGAGGCGCTGATTGTCAACGGTGTGCGCATGCCGCTCGACGAGCTCTACCGCGCCAACACCGAGAAGTTCGCCACCATCTATCCCGACAAGGGCGAGAACCACGCCGAGGTGGTCGAGACCACGCCCGAGCGCCGCGTGTTCCACTACGAAGGCGAGGCGGTCGAGCATCCGGTGGCCTATCTGCCGGTCTTCCCCGGTACGAACTGCGACTACGATACGGCCAAGGCCTTCCGTCTGGCGGGCGCCGAGGTGACGACGAGCGTGCTCTGCAACCTCGAGGGCGACGACATCCTGCGCTCGATTCAGCAGATGAAGGAGCACATCTCCCGCTGCCACATCCTGGTGCTCAGCGGCGGCTTCTCGGCCGGCGACGAGCCCGACGGCAGCGGCAAGTTCATCGTCAACGTGCTGAACAACGCCGAAATCGCCGCCGAGATTCATGCGCTGCTCGACCGCGGCGGCCTGATTCTGGGCATCTGCAACGGCTTCCAGGCGCTGGTCAAGTCGGGACTGCTTCCCTACGGCCGTCTGGGCATGGTGAACGACTCCTCGCCGACGCTCTTCCGCAACGACATCAACCGCCACGTCTCGCAGATTGTCACGACGCGCGTGGCGTCGCTCAACTCGCCCTGGCTGGCCGGCTTCGAACTGGGCGAACTGCACTCGATTGCCGTCAGCCACGGCGAGGGCAAGTTCGTGGTGAGCGACGAGCTGGCGCAGGAGCTCTTCGACAACGGGCAGGTGGCCTTCCAGTATGCCGACTCCGAGGGTCGCGCCACGGCTGAGGCTCCCTGCAACCCCAACGGCTCGAACTTCGCCATCGAGGGCCTCATCTCGCGTGACGGCCAGATTCTGGGCAAGATGGGCCACACGGAGCGCTGGGAGGAGAACCTCTACAAGAACATTGCGGGCAACCGCGAGCAGGCCATCTTCCGCAATGCGGTGAACTACTTCCGCAAGCGGTAGAGGGCGCCGTGAACCCCGGAATTCAAGCAGTATAAGCAACAAACACAAGATACAGAATACAAACCATGCAAAAGCTCGAAAAGTTTTACGACGGCAAGGCCAAGCAGGTGTTCAGCACGGACGACCCGGAGTATGTCATCATCCACTATACGGATGCGGCTACGGCGTTCAACAACATCAAGAAGGCCACCATCGTGAACAAGGGCATTCTGAACAACGCCATCTCGGCACTCATCTTCGAGCAGCTCGCCCGGGCGGGGGTCGAGACCCACTACGTCCGCACGCTCAACGAACGCGAGCAGCTGTGCCGCCGCGTCGCGATTATCCCGCTCGAGGTCATCGTCCGCAACGTCATCGCAGGGTCGATGGCGCAGCGGCTCGGCATCGAGGAGGGGACGCGGCCGTCGAACGTGATTTACGACATCTGCTACAAGCGCGACGAGCTGGGCGACCCGCTCATCAACGACCACCACGCCGTGGCGCTGGGGCTGGTGACCTACGAGGAGCTGGACCGCATCTACCGGATGACGGCCCGCATCAACGAGGTTTTGAAGAAGCTCTTCGCCCGCATCAACATCACCCTGGTCGATTTCAAAATCGAGTTCGGCCGCACCTCCGACGGGCGGATTATCCTGGCCGACGAGATTTCGCCCGACACCTGCCGCCTGTGGGACATGACGACCGGCGAGCGTCTGGACAAGGACCGCTTCCGCCGCGACCTGGGCCGTGTGCGCGAGGCCTATGAGGAGATTCTCAACCGACTGAAAAAAATCTGTGCCTGACATGATAGAGAAGATTCAAGAGCGCGAGTTGCACGAGGAGTGCGGCGTCTTCGGTGTCTACGGGGTGCCCAATGCGGCCTCGCTGACCTACTACGGACTCCACGCCCTGCAGCACCGCGGGCAGGAGGGCGCCGGCATCGTGGCCGTCGACACCGGGAAGAACTTCCGCCGCATCAAGGGAGCCGGACTGGTGACCGAGGTCTTCGACGAGGCGAAGCTCGCCACCCTGCGCGGCAGCATGGCCATCGGCCACGTGCGCTATGCGACCACGGGCGGCGGCGGTGCGGAGAACATCCAGCCCTTCCTCTTCCGCCACAACTCGGGCGACTTCGCCCTGGCGCACAACGGCAACATCGTCAACTCGCAGCTGCTGCGCGAGTATCTCGAGAACAAGGGAAGCCTCTTCCAGTCGACCTCCGACAGCGAGATTCTGGCCCACCTCATCAAGAAGGAGACCCGCTACCACGACCGTCCGCGCATCTACTCGATTATCGATGCGCTGAACATGCTCGAAGGGGCCTTCGCCTTCCTGATTATGACGGGCAACCGCATCTATGCCTGCCGCGACAAGTACGGACTGCGCCCCCTCTCGATTGGACGGCTGGGCGAGGGCTACGTGCTCAGCAGCGAGACCTGCGCCTTCGACGTCATCGGCGCCGAGTTCGTGCGCGACGTCGAGCCGGGCGAAATCGTCACCATCGACGAGAAGGGGATTCGCAGCAGCGACTACTCGATGTACAAGCGCCACGAGATGTGCGCGATGGAGTACATCTACTTCGCGCGCCCCGACAGCGACATCGAGGGGTGCAACGTCCACGCCTACCGCAAGGAGTCGGGACGTCTGCTCTTCCGCGAGGCGCCCGCCGTGGCCGACATCGTGGTGGGAGTCCCCGATTCGAGCCTCAGTGCCGCGATGGGCTATGCCGAGGCGAGCGGACTGCCCTACGAGATGGGGCTCATCAAGAACAAGTACATCGGCCGCACCTTCATCCAGCCCTCGCAGGAGCTGCGCGAGAAGGGCGTGCGGATGAAGCTCTCGGCCGTGCGGACCATCGTGCGCGGCAAGCGCGTGGTGTTGGTCGACGACTCGATTGTGCGCGGCACCACCTCGCGGCGCATCGTGGCGATGCTTCGGCAGGCGGGAGCCACCGAGGTGCATGTCCGCATCGCCAGCCCCGCGATGACGAACCCCTGCTTCTACGGGGTCGACACCTCGACCTACGACGAGCTCATCTCGGCCCGCAAGAACTGCGCGGAGGTCTGCGCCGAAATCGGGGCCGACTCGCTCTCCTTCCTCTCGCCCGAGTCGGTGCTCAAGGCCGGCAATCGCAAGGAGCTCTGCATGGCCTGCTTCACGGGGCACTATCCCACGGCGCTCTACAGCCGTGTGGAGGAGGCCAACAAGGATGGCAAATAGCCTCTGAGAGACAGATAAGAAGAATTGAAGTAAGAACCTTAAAAACAATAGAATTTCATGGCTCAATCCTATGAAAAGGCCGGCGTGAATCTCGAAGCCGGATACGAAGTGGTGCGGCGCATCAAGAAGCATGTGGCATCGACCTCGCGCCCGGGTACGATGGGTAATATCGGCGCCTTCGGCGGCATGTTCGACCTGGCGTCGCTCGGCGTGAAGGAACCCGTGCTGGTCAGCGGCACGGACGGCGTGGGCACGAAGCTCAAACTGGCTTTCGAAATGGACAAACACGACACAATCGGCATCGACGCCGTGGCGATGTGCGTCAACGACGTGCTGGCCCAGGGTGCCGAACCGCTGCTCTTCCTCGACTATGTGGCCGTGGGGCACAACGAACCCCGTAAAATCGAGGCCATCGTAGCGGGTGTGGCCGAAGGGTGCCGTCAGGCGGGTGCCGCTCTGGTGGGCGGCGAGACGGCCGAGATGCCGGGCATGTATGCAGCCGGCGAGTACGACATCGCGGGCTTCACGGTCGGCGTGGTCGAGAAGTCGAAGCTCATCGACGGCTCGAAGGTCAAGGCGGGCGACGTGCTGGTGGGCATCGCCTCGAGCGGCGTGCACTCGAACGGCTTCAGCCTCGTGCGCAAGATTGTGGCCGACAACGGATTCGACCTCCACAAGGTCTACCCCGAGCTGTCGCACAACCTGCTGGGCGAGGTGCTGCTCACGCCGACGAAAATCTATGTGAAGCAGGTGCTCGAGGTGATTCGCAACTGCGATGTCCACGGCATCAGCCACATCACGGGCGGCGGCTTCGACGAGAACATTCCCCGCATCCTGCACGACGGCCAGGGTCTCGACATCGAGGAGGGCACGTGGGAGATTCTCCCCGTCTTCCGCTTCCTCGAGAAGTACGGCAAGGTGCCTCACCGCGAGATGTTCAACATCTTCAACATGGGTATCGGCATGGTCATCGCCCTCGACTCTTCGGAGGCGCAGCGTGCCATCGACATCCTGACGGCCGCAGGCGAGAAGGCCTCGGTCATCGGCCGCGTGACCGACACCGAAGGGGTCGTCATCCGTTAGTGCCATGAAGCGACGGATTGCGGTATTCGCCAGCGGCAACGGCTCCAACTTCGAGGCCATCGCCACGGCGTGCGATACGGGCGAGCTGCAGGCCGAGGTGGCGCTGATGGTCTGCGACCGGCCCGGAGCGCCGGTCGTGGAGCGGGCTGCCGCCCACGGCGTCGAGAGCTACGTCTTTGCCCCCCGCGAGTTCGCCTCGAAGGCCGACTTCGAGCGCGAGATTGTGCGGCGGCTCGACGAGGCGGGCGTCGAACTGGTCTGCCTGGCGGGCTACATGCGCATCGTGGGACCGACGCTGCTCGGGGCCTACGAAGGGCGCATCATCAACCTCCACCCCTCGCTGCTCCCCTCCTTCCGCGGAGCGCACGCCATCGAACAGGCGCTCGACTACGGCGTCAAGGTCTTCGGCGTGACGATTCACTGGGTCGATGCGACGCTCGACGGCGGGCGCATCATCGCGCAGCGCGCCTTTGGCTACGAGGGGCATGATTTGGAGGAACTCGAGGCGATGATTCACTGTGTGGAGCACCCGCTCTATATTGAGACCATCGCCCGGCTGCTCGACGGCGGACTCCGGGACCGGGGACCGGCTGCGGGGGCCGCGGAGGAAAAGAAACAGGAACAACCAACACAAACAAACGATAAACAATAAGATATGCGAGCATTAATCAGCGTAAGCGACAAGACCGGCGTGGTCGATTTTGCCCGGGGGCTGCGGAGCCTCGGCTGGGAGGTCATCGCCACGGGCGGCACCATGAAGCTGCTCCGCGAGAGCGGTGTGGAGGTAATCAACATCAGCGACGTGACGGGTTTCCCGGAAATCTGCGACGGCCGCGTGAAGACGCTCCATCCCAAGGTGCACGGCGGTCTGCTGGCCCGCCGCGACGACCCGTCGCACATGGCGGCGCTCAAGGAGAACGGCATTGAACTCATCGACATGGTCTGCGTCAACCTCTATCCCTTCCGTCAGACCATCTCCAAACCCGACGTGAAGATGGAGGACGCCATCGAGAACATCGACATCGGCGGCCCCTCGATGCTGCGTTCGGCGGCCAAGAACTGGGCCGACGTGACGGTCGTATGCGACCCGGCAGACTATGCTGCGGTGCTCGACGAGCTGCGTGCCGAAGGCACGACGCGCCGCGAAACGCGTCTGCGCCTCTCGGCCAAGGCCTTTACCCATACGGCCGAGTACGATACGATGATTGCCACCTACATGCGCGCCCAGGCGGGGCTCAACGAGAAGCTCTTCCTCGAGTTCGACCTGGTGCAGTCGCTCCGCTATGGCGAGAATCCCCACCAGGCGGCCAAGTTCTACCGCGAGGAGAAGCACGTTCCCTACTCGCTGGCCTTTGCCCGCCAGCTCAACGGCAAGGAGCTCTCGTACAACAACATTCAGGATGCCAATGCGGCGCTCTGCATCGTCCGTGAGTTCGACGAGCCCTTCTGCGTGGGTCTGAAGCACATGAACCCCTGCGGCGCCGCTACGGGCCGCGACGTGGTCGAGGCGTGGAAGAAGGCCTACGAGGCCGACAAGGTGTCGATTTTCGGCGGCATCGTGGCGACGAACCGTCCCGTAACGCTCGAGGCAGCCGAGCTGATGAAGCCCATCTTCCTCGAGATTATCATGGCGCCGTCGTTCACCGACGAGGCCCTCGAGCTGCTCCGCACGAAGAAGAACCTGCGTCTGCTCGAGGTCGACATGACGCGCGGCGAGGTGGACCGCAAGCAGTATGTGAGCGTGAACGGCGGTCTGCTGGTGCAGGACCTCGACCTGACGACCAAGCACGTCGACGCCTCGATGTGCGTGACGGAGACGAAGCCCGCCCCCGAGCAGATGGAGGACCTGAACTTCGGCTGGCGCATCGTCAAGCATGTGAAGTCGAACGCCATCGTGGCGGTCAAGGACGGACGCACGCTGGGCGTGGGCGCCGGTCAGATGAACCGCATCGGTTCGGCCGAAATTGCCCTCAAGCAGGCGCGTGCGGCCGGTGTGACCGAGGGTCTGGTGCTTGCCTCGGACGGCTTCTTCCCCTTCGACGACTGCGTGGCGCTGGCCTCCGAGTACGGCGTGACGGCCATCGTCCAGCCGGGCGGCTCGGTGCGTGACGGAGAGTCCATCAGCAAGGCCAACGAGAAGGGCATTGCCATGTGTTTCACGGGCGAACGCCACTTCAAGCATTAATAGACAGAGACGGGGCGGCGGACTCCTTCGAGAAGTCTGCCGTCCCGTATTGTTTCATTACAAATCCAACAACCGTTCGCAATATGAAGGTACTGGTTATAGGAAGCGGCGGCCGCGAGCACGCCATCGTCGATGCGCTGACGCGCTCGGCGCAAGTCGAAAAGATATACTGCGCACCGGGCAATGCCGGCATCGCCCGCGTGGCCGAGTGCGTTGACATCCGCGACACGGAGGTCGAGCGGCTGCGCGATTTTGCGGCCGGCGAGGGCATCGGGCTCACGGTGGTGGGCCCCGAGGTGGCGCTGGCGGCCGGTGTGGTCGACGTCTTCCGCGCTGCGGGGCTGCGCATCTTCGGCCCCACGAAGGCGGCCGCGCGCATCGAATCCTCGAAGGAGTTCGCCAAGCGGCTCATGGCCAAATACTGCGTGCCGACGGCCGGCTTCCGCGCCTTTACGGAGTATGAGGAGGCGCGCGCCTACGTTGCCGCGCGTCCGCTGCCGGCCGTGCTCAAGTACGACGGCCTGGCTGCAGGCAAGGGGGTGGTGATTGCCGCCACGATGGAGGAGGCCGACGAGGCGCTGCGCGAGATGCTGCTCGACGACCGTTTCGGCGAGGGCAAGGTCGTTGTCGAGGATTTCCTCGAGGGCCCCGAGTTCTCGTTCATGTGCTTCGTTTCGGGCCGCAAGGTGTGGCCGATGGTGCTGGCTCAGGACCACAAGCGCGCCTACGACGGCGACAAGGGTCCCAATACGGGCGGCATGGGTGCCTACTCGCCCCTGCCCTTCATCACGGCCGAGGACGAGCAGTTCGCGCTGCGCAACATCATGCAGCGGACGGCCGACGCGATGGTTGAGGAGGGGTGTCCCTTCACGGGGGTGCTCTACGGCGGTCTGATGAAGACGGCGCAGGGCATCAAGGTCATCGAGTTCAACGCCCGCTTCGGCGACCCCGAGACCGAGGTGGTGCTGCCGCGTCTGAAGAGCGACATCGTCGATATCTTCTGCGCCGTGGCCGACGGCGGCGATGCGACGCTCGAGTGGCACGACTTCGCCACGCTGGGCATCGTGCTCGCCTCGAAGGGCTACCCGGGCAGCTACGAGAAGGGTCACGAAATCAAGGGACTCGACCGCGTGCGGGGCACGGTCTACCACATGGGCACCCGCATGGAGGGCGACCGTCTGGTGACGGCCGGCGGCCGCGTGCTCTTCGTCGTGGGCGAGGGGGCGACGCTCTCGGAGGCGCGCCGCCATGCGCTCGAGGATGTCGCCCGCATCGAGTGCGACAACCTCTTCCACCGTACCGACATCGGCCACTGGGCGCTCAACAAGAGGTAGCGGCGTGCGGATGCGAATACCGAACAACAACAAACGAACAACCTGATTGACAGCATGATTATTAGTGGAAAAGAGCTCTCGGCGCAACTCAAGGCCGAGATGGCGGAGAAGGTGAAGGGCTTTACCGCATTGTATGGACGGGTGCCCCACCTGGTGGTGATTCTCGTGGGCGAGGACCCGGGCAGCGTGAGCTATGTGAAGGGCAAGGCGAAGGCTTCGGCCGAGGTGGGGATTCGCAACACCACCATCCGCAAGCCCGACACCATCTCGGAGCAGGAGCTGCTGGAGCTCATCGCGCAGCTCAATGCCGACGACGAGGTGGACGGCATTCTGGTGCAGCTGCCGCTGCCGAAGCACATCGACGAGGACAAGGTGATTGCCGCCATCGACAAGGCGAAGGATGTCGACGGATTCCATCCGCTCAACGTCGCCGCCCTGTGGCAGAAGCAGCCCTGCACGCTTCCCTGCACCCCGAAGGGCATCATCAAGATGCTCAAGGCGGCCGGTGTGACCATCGAGGGGAAGCGGGCCGTGGTCATCGGCCGCAGCAACATCGTGGGTCTTCCCGTCTCGAAGCTGCTGCTCGACGAGAACGCCACGGTGACGATGACCCACAGCCGTACGCGTAACCTTGCGGAGGTGACGCGCCAGGCGGAGATTCTGGTGGTGGCCATCGGCCGCCCGAAGTTCGTGACGGCCGATATGGTTGCCGACGGGGCGGTGGTCATCGACGTGGGTGTGAACCGCGACCCGGAGACGGGCAAGCTGTGCGGCGACGTCGACTTTGCGGCCATCGAGCCGAAGGCCTCGGTCATCACTCCGGTGCCGGGCGGCGTGGGTCCCATGACCATCTGCTGCCTGATGGAGAATACCATCGAGTGCTTCCTCCGCCGTCGGGCGAAGTAGTGCGTCCGGGCGGTCCGAAGGCAGCGAAGGCTGCCGGTAAAAGCCTGTAAAAGAGAAGACCCCGAAGAGTTTATCTTCGGGGTCTTCTCGTGTCATGCGGTTGCCGGTGCCGGGCGGCAACACCGGCACCGGCAACGCTGTGCCCGCTACCGCTTGGCGCCGGAGAGGCGGGTGCGGAGCGCGAAACTTTCATACTCGCTGCGCAGCGAGGCGATGAGTTCGCGGACGCTCTGGATTTTCTCGGCCCGCCAGGCGTTGGCCCCGCAGAAGGCGTAGCCGTTCTGCAGCCGCCCCTTGAAGGCGTTGTAGAGTGCCAGCATGATGCAGTAGGGGCTGTGCGTCACGTCGCAGGTCTTGATGCAGTCGAAGGGGCAGGCACGTGGGCGCTTGAGCCCCTGCTTCACCCGCTCGAGGAAGGTGTTGTGGATGGCCCGGCCCGGCATGCCGACCGGGCTCTGGATGATTTCGATATCCTCCTTGCGGGCATGGAGGTAGCTCTCCTTGAACTCCCGGGCGGCGTCGCACTCCTCGGTGGTCACGAAGCGCGTCCCCATCTGTACGCCGTCGGCCCCCAGCTCCATGATGCGGTAGATGTCCTCGCCTGTGTAGATGCCGCCGCCGGCGATGACCGGGATGTGGCGGCACTCGTGCGCCGCCTCGAAGGAGCGCACCTCGGCCACAATCTCGGGCACGAGCTGCTCGAGGGCGTAGTGTTCGTCGTCGAGCTGTTCGGGCTTGTAGCCCAGGTGGCCTCCCGCCTTGGGACCCTCGACCACAATCGCGTCGGGCAGGTAGCGGTACTCCGAGAACCACTTGCGGCAGAGCAGCCCGGCGGCGCGTGCCGACGAGACGATGGGGGCCAGCTTGGTCCGCGCCCCCTGGGTGAGGAACGAGGGGAGGTTGAGCGGCAGCCCCGCACCCGAGAAGATGATGTCGGCCTTCTCGGCAATGGCCGTGCGGACCATGTCGGCGAAGTTCGACATGGCCACCATGACGTTGACGCCGATGATGCCGCGCGTCCGCTCGCGCGCCTTGCGCAGCTCCTCCTTCAGCCCCCAGATGCTGGCCTTGCGGTAATCCTTCGAATAGTCGTTGTAGATGGCTCCCAGTCCGGCCGACGAGATGACGCCGATGCCTCCCTGCTCGGCAACGGCCGAGGCGAGGCCCGAGAGCGAAATGCCGACGCCCATGCCGCCCTGTACGATGGGCAGCGGAGCGAGCAGGTTTCCGATTTTCAGTGCTTTCATGGTTGTTTGGCGCGGGACGCCTTTTGTTCCGTCCCGTTGAGGCAAAGGTAGGGATTTTTTGGCGCGGGTAGCCTCTGTTTCGCTGAAAAGTCCGAAAAATTTGCCGAAAAGTCGCAGCCTGGAACGCGTCCGAGTACGGATGTTGTGCGGTTTGGCCTATTTTATGGTCTGTTATCCAGTAATTTGTGAACCTGCAGTCGGATTCTGGCGGGATTTTCGTATATTTGAGTGGGTATCGTGAATCCGACGCGGCCGGAGAGGCCGGGTTCCGCCCCCTTGCCCCCGACGGTGCGGAGCTCACGACCGGAGTATTCATCTAAAAAACAACGATGCTTATGAAACGAGTGATGTGGAGGCCGCTGTTGCTGGCCTGTGCTCTGTTTGCTTTCAGCGCCTGTGACAAGGAGGATGGCGAACGGACGGAGAGTCGCGTCGAGGTTGCGCTTGACGCCAACGCAATCGAGTTGACCGTGGGAGAGACTCATACGCTGACCGCCCGGGTGACGCCCGAGGCGGAGGCCGGTGCAAGTGTCGTGTGGGCATCGGCCAATCCCGAAGTGGCAGTTGTCGATGCCGGCGTGGTGACGGCCGTAGGTGCAGGCGAGACGACCGTCACAGCCTCGGTAGGTGAATCTTCGGCCGCATGTCGGGTGACGGTGACCGAGCCCGAACCCGAGCCCGAGCCCGAGCCCGAGCCTTCGGAGCCGAAGGTGGGCGACTACTTCTACAGCGACGGCACGTGGAGTGACGGCGGACTGGTCAGCATCGAGGCCGACGGTCTGAATCCCGTCTGGGCCGACGAGAAGCCGGCGCCCGTGGCCGGGAAGCAGGTCATCGGCATCGTCTTCCAGACCAACCCCGAACGCATGGCCGCTTCGGACGTTGAGGCGGGCTATACCCACGGCTATGTGGTGGCCGTGCGCTTTGCTCACGGCGCCGACAAGATGACCACCTACTGGTCGAAGGACTGGGAGTTCTCGTGCCTGGATGCCGCCAAGCTGGCCGAGACGTGGTATGCCAACGTGAACGGCTATGTCGAGACGATGACCGTGCGCGACAACTACGGCGAAACGCTCGACGAGATGATGCCCGCCTTCGGGTGCGTGCTCAACGACTTCTCGCTGCCGGCGCCCGAACATACGAGCGGATGGTTCCTCCCCTCGACGGGGCAGTTGTGGGACATGGCCGCCAACCTGTGCGGCGATGAGGTGGCCCGCTACATGAAGGAGTGGCAGACGCTCTCGTACGACGCCACGTGGTACTGCTCGGAGACGGTCTCCTACGACGCGATGGCCCGCTTCAACGAGACGCTCTCGAAGATTCCCGAGGCGGAGCGCGACCTGCTGGTCAACGACGACGAGACCCATCCCTTCTGCTCGCTCTGGGCTTCGACCCCCTACGACAGCGAGTCGGCATGCATCCTCGAAATCGGCTCCGAGGGGCTCATCGAGTGCATGACCAACTGGTACGACGCCGACTGCTTCGCGCGTCCCATTCTGGCATTCTGACCTTAGGCGGGCGGCCCGGTGCCGCCCCCTTGACGAGCGAAGGCCGCAACCCCCGTAAGGGTTGCGGCCTTCGTCCTTGGAATCCGTTGCGTAGAGCGGCTGCCGGCTCAGAGCAGCTCCTCGAGCCGGGCCACGGGCGAAACCTCGAGCGAGGAGAAGAGCCCCGCGCGGTAGCGGTAGAGTCCCGCCATGGCAATCATCGCCGCGTTGTCGGTCGTGAACTTGAACTCGGGCAGGAAGGTGCGCCAGCCCCGTTTGCGCCCCTCTTCGACAATCCCGTTGCGCAGCCCCGAGTTGGCCGAGACGCCGCCGGCGATGGCGATGTCGCGGATGTCGTACTCCCGGGCGGCCTTGACGAGCTTGTCGAGCAGGATGCTCACGACGGTGCTCTGCAGCGAGGCGCAGAGGTCGGCCTTGTGCTTCTCGATGAAGTCGGGGTCCTGGGCCACGGCGTCGCGCAGCGTGTAGAGGAACGAGGTCTTCAGCCCCGAGAAGGAGTAGTCGAAGCCGTCGACGTGGGGTCGGGCGAAGCGGAAGGCCTTGGGGTCGCCCTCCTTGGCCAGGCGGTCGATGACCGGACCGCCCGGATAGGGGAGTCCCATCACTTTGGCACACTTATCGAAGGCTTCACCCGCGGCGTCGTCAATCGTCGTGCCGACAATCTCCATCTCGAGCGGGGAGTTCACCCGGACAATCTGCGTGTGTCCGCCGCTGACGAGCAGGCAGAGGAACGGGAAGTCGGGGTGGGGCAGCTTGCGGTCCGGCAGGTCGAGGAAGTGCGAAAGGATGTGGCCCTGGAGGTGGTTGACCTCCACCATCGGGATGTTGTGGGCGATGGAGAGCCCCTTGGTGAACGAAACGCCCACGAGCAGCGAACCCAGCAGGCCGGGGCCGCGCGTGAAGGCGATGGCATCGAGCTTGTCGGCCGTGATGCCGGCCTCCTTGAGCGCCGTATCCACCACCGGAACGATGTTCTGCTGGTGGGCGCGCGAGGCCAGCTCGGGAATCACGCCTCCGTACTTGATGTGAACGGCTTGTGACGCAATGACATTCGACAGCAGCACGTTGCCGCGGATGACTGCCGCCGAGGTGTCGTCGCACGAGGATTCGATGCCTAAGATTGTAATATCCATTGGTTGATTTCGTTATTTTATTGCAAAAATAGTTAAATTTGCGGATTAAACGACTTTCAATGCGCAAAGGTATGAAAATATTGGGAAAGGTGCTCTCGGCAGCAGTTCTGCTGCTGCTCTTTCTGCCTTTGCTGCTCTCGCTGCTGCTCGACATCCCGGCCGTGCAGAACTTCGTGGTCCGGAAGGCCGTGACGCTCGTCAGCGAGAAGCTCGGAACGAAGGTCGCCATCGACCGCGTGGACATCGGGCTCTTCAGCCGGGTGCGCGTGCAGGGCTTCTACGTCGAGGATTTCCAGCACGATACGCTGCTCTATGCGGGGCGCGCCGAGGCCTTCGTCACGGGCTTCGGCCTCTTCAGCGAGGGCATCGTGCTGAGCCGCGCCCGCATCGAGGGGGCGAAGCTCTGCCTGCACGAGACGCCCGACGGCGAGATGAACATCAAGCAGGTGGTCGAGCGGCTGAGCAATCCCGACCGCAAGAAGAAGGGCGAATTCAAACTGACGATTCACGACGCGGCCATCGAGGGGATGGAGTTCTGCCTCGAACGGCTCGAGCACCGCAACCCCGAATACGGCATCGACTTCTCGCACCTGCACATCTACGACCTTGCGACCGTGGCCCGCGACCTGACCATCGACGGCTCGGTCATCCATACCGATTTCGAGAGCCTCTCGGCCACCGAGCGGAGCGGCTTCCGCATCGAAAACCTTACGGGTTTGTTCTACCTGACCACCGGCTGCATCGGCTTCGAGCAGACGACCATCCGAACGCCCCGCTCGCAGCTTGAGATTCCCCGCATCGCGCTGGTGGGCAACTCGTGGAACGACTACAAGTGGTTCGTCGATTCGGTGCAAATCGACGCCGCCTTCCGCCGCTCGAAGCTCTCGAGCGATGATTTGGCCTACTTCGCCCCCAAGCTGCGGGAGTGGAAGACGCTCTTTTCGGACGTCGAGCTCGACGCCTCGGGTACGGTTGCCGATTTCCAGACCCGCATCCGCAGCCTCGACGTCGGGGGTACGACCCTGATGGGCAGCGCCACGGTCAAGGGGCTTCCCGACATCGCCTCGACGCATTTCGACGTCAACGTGCAGCGCCTGGCCACCTCGGCCCGCTCGCTCAGGTCGCTGGCCGCCTCCTTCGCGCGGACGGAGCTCCCGCCGCAGACGGTCGCCATGCTCGGCCGCGCGGGTCGCATCGACCTGGCGGGGAGCTTCCGCGGAACCCTCTCGCTGTTCGACCTCCGCACGCAGCTCCGCACGCCGCTGGGGCGTCTCTCGGGCCGCCTGGCGATGAAGCCCCTGCGTGCGGGCCGCCGTCAGGTGACGGGCAGCGTGCGCGTTCGCTCGTTCAGCCTCGGCAAGCTGCTGGGCAAGGAGCAGCTGCTGGGCAGCACGACCCTCACGGCCCGCGTCGACGGCGCCATCGGCCGCGGCTTTGCCGACGCCGAGGTGCTCGGCAACATCGCCCAGCTCGAATTCAAGGGCTACACCTACAACGACGTGCGCCTCGACGGCCGGCTGCGCAACAAGGAGTTCGACGGCCGCATCTTCGCGCGCGACCCCAACCTCAACTTCGACTTCCTCGGACTGGTCGACCTGAACGACGGAACGCCCCGCTACGACTTCGTGATGGAGCTCCATCGGGCCGACCTTGCAGCACTGCACCTCAACCGGCGCGACTCCATCTCGCAGCTCTCGGCGCGCGTGGTGGCCCGCGCGGGCGGCCGCTCGCTCGACGACCTGAACGGCCGCATCCAGGTGCTCGACGCCACCTACCTCTACAACGACAAGTCGCTCACGGCCAAGAACGTCTCGGTGACGGGCGAGAACTCGCCCACGAGCAAGTTCGTCGAACTGCGCTCGGACTTCGCCGACGCCACCTTCCGCAGCAAGACCAGCTACCGCGAGGTCTTCGCCTACCTGCGCGAGAGCGCGGCCCGCTACCTGCCGATGCTCCACGACGCCCGGGTGCGCGAAGGCGCTGCCGAGCGGAAAATCGCCCTGGCCAACGACTATTCGCTGCTGTCGGTCAGCATCCGCAACATCAATCCGGTGATGGACGCCATCTCCGAGGGGCTGCAGGTGGCCGACGGCTCGAAGCTCCAGCTGCTCTTCAACCCGGCGAGCGACCAGCTCTCCTTCCGGGCCACTTCGGACTACATCGAGCGGCGCCGCATGCTGGCCACGCGGCTCAACGTCAACGCCTCGAACCGCGGCGACTCGCTCACGCTCTACGCCTCGGCCGAGGACCTCTACCTCGGCATGCTCCATCTGCCCAACCTCTCGGTGACGGGCGGCGCGCGGCAGGGCGACGTCCAGCTCTCGACGGGATTCTCCGACACGACGCGCCGCTTCTCGGGCCAGCTGAGCGTCCGCGCCTCGATTGCCGACGAGCACGGCCCCTCGGGACGGGTCGTCGGTCTGAGGATTCTCCCCTCGCGCATCGTCCGCGGCGACAAGATGTGGCGCATCCTGGCCCGCAACATCCAGTTCGACACCACGCGCGTGGTCATCGACCGCTTCTACGTGCGCAACGACGAGCAGGTGCTGGCGCTCAACGGCATCGCCTCGCGCAGCCGCGACGACTCGCTCACGCTCCGTCTGCGCAACTTCGACCTGGCCCCCCTGACGCAGTTCGCCGACCGCATGGGCTACGTCGTCGAGGGGCGCACGGACGGCTTCGCGGTGATGAAGTCGGTGCTGCGCGACGGTCAGTTCACGGCCGACATCCAGCTCGACAGCCTCGAGGTGAACGACATCCCGGCCCCTCCCATGCGGCTGACCTCGCAGTGGGACTTCCAGCGCAACCGCGCGGGGCTGACGGTGGCCAACCGCATCAAGGGCGACACGCTCGTGAGGGGCTTCTACGCCCCCTCGCAGCGGCGCTACTACGCCCGCATGCGCATCGACAGCCTCGACATGGGGCTGCTCGACCCCGTGCTCACGGGGGTCATCTCCCGCACGCGCGGTCTGGCCAATCTGGACCTCGTCCTGACGGGGCGCGGCCGCGACGGCGAACTCTCGGGGGCGATTCACGCCTCGGGGCTCTCGACCACGGTCGACTTCACGCAGGTGACCTACACGGTGCCCGACGTGACGCTCGAGGTGAAGAACAGCCTCTTCAGCGCCAAAAACGCCACGGTGCTCGACAGCGAGGGCAACCGCGGCTCGCTCGACTTCAGCCTCGATTTGGGCCACGTGACCAACATCGCCTACGACCTGCGCGTCACGCCCGAGCAGATGCTCGTGCTCAACACCTCGAGCCGCGACAACGACCTCTTCTACGGCAAGGTCTACGCCTCGGGCCGCGCCCGGATTCGGGGCGACAAGCTGGGCGTCAACATGGACGTGACGGCGACGACGGCCGGCAGCTCCTCCTTCTTCATGCCCCTTTCGGGCAAGTCGAACATCTCGGCGGCCAACTTCGTCACCTTCGTCGAGCCCGCCGCCACCGATACACTCACGACCGTCGAGCTCAAGAAGCTGAGCTTCGAGCGCAAGCAGCGCAAGAAGAGCGCCACGCCGGGACAGATGAACATCTCGCTGGCACTCGACGTGCGCCCCAACACCGAGGTCGAGCTGACCGTGTCGGGCAATGCCGTGCGGGCCCGCGGCGAGGGTACGCTCAACCTGCAGATTAACCCCCGCTCGGGCATCTTCGAGATGTACGGCGACTATACGATTCTGGAGGGAAGCTACCTCTTCTCGCTCGAGAACCTCATCAACAAGAAGTTCGTCATCGAGAACGGCTCGACGATTCAGTGGACCGGAGCGCCGACCGACGCGATGCTCGACATCGATGCCGTCTACAAGGTCAAGGCCTCGCTCCAGCCGCTGCTGCAGGGTACGGCCGACGTGGCCGGCGACCGCTCCGTGCCGGTCGAGTGCGTCATCCATCTGGGTGACCGGCTGACCAACCCGGCCATCGGCTTCGACGTGCGCGTGCCGGGTGTCGACCCCGAGATGCAGAGCATCATCGCCAATGCGCTCAGCACCCCCGAGTCGGTTGACATGCAGTTCCTCTACCTGCTGCTCTTCAACAGCTTCATGGCCGAAAATTCGGCCGCCGGGAGCAACATGGGCGCCTCGGTGTCGGCCGCCACGGGGCTCGAATTCCTGACCAACCAGCTCAGCAACTGGCTCTCGGCCGACGACTACAACCTGGTCATCCGCTACCGGCCCAAGTCGGAGCTGACGAGCGACGAGGTCGACTTCGGCCTCTCGAAGAGCCTCATCAACAACCGTCTGTTCGTCGAGCTGGAGGGCAACTACATCATCGACAACAAGCAGGCGGTCAACAACAACGCCATGTCCAACTTCATGGGCGAGGCCTATGTGACCTACCTCATCGACCGCTCGGGTGCCTTGCGCCTGAAGCTCTTCACGCAGACCATCGACCGCTTCGACGAGAACCAGGGTCTGCAGGAGTACGGCCTGGGCGTCTACTTCAAGGAGGATTTCAACAACTTCCGCGACTTCCGCCAGCGGGTCAAGGAGCGCTTCATCAACCGCAAGCGCCGGGCCCGCCGCGAGGAGCGCCGCGCCGAACGGGAGTGCCGGCGTCAGGCCGGGCAGGAGCAGCCGGAGGCGGCCGCCGCCGGTGCGGAGCCGCTTGCAACGGCGGACGACGAGTACAATACGGAGAACTCAAACAACAAATAAAAACAAAAAACGACGTTATGATGACTTTTTTACAGGCTGCCGAAGCGGTGGCTGCGAGCGAAGAGACCCGCATGGGATTGTGGACCCTGTTCACCAAGGGCGGCTGGCTGATGTGGCCTCTGCTGGCACTGGGCGGCGTGACGATTTTCATCTTCGTGGAGCGTTTCCTCGCCATCCGCAAGGCCTCGGTGCTCGACATGAACTTCATGAACCGGATTCGCGACTATATCTCGGACGGCAAGATTGCCGTGGCGGTCAACCTCTGCAAGAAGACCGATACCCCCATTGCCCGCATGATTGAGAAGGGCATCGAGCGCATCGGACGGCCGATGGGCGACGTGCAGACGGCCATCGAGAATGTGGCCAACCTCGAGGTCTCGAAGCTCGAGAACGGCCTTCCCTTCCTGGCGACCATCGCCGGCGGCGCCCCGATGATTGGCTTCCTCGGCACGGTGCTCGGCATGGTGCAGACCTTCATGGACATGTCAGCCGCGGGTGGCACGGTGGACCTCGGTCTGCTCTCGAGCGGCATGTATGTGGCGATGGTCACCACGGTGATGGGCCTCATCGTCGGCATCCCGGCCTACTTCGGCTACAACTACCTGGTGGCGCGCATCGAGAAGCTGGTCTTCCAGATGGAGGCCAACTCGATTGCCTTCATGGACATCCTTAACCAACCCGTTCAAAAATAGTGCGCCATGGCAATCAAACACGGTTCCAAGGTTGACAAGAGCTTCTCGGCATCGTCGATGACCGACCTGATGTTCCTGTTGCTGCTCTTCCTGCTGATAGCCACGACGCTCATCAACCCCAACGCCCTCAAACTGATGCTCCCCAAGAGCTCCAACCAGCTGAAGGACAAGGCGATGACCACCGTGTCGATTCAGGACACGGGCCACGGCTACCGCTACTACGTCGAGCTGCAGGACGTGGGCTCCATCGAAGGGGTCGAGCGGGCGCTCTCCACGCGCCTCGAAGGTCAGGAGGAGCCCACCGTATCGCTCCACTGCGACAAGACGGTGGCCGTCGACGAGGTGGTGAAGGTGATGAACATCGCCAAGGACAACAAGTACAAGCTCATCCTGGCCACGACACCGCGCTAGGAGGGCGGTCTTCGCGGCGGCCCGCGGCGCAGGAGCGGCGCATGCCGCCGGGCGGAGACCTGGATTTTGAAACGCAACAGAGAAGATGTATTATTACGACCCGAACGACCGGTCCCCCCGCAGGTGGGCGACGATGGCGGCGCTGTGCTACGCGCTGCTGCTCGTCGTTGCGTTCGCGCTCGTGTCGTTCGACTTCCGGCATATCGAGGAGAAGCCCGGTGATACGATTGTCATCGACTTCACGGAGCCTCCCGAGCCCGAGCCGCAGCGTCCTCCGGTGCGGCGGGCCACCGAGCCGCGCATGCACGACGAGGCGGCTCCCGTCGAGCAGACGGCCCGCGTGAGCGGCAAGGACGAGGTGACGCAGACACCCAACCCCCGGGCGCTCTTCCGGATGAACAAGGGCGGGGCCGACGAGCCCGAGAATGCGGGCAATCCCCGCGCTCCGAAGGGCGAGGACAAGGCGAGCGGCAAGGGTCCGGGGCTCGACGTCGACGGCCTTGACCAGCTCGACAAGGGGCTGCAGGGACGCGGCCTGGTGGGGGCGCTGCCCAAGCCCGTCTATCCGGGCAACAAGAGCGGTAAAATCGTGATTCGCGTGACCGTTGGCCCCAAAGGCAATGTGACGGGGGCCTCGTACGAGCCCAAGGGGTCGACCGAAAGCGACCCGGCACTGGTGGCCGCGGCCCTCGAGGCGGCCCGCAAGGCGCGCTTCACGGAGAGCCGTGCGGCGGTGCAGGGCGGCACAATCACCTACGTCTTCCGCATGGAGTAGCCGCCGGCGGGGGCGGAGCCGATGAACGGCCGCCCCTCCGACGAGGCAGACCCGCCGGCAACGGAGGCCGCGGGCCGAGCTGCGGAAGCGGAGAAGACTCCGGAGGGGAGCCCCTCAGAGGGGACTCCCGGAAAAAGAGAAACACTATGCGCAAATTTGTTTGGACATGCATCGGGTGCCTGCTCCTGGCAACGGGACAGGCCGTCGGCCGGACCGCCGGCGCGGCGGAGCGCTCGCAGCGGGATGCCGTGGCGGAGAGCTCCCCGAAAAAGGGGGGAAACCCCTCGCGCCGCGAACGGCGGAATGCCTCGGCACAGCAGGGCGGTGCGCTGCTGCGGCTCGAGGAGTCGGTCTATGACTTCGGCCGCGTGCCGCGCCGCGGCGGCGATTTGGTGCACGACTTCGTCGTCGAGAACGGGGGCACGGTGCCGCTCGTTGTCACGCGGGTCTTCACCTCGTGCTCGTGCCTCAAGGCGAGCTATTCGAAGCGCCCCATCCCGCCCGGCGGCACGGGGGTGATTCGGATTACCTACGAACCCTACAAGAGCGAGCCCGGAACCTTCTACAAGGTCATCCAGGTCTACTCCAATTCGACCGAGGGGCGCACCGTCATCACGGTGCAGGGAAGCTCCTACGACGACGAAGAGGAGGAGTAGCTCCCTCTGTCGGGACACGCGGCGACAGAGCCTCCGCATCCCGGCGCAGTCAACCATACCCGGACGCGCAACCGCCCGGGTATGTCGTCCGAAGTCCGCAGCGGGGCCGGGCGCGAAACACCTAAGCAACAATCTTTTTTATGACATCGATTCTCTTCCGAAACGCGACCGTGCTGCCCATGACGGTGGAGGCGGACGCACCGAAATACTTCACGGGCTGGGTCGGCATCGTCGGCAACCGCATCGAGCGGGTCGAGGCCGGAGATGCCGGCGCCGACGAGTTCCTGGCGGCGCACCCCGAGGCGCGGCTCTTCGACTGCCGCGGCAAGCTGGTCATGCCGGGTCTGGTCAACACCCACTGCCACGCGGCGATGACGCTTCAGCGGGGCTACGCCGACGACATCGCCCTCATGGAGTGGCTCAACGACTACATCTGGCCCTTCGAGGGGCGCCAGACGGCCGACGACGTGGCGCTGGGCATGACGCTGGGCATCGTCGAGATGCTGCTCGGGGGTGTCACCTCGTTCGTCGACATGTACTACCACGAGGACCGCTGCGTCGAGGTGGCCGAGCGGATGGGCATCCGCGCGATGCTGGGCTGCAACTACTTCGACAGCAACATCGACGAGGTCTTTCCGCAGATTGAGCGCGCTGCGGCGGCCGCTGCCGGCAGCTTGCGCGTGCAGATTGCCGTGGCGCCCCACTCGGCCTACACCGTCTCGCCCGAGAACCTGCTGCGGGGCCGCAAGTTGGCCGACCGCCTCGGCCTGCGGATGATGACCCACGTGGCGGAGACCCGCGACGAGGTGCGCATCATCGGCGAACGCTTCGGCTGCACGCCCGTCGAACACCTCGACCGCCTCGGGCTGCTCGACGAGCGGCTCATCGCCGCGCACTGTGTCCATCTGACCGACGACGACCTGCGCACGCTCGTCGAGCGGCGCGTCGTCGTCTCGCACAACCCGCAGAGCAACATGAAAATCTCGAGCGGCGTGGCCCCCGTCGAGCGGCTGCGCAAGGCCGGGGCCTGCGTGACGGTGGCCACCGACGGCACCTGCTCGAACAACGACCTCGACATGTGGGAGGAGCTGCGCACGGCATCCTTCCTCCAGAAATCCTATACGGGCGACCCCTGCGCGCTGCCGGCCTACGAGGCGCTGCGCATGGCAACCGTCAACGGCGCCCGCGCCTTCGGTCTGGAGGGCCTCCTGGGGGTGCTGCGCCCCGGAGCGCTGGCCGACGTGGTGGTGGTCGACCTCCGGAAGCCCCACCTGCAGCCCGTCCACGACCTGGTGGGCAACCTGGTCTACTGCGGCAAGGCGTCGGATGTCGAGACGGTGGTGGTCGACGGCCGCGTCGTTGTCGAGAAGCGGCAGATAGAGGGCATCGACCTCGAGCGGCTCTATGCCGACGTGGCGGCTGCCGTCGAGCGCATCAAGCGCGCGTAGCCGTCCGTCCGCTTGCGCTGGGGGGGGAGTGCTGCCTCCCGCCGCGAGCGGCTGTCCCGTTTTTGATGCGGCGCAAGTTGCCGATTTTCGGTCTCATGCGGCGCTCTCCATCCCCTTTTCGGGGTATGGAGGGCGCCGTTGTTCGGTCTGGTCCGGCGGAATTCTGCCGGGGCGGGCGGTTTGTCGGAAAAAAACACTATCTTGTTACCTGAAACGTGCCCTTCGGGGAGCCAAATTTTCCGACCATGAAGAGAAACCTTCGTTTTTTGCTCCTTCTGTGCAGCCTTTGGATGCTCGCTGCCCTGCCGGTGCAGGCCCAGCAGATGGCGAATGCCTCTTCGGGGTTTTCGATGACCTCCGACGACCTGAGTGACCCCCGCGTGCCCGGCAACCTTGAGACGCTCTGTCGCGTCTGGGGCTATGCCAAGTACCACCATCCGGTCTTCTGTGACACGCTGTGCCGCGTCGATGTCGACAGCGCCCTCTTTGCCTTGCTGCCCCAGGTTGTGCATGCCGACCGGGATACCCGCAACCGGCACCTGCTCGACTGGGTACGCTCGCTGGGAGCTTACACCCCCAACCGGGTCGAGTGCGAACAGACGCTGGCACCGTATGACCTGGTTGAGACGGCCGACCTCGGTTGGACGGCCGACACCGTGTTGCTGGGCGGGGAGCTCTCGAAGTTGCTGCAGGACCTGCGTTATGCCGAGCGCGGCGAAAACTACTATCTCCGCATGGGAACAATGGAAAATGGACCGGGTTATCACTACCTTTCGTTGCGCAACGAGAAATCCTATCCGACTCCGCAGATGGATAGCGGGCTCAACCTGCTGACGCTCTTCCGGCTGTGGAACGTCATTGAGTACTACGCTCCGAACCGTTCGCTGACGCTGCACCCCTGGGATGAAGTGCTCTCCACCTATATTCCCCTCATGGGTGTTGAAACGGACGGGAGATGTTTTGCCCGCCTCTACATGCGGTTAATCCGCGAACTCAACGACGGCCATGCCGTCGCGCCGGTCGAGATGCTCTTTGGACAGCGGATGCTGCCCGTGTGGCCGCTCCAGGCCGAAGGGCGCCTCTTCGTCGGCTACTCCGGCGACAGTGCCCTCAAACGGGGCGACGAAGTGGTGGCCATCGACGGGGAGCCTATCTCCGAACGGCTGGAGTTGCTGCGGGAGTATGCCTCGCGGTCGAACGAGGCGAGTCTGCGCCAGGCCCTCCGTTTTTACGGGCTCTGCACACGTCGCGATACCGCCGAGGTGGTCCGCCGCCGCGCCGGAGCCTGCGATACGCTCCGCGTGGCAACGGTGCCCTATGGCAGCGTCTCCCCCCCTTTACGACCCGGCCCAGCTCGAGCAGCCGCCCTTCCGCCTGCTGGCCGATTCGGTGGGTTACATCTACGCCGGGACCTTCTCACGCGAGCACCTCGCCCAGGTCGTGCAGACGCTGCCCCGCACGCGGGCGCTCATCATCGACCTGCGCACCTACCCGCTGAAAGTGGACGGCACGCTGATAGCGTTGATTGGCCAGTCGTTGCGCACCGAGTCGGTTGTTGTTAGGCAGGCGCTCTATCAGACACTGGCACTGCCCGGCCTCTTCTACCGGCAGGAGCAGTGGCTGTTCGAGGACTTCGGAGAGGTTGCTGCACGATGCACCGAGCCCTACAAAGGACGGGTAATTTTACTGGTCGACGAGATGACGCAAAGCAACCCCGAGTTCCAGGCCATGGCGTTCCAGAGTTGCCCGCAGACGCTGACCATCGGCTCGCCGACCTCGGGTGCCAACGGTTCCATTGTCTGGATTCCGCTGCCCGGTCAGATGACCAGTTTCTCCGGCATCGGCGCCCTCTATCCGGACGGGACCCAGACCCAGACCGTAGGCGTGCGCCTCGATGTCGAGGTGCTGCCGACGGCAGAAGGGTTGCAGGCCGGGCGTGACGAGGTGCTCGAACGGGCGCTGGAGCTGGCCCGGCAATAGGGTGGGGCGTGCCGCTCCGTGACTGTGGCCGTGACTGTGGCCGTGGCCGGGGCGGGCCGGCGGTACGGCTTTTGCAGCAGTGAATGGTCCGCGGCGCGGCCTCCGATGGCTGACATGCGGACGCCGGGCCGCTCGGACGGTGTATGAACGAAAAAGAGCCCTTCGGCTCCGGTGCGGTGTGCCGCACCGGGCTGCGGGACAAGGATAACAACTAAACAGTAAAACGTTATGGGAGAAAAAGTTTTGTTCGCAGGGCAGCCCTTCGAGCTGGAGGGTACGCCGCGGCGTGTGGGCGATGCGGCCCCCGATTTCGTATTGACGGGTCAGGACCTGGCGCCCGTGTCGTCGGAGCGTCTGCACGGCAAGGTGCGTGTCTACAGCGTCTTCCCCTCCATCGACACCCCCGTCTGCTCGCTGCAGAACATCCGCTTCAACCGCGAGGCGGCGGCGCTGGGTGACGAGGTGACCATCGTGGCGATTTCGGTCGACCTTCCCTTTGCGCAGAAGCGTTTCTGCGCGGCCGAGGGCATCGACCGCGTCGAGGTGCTGTCGGACTATCAGCGTCTCGACTTCGGTATGAAGTACGGATTCGTCCTTCCGGGGCTGCGGCTGCTGGCGCGCGGCGTGGTGGTGGTCGGCCGTGACGACCGGATTCGCTACATCGAGTATGTGCCCGAGGTGACCCACGAACCCGACTATGCGCGGGCCATCGAGGCGGTTCGCAGCGCGCTCAAGGAGTAGGCGGACAAATCCGGCCGGCGGGGCGCTTTCCGCCGCATTTTGCCGCGTTCCGTCGTGTGCTGCGTCTGAGGCCTTCGCGCGGCTGAGGCGCTTTCCGCTTCGGGTGCCGGTTGGACCGGATATGAGAGAGGGGGTGATGCTTCGGCATCACCCCCTCTTCCGTTGCATGCGGCGCGTTCCCCGCTACTTGGTCACCCGCTCGAGCCACTTGACCATGGCCAGCATGGCAATCATCGAGATGGCGCAGACAATCACGAAGATGCTCCACGTGGCCGAGATGGAGATGCGCTTGTAGAGAATCGGGCCGATGAAGAGCAGTCCGTTGCCGATGGCCGTGGCGCCGAGCCAGCAGCCCTGCATCAGACCCTGCAGCTTCTGGGGAGCCACCTTCGAGACGAACGACAGACCCAGCGGCGAGATGAAGAGCTCGGCGATGGTCAGAATCAGGTAGGTAGCCACAAGCAGCCACGGCGTGACGCGGTCGGCGACGGCCAGACCGCCCTGGGCCTGCACCTCGGCCAGTTTGGGAAGACCCAGCGAACCGAGGACCATCAGCACGTATGCGAAGGCGGCAATGCCCATGCCGATGGCAATCTTCATCGGCGTCGAGGGCTCCTTGCCGCGGTTGCGCAGCCACGAGAAGACGGCGATGACCAGCGGCGTGAGGAAGACCACGCAGAAGGGGTTGGCCGACTGGAAGATTTCGGCCGTGATGGGCATTCCGAAGATTTCAAGACGCGTGTAGTCCTGTGCGAAGAGCGTCAGCGTCAGACCGTTCTGGTGGAACGAGAACCAGAAGAAAATCACGATGGCGAAGACGGCGAACAGCGCGTAGAGACGCTGCTTGATTTCGCGGGCATCCTGCTGGATTTCGGCCTTCGAGGGGGTCGGACGGTTCTTCTCGGCAACCTTGGGGTCGGGCAGCTTCTTCTTGTTGACCACGAAGACCACCAGCGAGAAGAGCAGCGCCACGATGGCCACGCCGAAGGCGTAGTGGAAGCCCGTGTTGAAGGCGTTGAGGTAGCTCTCGGCGAAGACACCCATGTCGGTCGGGGCGCCGTTGAGGCTCACCTGGGCGGCCAGTTCGCTGAAGCGGCCGTCAACCACCTCGGGAGCCATCGTGCCGCCCAGATACTGGTGGCAGAGGGCCGAAAGGTCCGAGTTGTAGAGGTAGCCCTGCGTGCGCAGCCACCAGTTGCGGACGCTCACGGCCGCAAAGGGGGCGACCATGGCGCCGATGTTGATGAACATGTAGAAAATCTGGAAGCCCGTATCGCGCAGCTTGGCGTACTTCTCGTTGTCGTAGAGCTGGCCCACCAGAGCCTGGAGGTTGCCCTTGAAGAGGCCGTTGCCGAAGGCGATAATCATCAGGGCGCCGATGACCATCGTTTTCGAGGTGATGGTGGGTACCATCAGCACGGCGTAACCCAGCGTCATGACCACGATGCCGGCGATAATCGTCCCCTTGTAGTTGCGCAGGCGGTCGGCGATGAGTCCGCCCACCAGAGCGAGGATGTAAATCGAGGTGTAGAAGAACGAATAGATTTTTCCGGCCTGCTCACCGTCGATGCCGAATTTCGACATGAGGAAGAGCGTCAGGATGGCCATCATCGTGTAGAAGCCGAAGCGTTCACCGGTGTTGGCCAGCGCGGCGGCAATCAGGCCTTTGGGTTGATTTTTGAACATTGCATTTAGGGGTTTTTGGTTACGTTTTCCGACAAAGATAATATTTTTTCCACGACCTGCAATATCCGCGCCGATGAATTGTGCAGCCGACGGGGGTGGAATGAATCGGGCATTCGGCAAACAGGGGATGCGATTTGTCGTTTTTTTGTATCGCCGGTCAACCTTTGGGCCCCGAATATCGACTCAATCCGGGCCGGTGGTTTGCGCCGATGCCCTGTTTGGGGCTCAACTTCAATATCGGGCCTCGCTTTCGGGCGGGGCCCGGCCTTTTTGCCGGCGGCGGGGTGTCGATTTTCAGTGGGCGGATGCCGACGGCATCGGATTTTTTCGTATATTTGTAGTAAATCAACCGCTACTGACACGCTATGGAACAAACGTCGCGACATCTTCCGATGGTCGAACGGGACGAGTGGCTCGCCCCCGTCGAAGGGGAGCTTCTCCGCCGCCGTGAGCGCTACCTGAACCACATGAAGGATATTGAGGCTTCGGCCGGCAACATCGTCGACTATGCCAACGGATACCGCTATTTCGGCTGGCAGTGGGACGACGACCTCGACGGGTGGTGGTTCCGCGAATGGCTGCCCGGCGCCTACGACGTCTACCTCTTCGGCGACTTCAACAACTGGCAGCGCACCGAGCTGCGGCTGAGCAAGGATGCGGCCGGCGTCTGGAGCATCTTCCTGCCGGCGGCCATGTACGGCGACCGGCTGACGCACGGCTCGCTCTATAAAATCCACGTCCACGGCGACAACGGCTGGCTGGACCGCATCCCGGCCTACGCCACGCGCGTGGTGCAGGACGAGAAGACGAAGGACTATACGGCGCAGTTCTGGAACCCCGGCCCCTTCGACTGGAAAGGCGACCGCTTCGACATCGCGCAGGTGGGCAGCCTGCTCATCTACGAGGCCCACGTGGGGATGGCCCAGGAGCGCGAGGGGGTGGGCACCTACCGCGAATTCACCGAGAAGATTCTCCCCATCATCAAGCGCGACGGCTACAACGCCGTGCAGTTGATGGCCATCGCCGAGCACCCTTACTACGGTTCGTTCGGCTACCACGTCTCGAGCTTCTTCGCCCCGACGAGCCGTTGCGGTACTCCCGAGGAGCTCAAGGAGCTCATCCGTCGCGCCCACGAAATGGGACTGGCCGTCATCATGGACCTGGTCCATGCCCACTACGTCAAGAATCTCAACGAGGGCATCAACGAGCTCGACGGCACGGACCACCTCTATTCGCTGCCGGGTGAGGCGGGCTACCAGCCCTACTGGGACTCGAAGCTCTTCGACTACGGCAAGCGCGAGGTGCAGCACTTCCTGCTCTCGAACGTCAAGTACTGGCTCGACGAGTTCCACTTCGACGGCTACCGCTTCGACGGCGTCACCTCGATGATTTACCACCACCACGGCTACGTCGACTTCGACTGCCGCGAGCGCTTCTTCGACAGCGGGGTCAACACCGATGCGCTCTGCTACCTGACGCTGGCCAACCGCCTCATCCACGATTTCCGCCCCACGGCGGTCACCATCGCCGAGGATGTGAGCGGCATGCCGGGCATGTGCATCCCCATCGACGACGGCGGGGTGGGCTTCGACTACCGCCTCGGAATGGCGATTCCCGACTTCTGGATTAAGCTGCTCAAGGACATCCCCGACGAGCAGTGGAACATTTGGGAGATGTGGTCGGTGATGACCAACCGTCTGCCCGAGGTGAAGACCGTGGCCTATGCCGAGTCGCACGACCAGGCGCTCGTGGGCGACAAGACCATCGCCTTCCGGCTGATGGACAAGGAGATGTACTTCCACATGGACCGCGCCTCGGAGAACTTCATCATCGACCGGGGCATGGCACTCCACATGATGATTCGGCTGATGACCATCTCGACGGGCGGTCAGGCCTACCTGAACTTCATGGGCAACGAGTTTGGCCACCCCGAGTGGATTGACTTCCCGCGCGAGGGCAACGGCTGGAGCTATGCCCATGCGCGGCGGCTGTGGTCGCTCTCGCGCAACAGACTGCTGCGCTACTCGTGGCTGGGGGCCTTCGACAAGGCGATGCTGCGGCTGGTGAAGCGCTACAACGTGCTGGGCGACGGCTATGCCTGGAACCAGCAGATGGACGAGCAGAACAAGACGATGGTCTTCTCGCACGGGCGGCTGCTCTTCGTCTTCAACTGGCACCCCACGGCCTCGATTCCCGACTACGAGCTGCAGGTGCAGGGGCCGGGTCGCTACGTTCCCATCCTCTCGACCGACGAGAAGCGCTTCGGAGGTCCGGAGCGGCAGTCGATGGATGTCGAGCACCTCTCGACCCCCGTCGTGTGCGACGACGGGCAGACGCGCCACCACATCCGCATCTACAACACGTCGCGTACGGCGACGGTCTACCTGCGCAAGCGTTGAGGCCGCCGACGGAAGGCAAAGAGACGAAAAGGGGCGAGGTCGAACCTCGCCCCTCTCTTTTTGCAGGGTTTAACTCTTTTGTGTGCGGCCCGCCCGTTTTGCTTGTGAGGCGTGCTTCCCGGTCCGGCCCAGCCCGTTGGTCCTATACACCGGCTCGGTCTGCTTCGCCGGTCCAGCCCGCCGGTCCAGCCCGCCAGCCCAGCCCGCCGGCCCGGTCTATCGGTTCGGCTTGGTTCGGCTTGGTTTGGTTCGGTTTGGCTTGGCCCGGTCCGCTCCATCGGCCCGGCCGCTGCGGGGTCAGCGGCGGCTGTCGAGCATCTGGGCCATGCGCACCAGGGCGATGAACTCGCGGCGCTCTTCGTCGGGGTCACTGCCGAGCCCCTTTTCGGCCAGTTCGAGCACCTTGTTCCAGGTGGAGTCGCCGCGGAACTCCGAGTCGCTCAGCAGCTGCCCGTACATCGCCACGGCGGCCGCAAAGGCGAAGTCGCCCGTCAGCTCCACGAGGTTCTCCTCCTTGAGCGTCGCGGTCATCTGCTCGCCGCGGCGGACCCCCGGAAGGTGGTAGCGCAGCCGTGCCGTGAGCAGCTCGGAGGAGGGGATGAGTACGACGGGAACTCCTTCGCGGCTCTCGAGCCGAAGGGCCGAGGCCCGCTCCGGCGAGCGTTCGGCATCGGCGGGAATCACCTCGTAGAGAATCGTCGTCGAGTAGCCCGCCTCGAGGCGTCCGCCGCGTCGCGCCGCGTCGTGCCTTCTGTGGCGGTGGCGCGGCTGGGGAAGGATGCGGTCGTCACCCACCAGACGGTAGGCTACGACCTGTGCGGGGTTGAACTCCACGCGCAGCCGTGCATGACGGAGCGGTAGCAGGGTCGTGTCGGCGGCGTCGCGGAGGCGGATGCCGAAGCGGACGAGCCGGTGCTCGGCATTCCACGGGCAGGGGGCCATCTCGGCCGTGAACGAGAGCGACGCTCCGTCTGTGGGTGCGGGGTAGTCGTAGGTGAAGTGGTTGACCAGCTGGTCGATGTGCACATCTCCGGCCGCGGGCAGCTTATCCTCGCCGAGCATGCGGCGGCATTCGGCATACGCGTTGCCGCATGGCGTGAGGGGAACGACCGAGCGCGGCTCGGTAAAGGCGTGGCGGTAGGGGCACTCGCCGACCAGCCCCGTGTGGTCGTGCATCGGCAGTGCGACGGTATCGGGTCGTGGGGCGCGCAGGGCCTCTGCGGGCGCCGGAGCCGCCTTTGATTCCGGCGCCTGCTCGGGCGCGACGGGCGGCTGTGCTGCTGCGGCGGCGGGCAGCAGCAGAAGCAGCAGGCTGATGAAGCGTTTCATGGCGGTTGGTTTCAGGTTCTCACCTACAAGATACGGATTTTTTTCGAGACGGCGAAATTCCGGGGTCCCGCGATGGCGAAAATCCTGTTTCCGTGCGGTAGAACCGGCGGCGGAATGGAAAACTTTTTGGGTTTTTCGGGTTTCTTCGCTATCTTTGCCGCGTGAAAGCTCCGGAACATAACCTCCACAAGGAGAAAATCGTCGCTCAGGCGATGCAGATATTCCTCAAGCAGGGAATCAAGGCGGTGCGCATGGACGACATCGCCCAGATGATGGGCATCTCGAAGCGGACGCTCTACGAGCTTTTCGGCGACAAGGAGACGCTGCTTTTTTTGGCCGTCGAGAGCTATTTCGGGGAGTGCAACGAGCGCCGGGCCCGTCTGAGTGCCGGGGCGCGCGACGTGCTGGAGGCCATTTTCCTCGAACTCAACGAGCTGATGGCCCAGTCGGAGACTGCCAACCGCATCATGAGCAGCCTGCGCAAGTTCCATCCTGCGGTGCACGACCGCGTGCTGCATGAAGGGGCCGAGAAGAACCGGCGCAACATCCGAGAGATGCTCGAAAAGGGGATAGCCGACGGATTCTTCGTGGCGGACTTCAACCTCGATTTGGCCATCACGATGCTCTACCATACCGCCTCGTTGCTGGTGGAGCGCCGCGATTTGGTGCTGCCCGAGGGGATGACCGAGCGCGAGGCCTTCGTTCAGGTCGTCAGCACTTTCTTCCGCGGAATCGCCACCGCCAAGGGGCTGGAGCTCATCGACGAGTACAAGAACCGTATTGTCTCCGGCACCGACCGGGCGTGACGCCTCCGGAGCCGCGGTGAGGGGCGGACCTCGATAAGTCGTGTCGTGCCGAGGGCAAAACCTGCACGCAGATGGAGGAGCTTCCGCGGATTTTTCCTATTTTTGCCTCATGAAACTCACTTTTCTGGGAACCGGGACCTCGCAGGGGGTCCCCGTCATCGGATGCCGGTGCGCCGTCTGCCGTTCGACCGACCCGCGCGACAACCGGCTGCGCACGTCGGCCATGGTCGAGACGCGCGGCGTGCGTCTGGTCATCGACGCGGGACCCGACTTCCGCTGCCAGATGCTCCGCACCGGAGTGCGCCACATTGATGCGATTCTCCTCACGCACGAACACAAGGACCACATCGGCGGTCTGGACGACGTGCGGGCCTTCAACTTCGTGGACTATCCCGCCGCCATCCATCGCGTGGACATCTATGCCGCGCCGCGTACGCTGGCCGTCGTGCGCAAGGATTTCGACTACGCCTTCGCGCAGGACAAGTACCGCGGCGTGCCCGAAATCGAGCTCCACGAAATCGACATCGACCACCCCTTCGAGGTCAAGGGCGTGGAGGTCGTCCCCGTAGCGGGGCACCACTCCGAGCGCTTCACGGTGACAGGCTACCGCATCGGGCCGCTGGCCTACCTGACCGATTTCAAGACCATCGAGGAGTCCGAAGTGGCCAAACTCGCCGGGGTGGAGGTGCTGGTGGTCAACGCGCTGCGCTTTGCGCCCCACGATTCGCACTTCAACGTCGAGGAGGCGCTTGCGCTCATCCGCCGCGTGGCGCCGCGTGAGGCCTACCTCACCCACATGTCGCACGACATCGGGCTGCAGGCCGAGACCGAGCCCCGTCTGCCCTGCGGCGTGCACATGGCCTACGACGGCCTTCAGGTCGAGATTGGGGAGGAGTAAACGGCTGTACGAAGCGGCGGGGCGAAGCCTCCGGCGCGCCGGACAGGGAACAGAACGAAAAACATAAACAGGAGATAATGAAACAGTATTTCAAGGACAAGGTCGTCGTCGTGACGGGCGCATCGTCGGGAATCGGCGAGGCGCTGGCGCGTGAATTTGCCGCCGAGGGCGGGCGTGTCGTGCTGGGAGCGCGCAGCCTGCAGAAACTCCAGCACATCGTCGACGAGATTCGCGCCCAGGGCGGGCAGGCCGCCTGCTGCGCCGTCGACGTGACCCGCCCCGAGGAGTGCCGCGAGCTCATCGCCACGGCCGTGCGCGAATTCGGCGGCGTGGATATCCTGCTCTGCAATGCGGGTATTTCGATGCGGGCGCTCTTCGACGACGTGGAGCTCGACGTGCTACACCGCCTGATGGATGTCAACTTCTGGGGGACGGTCTACTGCTGCAAGTATGCGCTGCCCTACCTGCAGGCGTCGCACGGCTCGATTGTCGGCGTCTCGTCGGTGGCCGGCCTGCACGGCCTGCCGGGACGTACGGGCTATTCGGCCTCGAAGTACGCCATGACGGGCTTCCTCGAGACGCTGCGCATCGAGAACCTCAAGAAGGGGCTCCACGTGATGATTGCCTGCCCGGGCTTCACCGCCTCGAACGTCCGCTTCTCGGCCCTCACGGCCAACGGTTCGCAGCAGGGCGAGACGCCGCGCGACGAGTCGAAGATGATGACCGCCGCACAGGTGGCCCGCATCATCGCCCGGGGCGTGCGTCACCGTAAGCGCCTCTGCCTGATGGAGGCCGAGGGACGCGCCACGCACTTCGTCAAGAAGTTCGCCCCGGCCTTCCTCGACCGCATGTTCTATCTGGTCATGTCGCGCGAACCCGATTCGCCGCTCAAGTAACACCCCTCACCGGGCCGCCACGGGAGTGGGGCGGGGTGCCTTCCGCCTCCCGGCCTCCCGGCCTCCAGCCCTCCTTCTCGCCTTCCGTCTCCCGGCCTTTCCGCCGCCGGAGACGGCAGACCGGCCGATAAGCAGGTCAGTAAACCGGCAGTTGCGGGGCGTGCCGCTCCGTCCGTTGTCCTTTCAATTGTTTTGACGCATGCAGATTCTCAAAGCCGAATTCCAGTGCAGCTCCGAGCGCATCTCGCAGGTGCCCGCCGACTCGCTGCGCGACATCGCCTTCATCGGGCGGAGCAACGTGGGCAAATCGTCGCTCATCAACATGCTCACGGGCCGCAACGGCCTGGCCAAGGTCTCAGCGACGCCCGGCAAGACGCGCCTCATCAACCACTTCCGCATCAACGACGCGTGGTATCTGGTCGACCTGCCGGGCTACGGCTATGCCCGCACCTCGAAGAGCCAGCGCGAGGGCTTCTCGAAGCTCATCACCGACTACGTGCTCCGCTGCGAGAAGATGCACTACCTCTTCGTGCTGGTCGACGCGCGGCTCGAGCCCCAGAAAATCGACCTGCGCTTCATCGAGATGCTCGGCATGAACGGCGTCCCGTTCGGGATTCTCTTCACGAAGGCCGACAAGCTCTCGAAGGCGCAGCTGCAGCGAAGCGTCGAGCGCTACCGCCAGACGCTCGCGGAGCAGTGGGAGGAGCTGCCGCCGATGCTTGTTACCTCGTCGGAGCGGGGCACCGGGCGCGACGAGCTGCTCGATTTCATCGAAGAGTGTCTGGCTCAGGGCTGAAAAAGCTGCCGTGCGGGCCTAAATCGGGCACCGGTGTTGAAAAAAGGTAACCGGCAAAGTGGTTTTTTTCACCGTATTGTCCTATATTTGCAACATCAAAAACCCTCCATACCTATGGCAATCCACAAAATCAAGTTTTTCGCAGGGCAGGGTTCCGAATATCTTGCCGAAAAAATCGTCGCCAGCTATGGCACGACCCTCGGCAAATCGGACGTGCTGCGCTTCAGCGACGGCGAATTCCAGCCGAGCTACAACGAATCCATTCGTGGCTGTACGGTCTTTATCATCCAGTCGACCTTCCCGCCCTCGGACAACCTGATGGAGTTGCTGATGATGATTGATGCGGCGCGCCGCGCCTCGGCCTACAAGGTGGTGGCCGTGATGCCCTACTTCGGCTGGGCGCGTCAGGACCGCAAGGACCGTCCCCGCGTGCCGATTGGCGCCAAGCTGGTGGCCAACATGCTCATGGCCGCCGGTGTGGACCGCATCATGACGATGGACCTCCACGCCGACCAGATTCAGGGCTTCTTCGACGTTCCGGTCGACGCGCTCTACGCCAGCGGCATCTTCGTCCCCTATATCAAGAGCCTCAACATCGAGGACCTCTCGATTGCCGCACCCGACATGGGCGGCGCCAAGCGGGCCAACACCTACGCCAAGCACCTCGGTACACCGATTATCATCTCGCACAAGGAGCGTGCGAAGGCCAACGTCGTGGGCAAGATGACCGCCATCGGCGAGGTCGAGGGGCGCAACGTGCTCATCGTCGACGACATGATTGATACGGCGGGCACCATCTGCATGGCGGCCGACATGCTCATGGCGCGCGGCGCGAAGAGCGTGCGTGCGGCCATTACCCACCCCGTGCTCTCGGGCCCGGCCTACGAGCGCATCAACGACAGCGCGCTGGAGGAGGTGATTGTCACCGACACCATTCCGCTCAAGCCCGAGAAGGACCTCCACAAGTTTACGGTGCTCTCGGTGGCGGACCTCTTTGCCGACGTGATTGAGCGCGTCCACAACTACAAGGAGATTTCGTCGATATTCTTCAAATAGCCGACCCTGCGTCACCCTGCGGAGCGGAACTTCCCTGACGGAGGTTCCGCTCCGCTTGCTGTATGGAGACGGCGTTTCTCTGGCCTTTGCCCCCCGCATAGCTCTTCCTCCAGCCCCGGCATCTTCCCTTTTCCGGCCCTGGCCTTTCCACGCCCTTTCCCGGCCACATCGCCTTCCTTGCTCCGACCCCTCCGCGTCGCCTTTCCCGGCCTCCGCGTCCTCTCCCCGCATGGCCTTTCCTCCGGCCACATTGCCTTCCCTGCTCCGACCCCTCCGGCGTCGCTTTTTTTCGGTTCCGGCGCCCTTCGGTCCCGGCCATTACTTGCTCCGGTTCCTCCTGTTTCAGTTCTCCCTCCGGCCCCTCCTGTGCCCCCTTCTGGTTCGTGCCTCTTCCCGCTTTCGGAAAGAGGCCGGATTGTCCCCGGATGGGGCTGTTTTGTCCGCCTCCGGCTCCAAAAAGTATCAATCCGTCCGCCCGAAAGAGGAGAAAATATTTGGAGAAACGGCTGCAAAATCCTATCTTGTGAGACAAAACCCATCTAACCCTTAAAAAACATGAAAAAACTTCTGTCGCTTCTGGGCGCCCTGCTGGCGTTCAGCACGCTCTTCTCCTGCAGTTCGGATGAGAGCGAAACCCCCGCGTGGAAAGAGCTCTCCTTTACCTTTGCGGTGGCCGAACCCACCTCCAACTCGGTCGAATTCTCGATTATGCCCGACGACCAGAGTCTGACCTACTTCGCATACTACATCAAGAAGGCGTCCTATGTCGACGATGCCACGCTCAAGGCCGACGACCGGGCGCTTGTCGAGCAGCAGGCTGCAAGCAAGGGCATTACCTTCGAGGAGGCGCTCCGCCAGCGGCTGGAGTGCGGCCAGACGGAGGGCCGTTTCGAGGAGCTCGACCCCGATACCGACTACTTCATCTACGCCTACCGGATGGATGAGACGGGGCGTGCCGACGGAGCGGTTGCCCGCAGCGAGTTCCGCACGCAGCCGGCTCCCGAAGAGCTGGTCCGGTTCACCTTCTCGACCCCGGTGCTCGAGTATACGCGCATGACCGTTGTCACGGAGGCCTCCGAACCCGAGGTGTTCTACTGCACCGATTTGATGGAGGCCGCTGACTACGAGGCTCTGGGCGGCGGTGAAGGCGCCGTGCTCGAGTACTTCAGGCAGGTGGCCTCCTATACCGCTTCGTCGGGCGGCATGACGGTTGAGGAGTTCGTCCGGGCCATGAGCGTGCAGGGAACCGATGAATATACCTACGAGGATTTGACGCAGGACACCGAATACTACGCCTATGCCGTGGTGGTCGATGCCGAGGGCAACATCTCCGACCGGTGCGCCTTCGAGAAGTTCCGCACGCCGGCCGTCGAGGCCTCCGACATGACCATCGCCATCGAGGTCTCGAACATCAAGCCCGACCAGGCCGACGTCACCACGACGCCCGACAACGACGACGAGTTCTACCTGGTCAACCTCTTCTATGCCGACGAGCTGACGAAGTTCTCGAGCGACCAGGAGATTATCGACGCCATGATTCAGAAGTTCGGCCCTTCGGTCGACTTCGAACTCAAGTTCGGAACGCGGACGCAGACCTTCTACGAGCTCGCACCCGATACGGAGTGGGTCGTGCTGGCCTTCGGCTACGAGTCGGGCGTCAATACGACGGGGCTCTTCCGCCGCAACTTCCGCACGCCGGCAACGGGCGCGGTCGTCGACCTTGACTTCGAAATCGAGGTGGTGCCCCACCAGTTCAAGGCCGAGGCTACCTACAAGCCCTCGATGGAGTCGGTCCGCTATGCCTATGAAATCATGCCCGAGGATACCTACAACGAGTACGGAGCCGATGCCGCGGCGATTCAGCGCTACTACGACGAGCTCATCGCCCGCCTCATCGAGCAGCTGCCCTCGCTTACGGTCCGAGACGTGGTCTACCAGATTACGGCCAAGAACGAGTTCACCTACCGGCTCTCGTTCCTCACTCCCGACAAGAACTACATCACCTGGGCGGCCGCGTGCGACGAGGAGGGCAAGCTCCAGTCGGAACCCGTCGTGAAGGCCTTCAAGACCACGCCCTACGTGCTTTCGTCGGAGACCGTGACCCACCGGCTCGAGATGTACTTCGACGGCGGCGACGTTGCCGAGGTCGACCCCTACATGGGTGGTGTCTCCTCGGAGGTTGCCGTGGGCTACTTCCGTACGGAGCGGAGCGAGAATGCCGTGACGACCTGGACGGCGCTCTATCAGGGTGATTATACCTCGACGAGCGATTATCCCGATTACCGGCTTGCAGCCAAGATGGAGAACGACGGCAACATGAATGTCTATTGCCCCATCTATTCGCTGGCGTGGGATGTCCCGATGACGCTGTGCGCCGTGGCCATCGATGCCGAGGGCAACTACGGTCCCATTCAGCGCGAAATCATTCAGGTGAACCACGAAGGGGTGACGCCGATTTCGGAGTATCCCTGGTTCTGGCCCTATGCCGAGCGGCCGGAGCTGCCGGTGGAGATGGTTCCCTGCCCGCTGCGCCAGCTCGACGAGTCGCTCCGTGCGCCGGTTTCGGAGCCGGTGCCGGCGGCGCGCTGCGAGGCGATGCAGCTCGGGCGTCGTGAGGCACAGGCCTCGTCGGACAAGCTGCGCGGCCGCATGCTCTCGCCCGAGGTGATGCGGGGCTCGGCTGCCGTGCGCAACTGGGGCCGCGAGCTGCGGTAGGGTAAGGCCCGTGTGAAAGAGAAGGCGGCCCGGCACTGTTGCCGGGCCGCCTTTTTGGTTGCAGTTGCGGACCAACGCCTTTGCACCCGGTCGCGGCCGGTAGTCGGAGCTAACAGAATAGCCTGAATCGGAAGCCGGAGTCAATAGCCGGGAGCGGGATAAAAACGAAAAACCTCTCGAGATTACTCGAGAGGTTTTCCTTGGTACCCCCCCAGGGGCTCGAACCCTGGACCCCAACATTAAGAGTGTCGTGCTCTACCAACTGAGCTAGAGAGGCATCAATCATTTCCTGATTGCGAGTGCAAATATACGGCGAATTTTCATATCTCCAAAATATTTGCACGATTTTTTTTCAAAAAATGCATTTTTTTTCACTCCGTCACCACCAGGTCCGTGTTCCATTCACCCTCTGCTGCGGGGTAGATGACGGGCCGTTCGTCGCCCAACTGCTTCATTGTCAAGTATGAATCGTAGAGGTTGGTGCCGTTCGACGAATTTTCGGCCAGCGAGAAGGCAATGACCGAGCAATGGCGCCGCGCCGAGTAGTAGCTGTCGGTTGTCCGCTCGATGTAGGCCCCCTTCCAGCGCGGGTCGTTGGTCGGGTTGCCCCCCTTGCGGCGCGAATTGCCGCTGCGGCTCGTGTTGAGCGGCGCCTGGGCGATGACCATAAGGCCCATCTCGTCGCATGTGTTGTAGAATCCCGGCACCTCGGCCCCCGCCTTGACGCGGAGCGTGTTGTAACCCTGCTCGCGCAGCAGGGCCAGCTCCTGCGGCTGGATGTAGGGGGCCACCTCGGCCGTCCGCAGCGTGACGGGTTGCCCGTTCAGCAGCAGCCGTCCCTCGCGCCACTCCAGGGCGCGGAAGCCCACCTTCGCCTCGATATACTCGCCGTAGCGCCCCTCGTGCTGCGTGCGGAGCCGCAGCGTGTAGCGGGTCGGCAGTTCATCGCTCCAGAGCAGGTTCTTCGGAATCGGGGTCAGGAAGCGGAGCGTATCCTCGCGGCGCATATCGAGCGTCAGCTCCTTGTGGTCGAAGAGGACCTGTTCGCCCGACGGGGCGAGCAGCTCGCAGTATACGCGCGAGGTGCGGGGGTTGAGCGCCCCGCTCTTGACCACCACCGTAATCTCGGCCATGGCCGTCGTGTCGCTCAGCCACGTGCGCGCATAGTAGTCGCGGATGTACATCGTCGGCTGGCTCATGACCCACGTCTGACCGATGGCGGCCTGCGCGGACTCCTCGCGCCAGCTCTCGAGCGGAGCGAGGGGCGAGGGGTTGGAGAGCACCACCTCGAGCGTGTTGCGCCCTTCGTGGACGGCACGCGTGATGTTGAACTCGGCGGGGTTGCAGCTGTTGGCGTTATAGGCCACCTGCTTACCGTTGACGTAGACTTCGTAGTCGGCCGTCGCGGCCGAGATGTGGAAGAGCACCTGGCGATTGGCCCAGGCGAAGGGGACGGTGAAGGGGGTGGTGAAGCGGTTGCCCTCGCGCGTCCAGCCTTCGAGCCGCGTGAGGTATTTCGAACTGCGCTCACCCGCCGTTGCCTCGGCCTGGGTGGGGTAGACGACCACCTCGCCGCGCGTTGCCTCCTTGCCGAAGGAGGCGGGGAGCTGCTGGGCGCGGAGCGTCGGCGTGAGCAAAAAAAGGGCTATGGTTGCAAGAAGAGTTCGCATGGGAATTCGTATATTTGTGCGCATAAAGATACTAATTTTTTTGGAACTCCCATGTTGCGGCCTCCCAAACTCAATTTCCCGCCCGTGAAGCTCCGCGCCCGCCGGCAGGGTGCGCAGACCGAGGTGTGGGATGAGTGGCGGGGGTGCTATCTGGTGCTGACGCCCGAGGAGTGGGTGCGCCGCCATCTGCTCGTCTTCCTTGTGGAGCGGTGCGGCGCCTGCGCCAAGCGCATCGTGCAGGAGTATCCCGTGCGGCTCAACGGGCAGCCGCAGCGGGCCGACGTGGTGGTGGTCGATGCGGCCGGACAGCCGCTGTTGCTGGCCGAATGCAAGGCCCCCGACGTGAAGCTCGACGGGCGTACGCTCGCCCAGGCCGTGCGCTACAACTCGGTGCTCGGCGCTCGCTACATCCTGCTCACCAACGGCCTGAACCACTACTGCTACGCCTGCCATGACGGGCAGTGCCTGCCGCTCGGGGCCTTTCCCGACCTGAGCGATTCTTCAGACGACGCCTCGTGCGGGGCGCCGGAGGTGCCGGCAGCCGGCGCAAAGCCGGAAGAGCCCGGAAATCCGGTCCTCTGAGGCCGACCGGGCGGAGTTGCCCCCCTCTTGAAGTTTGTCAGAAAAATGCCTCCGCCGAGAAAGCGGAGGCGGGCGGTATGCCGGATGTCCGGTGTGCAGGTTGTCCGGCTGTTCCGTCGTCCGTCGGCTGTTCCGTCGTCCGTCGGAGGTGCCGGCGACTGTTGGAGGTGCCGGCGGTCGGTGCGAAGCCGGGCGGGCGGTCAGAGATTCCGGAACGTGCGGTCGATATAGGCCTGGAAGGCCTCCTTGTAGTTTTCCCCGATGGGGACATACTCCGTGTCGCTCAGATAGACGCGCCCCTTGACATAGGCCCGCGTGTACTTCAGATTGACGATGTAGGAGCGGTGCACCCGCATGAAGTGCTCCGAGGGGAGCGCCGCCTCCATGTTCTTGAGCCGGAAGAGGGTGGTGATGCTCGAACCGTCGGCCAGATGGAGCCGCACGTACTCCCCCTCGCTTTCAAGATAGACGATGTCGCTGATTTTCACCAGCGAAACCTTGTAGTCGGCCTTCACCGAGATATACTCCTTGTCCTTGGGCGCCGCCTCCGCTTCGGCCTCCGGAGCCGTGCGCTGGTTGTGGCGCAGCTCGTAGAGCTGGTTGGCCTTCGAGACCGAGCGGCTGAAGTCGGCGAAGCTGAAGGGCTTGAGCAGGTAGTCGACGGCGTCGAGCTTGAACCCCTCGACGGCATACTCCGAGTAGGCTGTCGTGAAGACCACCATCGGCCTCTGGGTGAGCGAGCGGACGAAGTCCACGCCGTTGAGGTCGGGCATGTTGATGTCGACGAAAATCAGGTCGACGCTGTGCGTGGCGAGAAACTCCTGTGCCTCGAGCGCGTCGTTGCACAGGGCTGCCAGCTCCAGATAGGGAATCTTGGCGATGTAGGCCTTGAGCTGTCGCAGGGCCAGCGGTTCGTCGTCGATGGCAAGACACTTAAGCATGCAGGGTCGGGATTTCGAGTTGTACGGTATAGGTATCCGGCTGCTCGTCGATGTGCAGCGTGTAGTTGCGCGGTCCGTAGATGAGTTCGAGCCGCTTGCGGACGTTCTCCAGTCCGATGCCCGTCGGGCGGTTGCCGCTCTCGGGGTTGCGGCTGTTGACGATGGTGCCCGTCACGCGCTCGGGAGTGCAGGCAATCTCGATGTGGATGAACGAGCGGCGGTTGTAGCTCACTCCGTGCTTGAAGGCGTTCTCGACGAAGACGATGAAGAGCAGCGGCGGAATCGAGACTCCGTCGGGCAGCGGGCGGGGGTAGTCGAGGCGAATCTCGACGTTGTCCGTATAGCGGATGCGCATCAGTTCGATGTAGTTCTCGAGGAACTGGATGTCGCGGCTGAGCGGGATGACCTCGCGCCCCGAGTCGTAGAGCACGTAGCGCATCATCTTCGAGAGCTCGATGACGGCATCCTTGGCGCACTCGGGGTCGATGTCAATCAGCGCGTGGATGTTGTTGAGCGTGTTCATGAAGAAGTGCGGGTTAATCTGGTACTTGAGGTAGTCCATCTCGGCCTGCATGTTCTGGCGCTTGAGCTCCTCCATCTCCTGCTCGTCGCGAATCGACTGGTACATGAGCTTGATGCCCGAGTTGGCGCCGGTCATGAAGAGCGCCAGCACGACGTTCCAGTAGAGCTCCAGGTCGGTGAACGACGCCTTGCGGTGCTCGTCGAAGGGCTCCTCCTCGGTGAAGAGCAGCGGGGTGGAGAAGTACTGGTCGTAGAGGTCCACGGCCCAGAAGACCGCGATGATGAAGAGCAGATTCACCACCAGGTAGAGCGCATAGCGGTGGCGGAGCATCAGCTGCGGGGCGATGATGGCGTTGTGGACGATGAAGACAATCAGGTAGGGGGCGATTTTGCGCCAGGCAATCAGCACGTTCTCCAGACTGATGTGCAGCTCGGACATCATCTGCGAGTTGAGCACCGGCACCAGAATGATGGCCAGCCAGACCATCACGTAGAGCAGGTTCTCGCCGATGGCTTGCTTTTTCGTGATTTTCATGCCGTAAAGATAGCGATTATTCCGCAAAAAACGGACCGTCCGTCCCTGGGGCGGAGGTCCGTTGTATAAGTGCATTGCCGCACGGGGCGCGGGGTGAGGTTCGTTGTATAAGTGCGTTGCCGCGCGGATTGTCCGGGGACCGTTGTCGCATTGCCGCACGGATTATCCGGGGCGGTTTTAGCGTTGCCGCACGGGTGCGGGGCGGGGTCAGTCGAGCAGCGCCGTGGTGTAGAGGTAGCGCTTGATGCTCCGCTTGGGGGTCTTCTCGAACTCGGTGGGGTAGATGGTAATCGAGTTGACGCGCTCGTAGGCCGCCAGCAGCGTGTTGAGCTCCTTGAGGTTGTTCTCCATGATGGCGGGCAGGTCGTTCTTGTCGACCCCCTCCTTCTCGGCCTGCTCGTAGTCGGGCACCACCAGCGCCCGCAGGCGGCCGTTCCCCGAGTCGAGCACCAGCGATTCGAGCACCAGGTACATGTTGTTGAGCTTGTCCTCAATCTCCTCGGGGTAGATGTTCTGGCCGTTGCCGCCGAGAATCATCGTCTTCGAGCGGCCGCGGATGTAGAGCGTGCCGTCGGGGTCCATCGTCCCCATGTCGCCCGTGTGGAGCCATCCGTCGGGGGTGAGCACCTTGTTCGTATCCTTTTCGTTCTTGTAGTACCCCTTCATGACGTTCTCGCCCCGGACGAGAATCTCGCCGGCCGTATGTTCGGGGTCGGGCGAGTCGATTTTCACCTCGAGGAAGCCATGGAGGTAGCGGCCGCACGAGCCCGCCTTGAACTCGTTGTCGGGGGTGAAGCTGATGAGCGGCGCGCACTCGGTCATGCCGTAGCCGATGGTGATGGGGAAGTGTATTTTCATGAGGAACGACTCGGTCTCCTGGTTCATCGGGGCACCGCCTACGATGAAAATCAGCACGTTGCCGCCGAATGCCTCCATCAGCTTGCGGCGGATGACCGAATGGATGGCCGAGTTGAGCAGCGGAATCTTCATGGCAATCGACATGGGACCCTTTTCGAGCAGCGGGAGCACCTGCTTGCGGTAGACCTTCTCGAGAATCATCGGCACGCAGCAGATGATGGTGGGCTTGACCTCGGCCATCGCCTCGAGCAGAATCTTGGGCGAGGGGATGCGGCCCAGCAGCGTGATGTGGCCGCCGACGGCCAGCGGTGCCAGGAAGTCGAAGGCGCAGCCGTAGGCGTGGGCCAGCGGCAGGAACGAGAGCGTGCGGCCGCCCCGCTGGAAGTAGCGGGTCTGCGTGCGGGTGTTGAGCGCCGTCATGGCGAAGAGGACGTTGCCCGTGAGGTTGTTGACCGTCAGCATGACCCCCTTCGAGTAGCCCGTGGTGCCTGACGTGTAGTTGAGCAGGATGACCTGGTCGTTGGGTATGTCGGGGTACCTGATGTCGTCGATGCTGAATCCGCGCGGATACTTCGAGCGGTAGTTCTTGACGATGTTGCTCTGGAACTTGCTCAGCGACTTGCCGTCGCGCTCGTAGATGACGTGGAAGTCGGTGAGCGAGAAGACCGCCTCAATCTGGCGAATCTGGTCCTCCTCGATGTTGTCCCAGTAGTTGTCGCCCAGGAAGAGCAGGCGGCTCTCCGAGTGGTTGATGATGTGGATGATGTCGGCCGGGGTGAAGTCCTGGAGGATGGGAACGATGACCGCGCCGTAGGTGATGGTTCCGATATAGGTGATGCACCACCGCGGGTTGTTGCGTCCTACCAGGGCGATTTTGTCGCCGCGCTTGATGCCTGCCTTCTTGAAGAGCAGGTGGAGCTTGGCAATCTCCTTGGCCATCTCGTAGTAGGAAAACTCCTCTTTCTTGAAGTAGTCGGTCAGAGCGGCCATCTCACGGTTCTCGCGGAAGCTCTGTTCGTAAATCTTAATCAGGTTCTCTTGTAACATGGTCGTATCTGTTTCGGTCTGCGGAACCCTCCCCGTGGGGCCGGTTCGCTCGACAGGGGGTCAGCGGGGACGCGGTCTGCCCGCGTGCTCCGATTGCGGAGCATCGTCTCTGCCGGCTCCGGTTTTGTCGCCCCGGGCGCTGCATCCGCGGCCGGGCGAGCCTTCCGCGCGCGGTTGCGCCTGTTTCGGGCCTACCTTGTCTGATTGCGTTCGCGCGCGCATGCGCGCGTGCGCGTTGAGGCGTTTTTCACGCCGGAGCGTGCCGCATGATGCAGTCATGCTGCAAACGGAGTGCCGCACGCTGCACGCCGGCTCACGCCTGCGGCGGCGTCTGGTCCTCGTGGGGCGGTCGGGGTTTCCAGATGTAGATTTTCGATTCGGTGCCGTGGAGCAGCCGCTCGATGTTCTTGCGGTGGGTGACGAGCAGCAGTACGGCAATGACGAACGAGAAGACGACGAAGGGCACCGAGTCGTTCACCTTGGGCGAGATGAGCGTGAAGACGGGGAAGCAGCAGCCCGCCACCATCGACGAGAGGGAGACGTAGTGCGAAATCATCAGCACGACGAGCCATACGCCGAAGCAGAGCAGCGCCACCGGGGGGTAGATGCCCGTGATGGCCCCCACCAGCGTGGCAACCCCCTTGCCGCCGCGGAATCCGGCGAAAATTGGGAAGATGTGGCCCAGCACGGCGGCGATGACGGCGGCAATCTTCAGATTGATGAGGTCGTTGTCACCGACGTGGACGTCGTATTTGAGCATCTCGAAAATCGTCACGGCCAGAAATCCCTTCAGGAAGTCGAGCGCGAAGACCGGAAGGGCGGCGCGCTTGCCCAGCACGCGGAGCATGTTGGTCGTTCCGGCGTTTTTCGAGCCGTGCTCGCGGATGTCGATGCCGTAGTATTTCTTGCCAATCCACACGGCACTCGGAATCGAGCCGAGCAGATAGGCAATGATTATCATGGTGATGGCGCAGTAGTATGTCAATATCATGGTCGGTTCGTTTTGCGGGGTGATAATGCAAATTTAATAAAATTTTCGGGAAACGGAAGCCCCGGTCGAAAAATCCGCCTGCGGGAGCTGGCAAATTCGGCGGATTTGAGTAACTTTGCGCTACATCTAAAAATTGACCTGATATGAATACTAAGGCTTTTCTCGAACCGATGGGGTCGTGGGCATGGTGGCGTTCGTGGTTTCTGATATTCTTCGGATGCGCCGTCATGGGTACGGGCTTCGTGCTCTTCATCAATCCCTACAACTTCGTGCCCGGAGGCGTCTACGGCCTCGGCATCGTGCTCCACAACATCTTCCCCTCCGTGCAGGTGGGTACCTTCGGCTACATGTTCGACGTGCCGCTGATGATTATCGCCATGCTCATCTTCGGAGGGCAGTTCGGTACGAGAACGGTCCTTGCCGCGCTCTTCACGCCCGGCTACATGAACATCCTCACGCGGCTGGTCTATCCCGACGCGGCGGCGGTCGAGAGCCTCGACCCGGCGCTGCTGCTCGGCGGCCGGCTCGACCTGTCGAACGACCTGCTGCTCACCTGCGTCATCGGCGCCGTGGTCATCGGCGTGGGCCAGGGCATCGTCGTGCGGCAGCAGGCCACCACGGGCGGTACGGACATCGTGGCGATGCTGCTCCAGAAGTCCGCGGGCATCAAGTTCTCGACGGGCATCCTGCTGGCCGACGGTTCGGTGGTGCTGTCGGGTCTGGTGGTCATCGGCTTCGGCATCGGTACGGCCGAGGCGGAGCCCGCCGGCTGGATGCTGACGCTCTACTCGCTCATCACGATTTACATCACCTCGCGCGTCATCGCCTACATGCTCGACGGCGCCTCGTACGACAAGCTGCTCTTCATCATTACGGACAAGCACCAGGAGCTGCGCCAGTTCATCCTCGAGGACCTCGAGCGCAGCGCCACCTACCTGAAGGGCAAGGGCATGTACACCGAAGCGATGAAGGATGTCATCTTCCTGGTGGTGAGCCGCAGGGAGGTGCGCCTGGTCGAGCAGAAGATTCGCTCCATCGACCCGCGCGCCTTCGTGGTGGTGACCGATGCCTACGACACCTACGGCGAGGGCTTCAAACCGCTGCCCGACGCCGATACGATTCAGGCGGAGTGACGGCGCACCGACGCGCGACCCAAACGCTATAAACCGGTAATGAAACAATTGGAAATTCAAGTAAATTCGCTGCGACCGCTCCAGGGCACCGGGCGGAAGCTCTTCGTCGAGACATACGGGTGTCAGATGAACGTGGGTGACTCGGAGATTGTCGTCTCGCTCATGCAGCGCGAGGGTTACGTCTATACCGACCGCATCGAGCAGGCCGACGTGATTCTCATCAACACCTGCTCGATTCGCGACAACGCCGAACAGCGCATCTGGGGGCGTCTGAACGAGTTGAAACGCTACCGCAAGGCGCGTCCGGGGCTCATTGTCGGCATCCTGGGCTGCATGGCCGAACGGCTGCGCGAGCAGCTGCTCGAGGGCCCCTGGGGCGTCGACGTCGTCGCGGGCCCCGATGCCTACCGCGACCTGCCGCGGCTGGTGCGTGAGGCCGAGGCGGGCGGCAAGGGGGTCAACGTGCTGCTCTCGACCGAGGAGACCTATGCCGAAATCGCCCCCGTGCGGCTCGACCGCAACGGCGTGAGCGCCTTCGTGGCCATCATGCGCGGCTGCAACAACTTCTGCTCCTACTGCGTGGTCCCCTATACGCGGGGCCGCGAGCGGAGCCGCGATGCGGCGACCATTGTCGCCGAGGCGCAGTCGCTCTTCGACAACGGCTACCGCGAGGTGACGCTGCTGGGGCAGAACGTCAACTCGTACCGCGCCGGCGAGGTCGACTTCCCGGAGCTGCTGCGCCGCGTGGCCTCCATCTCGCCGCTGCTGCGCGTGCGCTTCGCCACGTCGCACCCCAAGGACATGAGCGACCGTCTGCTCGAGACGATGGCCTCGATGCCCAACATCTGCCGGGCGATTCATCTGCCCGCCCAGTCGGGAGCCACCTCGATGCTCGAGCGGATGAACCGCAAGTATACGCGCGAGTGGTACCTCGACCGCATCGCCGCCATCCGCCGCTACATGCCCGACTGCGCCATCACGACCGACCTGATTGCCGGCTTCTCGGGCGAGACGGAGGAGGAGCATGCCGCCACGCTCTCGCTCATGCGCGAGGTGGGCTACTCGTGGGCCTTCATGTTCAAGTACTCGGAGCGCCCGGGCACCTTCGCCCAGCGCAACCTGCCGGACGACGTGCCCGACGAGGTGAAGAGCCGCCGCCTGCAGGAGATTATCGCCCTGCAGAACGACCTCTCGCTCGAGAGCAACCGCCGCGACGTGGGGCGCGAGTTCGAGGTGCTGGTCGAGAGCGAATCGAAGCGCAACAGCGGCCAGCTCTCGGGCCGCACGTCGCAGAACAAGGTGGTGGTCTTCGACCGGGGCAACCACCGCATCGGCGACTACGTGCGCGTGCGCGTGACGGGCTGCACCTCCGCCACGCTGCTGGGCGAGGAGCTCCCGGCGGGGGAGCCTCAGCCCGGGGCGGAGCGTTGAGCGGCCGCCGCACTCCGCCGCCCCTGACGCGGCGGAGCCGTGTTCCCGGAGCCACTCCGGGAACAAACCCTATTGTTGTACCTTTAATATAAAATTTACGATTCATGCGATTCGACGAACTGGATTTGGAGGATGAAATCCTCGACGGTCTGTACGATATGAACTTTCACGAGATGACCCCCGTGCAGGAGAAGACCATCCCGGTCATCCTCGAGGGGCGCGACATTATCGGCTGCGCCCAGACCGGTACGGGCAAGACGGCGGCCTATACGCTGCCGCTGCTCAACCGGCTGCTCATCGAGGGCAACGAGGACAACGTGGTCAAGGCGCTCATCATCGTCCCCACGCGCGAGCTGGCGCAGCAAATCGACCAGCAGTTCCAGGGCTTCTCCTACTACCTGCCCGTCTCGACCACGGTGGTCTACGGCGGCGGCGACGGCAAGGGCTGGGACATTCAGAAGCGGGGCATGCTGATGGGCTCCGACGTGGTGATTGCCACCCCGGGCCGCATGATTTCCCACCTGCAGAACAGCGGCGTCGACCTCTCGCACGTCGAGTGCCTGATTCTCGACGAGGCCGACCGCATGCTCGACATGGGCTTCAGCGACGACATCCTGAAGATTATCTCCTACCTGCCGCGCGAGCGTCAGACGGTGATGTTCTCGGCCACGCTGCCGCCCAAAATCCGCGAGCTGGCCAAGAGCATCCTGCGCAACCCGGCCGAAATCAACATCGCCATCTCGAAACCCAACGAGGCGATTGACCAGTCGGCCTACATCTGCTACGAGAGCCAGAAACTGGGCATCATCCGCGAGCTCTTCGCCAAGCCGTCGGAGTCGAAGACCATTATCTTCTCGTCGTCGAAGATGAAGGTCAAGGAGCTGGCCCATACGCTCAAGCGCATGAAGCTCAACGTGGCGGCCATGCACTCCGACCTGGAGCAGGCGCAGCGCGAGGAGGTGATGCTCGCCTTCAAGAACAACCGGGTCAACATTCTGGTGGCCACCGACATCGTGGCCCGAGGCATCGACATCGAGGACATCGGACTGGTCATCAACTACGACGTGCCTCACGACCCCGAGGACTACATCCACCGCATCGGCCGTACGGCGCGAGCCGACGCCACGGGCAGCGCCATCACCTTCGTCAACGAGGAGGAGCAGGGCAGGTTCCACCAGATAGAGAAGTTCATCGAGCGCGACATCCGCAAGGCGGAGCTTCCCGCCAGCGTGGGCGAGGGGCCGAAGTACGAGCCCGAGGAGAGCCGCAAGCGGGGCGGCCGCGGAGGCCGCAGCCGCAGCAAGGGGGGCGACGGACGCGGCCACGGGCGCGGACGCCGCGACCGTCTGCGCGACAAGCCGCGTTCGAGCAGCTCGGCGCCGCGTGACGAGCGCCCGGCCGACAGCGCCGGGGCGCCGACATCGAACGACCGTCCCGCGGCTGCGGCCGATGCTGCGGCGACGAACCCGGTAGCGGCCGGCGCCGCTCCGACCGAAGGCGAGAAGCCCCGCCGCCGGCGTCACCGCGGAGGACGGCGCCATCGTCGCGGCGGCGGAGCCTCGGCAGAGGCCTCCTCGACCCCGGCAGCTCCGCAGGGCGGCGAGGCATAGCCACCCGGCTTCGGCCCGGCGGCGAAGGAGGGCTGCATTGCCGCTCCGGAGGGCTGCCGGCCCTTGACCCCGGCCCCACCCCAGAATCCCGGCCCCAGGCCCCGGAGGCCCAGCCTCTGAGCCCCGAACCGGACCGGACGCCGGACGCCGGACCCGGCTCCCGTTCTCCGATAGGACTCCGGGCCCGAGACCCGAAATCCGAACCCCAAATTGCTTATTCAACCTAAGAACCCAGGTAAAAACATGACCAACTTCAGAAAACTGCTCTCGCTGCTGGCCGCCGGCCTTGTCTGCTGGTGCCCGCTGCAGGCCCAAGAGGAGGGCTTCGACCTCACGTCGCAGCGCTCCGAATCGCAGGACGTACGCAAAGTCCCCGGCCACGTGGTCGACCACGGCGGCATCATCATCAACCCCACGCCTCACAGCCTCGAGGTCAACGCCGCACAGCGGCTCGACCTTTCGCGCGGCGTTGCCGTGAAGGACCGCCGCAAGGCCTTCTCCGAGGACGTGGACTTTCTCAAAGCCAATCGCCGCGGTCCCGTGGTCGACATCGACTTCGGCGCCAAGGCGGCCGCCCGCGCGGGCGTGAAGCCCCTCTCGGGAGCCTACGCACTGAGCGTCGGAGAGAAGGGCATTACGATTGTGGGCTACGACGAGCGGGGTGCCTTCTACGGCATCCAGACGCTCCGGCAGCTGGTCGCTTCGCCCGCTGCGGCCGGCGGTACGCTCCCCGCGGTGGAGGTCAACGACTATCCCGACCTGCCGCTGCGCGGCGTGGTCGAGGGCTTCTACGGAACCCCCTGGTCGCATGAGGTGCGCCTCTCGCTCATCGACTTCTACGGCCGCTTCAAGATGAACTGCTACATCTACGGCCCGAAGGACGACCCCTACCACAGCTGCCCCAACTGGCGGCTGCCCTATCCCGAGAAGGAGGCGGGCAACATCCGCGAGCTGGTCGAGGCGTGCCGCCGCAACCGCGTCGACTTCGTCTGGGCCATCCACCCGGGACAGGACATCAAGTGGAACGAGGAGGACTACGCCAATCTGGTGCGCAAGTTCGAGTGGATGTACGACCTCGGCGTCCGTTCGTTCGCCATCTTCTTCGACGACATCTCGGGTGAGGGTACCAACCCCGAGCGGCAGACCGAGCTGCTCAACCGTCTCAACGAGGAGTTCGTCCGGGTGAAGGGCGACGTGACGCCGCTGACGGTCTGCCCGACCGACTACTCGAAGCTCTGGGCCAACCCCACGCCGCAGGGCAGCCTGGCCATCTACGGCCGGACGCTCGACCCCTCGGTGGCGGTCTTCTGGACGGGCGACGTCGTCTGCAGCGACCTCACGCCCGAGACGTTGGAGTGGGTCAATTCGCGCATCCGCCGGCCGGCCTTCTACTGGTGGAATTACCCGGTGACGGACTACGTGCGCCACATCCTGATGCAGGGCCCCGTCTACGGCCTCGATACGACGCTCACGGCCGATGACCTGTGCGGTCTGGTGAGCAACCCCATGGAGCACGGCGAGGCCTCGAAGCTGGCTCTCTACGGCGTGGCCGACTATACGTGGAACGTCGCCGCCTACAACCCCATCGACAACTGGGAGCGCGGCCTTGCGCTCCTTGCGCCCGAGGTGCGCGACGCCTACCGCACCTTCGCCATCCATTCGTGCGATACGGAGACGGGCTACCGCCGCGACGAGTCGTGGGAGACCGAGACCTTCCGTCTGGCCGACCGTACGCCCGAGCGGGCTGCGGCGCTGCGTGCCGAGCTGGAGCGCGTCGTGCGCGTGCCGGCCCGGATGGAGCAGTGCGCCAACAAGGAGCTGCTGGCGGAGCTGCGGCCGTGGCTCGTCGAGTTCGGCAAGCTGGGCGAGCGCTGCCTGCGCGCCCTCGATTTGATGGAGCTCTATGCCGGCGGTGACGATGCCGCCTTCTGGGCCGCCTACGTCGCCAACCGCATGACGCCCGACCAGATGAAGGCCTACGAGGCCCACAAGTCGGGCACGATGAAGCTCCAGCCCTTCTACGAGCAGGCGATGGACGACATGGCCTCGGGCCTCTTCGAGCGGCTCACGGGCGAGAAACCCGCCGGGTGCAAGGGTATCGGGTCGTTCCGGAACCTGCGCACGACGCTCAGCAAGCTGATGTTCGACCACGACTCGACGACGCACTACACGTCGGGCGTCTCGCAGCAGGATGGCGACTGGATTGGCGCCGACCTGGGCTGCGTGCGCGACGTGCACGAGGTGGCCATCCTCCAGGGCCGCAACTCGGTCGACGACGTCGACTTCTTCGACCATGCGCTGGTCGAGGCCTCGGTGGACGGCCGGCAGTGGACGGCGCTGGGCGACAGCCTCCGCACGGTCTACGACATCCGCTGGACGGGTGAGCCGGTGCCGGCACGTTACGTGCGCCTGCGCCGCCTGGAGTCGCCCCGCACGCACTGGGCCTCGGTGCGTTCGTTCGAGGTGAACCCCGTGCGGGCCGAGCGGCTCGGCTTCGAGGTCGAGGCCGACGACCTGACGGCGGCGCTCTACGCCTTCGACCGCAACCCGTCGACCTCGTTCCTGCTCGACGGCGCGCTCCGCTTCGGGGTGCCTGCCGGTGCGAAGGGGTATACGATGCTCCTGCAGCCGGATGCCGATGCTGCGCCCGCGAGCGTGCGTCAGTATGCGGCCGACGGAACGCTGCTGTCCGAGACGCACGTCGATGCACCCCTCTTCCGCCTGACGCTTGAGTCGGGAGCCGCCCGCGTCGAGCTGGAGGGCGCCCTGCGCATCTTCGAAATCATCGCCGAGTAGCGGCGTTTGCATAAACAACAAGGCCGGTCCCTGCAGGGGCCGGCCTTGTTGTATTGGCGATTTTGTTTATCGTTTCTTCCAGTGCTTGAGAACATCATAGACCGAATTTGCCCAATAGTTTCTCAGACCGGCCCCGCCAGCTTTTCCCGACATGATATCCAACGATATCAGCCGTCTTGTGGCTACATCGAAGAAGACGACGGCATAGGTCGCTTCAGCCTTGCGCTTGTCGAGTGTTTGGGCGATGAATACAACCCCGGTTCCGTTGGTGTGCGGTAGCTCGTAGTTCTTTACCATCTCCCGGATGTCGTCGGTCGAGACGATAATCTGGCCGGTCTTCGTCGAGCAGCGCATGATTGCAATATCGGCTGCCTGGTTGTTCTGGTAGGCCGGTGTCGGGTATACATCGTGCACCTCCCTCTTGAATGCCTTGCCGAAATTGTATTTGTTGGGCTCGGTGAGCAGCAGTTCGTTGATTCCTGTGAATGCCTTGGCGAACTCTTCGTTGGATTCGCGGGCAGCAACGATGATTGTCCGCGAAAAGTCGATTCCGTAGATGTACAAACCGTTCTGGATGTTTTTACGGGCTTTCCTTTGCGATATGATGCTCTCCGTCGGATGGCTTTGCGGGGTTGGCTTGGGCTCGGGTGCTGCAGTCTCGGTCCGGGGTTCTATGGCCGGTTCCATCGAGTCGGAGACCCCAATCAGACTCAGGGTCATCGGTTCCACGATGTCAAGAAGTTCACCCGAGGTTACCACCTTGACCTTTTGTCGCTCAACGCTGGCTGTTTTGACGTCAATCATCTTTATGCTCAGCATGTTGCGGCCTCCCGTCAGCGTAACGACCGACAGGATAATCTTGTTTGCGCCCGCGAGCTTTCCGATTTCGGTTGCCTGGTTGTCATCCACAATGCCCGAATTGGAGAAGGATTGTTCCTGCATGACCTTCTCGAGCAGGGAGCGTTCGACGATGTTGTGGCGTCCCGTGTTTACGATTGTGGAACTGATAAGTTCACGAATTGCCACCTTGGTCCCTTCGTCGATGGATGTCCCGCTTGATGTCGGGTCGAATACGGCGATGCGCAGTTTTTCATCTTCAGCCCATACTGTTCCGGCAAGGAGCAGCGAGCATAGAACGAGGAGAAGTTTTTTCATGGGTTGATGTTTTTTCGAATGATGTTGCTGAGTTGTGAAACCAAATCCTTGCAAGCGGTTCTCGCAGCATGGTCATATCCCAGCGTGTGGGCACCCTTTACCGAAATGCTGTTTTCATAGACCCGCTGCGAGGTGTCACCTTTCTCTATCGAGATGGATGCATCCACATAGGCGATGTAGAAGCTCTGACCGTGCATGGTCATCTGGTTGTATTCCCTTGCCGAGGCATTAATTCGGATAATCCAGTCAGCCTGAGCCGTGTCGTTGGTGAAGTTGCACCCGTCTGGAGCCAGACGCCCCTTTATTTCGTTCTGTAGGGCTGCGTATGCTTTCCCGAAAATGTCGGCCGAGCAGGTCAGCAGGATGGATGTCCCGTATGTCAATTCGGCCAGTTGGGCCTTGATACTCTGTTCGGCCTGGTTGCGCCGTGTCAACAGCGCCTCGATTTCGCTTTGAGGGGTTCCAAGAGCCCCAAGCCAGAAAAAGGCCGGGGCCGTATCGTCCAGCTTTGGAAGAATCTGTTCTAGTTCGGTGCGCGCACGATTTTTGAATCCCGCATCGATGTAGTTGCGGGCCAGGGCCTGTGCGTTTTCCGCCTGATTGAGCAGAATCTCGATTTGGCTGCTGTAAAATTGACGAGCCTTTTGCTTGTCGATATAGGCAATTGCATATCCCTGTCCCGTAGCCGGTTCATAGCGAGTCTCCGTACTGACCAGTTGGAGCTCCAGGTCGGTGGAGAAGCGGGTCTCGGAGGTGTATGCCATACGGCTTCGGCCATCGATGGACTCCTTCAGCATCCTTGCCGAGTCTTCCACCCGCATCTTTATCTGTTGGGCGAGGTTGGTGCGGGCGAGGTCCAGCAGCTGGTTTGTGAAGATCGCCTCCGAACGATTCAGGGTGTTTCGGTCGCTTTGGATGTTGTAGAGATATCCGTCCGAAGTGTATTGGTTCCATTCGGACGGATATTGTTGTGCCATACCGATAAAGGATATGCCCGTCAGAATGAGTAAAAGCAATCCTTTTTTCATCTTGGAGCCTTTTTAATCGGTTAATTTCCCTTGGCAGCTTCAAGAATGGCCCTGTTGACATCGAGGAACTGCTTGAGCTCCGTTTCATTGAGGTTGTCGGGTTTGTAGTTTCCGGCCGCGTTCAGCAGTTGGTTGAACCTGTCGCCGCGGATGGCCACCTTGGCAATGACGCTGTACATGCGGGTCGAAGGGCTGTATTCGATTTTCATCTCGCCGAACGGTTCACAACCGCTTTGGATGCTCGAGCTGACCTGTTTCCAGTAGGCGGTAAGGGCTTGCGCGACCTTGCCGTCATTGGCGACATTGCCTCGTTCGGCCTGGTCCCAGACCGCGTTGTTCAAAACCCGGGAGATGGTGGAGTAGGCTTCTCGTTGGGCCAGCTCAATGGCCATCTGCTTGTTGTCCGCCTTGCCGATTCCGGCGAACCATTTGAACGGACGGCTAATCATTTCGGTCCCATCCTCATTGAGGCTTTGAGCCATCTCAATGCCCTGCATCTGAATGGTCTCAACCTTTACGGTCTCTCCTTCAAGGCTGGTTTCGGTGTGCTTCTTCGAGACGGTTGCCGCCGATTTCGTGCTGGCGCACGACACGGCGAAGAACGCGCAAAGCGTTGCAAAAAAGAGAAAGTTTTTCATGGCAGGTAGTAGTTTCCGCAGACTCCTGTGCGGGGTTGGTAAAAAAGAAAGTGTGGAGTCTTTCGTTTATCGGCAAAGAGGTTCTGACAAAACCTTGAATCGGATAAACGATGCAATACCCCACACTTGTAAATAGAAAGTAAGAACAAAGGTAACGAAAACCCTGTTTTACCATCTACACAAGAGACGAGCGTTGTCCGTGTCCTCGATTCAAATGGAATTTGTCAGATTTCTTTGCAAGGACAGTACGAAAACACCTTCTGTATCATGCCTTATTCATAAGGCCATACAAATATAAGAATGTTTTTTGATAATCAACACTCCTGGGGTATTGCATTTGTAAATTTCGGAATAAAATTTCTGAATATCAACAGAGATTCAAATTTTTGTTCGTTTTTAGGACTGATTTGTTCTGAGTGGGCGAATTCTTTGGAATAATCGGGTGAGAATGCGATAGTTTAAGTATTCTCTGAGGCGGGAAAGCAGCCGTTTTGCCGAGAATTTCCGAGTAGCTTGGGCTGTACTCCCGGTAAAAATCCCCCTTTGCCAAAGGGGGACAAAGGGGGAATGTCAATACAGGTTCTTTCCGGATGAGCTCCGGTGCTGTTCACGTTGCCCTCGCTACTTCTGCCGGAAGTAAATCTGGAGCGGGACACCGGAAAAATCCCAGTGTTCGCGGATGTTGTTCTCCAGGAAGCGGCGGTAGGGCTCCTTGATGTACTGCGGCAGGTTGACGAAGAAGGCAAACTGCGGCGTCGGCGTCGGGAGCTGCGTCACGTACTTGATGCGGATGTACTTGCCCTTGGTTGCGGGGGGCGGGTAGTTCTCGATGAGCGGCAGCAGCACCTCGTTGAGCTCCGAGGTGGCGATGCGCCGCTTGCGCGACTGATAGACCCGGATGGCCGTCTGCAGCACCTCGAGGATGCGCTGCTTGTTGATGACCGAGGTGAAGATAATCGGAATGTCGTTGAACGGTGCGAGCCGCTTCATCAGGAAGTCGCGCCATTCCTTCATCGTGTTGCTTCCCTTCTCCACGAGGTCCCACTTGTTGACCACGATGACACACCCCTTGCGGTTGCGGACAATCAGGTTGTGGATGTTCAAATCCTGCGACTCGAGCCCCTGCTGCGCGTCGAGCATCAGGATGCAGACGTCGGAGTTCTCGATGGCGCGGATGGAGCGCATGACCGAGTAGAACTCGAGGTCCTCCATCGTCTTGCCCTTCTTGCGCATGCCGGCCGTGTCGACCAGGTAGAAGTCCATGCCGAACTTGTTGTAGCGCGTGCGAATCGAGTCGCGCGTGGTGCCGGCAATCGCCGTGACGATGTTGCGTTCCTCGCCCAGCAGGGCGTTGGTCATCGACGACTTGCCCACGTTGGGGCGGCCGACGATGGTGATGCGCGGCAGGTCGTCCTCCTCCTCGGCCGCCGCATCCTCGGGCAGTGCCGCCAGGATGGCGTCCATCATGTCGCCCGTGCCACTGCCCGACATCGAGGAGATGCAGTAGGGGTCGCCCAGCCCGAGCGAGTAGAACTCGTGCGAGAGGTAAATCTGGTCGTTGTTGTCCACCTTGTTGCAGATGAGCAGCACATTTTTCGACGAGCGGCGCAGGATGTCGGCCATCATCATGTCGAGGTCGGTGACGCCCGTCGCCACCTCGACCAGAAAGAGGATGACATCCGCCTCGTCGATGGCCAGCAGCACCTGGCGGCGGATTTCGTCCTCGAAGATATCCTCCGAGTTGACCGTATAGCCGCCCGTGTCGATGACCGAGAACTCCTTGCCGTTCCAGTCGGTGCGGCCGTAGTGGCGGTCGCGCGTGGTACCGGCCGTGGAGTCGACGATGGCCTGGCGCTGGCCGACGAGCCGGTTGAAGAGGGTGCTTTTGCCGACGTTGGGACGGCCTACTATTGCTACAAGACTCATATTCCGTAGGTTTTGGGGTGCAAAGATAGCGTAAATCCGCGAAGTAAAAAAGTTTTGGCCCCCGGAACCGCAAAAAAGGGGCCGCAACGGCTTTCATCGTTGCTGAAAATCCCTTCAGCCTCTGCCACGAAGCCTTCTCCCCGGGACTTCCGTTCCGGGACTTCCGTTCCGGGACCTCCGCTCCGGGATCTCCGCCCTGGGACCTCTTCTTGGAGCCTCTTCTTGGAGCCTCTCCCGAAACCTCTGCTCCGGAACCTCCACCTTGGTCCCTCTGCCGCGCAGAGCGGCCGTGGGCGTCAGGCCAGGTAGTGCGCCTCGGTGTTCGAGGCCTGCTCGGGGTAGAGCAGCACGAAGCTGTGTTCGGGGAAGTAGGTGCTCAGATAGTAGGAGATGCGGCTCATGGGCGCCTGGTAGGAGATGCGCTCCTTGCGGCTCATGATGAGCCAGATGCAGTCGTCGCGGCGCGAGTCGTTGGCCACGCCGAGCATCTCGTCCCAGTCGTCGAAGGTGTGGTACGACGCCTCGCCGGCCCGCTTGCCGTTCAGTTCGCGGATGTAGCGCAGCGTGGTCTCGGTGCCGTAGAAAATCATCCGGGCGCCGGTGTTGCGCGCGATGTTGCGCAGACGGTGCACCCAGCGCGGGAAGCCCGCCTCCTTCTCGGCCTGCGCGGGGCAGACCACCAGATGGCGCTGGATGGTCGACAACGGCTGCTTCGAGCGGTAGATGAGCGTCATGGTGCTGTTCTGGCTCAACACGCCCTGCGCCGTGTTGCCCAGGAAGGTGTCGATGCGCCCCTGGCTGTGGTGCAGACCCATGACCAGGTCCGTAATCCGCTGCTCGCGGATGACGCTCGTGATGGCGTTGACCGTGTTGACGTCGTAGCGGAGCATCGCCTCGATGGGGTAGTCGCCCGCGGCGGCGGTCTTCTGGGCGATGCGCAGCGCCGTCTTGGCCCGCTTGATGTCGGGGCCGTTGTCCTGCAGGTGGTTGCTCACCGAGTTGAGGGCGAAGAGGCCGCCCTTGTCGCGCGGGGTCTTGATGGCGGTGCTCAGGTGCACCAGCTCCTCGACCGTCTCGTCGTTGGCCACCGGGATGAGAATCCGCTCGTCGTGTTCGTCGGGCTCCTCCGTCCGCCCGCCGCTCAGGGCGATGTTGTGGGCGCCGCGCTGGGCGGCGAAGGTCGAGATGGTGCAGGTGAAGAATATCATGAGGATGGTGCCGTTGAGCACGCTTTCGTTCAGCAGGCGGATGGGCTCGCCCTCGGGCGTATGGCCCAGGATGACGTTGTAGCCCACCATCACGGCGGCCAGCGTGGCGGCCACGTGGGCCGAGCTCAGGCCGAAGAGCAGCGTGCGCTGGTCGCGCGAGAGGCGGAAGGTCTTCTGTGAGAGGACCGCCGCGAGGTACTTGGCCGCCGTGACGCCGACGACCATCACGGCGCTCACCTCGAGCGTCTCCCAGCTCTTGAAGAAGGCGCGGTAGTCGATGAGCATCCCCACGCTGATGAGGAAGAAGGGGATGAAGATGGCGTTGCCGACAAAGTCGATGCGGTTCATCAGCGGCGAGGTGCGCGGGATGAGCCGCCCCATGGCCAGACCCGCCAGGAAGGCGCCGATGATGGGCTCCAGACCGGCGGCTTCGGCGGCGAAGGCCCCCAGAAAGACCATCATCAGCACGAAGATGTACTGCGCGATGTTGTCGCTGCAATGTTTGAAGAACCAGCGTCCGATGAGCGGGAAGAGCAGCGTGATGCCGGCGATGCAGGCCACCACCGAGCCGCTGAGCCGGTACCAGAAGGCCTGGTCGACCTTGCCCGTCGAGAGGCCCACGATGACGGTCAGCACCAGCAGGGCCAGCGTGTCGGTAATCATCGTGCCGCCCACGGCGATGACCACCGACTTGTCGCGGGCGAGCCCCAGCTTCGAGACCATCGGGTAGGCGATGAGCGTCTGCGAGGCGAAGAGCGCCGCCAGCAGGATGGAGGAGTGGAGCGCGAAGCCGAGGATGTAGTATCCGGCCAGGATGCCGAAGGCCATCGGAATCGAGAAGGTGTAGAGGCCGAATACGATGCTGCGCCAGCCGTTGCGGCGCAGGTCGTTGACATCCATCTCGAGCCCCGAGAGGAACATGATGTAGAGCAGTCCGGCCGTACCCGAGAGGATGATGCTGCTGTCGCGCAGCACGAGGTTGAAGCCGTGGGGGCCGATGACGGCGCCGGCGATGATGAGTCCCAGCAGGTAGGGAATCCGCAGCTTGTTGAGCACCAGCGGGGCGGCCAGGATGATGGCCAGGATGAGCAGGAACTTGAGTATGGGGTCTTCGAGCGGCAGGGTGATGCCGGAGAGTGCGAGAAACATGGTCGGTGCGGTTTTTGGAGGTTGCGGAGCCGGTTCGGGCATGCCGTGCGGGTTCTCTCCCTGAGAAAAGGGCTGCGCCCGGGCTCCTTAGAAACAAATATACGAAAAATCGGCGAAAAAAAGAACGTTCCGCCCGTAATTTTCGCCCCGTGCTGCGGCTTCGGCGGGGGTCGGCAGCGATTCGCTGCGTGCGGGCGCTCTTGCCGTGGCGCGCGGGAGGCATCCGGCGGCAGCGGCGCATGCGGCAGGGGCGGACGGAGTGCTGCTCGGGTCGGACGGAGTGCCGCGCGGAGTGGACAAGGTGCCACATGGGTCGGACGGAGTGTCGCTCAGGTCCGATACGGTGCCGCGCGGGTCGGACGAGGTGCTGCTCGGGTCGGACGGAGTGTCGCGCAAGTCGGCGAAAGTGCCGCGCCGGGCGGCAAAAAATCGGGCGGAGCGGTTGTTTTCCCGAAAAAAAATGTAACTTTGACGAAACATATCCTTGTGTCGATGGGTAAGAAAGTGGACAGAAAACTGCTCGGAGCGGTCCTGATGGGGTTCTTCATCATGGGCTTCTGCGACATTGTGGCCCCCATTACGGGGCGCATCGCCGCCGAGTTTCCGGCCGGGCGCCAGGCGGCCGTGAGCTTCCTGCCGACGATGGTCTTCCTCTGGTTCCTGCTTCTCTCGACCCCCGTCGCGGGGCTGATGAACCGCATCGGGCGCAAGGCCACGGCGCTGCTGGGCTACGCCCTGACGGCCGTCGGGCTGCTCGTCCCCTGGCTTGCGGGCGAGGGGTGCGCCCTGGGGTGGTACTTCGTCGGCTTCGGCCTGCTGGGCATCGGCAACACGGTGGTGCAGGTGGCCGTCAACCCGCTGCTGGCAACCATCGTGCCCGAAGAGCGGATGACGAGCTATCTGACCATCGGGCAGATTTTCCGCAACACCTCGCTGCTCCTGCTGGCGCCGATTGTCACGGGGCTCGTGGCGCTGACCGGCTCGTGGCGCCTGCTGCTGCCGCTCTACGCTGCACTGACCGTTGCGGGCGGGCTCTGGCTGCAGCTGACACCCGTTGCGGAGCCCGCAGCGGCGGCACGCACCGCCCGGAGCGGCGGCCGGCGGGGGCTTGCCGACAGCTTCCGCCTGCTGGGCAACCGCACGGTGCTCCTCTGCGCCGTCGGCGTGGCCTGCTTCATCGCGGCCGATGTCGGGGTGGGCTACCTCTCGGTGCGGCTCATCGATTCGCCCGACGCGATGCTCACCACGACGGGCTTCTACGCCTGCCGCATCGTCGGGACGCTGGTCGGCGCGTGGGTGCTGGCCCGCCGCTCCGACGTGAAGTACCTCGGCGGCAACATGACGGTGGCCCTCGCGGCACTCGCCGCCCTGGTGGCCCTGCCGCACGGCTCCGTATGGCCGGTCTACCTGCTGCTGGGGGTGCTGGGCTTCACGCTGGCCTGCGTCTTCGCCACCTTCTACGCCGTCGCCACGCGGGCCGTCGACGCGGAGCAGGCCAACGGCGTGGCCGGGCTGATGATTCTGGCCATCTCGGCCGGCGCCCTCTCGGGTCCGGTCTGCGGGGCGATTGTCCGCTGGACGGGGGCCGCGGCATGGGGATTGCTCTTCCCGGCGGCGTGTGTCCTCTACATGCTCTGGGCCTCGGTGGTGCTGCGGCGGCGCGGCCGGAAAGAGATGAACAACCGATAACGAAACAAACCGAAAAACAGAAACGATTATGATACGCAGAATAGTGATTACCTCGCTGCTGCTCGTCGCCGCTCTGACGGCCTCGGCACAGCGCTCTCCGATTCGGGTGGAGTGGGGCATCATGGGCGGCGTGAACGTCCCCGAGTTCACCACCAACATGAGCAAGACCGAAATCCGCAACAAGCTGGGCTGGCAGGCCGGCATCATGACGGCGGTCAACTTCGGCGCCGTGGCCATCGAGCCGCAGATTCTCTATGTCCGCCAGGGGATGCGCATCCGCACCGAAGGCGAGGCTGAGGTCAACGTCAAGTCGAACTCCATCGACGTGCCGGTGCTCGCATCGCTGCGGCTGCTCCGTCCGGTGCGCATCTTCGCCGGTCCGGTCTTCACGGTGCTCAACGACTGCAAGCAGAAGTCGGGCGGTGACCTGCTCGACTTCGGGCGCGTGCGTCCGTCGGTCTCCTATACCGTGGGCGCGGGCATCACGCTGCTGCGCCACCTCTACATCGACCTGCGCTACAACGGCCAGTTCTCGAGCAAGAAGGATGTGGCGCTGCCCAACGACAAGGTGATGGGCAAACTCCGTTCCTACAACGTGGCGCTCAGCGTCGGCTATATCTTCTGACCATGACGGAGGCAGTCGGCAGAGAGATACTCGTCGAGGGGGTCGACCCCCGCGAGCTCTACGGAGCCCAGAACGTCTATCTGGACCAGATTCGGGAGCTGCATCCCCAGTTGAAGATTGTCGCGCGCGGCTCGTCGCTCAAGGTGCTCGGCCCGCGTGCCGAGACCGAGCGCTTCGAGAAGCACCTCGACGGGCTGGTGGCCTATTACCTCAAGTACGGCCACATCTCCTCGGAGGTGGTCTCGCAGGCCTTCTCGGGCGTGGCGCTGCAGGAGGCGCCCACCGACAAGGATGTAATCGTCTACGGCAACAACGGCAACATCATCCGCGCACGGACGGTCAACCAGCAGCGGCTGGTGAGCCTCTACGACAAGTGCGACCTGCTCTTTGCGGTCGGACCGGCCGGCTCGGGCAAGACCTATACGGCCATTGCGCTGGCCGTGCGGGCGCTCAAGGAGCGGCAGGTGCGGCGCATCATCCTGACGCGTCCGGCCGTCGAGGCGGGCGAGAAACTGGGCTTCCTGCCCGGCGACATGAAGGAGAAGCTCGACCCCTACCTGCAGCCCCTCTACGATGCGCTGAACGACATGATTCCCGCCGCCAAGCTGACCCGCTACATCGAGGAGGGGACCGTGCAGATTGCGCCGCTGGCCTATATGCGCGGCCGCACGCTCGACAACGCCTTCGTCATTCTGGACGAGGCGCAGAACACGACCCTCTCGCAAATCAAGATGTTCCTCACGCGCATGGGACGCAACGCCAAGTTCATCGTCACGGGCGACGTGACGCAGATTGACCTGCCGCGCAAGAGCGACAGCGGTCTGGTGCACACGATGGAGATTCTGCGCCGCGTGGAGGATATCGGCATCGTCGAATTCGACAAGCGCGACATCGTCCGCCACCCGCTGGTCAAGTACATCGTCGAGGCCTTCGACCGCGACGCCGCCGCATCGGCCCCCGCGCGCGGCGCTTCGGCTTCGCACGAAAACGAACAGAATGTATCACACAAAAACCAATAGAACCTTATGGATAAGAATCTGACAGCCCTCAAACCGGCGCTTGTCTGGAAACATTTCGCCGAAATCGTCCGCATTCCGCGCCCCTCGTCGCACGAGGAGCAAATCCGCCGCTACGTGCTCGACGTGGCCCGTTCGCTCGGGCTCGAGTGCCGCGAAGATGCGGGCCACAACGTCTACGTGCGCAAACCCGCCTCGAAGGGGATGGAGAACCGCAAGGGCGTGGTGCTGCAGGCCCACCTCGACATGGTGCCGCAGAAGAACAACGACAAGGTCTTCGACTTCGAGAAGGACCCCATCGAGGCTTACATCGACGGCGAGTGGGTGACGGCCGACGGCACGACGCTCGGCGCCGATGACGGCATCGGCGTGGCCGCCATTCTGGCCGTGCTCGAGGACAACACGCTGCGCCACGGTCCCGTCGAGGCGCTCTTCACCGCCACGGAGGAGACCGGCATGGACGGCGCCTTCGGGCTGGAGGAGCACCTGCTCCAGGGGGACATCCTGCTCAACCTCGACTCCGAGACCGAGGGCGAGCTCTACGTCGGCTGCGCCGGCGGTCTGGACGCCAACATCACCTTCGACTACGAGGCCGAGCCGGTGCCCGCTGCCTGCGAGGCGCTGCGCATCGTGGTCAAGGGGCTCAAGGGGGGCCACTCGGGCATCCAGATTGGCTGCCAGCGTGCCAATGCCAACAAGCTGCTCTTCCGCTTCATCGGCCGCATGGCTGCCGACGAGGGGATGCTGCTCGCGTCGGTCGACGGCGGCGGTCTGCGCAACGCCATTCCGCGCGAGGCCGAGGCGGTTGTGCTGCTTCCCGCCGGCCGTTCGGGCACCGTCATCGAGGCGCTGAAGCGCTTCGAGCAGGTCGTCGTGGCGGAGTTCGCCGGCATCGAGGATTCGATTGAAATGCACGCCGAACCCTGCGCGCTGCCCGAGCGGATGATTGCCCGCGCGGTGGGCGAGCGTCTGGTGCGGGCCGTGCTCGCATGCCCCGACGGCGTGCGCCGCATGTCGATGTCGATGCCCGGTCTGGTACAGACCTCGTCGAATCTGGCCCGCGTGGTCTCTGACGGGCGGACCGTCCGGCTGCAGAGCCTGCTGCGCAGCTCGGTCAACTCCGAGAAGGAGGAGCTGGGCCAGGCCTTCGAGGCGCTCTTCACGCTGGCCGGCGCGCGCGTCGAGCTGACGGGCAGCTACGACGGCTGGAAGCCCGATATGGACTCTCCGATTCTCAAGGCGATGACCGCCTCCTACGAGGCGCTCTACGGCCGCAAGCCTCTGGTGACGGCCATCCACGCCGGTCTGGAGTGCGGCATCATCGGCGGCAAGTATCCCGGTCTGGACATGATTTCGTTCGGCCCGACCATCTGCTACCCCCACTCGCCCGACGAGAAGGTCGACATCGCTTCGGTGGGCCGCTTCTACGAGTTCCTGGTCCACACGCTGGAGAACGTACCCCAAAAGTAGCAGACCTTGGAGACACGCGGCGTCAAATGGTTCGTAATCGTCAATCCCGTGGCCGGAGGCGGCCGCGGGCTTGACCATTTTCCGCAGATATCGAAGCATCTGCGCGATGCGTACATCCGCTGCGAACCGGTCTTCACCGAGCACAAGTTCCACGCCACGGAGCTCACGGTCACGGCCGTGAGGGAGGGCTACCGCCACATCATCGTCGTGGGTGGCGACGGAACGCTGCACGAGGTGGTCAACGGCCTCTTCATCCAGCAGGAGGTGCGCCCCGACGAGGTGCTGCTGGCGGTCATCGCCGTCGGCACGGGCAACGACTGGGTCCGCACGTTCGGCATCTCGAACCGCTACCGTGACGCCGTGCGGGCCATTGCCGAGGGGCACTCGTTCCTGCAGGACGTCGGCGTGGTCTCCTACGAGGAGGCGCACTACCGCCAGAGCCGCTACATGGCCAACGTGGCCGGCGCGGGGTTCGACGCCCACGTGGTGCGCAAACAGTCGCATCTGAAGAAGAAGGGCCACAAGCACCGCTGGCGCTACACGTGGTGCGTCGTGAACTCCTTCTTCCGCTACAAGTCGACGGGCGTGAAGGTATGGGTCGACGACCGGCTGGTCTACAACAACCTGCTGCTGAGCATCGCCATCGGTATCTGCAAGTACAACGGCGGAGGCATGCAGCCGCTGCCCGAAGCGGTGGCCGACGACGGCATGTTCGACGTCTCGCTCATCCGTCCGGTCCACTTCTGGCACCTGCTCTTCCGCTTCCACTACCTCTTCAACGGCGGCATCTACCGCATCCGCCACATCCTGCGCGAGCGGGGTAGCCGCATCCGGATTGAGTCCTCGCCCGAGGTCTCGGTCGAGGTCGACGGCGAGCTGCTGGGCGAGTCGCCGCTCGAGTTCTCGGTGCTCCACCGCGCCATCCGTGTGGTGGTGGGGCGTGAATTCCTGGCCGGGCGGCTTGAGCGCAGCGCCGGCGCCGGGCCGCAGCCTTCGACGCCGGATGCCTGAGCGGGCGCCGTCGTCTCGGGCCGCATGCGGAGCAGGCCAGATATGAAAAAACCCGGAACATTGCCGTTCCGGGATTTTTCGTGTGTGGAGGTGCCGCGCATCCGCGAAGTGCGGCTCCGAACACTGCGGCCGGGTTTGCTGCTGCGCCGGGCGGGGGCTGCAAGGACCGGCCGCGGAGGTCCGCTTCGTCGCGGCGTCCGGGCCGATGCGGGGGTCAGTCGACCGTCTCGAGGATGTCGACCTCGGTGAAGGTCCACCCGAAGAGGTCGTTGGCGCACTCGAGCTCCAACTGTCGGATTTGCGACAGGTCGGTCGTGTCGGCCAGCACGGCGTTGAAGAAGGCCCCCATCGTCTGGTAGGTGTTGTTGACCTTCGAGGCGAAGCACTTGTAGAAGCCGTGCTGTTGTTCGTAGTTCAGGCCGGCGGGCAGCACGCCCTGGGCCACCAGATAGGGGTAGGGGTAGATGTGGCGCATGTTGCGGGCGTCGGCGTTGAGCTCGTCGACGATGGTGGTCACCACGACCATGTCCACCGTGTCGCTCACGCCCGGCATCTCGAGGAAGGTGACGTAGACCGGATAGCTCGCCTCGAGCTGTCCCGACACGTCGTCGGCGAAGAGCGAGAATTCGGCGTCGGTCAGGTCGTCGAGGTAGACCATCTGGCGGTAGTCGCGCAGCGCTTCGCGCATCGCCTTGCGCTCCTGGTCGTTCCAGCGGCGCTGCTGCGAGCAGCCCGCGAGGCCGGCGGCGAAGAGCGCCAGCACCGGAATGCAGAGTAGAATCTTTTTCATCCTTTCTTGGTTGTTGGTTTGCTTCCTCGTAACGGAGCAATCCCTGTGCCAAAAAAGTAGTATCTTGCGGTGCCATATTTAATATAAGCGGCGACGATGGATTTCAATCGCTATATTACGACTGCTGAGTTTCATGAACTTGCAGAACTTCTCCGGACCGAAGGGCGGCTTGTTGCGTTTGCTCCCGGGGAGCCGTTCGCGCGTCAGGATGAGCGCAATCGCCATTGCGGACTGGTCGACGAGGGGGCTTTTCGCTATGTGCATCTTACCTCTCGGGGGGAATCCCATGTGGTGGGTTATGCCTTTGCCGGCGAGTTTGTGGGCGACTATATCTCGATGAGCAGCGGCCGTCCGTCCTGGGTCGGAATCGAGGCAATCTGCGAAAGTCGTGTATGGACTCTTGAGCGAGACACTCTGGAGGCTTTTTATGCAGTGGATGCGGCGCATGAGCGACTCGGGCGCCTGTTTGCGGAGCATCTGCTGTCCGAGGTCTATGAACGGTTGCTGCAATCTTACGTCACTTCGCCTCAGGACCTTTATGAAATATTGTTGCGCCGCTGTCCCAATCTGTTGAATTTCATATCGCTGAAGGAGCTGGCCTCCTTCCTGCGCATCCGCCCCGAAACCTTGAGCCGCATCCGGCGCCGCATTTTGTAGTTCTCTCCAGTCAAGAGGGATGCACCTCCGTATCGTATGCGCCGGCACGGGTCGGCTGAATCCGACGCTCGATTTCACCCTTGAAGAGCCCTTCGCTTTGACCAACATCCGGGGTGCCGGACGGGAAGCGGCGCAGCGTGAGAAGGGTCGGGGAGGACGGTGGACAGCCGCACGACCTGCAAAAAAACGGAACAAAACAGGCAAAAAAGAGAAATTTTGTCTACTTTTGCGCTTCCGTTCCAAACAAGAATCCTCGAAATGAAACTCTTCACGTTCAGGCCCAAACTCGTCGACACGCTCCGCAACTACTCGCGTGCCGACTTCATGCGCGACCTGATGGCCGGCGTCATCGTCGGCATCGTCGCCCTGCCGCTGGCCATCGCCTTCGGCATCGCTTCGGGCGTCTCGCCCGAGAAGGGCATCATCACGGCCGTCATCGCCGGCTTCGTCGTCTCGCTGCTGGGCGGCAGCCGCGTCCAGATTGGCGGCCCGACCGGCGCCTTCATCATCATCGTTTACGGCATCGTCCAGGAGTACGGCGAGGCGGGACTTCTGGTGGCAACGCTCATGGGCGGCGTGCTGCTCCTGCTCATGGGGCTCTTCCGGCTGGGTACGGTCATCAAGTTCATCCCCTATCCCATCATCGTGGGCTTCACGAGCGGTATTGCCGTGACCATCTTCACCACGCAGGTAGCCGACATCTTCGGCCTCGACTTCGGCGGCGAGAAGGTGCCGGGCGACTTCATCGAGAAGTGGGCCCTCTACTTCCGCCACTTCGACACGGTCAACTGGTGGAATACGCTCGTCGCCGTGCTGAGCATCGCCATCATCGCCCTCACGCCGAAGCTCATGCGCCGCATCCCCGGCTCGCTCGTGGCCATCGTCGTGATGACGGCAGCCGTCTGGGCGCTGCGCCGCTATGCGGGCATCGACTCCATCGACACCATCGGCGACCGCTTCACGATTCGCTCCGAGCTGCCCGCCGCGGCGCTCCCGGCCCTCGACTGGGAGGCCGTGCGGAGCCTCTTCCCGGTAGCGGTGACCATCGCGCTGCTGGGGGCCATCGAGTCGCTCCTCTCGGCCACGGTGGCCGACGGCGTCATCGAGGACCGCCACGACTCGAACACCGAGCTCATCGCCCAGGGTGCGGCCAACCTGCTGACGCCCCTCTTCGGCGGCATCCCCGCCACGGGCGCCATCGCCCGCACGATGACCAACATCAACAACGGCGGTCGCACCCCCGTGGCGGGCATCGTCCACGCCGTCGTGCTGCTGCTCATCCTGCTGCTGCTCATGCCCCTGGCGCAGTACATTCCGATGGCCTGCCTGGCGGGCGTGCTGGCCGTGGTGGCCTACAACATGAGCGGCTGGCGCACCTTCAAGGCGCTACTGCGCAACCCCCGCTCGGATGTGGCCGTGCTGCTCATCACCTTCTTCCTGACGGTGGTCTTCGACCTGACGGTGGCCATCGAGGTGGGGCTGCTCATCGCCTGCGTCCTCTTCCTCAAGCGGGTGATGGAGACCACCGAGATTTCGGTCATCCGCGACGAAATCGACCCCAGTGCCGGCACCGACCTGACGCTGCACGAGGAGCACCTCACGGTGCCCGAGGGGGTCGAGGTCTACGAAATCAACGGCCCCTACTTCTTCGGCATCGCCACCAAGTTCGAGGAGCTGATGGCCCAGATGGGCGACCGCCCCAGGGTGCGCGTCATCCGCATGCGCAAGGTCCCCTTCATCGACTCGACGGGCCTGCACAACCTCACGACGCTGTGCGAGATGTCGCGCCGCGAGAAAATCGAGGTGGTTCTCTCAGGCGTGAACGAGCAGGTGCACGGAGCGCTCGAACGGGCGGGCATCATCGAGATGCTGGGCGGCGAGAACGTCTGCCCCAACATCCACGTGGCGCTCGAGCGTGCCGCACGGCTCGTTGCGGCGCGGAGCTGACCCGCACGGTCGTGGAACGGCTCTACGGAGAGGCGGCCCGGAGTTTCGGCTCCGCGCCGCCTCTTCTGTTTCCGGGGCGGGGCAAATACAGTGCGGGAAGAGGACTTTGTGAAGGCCGGCTCCGCAAAGAGGGGACCGTCGCCGTGCGGAGGTCGCAAAAGTCCCTTGCGGAGTGCCGTTTGCGTACGAATTGAAAAGCGTTTCCGGACGGAATTCCTTATCTTTGTGGAGGAAGGAGGTGCCGCCTCTCCCCACGTACGGTCTGCACCGTCAACGCACCCGAAGGGCGGTGTGCGCCTCATCCCTATCCCGCTTTTGTTATCCGTACAAACCGCATCATGATTCGCAAACTGATTGGAATGGCCCTTCTGCTTCTCCTGACGGGGTGCAGCGGCACGGAGGCTCCCCGTCACGGAGCGCTCACCCTATGGTACGACAGACCTGCCTCGCGCTGGGTCGAGACGCTTCCGCTGGGCAACGGCCGGCTGGGGGCCATGCCCGACGGCGGGCCTGCGGCCGAGCACATCGTGCTCAACGACATCTCGCTCTGGAGCGGCTCCGAGCAGAACACCGACAACCCCGAGGCCGGCGAGTGGCTTCCCCGCATCCGCGCCCTGCTGCTCGAGGGGCGCAACCTCGAGGCGCAGCGGCTCATGTACCGTCACTTCGTCTGCCGGGGTGGAGGCTCCGCCGGTGCGGCCTACGGCAGCTACCAGCTGCTGGGTGCGCTCGATATCCGGCAGCAGCTTCCCGACAGCTCCGACGTCGGAGCCTATGAACGGGGCCTGAACATCGGCGACGCGACGGCCTATACGCGTTTCGAGTCGGGCGGCGTGCGGTTTACGCGCGAATATTTCGTCTCGCGCACCGCCGATGTCGTGGCCGTGCGGCTGCGCGCCTCCCGGCCCGGAGCGCTCAACTTCTCGGTGCGGCTGTCGCGTCCCGAAAACGCCCGCTGCTCGGCCGGGCGGGGGGAGCTGCGGATGAAGGGCTCGCTGCCGAGCGGCCAGGAGGGGGTCGAAGGGATGCGCTATGCCGCCCGTGCGGCGGTGAAGGGCAACGGCCGGCTCGACGAGGAGGCGGGAGCCCTGCATGTGAGCGATGCCGACGAGGCGGTGATATACCTCTCGGCCTCGACCACGTGGTGGAGCGACGACTGCGGGCGGATGACCGACTCGCTGCTCGATGCGGCCCTTGGCTGTGATTTCGATTCGCTGCGCGAGGCCCATACGGCCGACTACCGCCGCTATTTCGACCGTGTCTCGCTCGATTTGGGCGAGGCGCCCGACCTGCCCACCGACCGGCGGCTCGAACGGTTCGATTCGCTGCCCGACCCGGCGCTTGCGGCGCTCTACATGCAGTACGGCCGCTACCTGCTGCTCAGTTCGACGCGCGAGGGGTCGCTGCCGCCCAATCTGCAGGGGCTCTGGGCCAATACGGTTGATACCCCCTGGAAGGGGGACTACCACCTGAACATCAACGTCGAGATGAACCACTGGCTCACCGGCCCGGGCAATCTGTCGGAGCTCCAGCGGCCGCTCATCGAGCTCGTCCGGCGCATGGTCCCCTCGGGCGAGCGGACCGCCCGCTGCTTCTACCGCTCGGAGGGGTGGTGCGCCCACGTGCTGGCCAATCCGTGGAACTTCACGGCGCCGGCCGAGAATCCCGCTTGGGGAGCAACCAATACGGGCGGGGCCTGGCTGGCGCTGCACCTCTGGGAGCAGTACCGCTTCACGGCCGACACGGCCTACCTGCGCAGCGTCTACCCTGTGATGCGGGGTGCGGCGCGCTTCTTCCTCGACAATCTCATCCCCGAGCCCGAGCACGGATGGCTGGTGACGGCCCCCACCTCGTCGCCCGAGAACGGATTCTACGACGAGAGCCCGACGGAGATTACCTACGTATGCATGGGCTCGACGATGGATACGCAGCTGGTGCGCGAGCTCTTCGGCGCCGTCACCCAGGCCTCGGAGCTGCTGGGCTGCGATGTCGATTTTGCCGCACGGCTGCGTGCCACGGCGCTGCGGCTGCCGCCCCATCAGGTCAGCGAGTCGGGCTACCTGCTTGAGTGGCTGAAGGACTACCGCGAGATGGAGCCCCACCACCGCCACGTCTCCCACCTGTTCGGCCTCTATCCCGGCACGCAGCTGACGCGCCGCCGTACGCCCGAGCTGATGTCTGCCTGCCGGGCGACGCTCGAACGTCGCGGCGACGAGGGCACGGGGTGGTCGCGCGCCTGGAAAATCGCCTTCTGGGCCCGTCTGGGCGATGGCAACCGCGCCTACCGCCTCTTCCACAACCTGCTCCAGCCGGCGCTCGTCGAGGGTTCGGCCGACGAACGCAGCGGTACCTATCCCAACCTCTTCTGCGCCCATCCTCCCTTTCAGATTGACGGCAACTTCGGCGGAGCGGCGGGCATTGCCGAGATGCTGCTGCAGAGCCACGACGGCTGCATCGATGTGCTGCCGGCGCTTCCCGACGCCTGGCCCGAGGGCGAGTACCGGGGGCTCAAGGCGCGCGGCAACATCACGGTCGGCTGCCGCTGGTCGCAGGGGCGGGTCCGCGAGGTGACGCTCTGCAGCGAGGCCGACTGCCGCGTGACGCTCTGCGTGCCGGGCGGCGAGTCGCGCGAGGTGAGCTGCCGCGCCGGCGAGCCCTGCACGTTGCGCTTTAGCTGACGGTTTTCCAGGAGACGAAAAAGCGGGGAGGGTTCCAACGTGGAACCCTCCCCGCTTTTTCCTATCGGTCGTCGCCCGGCCTTCAGAAGGTGCCGAAGCGGAAGACAATCTTCTGGCAGTAGAGCTCGCCGGGGTGGAGCAGCGGCGAGGGGAAGTCGGCGTGGTTCACCGCATCGGGGTAGTTCTGACACTCGAGGGCCACACCAGCGTAGTCCTCGTAGCGGCCGCCCGACTTGGTCTCGGGACATCCGCCCGAGAGCCAGTTGCCCGTGTAGAGCATCACGCTGGGCTGCGACGAGAGCACCTCGACGCGGCGTCCCGACCGCGGGTCGCGCAACTCGCCCACCTCGCCCAGGATGTTGGGCTTCCAGCCGTCGATGATGAAGGGGTGGTCGTAGCCGCGGAAGTCGCGGATGTGGTTGAACTCCGAGTCGATGCCGGGTCTCAGGGTGCGGAAGGTGCGGAAGTCCTGCGGCGTCCCCTCGACGTCGAGGATGCGCCCCGTGGGAATCTGCCGTTCGTTCATCTCCAGCACGTGCGACGAGTTGAGCCGCAGCTCGTGGTCGAGCACCGAGCCCGAATGCTCGCCCGAGAGGTTGACGTAGATGTGGTTCGTCAGGTTGACGGGCGTCGTCCGGTCGCACTTGGCCAGATAGGTGATTTCGAGCGCGTTGTCGTCGTCGAAGTCGAAGACCGCCTCGACGTTCACCTCGCCCGGGTAGCCCTGGTCACCATCCTCCGACGTGAGGGCCATCACCACGCGGTTCTCCTCCACGCGGCTCTCCCAGATGCGGTTGGCGAAGTTCTTCGTGCCGCCGTGCAGGTGGTTTACGCCGTTGTTCACCTCGAGCCGGTACTCCTTGCCCTCGACCGTCATCCGCCCGTAGGCAATCCGGTTGGCCACGCGGCCCACGCTCTTGCCCAGCGCCGCGCTGTCGTAGAAGTAGCCCTCGGGATGCTTGTATCCCAGCGCCACGTCGTCGATGTGCCCCTCGCGGTCGGGGACCTCAATTGAGACAATCGCCGCACCGTAGTTGGTCACCCGTACGCGGCCGCCCCGGCTGTTGCTCATCGTATAGAGGATGATGGCCTCGCCTTCGGGGGTCATGCTCCAGAGATTCTGTTCGATTTCAATCATGGTGTTCGCTTTTTTGTCGGTTGTCGGTTCCGCCGCCGTGCGCTACTCGGCCGGCTGCAGACGCTCGAGCAGGTTGTCGATGCGGCGCAGCGTCTCCTGCTTGCCGATGAACGAGGTGACGTCGTACATGCCGGGGCCCTTGCCCGCACCCACGAGCGCCAGACGCAGCGTGTTCATCACCTGCCCCATGGAGTAGCCCTTCTCCTCAATCCAGCCGTGGACAATCCGCTCGGTGTTCTCGAGCGAGAAGTCGTCGATGCCCTCCAGCACGGCGCGCACCTCGCGCAGGATGCGCGGGTTGTCGCCCTTCCAGTACTTGCGCACCTGCTTCTCCTCATACTCGGTCGGAGCCACGAAGAAGAACGAGGTGAGGTCCCACAGGTCGGTGATGAGCGAGGCGCGCTCCTTCATGATGCCTGCGGCACGTCCGGCCACCTCGTCGGAGACTTCGATGCCGTGCTCGCGCAGAATCGGCTGGTAGACGGCCGCCAGCTCGGCGTCGCTCTTGCGGTGCATGTACTGGGCGTTGAACCAGCGCGCCTTGTCGGGCTGAAAGCGGGCGCCCGACTTCGAGACGCGGTCGAGCGAGAAGTTGTCGATGAGCTCCTGCATCGTGAAGAGCTCCTGCTCGGTGCCGGGGTTCCAGCCCAGCAGCGCCAGCATGTTGATGAAGGCCTCGGGGAAGTAGCCGTCCTCGCGGTAGCCGCGGGCCGTCTCGCCCGTGGTGGGCGACTTCCAGAAGAGCGGGAAGACGGGGAAGCCCATCTTGTCGCCGTCGCGCTTCGAGAGCTTGCCACCGCCCGTAGGCTTGAGCAGCAGCGGCAGGTGGGCGAAGGCGGGACGCGAATCCTCCCATCCGAAGGCCTTGTAGAGCAGGTAGTGCAGCGGCAGCGAAGGCAGCCACTCCTCACCGCGGATGACGTGCGAAATCTCCATCAGGTGGTCGTCGACGATGTTGGCCAGGTGGTAGGTGGGCAGCGCGTCGGCCGACTTGTAGAGCACCTTGTCGTCGAGCGTCGAGGTGTTGACCTCGACATGGCCGCGAATCAGGTCGTCCATCTCGACCATCTGGTTCTCGGGCATCTTGAAGCGGATGACCCACTGGTCGCCGCGCTCGATGCGGGCGCGCACCTCGTCGGCCGGCAGGGCGAGCGACGTGGCGAGCTTCTCGCGCACCGTGTAGTTGTAGGCGAAGGCCTCGCCGCGCGCCTCGGCCTCCTTGCGCAGCGCCTCGAGCTCCTCGGCCGTGTCGAAGGCGTAGTAGGCCCATCCGGCATCGACGAGCTGGAGGGCGTACTTGAGGTAGATTTCGCGGCGCTCGCTCTGGCGGTAGGGGGCGTGGGGACCGCCCACGCCGACGCCCTCGTCGATTTCGATGCCGCACCACTTGAGCGAGTCGAGGATGTACTGCTCGGCGCCCGGGACGAAGCGGTGCGAATCGGTATCCTCGATGCGGAGCAGCATCACGCCGCCGTGGTGGCGGGCGAAGAGGTAGTTGTAGAGTGCCGTGCGGACGCCGCCGATGTGCAGCGGGCCGGTGGGGCTGGGTGCGAAGCGCACCCGAACTGGTCTTTCCATATCGTTTTTCAAATTTTGAATATCCTTGCTCAAGCGTTCCGTGCACGGTTGCGTGCGCGTTTCGCGTATTCGTTTTTCGTTTCGTGCGGCTCTCCGCTTCGTGCGGCAGCGCACACCTGCGGGCGGCGTGCCCGGGCGGGTGTGCGCTCCGTAGCGGTTGGCGGCGGAAGGTGCCGGGTGCGGGTTCGCAACGGTTCCGTTTTCACACCGGCCTCGGTTCCGGGATGGCGGTTGCGCGCGGTCCCGTTGCGCGGCGGCCCGGTTTTTGGGTGGTGTGGGAGGCCTCGGCGGTTGCCGCAGCCCTCAGCCGTTGCCGTGGGGCGGCGTTGCGCCGGTTTTCAGCCGGTAGGGCGGGTGTCATCCCGCCCCCCCCTTGGGCGCCGCTACTTGACCCGGTACTCGAGCCGCATGGTGATGCGGGCCTTCTTCTGGCGCGACGAGGTGTTGAACGACCCTCCGGCCGAGAACTCCTCGTTGGTGTTGGCCCCCGTAATCTGGAAGACGCCCATGCGCGCCGAGGCCACGCGGCCCAGCTTCGCACCGGCGTTCCGGGCAATCTTCTCGGCGCGCGTGCGGGCATCGGCCGAGGCGGTCTCGATGAGCCCCATCTTCACGTCGTCGAGCTTCGTGTAGTAGTAGTCCGGCGCCATCACCTCGATGCCCACGCCCTGGGCCATGAGCGACGAGATTTCACGCGAGATGGCCTCGACCTTCTCCACCTCGTTCGACTCGACCGTAAAGCGCTGCCGGAGCAGGTAGCCCGTGAAGCGCTGGCCGGCCCAGTTGCCGTTGGCGTTGTAGATGGCCGTATACTGCTTCTCGACGTTGACAAACTCGAAGACCACCGCCTCGGCGGGGAGCCCCCGCTCGGCGAGGAACTTCTGGACCTTCGCCTTGCCGGCCTCGATTTCGGCATAGCCCCGGGCGACGTTCTCCGCTTCGGCTGTCAGGACGCCCGACCAGACAATCAGGTCGGAGGTGAACTCCGTCTCGCCCAGACCCGTGACGGTGACGGTCTCCTGAGCACGGTACTTGTAGGTGTAGTAGCGGCCCAGCAATACAACGCAGACGATGGCCGTCACTCCCAGAATGAGGTACTTGCTTTTCATGGTTCGAACTCTGTTTTAGGTTATCGGGTTGGTTGTCTCAATCGGGACGGGGTTCGGGGCGGAGGGCCGGCGGCGGGGCCGCAGGCGCCCCGCGCGGACGCCGAATCAGACGTTGAACAGGAAGTGCATGATGTCGCCGTCCTGCACGACGTAGTCCTTGCCCTCGATGCCGATTTTGCCGGCGTCGCGGCAGGCCTTCTCCGAGCCCAGCGTCACGTAGTCGTCGTACTTGATGACCTCGGCGCGGATGAATCCCCGCTCGAAGTCGGTGTGGATGATGCCGGCCGTCTGGGGCGCCTTCATGCCGCGCACGTAGGTCCAGGCGCGCGTCTCGTCGGCTCCCGTGGTGAAGAAGGTCTCGAGGTTGAGCAGCCGGTAGGCCGACTTGATGAGCCGGGCCACGCCCGACTCCTCGAGGCCGAGGTCCTCGAGGAACATCTGACGCTCCTCGTAGCTCTCCAGCTCGGCGATGTCGGCCTCGGTGGCGGCGGCGATGATGAGCATCTCGGCCTTCTCGTCGGCGATGGCGGCCCGCACCGCTTCGGTGTAGGCGTTGCCCGTCGCGGCGCTCTTCTCGTCGACGTTGCAGACGTAGAGCACCGGTTTGTCGGTCAGCAGGTTGAGGTCGGCCACCAGCTTGTGGTCCTCCTTGTCGAGCTCGACCGTGCGGGCGCTCTTGCCCTGCTCGAGCACGGCCTTGTACTGCAGCAGCAGCTCGACGGCGCGCTTGGCCTGCTTGTCGCCGCCCGAGGTGGCCGCCTTCTGGGTCTTTGCCAGACGGTTCTCGACCGTCTCGAGGTCCTTCAGCTGGAGCTCCGTGTCGATGATGCCCTTGTCGCGCACGGGGTCGATGGAGCCGTCCACGTGGGTGATGTTGCCGTTGTCGAAGCAGCGCAGCACGTGGATGATGGCGTTCGTGTTCCGGATGTTGCCCAGGAACTTGTTGCCCAGACCCTCGCCCTTGGAGGCTCCCTTGACCAGACCGGCGATGTCGACAATCTCGATGGTGGTGGGGATGACCCGCTTCGGATGGTCGATTTCGGCCAGACGGACCAGCCGCTGGTCGGGCACGGTGATGACGCCCACGTTGGGCTCGATGGTGCAGAAGGGGAAGTTGGCCGCCTGGGCCTTTGCGTTGGAGAGGCAGTTGAAAAGCGTCGATTTGCCGACATTGGGCAATCCGACGATGCCGCATTGTAAAGCCATTATCTGAATTCTGATTTTCGTTTCGTGCTGCAAAGATAACCAACTTTTCGGGAACGGGATGCGGGAGCCTCTTTATTTTTCGGGTGGAGGCTCCTGTGTGTGGGCTCTGTTTCAAATCTTTTGGCCCGGGGCGGGGCGGCTGCCGGGGGCCGCGGGGCAAAATATCGCGGGCAATGCTTGCCTCGATGTGCATTAATGCGTATCTTTGGAGGTCAAAAAGAGCCTTGAAATTATGGATTTGAAAACGATACGGGAAGAGTTGTCGCGGCTCGAATCGCTCGTCGGCGGCTGGCAGGCCGAGGCGGAGGTTCCGGCCGTCGAGCGCGACCTGGCGCTCGAACTGCTCCGGAGGCTGTACGAGCAGCTGCGTTTCGACGCCCCCGGGGCGCCGCAGCCCGAAGAGGCCGGGACGGGGGCCGTCGAGGTGCCCGAGAGCATCGACCTGGACGAGATGCTCGCCCTCGAACCGGTTGCCGCCGCTGCCGTGGAGGAGTCTGCGGCGGCTGCGGACGACGACAACGAGGCCGAAGCGGTGATGAAGGCCGAAGAGGCTGCGGCCCCGGCCCCCGGTTCGCCCGAGGCGCGTGCGGCGGCGGCCGAGGAGGCTGCTGCCGAGACGGTCGAGGTGGTGACGGCCACCGTCGACGAGGAGCGCACCGACGCTGCCGGGAAGAATGTTCCGGAGACGCCTGCCGCCGAAAAGACTGCTCCGGAGGAGCCTGCCACCGCGACATCCGCCGCCGAAGAGGTCAAGGAGGTCGTAGAGGCCTCGCCTGCGGAGCCGGTATCCGAGCCCGTCACCCCGGCTGTCCCGGCCGAACCCGCCGAATCGGTGCAGCCCGCAGTGGAAGCGGCTGCTGCAGAGCCGGCCGTTGCAGCTGAGACTGCGGTTGAGCCGGCCGTTGCAGTTGAGCCTGCCGTCGTCCCTGCCGTCACGGCTGAACCTGCCGCCGCCCCTGCCGTTGCCGAAGCGGCTGCCGGAAGTGAGGCCGGGGAGGAGGAGCACCATGCGGGCGGTCGTCCGCGTGCCGTGATGGGCAGCCTGTTCGGTGCCGAGGAGCCCGTCGTGCGCCACCGCCACCGTCAGCGGGTCATCATGTCGCTCTACGGCGATGGGGAGCCCGCATCGGGCGAGCGCCTTTCGGGTACGGGTACGGTGCGCAAACCGGCCGCCTCCGTTGCCGAGCGTCGCATGGCCGGTCTGCGTGACGAGGCCGCCGGGGAGGAAGCCCGCGCCGTGAGCCCGACCGCTTCGCAGCCGGCACCCGCCGCCGCGGCTGAGCATTCGGTCGAAGCGGCTGCCGTGAAGGGCGAAACTGCCGGGCAGCGCCCGGAGACGGAACCGTCCGCCGGGCCGCAAACCGAGCCGCAGAACGACGTTCGGAACGAGCCGCAGACCGAACAGCAAACCGAGCCCGAGGTGCAGCCCGAAGTTGCCGCGCCGGAACCTCAATTGGAAAATGCCGCTGAAGCCGCAGCTTCGGAACCCGGAGCCGGGGAAGAGGAGGCGGACCCCTTTGTCGAGGTGGAGCTCGCTCCCGACGCGATTGCAGAGGAGGCGGCCCCGGCCCCGGAACAACCGGAAGAGCCGGAAGCCGAGCCTGAGCCCGAGTTCGAACCGGAACCCGAGCCGGTCCAATCGCATCCCGCACACGCCTCGCACTCCGCCGGTGCCGTGCCGCACGGAGCGGTCCCGGGCGCTGCGCCGCATGCACATCCGTCGGCACCTCTTGCCGCCGAGGGGGGCGCCGTGCTGGGCGAGGTCATCAACCACGACGTGCGGACGCTGGCCGACACCATCGCTCCGCCGCGCGACATGGCCTCGCAAATCGCCCGCAGCGAACCGGTCACCGACCTGCGCCGGGCCATCGGCATCAACGACCGCTTCCTGATGATTCGCGACCTGTTCGGCGGCGACGCCGACGCCTACGAGCGCGCCATCACGGCGCTCGACGGCTGCAGCGACCTGGACGAGTGCATGATTTACATCGCCGAGAACTACGCCTGGAACTCCTCGTCGGACGGCGCACGCTTCCTCATGGAGCTCCTCGAACGCAAATACGCTTAGCTTAGCATGGCCAAACTCTATATCGTACCCACGCCCATCGGCAATCTGGACGACATCACGCTGCGCGCCGTCAAGGTGCTGGGCGAGGTGGACCTCATCCTGGCCGAGGATACGCGGACCACGTCGGTGCTGCTGCGCCACCTGGGCATCGAAAAGCCGCTCCGCTCGCACCACAAGTTCAACGAGCACGCCACGGTCCGCATGGTGGCCGACCACATCGCCGCGGGCCGCACCGTGGCGCTGGTCTCCGACGCCGGCACGCCCGGCATCTCGGACCCGGGCTTTCTGCTGGTGCGCACCTGCGTCGAGCAGGGCATCGAGGTCGAGTCGCTGCCCGGAGCCACGGCCTTCGTGCCGGCGCTGCTCCAGAGCGGCTTCCCCTGCGACCGCTTCTGCTTCGAGGGATTCCTGCCCCAGAAGAAGGGGCGCATGAAGCGTCTGCAGGCGCTTGCCGACGAGGAGCGTACGATGATTTTCTATGAATCGCCCTACCGCGTGGTCAAGTGCCTTGAGCAGTTTGCCGAGACCTTCGGGGCGGAGCGGCAGGTGTCGGTCTCGCGCGAGCTGACCAAGAAGTTCGAGCAGACCGTGCGCGGCACGGTGGCCGAGGTGTTCGAATACTTCCGCGCGACGGAGCCCCGGGGCGAGTTCGTCCTGGTGGTGGCCGGCAAGACGCGCCCGCGCCGCGGCGAGGCGGCCGACGGGGAGGAGTTCCCCGAGCAGGAAAACGATTG